>Ga0315280_10000064_pt1:170000-184036 | contig 184036 bp, 179 predicted proteins | sample YL17G06_40_MG_FD_203697 | JGI IMG/M metagenome (GOLD analysis project Ga0315280, IMG submission 203697) | Sediment microbial communities from Yellowstone Lake, YNP, Wyoming, USA - YL17G06_40 | ecosystem: Environmental > Aquatic > Freshwater > Lake > Sediment | place: USA... | reverse complement strand
AATATGACCTAAAAAGCAGCATGGGAGGTGGTATTGCATGGCTGAGAGTAAGAGACGCAAGAGAATTCACATTAGATTCATGTTGTTGATACAACAAGAGCCTCCTATGAAAGGATAATGCAAGTCCCTGTTATTTCTGCTCTCTTAAGTTCTCTTATCTTCTACCCCTGGTTAAGAGCTTGCTCAGCCTCCTATTCGTGCCACCATTCGCGGTGCACATTGTAACATCCGATCCGGAGCCCCTTAACCTGTTTTAGAAGCGCAGCTCTCTACTACGAGCTCGCTAAGGCTTTTAAAAGGCGGCTCGGATTTGCATCGGCCAGATCAGCTGGCACACATAAGGTCGATTTTCTTTAAGCACGTGGTAGCCCACCTTAAGCAGCCACCTGGCCATTATCGTCTTAGCAACGTTTGCATTCTTGATTTTCCTAAGAGTGTTCAACCGCGTCCTTATTTCGGTATCAGCGTAAGACGCAGGCACTACAGCTTCCACTAAAGCCCACCTTAGCCGCCGGTTTCCTTCCAACGTAATCTTACCATGGTATGTCTTTCCTCCCGACGAATGGGTGGATGGCACGAGGCCAGCATAAGAGCACAACTTGGATGGAGAACTGAAGCGACCAATGCCATCTATTTCAGTACTAATGAGCATAGCTAGGGTTATCCCTATTCCGGGGATGGTGGAAAGAAGCTGAGCATCTCTATCTCCCATGTATATCTTCTCGACCATCTTATTACTAGCCGATATCTCCTCGTTAAGATACCCCACAAGTCTCAGGTCTGATTCAACTGTCTTCCTGTCCTCTTCCTTGGCCCATTCCAGTGAGTTAAGCCACCTCATACCCTCTTTGGAGAACAGCCTCTTTGGCTTTGACCGAAGCATTTCCCTTGATAGTAATTGGCTATCCACTAGGTCATGGATCCTATTCTTGACCCGCGTTCTCATTACCACCAGGAAAGTTCTATGTCTGATTACCCTTTGCTTTACCCGGTTCTCTGCTTTCCTTAGATGAGACTCAGGAATAAGATCAGCCATTAGGGGCTGAGCCCGTGTTCGAGAATCAATGGCATCAGTCTTTATCTTGGCCGAGGCGATAGCTTTTACCTTAAGCGGATGGGCAAGTATTATTTCTTCCACAAAGTCCTTCGCTAGCTCGTATGTCCTGGACCAATTCCAACATGACTCTATTACCATCTTGGTGTCAGCCTTATCCCCTACGAATTTCCTAAATTCCTCCTTGATATGAGCCAACCTCTTTGCCTTAACCTCTCCAGTTTCTGTGTTAATTAGAGTCGCGTGGTCATATTGCTTGTGACAGTCCAAACCTATATACTTCATTTGGCACCTCCTTATGGTGTATTTGGGTTCTCCTAAGCCTAAACTTTACACCATAGACCCAGGAGGTGCATTATCCTTTCATGATACCTGTTTTGTGTCTTGACAGCTTTAGAGAGTCAAAATAGGCCGTGGGTTTTAAGACACGACTACATGTTAATTCCAGCCATCGTATATTGTGGTGGCTCTCGGTGAGTCTTACAGTTGTAAACAAGAGGATAGCTATTTGGGGTGTTCCTCACCGAATTGTGTCGGTGCTTCTGGCAGAGGCGCAGGTCGTTGTTTTGAGACAGTGCCTATTTCGAACCGGTGTATAAGACAGCCAGTATTGTTGTCTTGGTCCTGGTGGCGGATTTGACGAGGTGGGGCTGGTTGGAATCGTAGTAGACGGCATCACCGGGCCGGAGAAACTCAACTTGGTCACCAACCTGGACTTTCATTTCTCCCTCGAGCACGAAAAGAAACTCCTGGCCGTCATGGGTGGAGAACTCTTCTGCATCGGTGGGCAGCAGGGTTACGATAAAAGGCTCCATCATCCGGTTGGCTTTTTCCGGGGCTAATGATTCGTAAGAGTAGCCATATTGCTCCTGCTTTTTCTGTCCGTAGCGAGCGACGGCTCTACGTTTATCTTTGTGAACTACGGTCATGGGTTTGTCAACGCCTGGGGAGATGAAATAGCCCATCTTCATGTCCAGGGCTTTGCCTAATCTGATCAGCTGACCCAGTGGAGGTGCCATTTCGCTTGACTCTATGCGTCTCAATGTAGGCATATCAATGCCGGTGCGGCTGCTGATGTCCTCGAGAGTAAGGCCACGTGTTTCGCGAGCCGTTCGAATCCGTTTGCCCAGAGCTCCTTTTTCCTTTTCTGCCGCCTCTGCAGGCGCGAGGCGAGAGGTATCGGTAAGGAAATCTTCATGCCTGGCAGGCTTTCTCCTGGCTGAGATTGCTTTGCCAGCCGTTTTAACGCGCTTTTCCTCTTTCTTCATATCTTTCCTCCTAGATTGCCCTTCCAGTCACACCGATATGGCGAGCAATGACGATTCGCAGAATCTCCGATGTTCCCTCTCCGATTTCAAGGAGCCTCTGGTCTCGATAGAACCTTTCTATTCTGAAATCCTTCATCAGCCCGTAGCCGCCGTGGAGCTGCAAGGCCTGGTGAACGCATCGATGCATGACCTCTGAACAATACAGCTTGGCCATAGCTGCCTCTTTGGTTATGGGGCGGTCGTTTTCTCGCATCCAGCAGACCTTGTAGAGGAAAGTTCTGGCGAGTTCAATCTCAAGGGCCATGTCGGCTAGCTTAAAGGCGTTTACCTGGAAGGTGCTGATAGGCCGGCCGAACTGGATGCGCGAGTTGGCATACTCCAAGGCTATCTCAAAAGCTCCCTGGGAGCCACCAAGCCCCATGGCGGCGATGCTCAGGCGTCCGCCATCCAAGGTGGCCAGCATCTGGTGAAAGCCATCGCCTATTTTCCCCAAAAGGTTTTCTTTGGGCACGACGCAATCATCGAAGAAAAGTTCCCCGGTATTGGATGACCGCCACATCATCTTGCCTTTCATCTCTCTGGCAGTAAAGCCGGGCGCATCCCTGGGGACAATAAAGCAACTGAGCTCTGTTCCTCCACCCTCTTGCCTGCCGGTCACAGCCTGGACGATGATGACGCCGGTCAGCGGGCAGGCTGCGTTGGTGATGAAGATTTTTCTGCCGTTGATAACCCAGTGGTCTCCCTTAAGCTCGGCCGTGGTCCGGGAGCTGCCAGCGTCTGAGCCAGCTTCGGGCTCGGTGAGGCCAAAGGCTGCCAGGCAGTCTCCGGCGCAGAGCTTTGGAAGCCACTCCTGCTTTTGCTTTTCGTTGCCAAAGTAATAAATTGGCCCGATGCCTAGAGAATTTCCGGCGGCTATGGTGGCGGCCTGGGAGCCATCCACCCTGGCTAGCTCCTCCACCACGATGATATAGGAGAGGTACCCCATGTTCGAGCCGCCGTATTTCTCGGGGACGAAGCAGCCCAGGAGTCCCAGTTCAGCCATTTTCTGCGTCAGCTCGATGGAGAAATACTCCTTTTCATCCAGCTCTCTGGCAACCGGGGCTATCTCTCTTTCGGCAAAGTCGCGGATGGCCTGACGTGTTAGATTTTGTTCCTCGGTTAGTTCAAAATCCACGGCACGTTTCTCCCATCTGACCTTATTTTTGTTTTGCCTGGCTCCCAGCCGTCACGTCTTGTGGTACTTTTGGACGAATCTGCCCATTCTTTTCAGGGCTTCTTCGATTTCGGGGAGGGAAGTGGCATAGCAGCAGCGGATATAGCCTTCACCGCACTGACCGAAAGCCGAACCGGGGACTACAGCCACTTTTTCTTCCATTAACAGCTTTTCGGCGAATTCTTCCGAGGTCATGCCGGTAATCTTTATGGAGGGGAAGGCGTAAAAGGCGCCTTTGGGCTCGAAGCAGGACAAGCCGATATCTCTAAATCCTTTAACCATGGCTCTGCGCCGTCGGTCATACTCTCTCACCATTGCTTCCACTTCGCTGTCCCTGGCTTTTAAAGCCTCTATAGCTGCCATCTGCCCCATTATGGGAGCACATAGTATGGTGTATTGGTGAATCTTGGTCATGGCTCCGACAATTTCCCCATCGGAGGCAGCATAACCGATTCGCCATCCGGTCATGGCATAGGCTTTGGAAAATCCATTTAGCAGGATAGTGCGTTCTCTCATACCGGGCAGAGTGGCGAGGCAGGTGTGCTCAACGCCATAGACCAGCCGCCCGTAGACTTCGTCGGAGATTACCAGAAGATTATATCGTTTAGCCAGTTCAGCAATTTGAGTCAGCTCTTCTTTTGATAGGACTGCGCCGGTAGGGTTGCAGGGGTAGCCAATTAAGATTGCCTTTGTCCTCTGCGTAATCCGCGGCTCGATGTCGTCGGCTGTTATTTTGAAATCGTTCTCCTCGGCAGTGGGCACTTGTATGGGTGTCCCACCGGCCAGGCTAACAGAGGCGGGATAGGCGACATAACAGGGGTCGGGCATGATGACTTCATCACCTGGATTAAGTATAGCTCTTGCCGCAAGGTCGACGCCCTCGCTGACACCAACGGTGATGAGGATTTCGTTGTCGGGGTCATAGGTCAGCCCAAAGCGGGACTCGAGGTGTCTAGCTAATTCTGCCCTCAGTTCAGGCGTGCCTTTGTTGGAGGTATACATAGTGTAGCCTTTTTCCAGGGAGTAAATGGCGGCTTCACGAATGTGCCACGGGGTGACGAAATCAGGCTCGCCAACGCCGAGGGAGATTACTCCCTCTATAGAGGAGAGCAGGTCAAAGAATTTCCTGATACCCGAAGGTGGAAGTGCGCTTACCCTTTCGGATATGTAGCTTTGAGATGCTTTAATATGACTCGACCCGCTTTTGGACACAGGTACCTCCTGTCTACAAAGCAGAGAATTGGCTTGTGGTTAAGGGGTTACGGGCAGGCGCTTAATCCCTTCGCCGCCCTCAAATATTTCGCCGTCTTCCTTATATTTCTTAAGGATGAAATGGGTTACAGTGCCCTGCACCGTTTCTAATGGCGCCAGTTTTTGTGAGACAAAGACAGCAATTTCCTGCATGCTTTTACCAGCTACTAACACCGCCAAATCGTAGGTGCCGGAGGCGAGATAGACGGAACGGGCTTGAGGGAAACGATAGATACGTTCGGCTATGGCATCAAAGCCCACATCACGTTGTGGAACAACCTTGACTTCGACCAGAGCCCAGACCTGCTCTTCGCCCAATTTTGACCAGTCAATGACGGCTTTGTATTTCAAGACAGCTCGGTCTTCCTCAGCCTTCTTGATCGCCTTTTTCACCTCGGCGACTGATATGCCGGTCATAATGGAGATTTGCTCCGGTGTCAGCCGGGCATCTTTTTCCAGGGCTTCAAAAATCTGTTTCATATTACCTCCTCAACTCCTAACAAATAAGCCACCATTGGTCTTGGGCCTCATTATAGCAGAGTTCGAAGAGCTTCTCATCTTCGGTGACGACCCTGAAAAATTTCTTACCCGGCTCCAGCCACTCCTTCTCTATCCGGGATACCTTATGCTCTTTGTCCTGCCAGAAGAAAGATTCCGGCCTCTGAGCGTAGGTATGGCCTGAATAGCACTTAACTTGAAGTTTATTCAACCCCATCCCCATTATCCCCTTCCCCTTCAAAGGGGAAGGGGAGGAAAAGTTGTCTAGAGGGGCGAAGCCCCTCTAGAACACCCTTTGCTTTAGAAAATACTCAACAGATTGGCTCCGTACTAAATGGGCGGTTTTCTTCTGTGCCAGTCGGTAGCTTGCTCGTAGGCGAAGGCAATATGAAGTATGGTTTCTTCGTCGAAAGGCTTGCCTATAATCTGCATACCTATGGGTAAACCATCGGCAAAGCCAGCCGGGACAGCGATTGCTGGAAGGCCGGCGATGTTTATGGGCAAGGTGCAGACGTCGCTCAGATACATTTGTATAGGGTCATCCACCTTTTCACCAAGCTTAAATGGCACTGTAGGCGATGTCGGCGTGACCAGAGCGTCATATTTCTCGAAGGCTTGGTCAAATTCCCTTCTTATTAAAGTGCGGACCTTCTGAGCTTTAAGGTAGTAGGCATCGTAGTAGCCGGCCGATAGGGCATAGGTTCCCAGCATGATTCGCCTTTTGACCTCAGCCCCGAAGCCAAACTGCTTTGTCTTCTCCATAGCTTCCCACATGTTGCTGGTATCTTGGTAGGAGAAGCCGTATTTTACTCCATCATACCGAGCCAGGTTTGCCGAGGCTTCGGAAGGGGCTAGGATGTAATAAGCGGCAAGGGCATATTTAGTGTGGGGCAGTGAGGCATCCCAGTCTATTTTAGCCCCCAGCTCCTCCAGCTTTTTAATGGCTGCCTCTATGCTTTCTCTTACCTCCTTCTGTATGCCCTCGACGAAATATTCCTTAGGGATGCCTATGCGTAGATTCTTAAGGTCTGGAATCAGTGCTTTGGTGTAATCAGGCACAGGATAAGGAGCTGAAGTTGAATCTCTGGGGTCATGGCCGGCGATAACATTCAATACCAGGGCACAGTCGGCGGCATTTTTGGTGATAGGGCCAATCTGGTCAAGCGAGCTGGCGAAGGCGACCAGGCCAAAGCGACTCACTCTACCGTAGGTTGGCTTTAAGCCGACCACGCTGCAGAACCCGGCAGGCTGACGGATGCTGCCGCCGGTATCGGAGCCAAGGGCGTAGATGGCTTCATCAGTAGCCACGGCAACGGCCGAGCCACCACTGCTGCCGCCGGGGACACGGTCTAAGTCCCAGGGGTTTCGTGTTGTGAAGAAAGCGGAATTCTCTGTTGATGAGCCCATGGCAAACTCATCCATGTTGGTCTTACCTAAAATCACCGCTTTACTGGCTTTCAGCTTCTCTATAACTGTGGCATCGTAAGGCGGAATGAAATTCCCCAGGATTTTTGATGAGCAGGTGGTCTTGATGCCCTTGGTGCACATAACGTCTTTAATCAAAGCGGGTATGCCGGTTAAGGGCTTGATTTTGCCGCTGCCTATGGCCTTGTCTGCATTCTTGGCTTGCTCTAAAGCAGCATCTTCACTGATGGTAACGCAAGCGTGGACCTTGTCTTCGACCTTAGTCAGGCGTGCCAAAATGGCTTTGGTCAATTCGACCGAGGATATCCTTTTTTCTTTTAGAAGCTGGTGAGCCTGGCTGATGGTCAGTTGATGGAGGTCGTTCATGGTTTATTCCAGAACTGCCCGTGTTTTGAAGCAATTGCCATCTCGTTGAGGGGCATTATCCATGATGTCTTTCACCGGGTAGGATGCCCTTGCCTCGTCGGGTCTGAGGACATTTTGGAGAGCGATAGACTGGGCTGTGGGTGGGAGGTCGGTGGTGTCGAGTTGCTTGAGTATTTCGAACTGTTCCAGGATGTCAGATAACTGAATCCTGAACTTCTCAATTTCAGCTTCACTCAATCCTAATCTGGCCAGGAGAGCGATATGTTTTACTTCCTCACGACTTAGTTTCATTTCACTTTACCTAGAAAAATGGTGCAATCTGTTTGAGGTTACAATTGTTCGGATATTATAACACAAAGCGGTAGGCGGGGAGACACGTTCTCGTGGTGACAGCGTAACTGCCTTGACGGTTAGAGCCGGACATTGCTACAATGCCAATGCCCATAAAGGGGAAAATTACAACTAGGAACGAGGTGCAATAAGTGCATCATTATGAACCAGAAAAAATCCGTAACGTTGTTTTACTATCGCATTCCGGTGCTGGCAAAACGTCGCTGTCCGAAGCGATGCTTTTTAGTTCAGGGGTCATCAACCGTTTAGGCAATGTTGCTGATGGGACAACCACTTCGGATTATGACCCGGGCGAGATTAAGCGCCAGATAAGCATTAACCTGTCTTTGCTCCCATGTCAGTGGAAAGATTGTAAGCTCAACCTCATTGATACTCCAGGCTACCCTGATTTCGTGGCTGAAGTTAAAGTAGGGTTGTCTGTTAGCGAGGGTGCAGTCATTGTGGTTTGTGCTGTCTCTGGGGTAGAGGTGGGTACTGAGCAGGTGTGGGGATATACTGGTGAGGCGAAATTGCCGCGCCTCATGTTCGTCAATAAAATGGACAGGGAGAATGCTAATTTCTTTAATACCTTAAAGGATATTCAGACGAAACTGGGGACGAAATGCTTACCTATTCAATTGCCCATAGGTTCCCAGAAAGATTTCCAGGGGATAGTGGACTTAGTAACGAAGAAGGCATATAGCGGCGCGCCGTTGAAGGAAACTGAAATACCGGCGTCTCTTCAAAGCGAGGTCGATTCCTATCGTGAAAAATTGGTTGAGGCGGTGGTAGAGGTTGATGATGAACTTATTGCCAAGTATTTGGATGGGGAAGAGATAAGCGAGGAGCAGATTTACCGCTGTATAAAAGAGGCGACCAAGCTTGGTAAAGTTGTGCCGGTGTTGCTTGGTTCTGCCCTGAAGAACATTGCTGTCACTCCTCTGCTGGATGCGATTCACGACTATATACCATCACCAAAAGAGCGGGAGGCATTGAAAGCCACCAATGCGTCAACTGGAGCTGAGGAGGCGGTGGAAGCGGTTTCAGGAGGGCCTTTGTCGGCGTTGGTTTTCAAAACTACTAATGACCCTCGTGTGGGCAAGATCAGCTATTTTAGAGTTTATTCAGGGGTTGTTTCCAGCAATTCACAGGTGTGGAACGTTAACAAGAGCTCGGCTGAGCGGATAGGACAACTTTTTGTCTTGCGAGGCAAAATACAGGAGGCGGTGCCCCAACTCAGTGCTGGAGATATCGGTGCTGTAGCTAAACTGGCCTCGACCACTACAGGAGATACTCTTGGTTCGCGTGAGCGTCAATTGAAGTTCGCCCCTGTTGAGTTCCCTGCGCCACTATTGAATATGGCAGTCCAGCCTAAATCAAGGGCTGATTTGGACAAAATGAGCACGGTGCTGCCTAGAATCTGTGAAGAGGACTTGACTTTAAAGGTGCATCGGGAGGCTGATATTGGGGAGATACTCCTGGGTGGAATGGGTGAAACACATCTCGATGTTGCCGCTGAGAGGCTATCGAGCAAGTTCGGGGTGGAAGTCAATCTGCAGCGACCTAAAGTCCCTTATAAAGAGACCATTACTGTATCAGTCAAGGCAGAGTACAAGCATAGGAAGCAAACGGGCGGTCATGGCCAGTATGGCCATGTCCTTCTAGAGTTGGAGCCTTCACCAAGAGGTACTGGTTTTGAGTTTGCCGTGAAGGTGGTTGGTGGAGCCGTGCCCAGGAATTATATCCCAGCAGTGGAAAAAGGGGTCAATGAAGCCAGACTTGAGGGAGTTTTAGGTGGATATCCTGTGGTTGATGTGAAGGTGACGCTTTATGATGGGAGTTTCCACCCTGTTGATTCGTCGGACATGTCTTTTAAAATCGCTGGGGCGCAGGCTTTGAAGAAGGGACTGGCTGAGGGACAGCCTGTCTTGCTTGAGCCGATTGTAAATATGACAATCACCGTTCCCGATACCTTTACCGGTGACATAATTGGTGACCTCAATACTAAACGAGCACATGTGTTAGGTATGAACCCAGGGAACGGAGTCAATATTATCGAAGCACAGGCCCCACTATCAGAAGTGCTGCGCTATGCTATTGACCTCCGGTCAATAACTCAGGGGCGCGGCACTTTCACCACTCAATTCAGCCACTATGAAGAGGTGCCAGCAGCCATTGCTCAGAAAGTTATAGCCAAGCGAGGTCAGTAGTTAACGGCCAGCTAGCCGGCTAAAAGCTCTTTGACCTTTTCGGTAAAAGCAGGCAGGATCTGTTTCCAATCACCTACTACGCCGAAGCGAGCTTCCTTGAATATGTTAGCCTCAGAATCTTTGTTGATGGCTATTATGTTTTTGGCGCCTGAGCATCCAGCTAAATGCTGACTGGCTCCGGAAACAGCTACGGCGATATAGAGTTCTGGTGTGACAATTTTGCCGGTGAGCCCGATCTGCATTGTGTCTGGTACCCACTTGTTATCACAAGGTGGCCTGGAAGCTCCTAGTGCACCCTTTAATACTTTGGCTAGCTCCTCCAATTGTTTGAAGCCGTCAGGGCCACCAATTCCTCTCCCTCCGGTCACTATTGCTTGAGCATCTTCGAGTTTCACCCCAACGACCTCTTCCTTCACTGTGTCCAGTACCTTTGTCCTAACCTTTGCTGGGTCTAGCTCGACCTTGATAAGTGTAATATCTCCCTTTCTCGATTCATTAGGTTCCAGGGGCGACATTGCTTTCTGTCTGACTGTTGCCATTTGGGGGAAAATCTCTGAGGTGAAGGTAGCCCGAGCATTACCGCCGTAAACAGGCTTGGTCTGCTGGAGCAGCTTTGTCCCTGGGTCGATGCTGAGCTCGATGCAGTCCATGGATAAGCTGACGCCCAGTCTAAAGGCCAGCCTGGGAGCCAAATCTCGTCCCACAGATGTTTGTCCCAAAAGCAGAATTCGTGGCGAGATGTCTTTGGCTGCTTTTTCCATTACAGCGACATAGGAATCAGTTTGATATTCCTTTAGCAGTGGGTCCTCGGCGGTATATACTTTGTCGGCTCCGAAAGCTATAGCCTTTTTAGGGGCTTCGCCTAGCTTGTCGCCGACTAGTATGCATAGCAAGTCTTCTTTCAGTTCATCGGCTAGACGCCGACCGCAGCCTAGAAGCTCAGTGGTAATTGAGCTTAGTTTGCCCTCCACTAGTTCACCATATACCATAACACCTTTATATTCAGCCATAATAACCTCCTGTGATTACTTCTTAGTTCTAGATTATTTTTGCTTCTCTTAGTCTCGCAGCCAGTTTAGCACCGGCTTCCGCTGGGCTGTCAGCCGCTACGATTTCGCACTTGCCTTCTTTAACCGGCTGGAAAAGTTTGAGAAGCTTGGCCCGTCGGCCGGCAGCACCAACTTTTGAGAGCTCGAGCCCGATATCGGCTGGTTTCCAGACTACCGGCTGCTTTTTGGCTGCTGCCATGATTCCTTTAAGGGTGGCATAACGGGCTTCGCCGAGTTCGTTGCTGACTGTAATCAGGGCAGGAAGTGTTACCTCAATGACCTGATAACCATCGGCGATAACTCGCTCCACCTTGGCTTTGCCGTCAGCAATTTCTACTTTCTTAGCTACGGTAACGCTAGGAATTCCAAGTATTTCAGCGATACCTGAGCCAACCTGTCCAGCATCCCAGTCGGCTGCCTGACGACCGCAGAAGACGAGGTCATATTCTCCTATCTTTTTGATCGCCGTAGCCAGGGCGTAAGCGATAGACCAGCTATCACCGCCTTCGAAAGCTTCGTCTTCGAGGAGGATGAGCTCGTCAGCTCCCATGGAAAGAGGTTTCTTAACCACATCGCGGAGCAGGTTGTTACCTAGGCTTAAGACTGTAATTTTGCCACCTTGTTGGTCTTTAATTCGAAGCGCTGCCTCCACGGCTTGTTCATCGAAGGGACTAACGACAGGGGGTACTCCTGGTGGTGGGATAACCTTGTTAGTGGATGGGTCAATCTTGAAACTGGCTGGCGGTGCCTCCGGATCTAGCACTTGCTTGCAGCAAACTATCATATTCAGGGGCATCTTTTTTCCTCCTTCAGAGAATTTTTGACTGTCGGGCTGAACCAAACAGATACTTTAAGACAAATCTCGCTTCTTGTCAACTTGACTTTGCCTTGAGCATTCATTGTCATTGCGAGGCACGCAGTTCCGTGGCAATCCTGTGGTGGGGAAGCGAGATGAGATTGCTTCGCTTCGCTCGCAATGACACAAGGATATTTCAATTTACTCCCACCTCTTTAGAAACTGATTCTCACTACTCTCTTTATTCCATTCAAGTCTGAGATGAATGTAAAACTTACCTTGTTAAGACAGCTATGAATTAAATGAATCACCTCCTTTTCTTGATTTTGTCCTATCTCCAACAGGAGACAACCCTGGGGGCTAGTTTTCTCTTCGGTTTGCTCTAAAAGTTGGCGAATACATTTCAGGCCGTTTTTGCCACCATCTATAGCTGTTCTTGGCTCGAATCTGGTTATCTCCGGGCTTAAATTCTCCAGTTCTGAACGTCTGACATAAGGCAAGTTGGCAACTATCAGGTCAACGGGTTCAGGTACGGGTTCTAATAAGTTACCTTGAAGGAGGGTGACTTGTCTTGTGACTTTATGATGCTCGCAGTTCAGCCTGGCAACTTCGAGAGTTGAATAAGAGATATCTGTGGCGTAGATTTTGCTCCGGGGCAAATTTAGGGCAAGACTAATGGCGATAGCTCCACAGCCGGTTCCAATGTCAGCAATTAGTAGTGGGCTGGGTGGATAGGTGTTTTTTAAGAATTCAAGAGCCGTGTCTACAAGGAGTTCTGTTTCTGGACGGGGAATGAGGACACGGGAATCAACGTAAAAATCAATGCCGTAGAATTCCCTGTGGTTTACGATATAGGCTGTGGGTTCTCGGCGAAGGCGATGCTCGATCAGTTCGTGTAAACTCCTCTCTTGCTCTTGGCTTAACGTTTGCTCGGTCTGAGTGTATATTTGGACTGGTGATAGCTTTGTTATGTGGCCTAGCAGCATTCTGGCTTCGATGTAGCTATCCTCTATGCCGTTTACGCTTAAGATGCGAGCAGATTGTTGAAGCGCCTGTATTAAGGTCATGTCTGGCTTCTTTCTAACAGCTTCACTTGTTCATCAGTGGCTAGAGTTTCGATAAGCTCATCAAGTGCGCCATTAAGGATGCGTGGCAAATTGTGGAGAGTCATGTTGATGCGATGGTCGGTGATACGGTCTTGAGGGAAATTGTAGGTGCGAATTTTTTCAGCGCGCTCACCGCTGCCTATTTGGGAGCGGCGTTCTGCGGTTAGCTCTTCGGATTTTTTACGTTGTTCTATGTCTAGAAGGCGAGCCCGGAGCACTGCCATGGCTTTCATTCTATTTCTTAGCTGAGAGCGCTCGTCTTGGCAGGTTGCCACTATACCTGTTGGCAAGTGGGTGATGCGAACTGCAGTGGTCACCTTATTCACATTTTGTCCGCCGGCTCCACCACTGCGAAAAAAATCAATCCTGACGTCATCGGGTTTGATAGCTACCTCTATCTCTTCAGCTTCAGGTAGGACTGCCACAGTAGCTGTTGAGGTATGAATCCGCCCTGAAGCCTCTGTGACCGGTACTCGTTGTACTCGATGGACACCACGCTCATATTTTAGCCGACTGAAAGCCCCCTTACCTTTGATTTCAAAGATTATTTCCTTGAAGCCACCGAGTTCAGTCTGGTTGCTATCGATGATGTCCACCTGCCAGCCTTTACTTTGGGCGTATCGACTGTACATGCGGAAGAGGTCGGCAGCGAAAAGCGATGCCTCTCCACCACCAGTACCAGCCCTAATTTCCATAATGACATCTTTATCCTGGTGGGAGTCTTTGGGTAATAAGGATAGCTTCAAATCGTGGAGAACACTATCTTGCCGCTTTTTAAGATTAGCTATTTCCTCTTTCACCATAGGTATCATGTCGGGCTCGAGCCCGTCATCAAGCATGGCTTGAGTTTCCTGCAGTGCTTTGGAAACTGCTTTATATTGGCGATACTTGGTTACGGTGTCTTCTAGGCTAGCCTGTTCCTGAGCTAATGCTTGCAGGCGTGCTGGATTGGTGGATAGCTCCGGCTGGGCTATCAATTGTTTTAATTCCTCATATCGCTTTTCTATTAATTCCAACCTGTTGAACATGGCTTAGCTCAATGCAAATTATATCACAGCTTCGAAAAAGATGCCCTCAAAGAAAATGGGTTGATTTTGGTTATGTGGGAGTGTAAACTATTTCTTTATCCTAGTTTTGCAAGTGTAGTTGGAGTAAAGGCATGAAGGAGGGGAAGCCGGATGAGTGCCACAAGGAAGCTAGCAGAATTCACGCATGATTTCAGTTACGCAGATATTTCGGTAACTGTTGACAGGGTCGGCAGGTTATGCTATTATAGTTAACAGTTTCCGATTCCGCACCTTAACAACTGGATAGTGGAAGGAAGATTTTTTCAGAGAGTTTGATCCTGGCTCAGAATGAACGTTAGCGGCGTGCCTGATGCATGCAAGTCGAACGCTCTGATAATCCGCAAGGGTTATCGGGGAGTGGCGAACGGCTGAGTAACGCGTAAGTGACCTACCTTTGAGTGGG
>Ga0315280_10000064_pt1:0-167500 | contig 184036 bp, 179 predicted proteins | sample YL17G06_40_MG_FD_203697 | JGI IMG/M metagenome (GOLD analysis project Ga0315280, IMG submission 203697) | Sediment microbial communities from Yellowstone Lake, YNP, Wyoming, USA - YL17G06_40 | ecosystem: Environmental > Aquatic > Freshwater > Lake > Sediment | place: USA: Wyoming... | reverse complement strand
GTGCAGACGTAGTAGTTCCTTTTGAAGATACTGACGAGGTCGACCGTAAGCAGCGCTCAGTCTCTGAGGCTGAAATTGGTATTCGTGTTGGCTTGCCTGAAGCTTCGAATATCCGTCGAGGAGGTGAGGATATCGCTAAAGGGGAATTGGCTGTGAAGCAGGGGACATTGCTTTGCCCTGCTGAAATTGGAGTGCTAGCTTCGTTGGGAAAGGCGATAGTTTCGGTAATTCGCCGCCCGGTGGTAGGGATATTAGCTACGGGTAACGAAGTCATAGAGATTAATCAACCTCTCCTTCCGGGCAAAATATATAATAGCAACAGTTACAGCTTAGCCGCCCAGGTTCTTAGATATGGGGGCATCCCAAAGCTTCTGGGGATTGCGCCGGATGATGTGGAGCAGTTGTCCATAGCCGTCCGTCATGGTCTCGACTGCGATATGCTGGTAACTTCGGGGGGAGTTTCTTTGGGTGATTATGATGTAGTCAAACAGGTTCTGGCAGCTGAGGGAAATGTATCCTTTTGGACGGTACGTATGAAACCAGGCAAGCCTTTAGCTTTCGGTATGTTCAAAAGAGATGATGGGAAAAAGATACCTCATTTGGGGTTACCAGGCAATCCAGTAAGCTCAATGATTACCTTTGAAGTTTTTGCTCGTCCGGCTATTCTCAGAATGATGGGTAGGAGCAATTTGGCTGGGCCTAATATAGCAGCGGTAATGGAAGACCCGGTTAAAAACGATGATGGACGACGTATCTTTGCTCGCGTTGTAGTTAGCAGGAGGGACGGTAAATACTTTGCTCGTCTTACAGGCCCTCAGGGTTCGGGAATTTTGACCTCTATGGCAAAGGCCAATGGACTAGCTGTTATTCCGGAAAGTACCAAGGAAGTTAAACCTGGAGGTACGGTTGAGGTGATGATGTTTGATTGGGATGAGGTTCAAGATTGATTAGGAAAGAATGGTTGCCGTTTTGCCGGTTGACGATTTTAGATTGGTGCAGCTTTAGTTCTAAAGGTTTAAGGAACATGTAAAAATGTATGGAGCCATTAGTATTTTTACCAGAGTGTTGAAGTGAGGATTGAGAGACGGTGATTTTCGAAGCATCCGAGTTTGTCTTTAAGCCACCGCCTTTGGTTTCTAGAGCTCGGCGGGTTTTAATCAAGCCTAATGCTGGCTATCCAATGCCGTATCCGATAAGCACCAGTCGGGAGACTATGAACCTGATAATCGAAAGCATCAAACAAGTCAGCGATGCTGATATTATTGTACTTGAGGGGACTGCCAATGGAGAGTCTATATATCCGATATATCAAGCTTTGGGTTATGATTTCCCAAGGGTGTTGATGTTGGATGTTCGGGATTGTATTTGGGTGGAGGTGGAAAATCCTCTACCTCATGCTTTTGCTGTGGCCACGTTTTGGGTGCCCAATGTGGTTCTTTCCAGTGACTATCTGATTAGTGTAGCTCCGTTCAAGATTCTTGATGAGAGCGGTTACTTCAGTGTGCCAAACCTTTTGAGTTTGTTGCCTATAAGCAAGTATAAAGGGGATGCTTCTGCTGGTTGGGGAACTTTGTATGAATTCGGAATAGATAAGGTGATCGCTGACCTCTATTTCACCTTGCCGTTTGATTTGGGTGTTGTTGATGCTCGCCAGAAATTCATCAGTGCCGACAACTCGGTTCAAGGGAAGATAGAGGAATACGGAAAAATTTTTGCTGGTGAGCCGTATGAGGTAGATCAGGAAGCAGCGCAGGCAAGCGGAGCCGGAGTCAACTATCTTACATTGATTGAAGTTGGCAAGGCTGAACTTGAAGCGTGAGCAATGGCAGAGTCAGATAAGACCAGCAAGTCAGAAGACCCTACTATGGCTTTGGCCGGAAGTCTCGGGGGAGGTAAAACGAGCTCAACTTTGCTCTTTGTTTTTGCCATAGATTAGTTTCTTATTTCGAAGTTGGAAAATTGTCCGGTGAATGCAGACCATTTTACATCTATATGCTCTACCAGGGACTCAGGTGGTCCCACCTCAAGCTGTCTGACTAGTTCTTCTAGTTTTTCCTTCGGCCCTTCGGCATTAATTTCAACAGCGTTCATTTGGGGCAAGTTACGCACGTAACCTCGCAAGCCTAATGATTTGGCAAGTCGAGAAGTGAAGGCCCGGTAGTAGACGCCTTTAACATGGCCGTAAACTGTAACTGCGAGATAAGCTAATTCAGACATCTTACATCCATTTAACCTCCGTCTGTGATTTCTTGAAAGGGACGCTTGCTCCTTTAGTCTGCTTTATTGCCATGATTAAATCGCTCTGGCGATAACCGGATCGAACCTGTCCAGACGGTTTAATCCAGCTCTTTTAGCTAATTCAATAGCCTCGAGGAATTCTTGTTTTAATAGTGGCCTAACTAATTGGGGTATCTGGAAAGCCTTATGGCAGGGGTGGTATTGAGCCATAACATTGACATAGCTGTTTCGAGAAATATCTTCAGCTATGAATTTTATTATCTCTTTTGTGCCAGCAAGCCCGTGGGGCAAGACCAGATGACGTATTAGCAGGCCACGGACAGCTACCCCATCTTCGTCAATCTGGAGGTCACCTACCTGGCGATGCATTTCCCTAAGGGCAGCTTGGTTGATGGTAGGATAGTTCTTTATGCCCGATAGCTCCCCAGCAATCTTTTCATCAGAATATTTCATGTCTGGCATATAAATGTCTACAATGCCATCCAGAATCTCCAGAGTTTCAGCAGAATCATAACCGCCAGAATTGTAGACCAGCGGCAACCTTAGGCCTAGATTTATGGCTATCTCCAGCCCCTCTAGGATCTGAGGAACCACATGGGTTGGCGAGACAAAGTTTATGTTGTGGCAACCTCTGGCCTGGAGAGCTAACATCATTCTGGCCAGCTCCTCCTCGGTGGCTTCAGTCCCATCGCCAAGCTGGCTGATGCTGTAGTTCTGGCAAAAAAGACATTTTAAGTTGCAATTGGTGAAGAAGATGGTTCCTGAGCCATGTTTGCCGACCAGTGGTGCTTCCTCTCCGAAATGTGGTCCGTAGCTGGAAACTACCGCAAGCTTACCCGTATGACATTTGCCCGTCTCGCCAGCTAGTCGGTTAATGCCACAATGGCGGGGACATACCTGGCAATTCTTTAATAGAGCCCTGGCTGTTTCTACCCGTTCAGCTAACTTGCCGCTGTGGTAAAGCTCTAGATAAGCTGCCATCTAGGTCATTCTTCCGGAGGTGCCGCTTTCTTACCTTTTTTAATCACTTCCACTTCTACTTGTGGCGTGATAATGGTCGTAGCTGGCTTTTTGGCTCCCTTCTTGGACTTCTTGCGCTCTCTCCATCTAAAGTCTCTAGTACCCATTTTAATTCCTCACGTCAATTTTATTTATATCTGGCAAGTAATAAAAAGTTTAGCAGAGGCTAGTTGTCTTGTAAAGGATTAACGAAATTTGCCATTGCCTTGCCCTTGGTGTATACTATGTATCCTTGGAGGAGGTGGAATCTTGGAAAACAATTCCTTTCCTAAATGTTTAAAATGTAAGGTCGGTGATTTGGTGCCGCTGTCTGATTTTGGTAGCCAAGGTGCAGCGATTCATTACAAGGCTTGGGTGTGCACCAATCCTGATTGCGGCTACAACCTTAAAATCAGGAATGGCGACGTATATCTAAATGAGCCTATTTTTAGCGGAACAGGCCCTAGCCCTCGTTCACGCTTATAGCTCATAAATAGTCACGTCACTTCTCTTATGCTTTTGGGGTGATTGCTTTGTCTTTGTTGACGGGGCAGTTCCAGGAGAAGCTGGTTGATTTTTTCTTTCCGCGCCGCTGTGTTGGGTGTGGGAAGATAGGGGATTTTCTATGTGCCGGCTGTCGTCAAAAGCTACCTCGGCTTTTACGGCCATTTTGTCAGAAGTGCGGTAAACCTGAGTCAAGCGGCGGTTTATGCCCGGCTTGCTGGGGGCAACAGACTGAGATTGATGGCATTCGTTCTGTTTTTCGCTTCGAGGGAGCGGTACGCCAGGCTATCCATGAATTGAAGTATCGTAATCTTAAGGCAATATCTGGTTGCCTGGCTACATTGATGGCTAATTATCTTCAAGACAATCCGGTACACGGCGAAGTCTTGGTGCCGGTACCTCTCCATCTATGGCGATTGCGAGAGCGTGGTTACAATCAATCAAGTCTTCTGGCGGGAGAACTAAGCAAACTGATAGCTCTGCCGGTGGTTGATGATAGTTTATGTCGTCTTAAGGACAGCTTGCCTCAGGCCAGAACGACAACCGTTGAAGAGCGAAGGAGAAATGTAGCGAACGCTTTTGCTTGCCGGGATGAGAAACTGAGTGGGAGAAGTGTCATCTTGATTGATGATGTGTGTACCTCAGGAGCTACTTTAGAGTCCTGTGCTGTGGCTCTCAAAGCTGCTGGAGCTGTTTCAGTATGGGGTTTGACTTTGGCCAGGGAAATTTAATAAGGGAGCTTAGAACATGGAACTACAAATCTTTAGCAAGAACATGGAGCTTACGCCAGCAATTCAGAATTACGTGCAGAAAAAGATCGGCAAGTTAGTTCGTTATTTGCCCAATATCACTGAGGCCAAGGTGGAAATAAGTGAAGAGAAGACGAAATCACATCAGCATCGCTTTACTGCTCAAGCTACTCTGAACAGCAAGGGTGTGCTGTTGAGGGGTGAGGAGAGGGGGGAAAATGTCAATGTAGCTGTTGATGCTGTGGCTGATGTATTGGAACGTCAGATTGAGCGCTACAAGGGGAAGTTGTATGAGAAGGGGCGTGGTGTTTCACTAGCTCGCCAGGCTGCTGTTCCGGAAAGAACAGTTGCCAGTGAGGCATCTGAAGATTTGCCGAGCGTGGTTAGAGTTAAGCGCTTTGCGGTTAAGCCGATGTCAGTGGCTGAGGCGGTTGAACAAATGGAGCTTTTGGGGCATTCATTCTTCCTTTTTGTTGATACTGAAAACGGTGAGCTGAGTTTGTTATACCGCCGTAATGATGGCAATTATGGGCTGATTGAGCCGGAGTTGGCTTGAAATCCGTTGTGGAGATGGCTATGAGTGGAGTCGATGAGATAACTGTTGGCAAGACAAAGCTTGGCTTGATTCAAGGAGACATTACAAAGCAGGAAACAGATGTTATTGTTAATGCTGCCAATTCCAGTTTGATGGGTGGGGGTGGTGTTGATGGTGCTATTCATCGGGCTGGTGGGCCAGCTATATTGGACGAATGTCGTCGAATTATCTCGCGAATAGGGCGTTTGGATACGGGTAAGGCGGTGATAACCACCGGAGGTAATCTGAAGGCGAAGTATGTGATTCATACTGTAGGATCAGTGTGGCGGGGTGGTAATAGGGGTGAGGCTGAGCTTTTGGCTAGCGCTTACCGGGAGAGTTTGAAACTGGCTACTGATCGCAAACTGAAAAGTATCTCGTTCCCATCCATAAGCACTGGTGTCTATGGCTATCCGGTAGCTGAGGCAGCTAAGGTAGCTTTAGATGCGGTGATTGCTTTTTTGCGCGATGAGCCGGATTCTTTAGAAGAAGTATTCTTCGTCCTCTATGATTCTAAGACCTATCAGGCCTATAGCGCAAAACTGGCTGAGATCACAGGCTAAATGTGATTGGTTTATTAAGACGTTTGGCCAATCGTTAAAAGAGGGCAGCGTGTTGGCTTTCGTGTTGTTTGATACATGTTTGGGCTGGATGGGGATAGTGAGTTCACCTCACGGACTCAGAATGGTTATTCTCCCTCAGAAATCTAAGGAAGCAGTGCTTTGCCAAGTTATGAATTATGGCTGCGCTGCTGAAGAGCAGGCTCCTGCTTTGTTTGGCGATTTGCCGCACAGATTGAGGCGATATTTAGAGGGTGAACCTGTGAATTTCCCCGACAAGTTGGATTTGGTTGAGGCGACCTGTTTTCAGCAGAATGTGTGGCAGATAGTGCGAACGATACCTTACGGTGAGACTAGGAGTTATGGCTGGGTAGCTAATAAGTTAGATTCGCCCAAAGCAGCCAGGGGTGTGGGGCAAGCCTTGGCTAGAAACCCACTGCCGATTGTAATCCCGTGTCATCGGGTAATTAGCAGCAATGGTAGTTTAGGTGGTTTTGGTGGTGGTGTGGAAATTAAAGAGTTTTTGCTCCGCTTAGAACAAGCTCCGTGAGAGCGGTTGTATTTTTGACAAGTGCGTCCTTCGCAAGGTATCTTTCACATCTGCATGTCACCAGCAAATATGAAAGGAGAACCGATGGAATACAGCCAGATATTATACGAGGTATCCAATAGAATTTTGACAATAACGCTCAACAGGCCGGAGAGATTAAATGCTTTCACTCCGGTAATGTGCCAAGAACTCGTTGATGCTTTTGGTCGAGCTGACGCTGATGACGATGTGCGAGTTGTAATTGTGACTGGTGCTGGGCGTGCTTTTTGTGCCGGAGCTGACTTAGACCCTGAATCCGGGGTCTTGGGGCGGCGCTTGCGGGCATCCTCCAATGATGTGAAAACGCGTGGAAACCTTGCTGGGCAGGTGACTCTGGCAATATACGGATTGAAAAAGCCGGTAATTGCCGCTGTTAATGGGCCAGCTGTCGGGGTGGGAATTACTATGACACTAGCTATGGATATCCGGCTGGCGGCTGAGAATGCCAGGATTGGATTTGTCTTCACTAGGCGAGGCGTAGTTGCTGAGGGGGCTAGCACGTGGTTTCTACCTCGTGTTGTCGGTATGGGCAAAGCTGCGGAGTGGTTTCTTGCTGGTAGGGTGTTTGGAGCTCAAGAGGCACTTGCTCATGGGTTGGTGACGGAAGTGCTACCACCAGATGTTTTGATTCCGCGGGCACGTGAAATTGCCTTGGAAATCGTCCAGAATACTTCAGCAGTATCTGTGGCTATTTGCCGTCAGCTTCTGTGGAAGATGGCAGGGGCTGACCATCCTATGGAAGCTCACAAGATCGAGTCGAAAGCTTTTTGGTGGTCTCTTCAACAGCCGGATGCACGCGAGGGTATTATGTCGTTTCTGGAAAAGAGGCCTCCGAATTTCACCATGAAACCCAGCACTGATATGCCTGACTTTTATCCGTGGTGGACTGACAGACCATTCATGTGGTAGCAAAGTCTCTTCTTTAGAAATAGGTCACTGACTTTGTTTTAATCTTAAGCTGTTACCCCCAAGTATGCTATCTATTTCTTGTGCTAATTCTGGACAATAGCTGATCGTGTTTGGCAGTTTCATGCTGACTGTCTCTTCTGTGGTGACTATGGTGAGCAGGACAGTGTCTTGTCCTGGATAGCGGGCGAGAATATCCATGACCTGATTGAGGCGTGTTACATCTTCTTCAGTTTCGTCACTTTGGGCGATATTAACTGTTATTTTACGTGGCAATGAAGGTTGTGTAGCTGACTTGGTCTCCTGTCCCTCTTCACTATCTGGTTGGTATTGACGTACCCGATAGCAATTGACGTTCACCCGGTCATCTCTTAGCTTCACTGTACCTTCTACCAGAAGGATTTTGCCTTCTTGCCATACCTCTTTTGTCTGGTTGTAGACTTCAGACCAGGCGGTGACTTCGATGTTGCCGTCTAGGTCTTCTATGGTTGCGATGACGAAAGGACGTCTGTCCCTGGTATAAAGTTGGCGTATAGAGGTTACCATTCCAGCGATAATGACTTTTTCTCCGACCATTTCGGCGTCGATTCCACCACAGAGCGTAGTGGTAGCATTAACCAATTTTGAGGCTACCGAAGCGAGAGGGTGTTCGGAGAAATATACTCCCAGCAGTTCTCGTTCCCAGTCCAGCTTGTCTTTAAGGGGTACGTCAAGGTGGTCCAGATTCAAGTTGGGTAGTGGCGCCGGCACGGTGTCGCCCCAGAGGTCGAACATGCTGGCCTGGCCTGATTCTCTCAGTCGTTGTTCCCACTGGGCCAGGGATATGATTCGGTCGATATCCTGGAGGAGTGTTCCACGAGGGGCCAGGCAATCGAAGACTCCGGCTTTGATTAGGCTTTCTACGACCTTTTTGTTGATGCTGCGTAAATCAACGCGGCGGCAGAAATCCTCGATAGATTTGAAAGGGCCGCCTTTTTCCCGAGCTAATATGATGGGTTCGATGGCTGCATAGCCGACATTTTTAATAGCGGTCAGGCTGAAGCGGATAGCTGCCTTACCATTTTCCTCCTCGATAGCAAAGCTGGCTTGGCTTTTATTAACGTCCGGAGGTAATACAGAGATACCCAGGCGGCGGCATTCAGCAACGGCTGAGGTAAGTCTGTCTGGATGAGCAGCATAGGTGTTTAAAAAAGCAGTCATGTACTCAACAGGGTAGTTGGCTTTAAGATAGGCGGTTTCGTAAGCGATTAGGGCGTAGCTCACGCTATGAGCTTTATTGAAGGCATAGCCAGCGAAAGGCTCGATCAAGGCAAAAATCTCAGCAGCTACTTCAGCAGACACCCCATTTTTCTTGGCGCCGTTTATGAAATTTTGCCGTTCTTTTTTCATTACTTCAGAGATTTTCTTACCCATGGCTTTGCGGAAAATATCGGCTTGGCCCAAGCTATAGCCGGCTAAAGCCTGAACTATATGGAGCACCTGGTCTTGGTAAACAATGACTCCGTAAGTTTCCTCTAGAATCTTCTTGACGTCGGGATGGGGATAACGAATGGACTCAATTCCATGCTTTGCCTTGATGAAGGTTGGTATGTGCTCCATAGGTCCGGGACGGTAAAGAGCTACCATTGCTGCGATATCATTGAAGGTGGTGGGCTTAAGTTCCTTTATGTAGCGGCGCATACCAGCGCCTTCTAATTGGAAGATACCGCCGGTTTCCCCAGAGGCGAGCAATTCAAAAGTTGCTGCGTCATTTAACGGGATATGCTGCAAGTCTACGGAGACATTACGATTTTCGGCGATGATTTCTCTGGCTTTGGCTAAGAGGGTGAGATTAGCCAGTCCAAGGAAATCCAGTTTGAGCAGCCCAAGGCGAGCAACGCTTTCCATGGAGAACTGGGTCATAGTTGCAGCCTGCCCACTATCTTTGGTGGCGCGTTGCAACGGCATATATTGCGTCAATGGTTCTCTGGATATGACCACTCCGGCGGCATGAGTGCTAGCATGGCGAGCTATCCCTTCTAGCTTCTTCGCGGTATCAACCAGATTTTGCACTGCGCTATCTTCGTGGTAAATATCGTACAGCTCTTTATTCTCAGCTAAAGCTTGGTCCAGAGTTATATTCGGCCTGGGCGTAACAAGTCGGGCTACTCTGTCAACCTGGCTGTAAGGCATACCCAACGCTCTGCCTACATCTCTTAGGGCGGCTCTGGCACCTAAAGTGCCGAAGGTGATAATTTGGGCTACATGGTCATGGCCATATTTTTGGGTGACATAGGCTATCATCTCATCACGGCGGTCGTCTTGGAAATCTAAGTCGATGTCCGGTAGCTCGCGGCGCTCTATATTTAAGAAGCGTTCGAAGACCAACTTGTTAGGCAGTGGGTCGATGTTGGTGATGCCGAGGCAGTAGAGAGCCAGGCTTGCAGCGGCACTGCCTCGGACGCCGAAAAGGATGTTTTGTTTTTTGGCGAAGGAAATGAGGTCCCAGACAACGAGGAAATAGTCGGCAAATTGTGTTTGCTTGATGACTTCCAGTTCGTAAGCCAACCGCTGTTCAATCTCTGGGGTGGGCGATGGATAGCGTTGCTTTAGTCCTTGCCAGCAGAGTTCAGCCAGGTAATCATCGGCGGCCTTGCCTTTGGGTAAATCTACCCGCGGAAGATGTAGCCGACCAAATTCCAGCTTCAATTGGCACATATCGGCGATTTTCTGTGTGCTCTCCAGAGCTTGGGGTAAGTCAGCAAATAGCTCGGCCATTTCTTCAGGACTTTTCAGATAGAAGAAATCACCAGCCATCTTCAGCCTTTTTTCGTCGTAGATAGAGGTATTAGTTTGGATACAGAGCAGCAACTCTTGAATGGGAGCGTCTTCTTTATTGACGTAATGCACGTCATTGGTAGCCACTATGGGGATATTCAGCTGGGAGGATAGAGAAAGCAGTCCTTTGTTGATCTGTTCTAGCTCAGGGATAGGGTGTCTTTGAATTTCCAGGTAATAATCACTAAAGGTCTCCTTATACCAACGGGCCTGGGTAGCTGCTTCTTCGAGGCGTCCTTCCAGAATGAGGCGGGGCAGCTCGCCGTGGGCGCAGGCGGATAAGGCGATAAGGCCTTCATGGTGCTCGGCTAGAAGCTCTTTGTCCACCCTCGGCTTGTAATAGAAACCCTCGAGGTGAGCCTTAGTAATTAGCTGAATCAAGTTGTGATAGCCTTGCTGGTTTTTAGCAAGCAATATTAGATGATAGAGATTCTTATCGCTGGCATTTCGGCTCTGGCGGTTTGTTTCAGCTACATAAGTTTCGCAGCCAATAATAGGCTTTACACCGGCCTCTTTGGCGGCTGTGTAAAAATCGATGACGCCATGCATGCTTCCATGGTCGGTGATGGCTAGGCTAGTCATGCCTAGTTCTTTGGCTTTGGCAATAACCTGGGGAATACGGCATAAACCGTCAAGCAGGCTATACTCACTGTGGATGTGAAGATGGGTAAACATAAAGCTTTTTCTTAGGAGGTCTGTTTCTAATTATAGCACAGGGTTTTAGATAGTTGTCCTTGGAATTTTTGAAGTTATAAAAAATTTTTGGTTTGACAACCCGGATGTATACCGACTATTATCGGTTTCGGTTTTTGAGGAATACTTACCTGTCACCTTGAACGGCCTGCTTATGTCACCCTGAACGAAGTGAAGGGTCTAGGCCCTTCATTACGTAGATTCCTTCGCTATGCTCAGAATGACAAGCCAAGGGCTCAGAATGACAGAGAGGGAATGGCTCGGAATGATGAGCATGATTGCTAGCAGGTACTCCTGAAGGAGTGAAGTGAAGATTATTAAGAATGTGGTCTACTGGTTGTTTGTGTGTTGCTTGCCTGTGCTGCTTCTAGCAAGCGCTATTTGTTGGGAGGTCAACGAGCTTAGGCTTTATGAATATGGCTTCGGCAAATATGAAATAAGCCAGGCCACTGGCATAGATAAGCCGGAGCTAAAGAGAGTAGCTCAACATTTAGTCGATTACTTCAATCTAAAGGTAAATACAGCCCAGATTGTGGTTGGTAAGAGAGGTGAAGCGTTCAGCCTGTTCAATGAGCGGGAGTTAGTTCATCTCCAGGATGTAAGAAGCTTGATTCAGTTGGACTATTGGGTGCAAAGAGGGACCTTTCTCCTAATAGTCATCTGTGCCTTCGCGTTGTTTTTTGGTTTCAGGGTTGGGTGGCGGATGTTGGTCAAAGGTTTATCCTGGGGAAGCTTGATTACTGTGGGTCTGATGGTTGTCCTGGCTCTTTGGGCGTTCTTTGGCTTCGAGAAGCTTTTTATTCTTTTCCACTTGGTCAGCTTTCCTAATGAATACTGGATGCTTGACCCAGCCAAAGATTACCTAATCAGGTTGTTTCCGGAGGGATTTTTCTACGATGCATCTCTGCTCGGTTTCGGGGCGGTTATATTTGAGGCTTTGCTTCTTGGTGGTATTGCCTTCGGTATCTTGAAATTAAAGGCAGAAAAAAGAAAACGAACTGGCTAGTAAAACGGTATTTGGGGAGAACTGGGGTAGGCTATATGTTGCAGCTGCTGCAGCTGGAAGCGGTACAGCCAGCACATGAGCTGGCAGTCCCAGCTATAGGGGTAGATTCGCCGCCGCTGCCTTTGGAAAAAGAAGAGAACCGAGAGAGGACTCGTTTAGCAGCATGCTGGCATCGAGGGCATGAAGCATCTTCGTTTGCTTTGCTTAAGGAGCGTAATAGTTCAAACTTGCAATTACACTCGGGGCACAGATATTCATAAATGGGCATTTTGCCCTCCGAATAATAGTTTACCTGGCAATTATCGCTGAGTCAAACCTCTGTACTCGTCCAGTACATTAGTGACACCTTTGTTTTCTTCCAAGATCGCAAGAGCCATTTTGCAGTCCTGCTTATTTCTTTCCCTCTCCCTCAATGGGAGAGGGTGAGGGTGAAACCTGAGACAATCCCCCTCCCTCTAACTCCCTCCCGCCAGGGGAGGGAGGAAACAGTTGTTAACCTTTTACTTTTCGAACGGTAAAACGCAGCGCTACCTTTAATGTTGTTCTGCGAGATATGAAGTGCCCCCCATCTATTTGAACGAACTCAACCTTCTAATTTGACAAAAACAAGGCCTGTGCTTAAAGTGTCCGTAGTAGGCTGCTATTTTTAGTCAAATGGTGCAGTATAATAGAATAGGAAATGGCAGCAAAGCTAAGGCAGTTTGCTGTTCCTCCAGCCGAAGAGAAGAAAACTGCGGCCAGCTAATGATGCAGGCGTTGTGCTCCTCAATCCAATTGAATACATTCTAACTTACCATTTATTTCTGTTCCTGCTCTTTTTGCAACGAAATTGTTTTTCCTTGTCATTCTCTGGTGAATTGCTTCGGGGAGTGTTATACTACCGGCTAGTGTAATGAAGCTGTCAATCGAGGAACTAGTTCAAAAACTCACTTTGTGGATTAGGGAGACGGTCTCACAAGGTGGGGGTAAAGGGGTGGTCGTAGGGATGAGCGGTGGAGTTGATTCCTCTGTGGCTGCAGTGTTATGTAAGCGTGCTTTTCCCAAGGCTACACTGGGAGTCATCATGCCTTGCCACGGCAGTAATATTGATAGAGAGCATGCGGAGCTTGTCGCTGCCAGGTTTCATGTACCTGTTAAGGTTGTTATTCTTGATGAAGTCTTTGACAGCTTGATTAAGGCTTTGCCGGGCGACGGTTATGATACGGCGACAGGGAAGCTGGCGGAAAATAATATCAAACCTAGGCTGCGGATGGTCACCCTCTATTATTTTGCCAACCGCCTCAATTACCTAGTAGTTGGCGCCAGCAATAGGAGTGAATTGTCGGTTGGCTATTTTACCAAGTATGGAGATGGTGGCTCGGACCTTATGCCTTTGGGCAGCCTGGTCAAGAGCCAGGTGCGAGATTTGGCCAGGTATTTAGATATCCCTAGAGAAATCATTGATAAGCCGCCTTCGGCAGGTTTGTGGGAGGGACAGACGGATGAGGTGGAGTTGGGGCTGACCTATAGCGAGCTTGACCGTTACTTGATTACAGGTGAAGCTGAGAAGAAAATTAAAGAAAAGTTTGATTTTATGATAGGCAAGAGCACACATAAACGCTGCCTTCCGCCTATTCCGCCGCTATAAAATTATCACTTTGAGTGCAAGTTGTGCTGGCATAATGCCTATGCTATGATGCGATTGGCTGTTAGAGGAGGTAAGAGATGGCTTCAGAGAAAGAGAAGGCACTGGAACTGGCAATAAGCCGTATTGAAAAGCAGTTTGGTGAAGGTTCGATTATGAAGCTGGGTGAGCTCTCGGCGAGAATGGTAGCGGAAGCTATTCCGACCGGCTCGCTGAGTTTAGATTTAGCTTTAGGGATAGGTGGCATTCCTCGAGGACGTGTTACTGAGATTTTCGGTGCTGAAGCTTCAGGTAAGACCACTCTTGCTCAGCACATAATTGCTGAAGCCCAAAAGCTCGGTGGCATTGCTGTCTATGTAGATGCAGAGCATGCCCTTGACACCACCTACGCGGCTAATTGCGGGGTGAAACTTGAAGACTTGCGCATATCCCAGCCTGACGATGGGGAGGAGGCTTTGGGGATTACTGAGGAGCTGGTAAGGAGTGGAGCTGTGGATGTGATAGTCATTGATAGCGTGGCTGCTTTAGTGCCCCGGGCTGAGATAGAGGGTGAGATGGGTGATATCCACGTGGGCTTGCAAGCGCGATTGATGTCCCAAGCGTTAAGGAAACTGGTAGCGGCGATTGGCAAATCACACACTGCGGTGGTTTTTGTTAACCAGCTACGGGAAAAGGTAGGTATTATCTTCGGTAGTCCCGAGGTTACCCCCGGGGGTAGGGCATTGAAATTCTATAGCTCAGTGCGGATTGATTTAAGACGGATTGATTCTCTTAAACAAGGTTCTGAGGTGGTGGGCACCAGAGTCAGGGCTAGGGTAGTCAAAAATAAAATGGCGCCTCCTTTTCGGTCTGCCGAATTTGACATAATGTTTAAGCGTGGTAAGTATGGCATAAGTAAGGAAGGTGACGTTATCGATTTAGGTGTTGCTCTGGGGATAGTAAAAAAGGCCGGCACCTTTTTCACTTACGGCGACCTAAAGTTGGGCCAGGGGCGAGAGAATGCTAGAGATTACCTGTGGCAGCATGCTGACCTAGTTTCGAAGATGGAGTGCGAGATAAGGGCTGCGGCAATGTCTTTGCCGAGCCTGGGCGCTGAAACGAAGGAAGTTTCCGAGTGAGCTGAACTCTTCTGTGTACTTATCACCCAGAGCGAAGGTGAAAAGCTTGGATATAGAGGAGGTTCAAGTGGGGGTGATTACGGCTCTGCGGGTGAACGACAGGAAAAAGAAAGTCAATATCTTTATCGACGGCTCCTTTTCATTTTCCATCGGTGAGGAAGTGGCAGTCACAGCTGGTCTTGAAGTTGGTCAGCACCTGTCGGCAGAGCAGATTGAAGAACTGAAGAAAGCTGACCTTTCCCACAGCTGTTTTGGGGCCGCTTTGCACTATCTCGGCTATCGTCCTAGAAGTGAGGCTGAGGTAAGACAGAGGCTACATCGTCGAGGTTTCAATGATGAGGTGGTGGATAAAGTTATTATTGGGTTAAAGGAGCGTAGGCTGATTGATGATGTAGCTTTTGCCCAGTATTGGAGGGACAATCGCCTGTCATTCAGGCCTCGAAGCCGAAGGTTAATAAGGCTTGAGTTGAGGCAAAAAGGCGTAGCTACCGAAACGGCTGATAATGTAGTGGAGGACTTAGATGATGAACCTGCCGCTTACGAGGCAGGATTGAAGAAGGCACGTGTTCTGTCTGGTTTGGATTATCGTGAATTCCATCGCCATCTATCCGACCATCTTCGGCGGCGCGGCTTTGATTATGAGAATATTAGTTCTGCTGTGGCGCGTTTGTGGCAAGAGCGACAATCTGACTCTGTGTAATGTCCCTGAATAGGACATTTGTTTGACACCAGCTCGGCGAAAGATTACTATTATTACAGGGATAATTTAGAGGATTTCTACAGTATGTGGTGTTTTAGGAAAGTGAGGAAGTTAAATGTTTTCTACAGCGTTATACATTGTTGTAGTTGGGCTTGTTCTTATTTTAGGTCTACTCCTCGGCTATTTTGCCAGACAGATATTAGCCAACCAGCAGCTCCGTAGAACTCAAAATGAAGCCAAGCGATTACTGGAAGAGGCATCGGCTGCGAATGAAGATATGCTTCGAAGAGCCAGAGAGGAAGCGAACAAGGTCAGAGCTGCTGCCGAGGCTGATAGTCGTGAGCGACGTTTTGAGTTACAGAGACTGGAAAGACGTTTTGCTCAGAAGGAAGAGAAGCTAGAACACAAGCTGGAAGCTCTGGAGCATCGCGAACATGGTCTGGGTAACCGGGAGAGGGAAATTGAGGCGGTCAAAGCTCAGATTGAAGAGATACGGGCTAAGCAGCTGCAGCGACTCGAACTAATTTCAGGCATCTCAAGCGATGAAGCCAAGCAGGAATTGCTTCGGTCTATAGAGGAAGAGATTCGCGAGGAAGCATCACGTCGTGTTCGGGAATGGGAGTCCCGAATAAAGGGCGAAATTGATGATAAAGCTCGCGAAATTTTAGCCACCACCATCCAGCGCTGTGCCACCGACGTAGTTTCAGAGACGACAGTATCTGTTGTGCCTTTGCCCAGTGATGAGATGAAGGGGCGGCTTATTGGCCGCGAAGGTCGCAACATCCGAGCTTTAGAGCAGGCTACTGGTGTGGATCTCATCATTGATGATACTCCGGAAGCAGTGACCATTTCTAGTTTTGACCCGATAAGACGGGAGATAACCAGGGTGGCTTTGAATAATCTTATCCTCGATGGGCGTATTCACCCGGCTCGGATAGAGGAAGTGGTGGAGAAGGCTAAAAATGAGGTTGAGACTGCAGTTCGTAATGAGGGCGAACGTGCAATGCGTGAAGTTGGAGTAGTAGGGTTGCATCCCGAGTTGGTTAGATTAATCGGCAAACTAAAATTTCGAAGTAGCTATGGGCAGAATGTATTAACCCATAGCCTTGAGGTTGCTCACTTTGCTGGAATGTTGGCAGCTGAGATCGGTGCTGATGTAGCGCTGGCTAAGAAAGCCGGCCTGCTTCATGATATCGGTAAAGCTGTGGGCCATGAAGTAGAAGGGCCCCATGCTTCGATAGGTGCTGATTTGGTTAAGCAGTGGGATAAATCAACTGAAGTGACTCAAGCTATCGCTGAGCATCATGGCGAGGCCACAACGACTAGTGCTCTTGGTTTTATCGTTGCTACGGCTGATGCTATAAGTGGGTCGAGACTCGGAGCCCGGCGTGAGTCACTAGAGCAGTACTTGAAGCGTATCGAGGCTTTGGAAAGTGTGGCTAAAAGTTTTCCTGGGGTTGAGAAGGCTTTTGCCATTCAAGCTGGGCGCGAAGTGCGCATTTTGGTTAAGCCAGAGCAAGTAGATGACCTTGGAGCTATGAGGCTGGCTCGGGATATAGTTAAGAAGATAGAGGATACTCTGGCGTATCCGGGGCAAATTAAAGTGACTGTGATGCGGGAGACCAGGGCGGTAGATTATGCCAAGTAAGAACTAGCCAATATAGGGAACAGTATTGCGTATATTAATGATAGGTGACGCAGTTGGCAGGCCTGGCAGAAGAGCAGTGCAGAAATTTCTACCAGGCCTGTGTCACGATTATGAGCTTAGCCTTGTTATAGCGAACGGTGAGAACTGCGCTGGTGGTATAGGCATTACGTCAGACACGGCCAAAGAGCTTTTTGACTGCGGCGTTAATGTGATAACTACTGGGAATCATGTATGGGCTAAGAAGGAGATAATCCCTTATCTGGATGGTGAGTTGCCCATTCTTCGCCCTTTGAATTTCCCGCCCGGTGCACCGGGCCGTGGTTTTCTGGAGGTAAAAGGTGCCTTAATAGTCAATCTAATAGGACGCGTTTTTATTGGCGGATTTGATTGTCCTTTCAGGGCTATAGACTGTTTGCTCTCGGAAATTAAGGCTGATAGTAAGGTTATAATTGTTGATTTCCATGCCGAAGCTACTTCAGAGAAGGTGGCTATGGGAAAGTATCTTGATGGTCGAGTGAGTGCGGTGCTTGGTACGCATACCCATGTAGGTACAGTAGATGCCTATATTTTGCCTAAGGGTACTGCTTATGTTACTGATGTAGGGATGGTTGGCCCTGTGGATTCCGTTATCGGCGTCGATACTGAATCAGCAATTCGTAGTTTTCTTACCGGTATGCCTCATCGCTTTTTTGTAGGCGAAGGGACTGTTGCTTTTGATGCGGTGCTAGTCGATGTGGATGAGGCTACTGGAAAAGCTGTAAGCATACAGCGGATACAGCGAAGTGGAGATGATGAAGGCTGATCTGCATTTGCATACTACTGCCTCTGATGGGCGTCTGGAACCTAAGGAGATTGTCTCTCTGGCGGTAAAGGTCGGGCTTGACGTTATTGCTATTACCGACCATGACATCATAGACGGCGTTACACCAGCTTTAGCTGCTGCAGAAGCTTTTCCTTCACTTATGGTTATACCCAGTGTGGAGATTAATACTGATGTTCCTCATGGCGAGGTTCATGTCTTGGGCTATTTCATTGATTACACTGACCGGAAATTGGCTATTACTTTACAGAGATTGCGCGATTCACGGCAGGAGCGGGCACAGCAGATGATTGCCAAGCTGAGCAAACTGGGCATGAAAATTGAATGGCAACGAGTGCGTGAGCTAGCCCAAGGCGGGTCTGTGTGCAGGCCTCACGTAGCGCAGGCTTTGTTTGAGAAAGGCTATGTTGGCTCTGAGAAGGAGGCTTTCGACAAATACATTGGCCATGATGGTCCTGCTTATGTGGAACGGTACAAATTGCTTCCGGTTGAAGCAGTTAAGCTGATTATAGATGCTCAAGGTTTGCCTGTCTTGGCTCACCCGGCAGACATCAGTGATTTAAATGAGCTTGTTCCCAAGTTGAAGGCGGTTGGTCTAATCGGCATTGAAGTCTACTATCGCGACTACAGTTCAGATGTTATCGCCGGGCTACTGAAAATCGCTAAACAGTATGACCTTATCCCCACGGGCGGGACCGATTACCATGCCTTTGGTGATGGTTCAGAGGTCATGATTGGGGGAGCACTGACTCCCGCTCAGTCTGTGGAGAGGCTGCTTGCCCTGGCTGACAAGCATAGTTTAGAGCTGCTGAAACAGCATTAAGTCCAAAGGAACACATAAGAGGAGGAGCGAACAAATATGGAGGCATTTCGTGAAATTTTCTGGGATATAGCTTTCGGGCCTCTTGTCTTGTACCCGTTGGGTGCAGCCGCTCTGGGGATTTTTATTTATGCTATGTACCGTCGCTTTCGCCTATGGGCAGTCGGTAAGCCTGATAAGAGGTGGGATAATCTAGGTAAGAGAATTTGGGATTTTATAGTTCTTGGGGTAATTGATGGCCTTTGTCATAGGCGATTCTTCCGCGAACCTTATCCTGGGATAATGCATTTTCTTATGTTTGCTGGTGCTGGTGTTCTGCTAGTTGGAACGGCTCTCGATGTTATAGACCACTATGTGTTTCATTTTATAAGCGGGAATATTTATCTTGGCCTTAGTTTTGCGCTGGATATGGGTGGGGTATTTATGTTGGTTGGCGCTATCATGGCCGTGGTTCGCCGGTATATCCAGAAGCCGGAAAGGTTAAATACTGTGCTGGACAATGCCGTTGTTATAACTCTGATCTTTGTTGTTGTAATCACCGGCTTTTTCATCGAAGGCTTTCGCATGCTCATGGCTACCCCTGGAGGCTTGTCTCAACCTGAATTCTACAGTCATCCAGAGTGGTCTAGATGGTCCTTTGGCGGCTATTTTATAGCCAGCCTGTTCGCTGGCTTGCCTGAAAGCGCAAGGTTAGCCTGGTACGTCGGCTTATGGTGGTTTCATGCTGCCTTGGCAGTGGGGGCTATTTTTTATGTGTGCCTTTCATTCGATAAGCTTACTCATATCATCGTGTCTCCGGTTAACGTCTTCTTCAGGTCGTCTCGACCTAAGGGAGCTTTAGCGCCCATTAATATCGAGGAAGCCGAGACTTTCGGTGTGAGTAAAATAGAAGACTTCACTTGGAAGCAGCTCTTGGATCTGGATGCTTGCACTGACTGTGGCAGGTGTCAGGACAGATGCCCGGCTTATATTACGGGCAAGCCTTTGTCTCCGCGGAAGGTAATACAAGACCTTAAAGCTCATTTGCTTGATAGAAGTCATGCTCTGTTGGCCGCCAAAGCGGCTACCCCTGCTGATGGTGGTGGGGTTAAGGCTCTGATTGGAGAGGTGATACTTGAGGATGAGCTTTGGGCATGTACCACCTGCCGTGCTTGCCAGGAAATATGCCCCGTCTTTATTGAGCATATTGATAAGATTGTTGACATGCGCCGTAACTTGGTCTTGGAACAAGCTAAGGTACCTGAGACTGGTGAAGCTGTTTTGAGGTGCATTGAGGCCAGAGGCCATAGCTGCAGGGGAACTACCCTCACCAGGACTGACTGGACGACTGGACTGGATATCAAACTTCTGTCTGAGGACAGCAATGTCGATTTTGTGTGTTACGTTGGTTGTGCTGCGGCTTTGGAAGACAGGAGTATGAAGATAGCTGTAGCTATGGGCAAGATATTGAAAGCTGCCGGTGTTAGTTTTGCTGTCCTTGGTCCGGAGGAGACTTGCTGTGGTGAGCCGGCCAGAAGGCTGGGTAACGAATACCTGTTTCAGGTGCAGGCTACAAAGAATATCGAGCAATTTAAGAACTACAATGCAAAAAAAATAATCACCACCTGTCCGCATTGTTTTAACACTATTAAGAATGAGTACCCTCAGTTTGGTGGTGAATTTGAGGTTGTCCATCATACACAGTTTATCGCGGAGCTGCTGAAGCAGGGTAAGATTAAACCAGCCTCGATGAGCGACGGTAAGTTAACTTACCACGATTCTTGTTACTTGGGCAGGCACAATGATATCTATGAGGCTCCGAGACAGGTGTTGGCCAGCATCTCACCATCCCGGCTGCTGGAGATGAAGCGCATTCGGCAGAACGGATTTTGCTGTGGTGGTGGGGGTGGACGCTACTGGATGGAAGAGCGCATTGGCAAGCGGATCAGTGAGGAGCGCATTGAGCATGTGATTGAGACCAAGGCTGATATCGTGGCCACAGCTTGCCCTTATTGTTTGCAGATGTTCGAAGATGCTATTAAGGCGAAAGCGGTAGAGGAATCGCTTAAAGCTCTAGATATCGCTGAACTGCTAGCAGCACGACTTGATAAAGAGGCTACTAAGTAGGCCAAGGCTAGCTGCAAAAACAGAGTATGTTAAGGAGGTAATAAAATGTGGGATGCTTCGAAATGTAATCTTTGTGGTGATTGCCTGGTAAAGTGTCTCTATGTCAATTATGACAAAGACAGAGCTGTGGCTGAAATCAAGGCGCTCATGGAGGGCAAACAGGCTGAAATCTTAAGCCAGTGTGTCACCTGTTGTGCCTGCAGGGAATACTGCCCCACAGGAGCCGACCCCTATGACCTTATCTTGAGAGCGCAGGAGAAATATGGAGCCTTCCCTGTACCTGCAGAGGTGGTAGCTACGTTCGACCTCGGCGCTCAGATCCCGAGCGAGCTGATACCTGGCGACCCTGACAAACCTATCCTATCCCTTTGTATCATGGAGCGCCAACTACCCGAAGGTGCTCTTGACACCCAGCTATTCAAAGGCATGACCATAGTCAAGGGAGGAGACTACTTTTGCTACATTGGCTATGTGCATGTTGGCAAAGAAAGCCCCATTGAGAAGAATGCCCGGAAATTCATTGATAAGATGGCTAGCCTGGGTAAGGAAATCATATTTATACATGATGATTGCTATGCTATGGTGCATGCCAAGGTCAAGGACTATGGCATCACCGTTCCCTTTAAGTACATGCATATCTTTGAATACCTGCGCAATTATCTTAGAGACCACCGGAACAGCGTTACCAGGCTAAACAGGAAGGTGGCTTACCAGCGTCCCTGTGCTTCGAGGTACACCCCGGACAAGGATGTCTTCCTCGATGAGATTTTCGAGCTCATTGGAGTGGAGCGAATGCGGCGGAAATATGACCGTGAGAGCGCTCTCTGTTGTACAGGCCCGTTAATCAATGTCAACCGGGAGCGGGCTGTCAGCCTACAGGCGAAGAATATTGACGATGCCATTGCCAGTGGTGCTCACGCTCTGCTTACCCTTTGTCCTATGTGTGACCGTGTGCTGAGGCGGCCGACCTCTGAGCGTGGTTTTAGCAAGATTTTCATAACTGACCTCTGCCGTATGGCTCTAGGTGAGAAGTCGTTTCCGGCATAGGTTAGCTGGTTTCAGCCAGGCCTGGGATACTTTGGTGGATGGTGGGGTTTTAGTTTAGACGGCACAATACCAGTTGGGTTAACGCTTGGCGACCCCGTGATGGAATTCGACTAATTTCTTTAAGCGCTCTGGATGACTGCTCTTCATTATTGCTTCTTGTAGGCTGACTATTTTCTTTCTCACCAGGTCCGCCAATGCCTGGTCCAGGGTTTGCATGCCTTCGCCACTGCTGATCTGCATCACACTGTGTAGCTCAAAGGTTTTACCTTCTCGGATGAGATTTTTAACCGCGGAATTGCCAGTCATAATTTCAAAGGCGCCTACTCTTCCTTTGCCCTCAGCCCTCGGTAGCAGGGTCTGTGATAATACGGCCTCTATTATTTGTGAGAACTGTAATCTGATTTGAGATTGCTGGCTGGGTGGGAATAAGTCGATTATGCGGTCGACAGTTTGAGGGGCGTCTGTGGTGTGCAACGTACCCATCACTAGGTGCCCGGTTTCAGCGGCTCTCATGGCCGTCGATACGGTTTCAATATCTCTGAGCTCACCAACTATAATGACGTCCGGATCGTGCCGGAGAGCGTGAATTAATGCGGTGTCAAAAGATTTGGTATCCTGTCCAAGCTCTCGTTGGGCGATGATGCATTTGACATTGCGGTGTAAGTATTCAATTGGGTCCTCGATGGTAATTACGTTGCGAGTGGTGTTCGAATTGAGGTGACGAATCATAGCCGCCATGGTGGTGGATTTACCGCTGCCGGTTGGGCCAGTGACCAGGATGAGCCCTCGTGGCTTGAGAATAAGCTCCTTACAAATCTCAGGCAATCCCAACTCGTCAATTGTTAAGACTTCGAAGGGCACCATGCGGAAGGCAAGGCTTAGTGACCCCCTTTGCCGCATGACGTTCACCCGGAATCTAGCTAAACCCGGTACACTGTAGGCAAAGTCCAGCTCTTTCTCTAGGTGGAAACGACCCCTTTGTTCCGCAGTGCTAATTTGTTCAAACGCCAGTTCAACATCATTGACTGTGACCGGTGGCAAATCTTCTTGTGGTACAAGTTCACCATCAATGCGCAACACCGGTGGGCTTGGCACCCTTAGATGCAGGTCTGAAGCCCTTCTTTCTACCATTAGCTTGAGAAGCTCCATTACGTCCATAACTGTACCTCCGCGAGATTCACTTGTCTATCACGGCGACGACAGGCAGATGGTCAGAGGCAGTACTTAACGGCACCTGCACATCTTCTATTATCCTGAGGTCGGATGATATCCAGATGTAGTCTATCCTTTGGTATGGATTGTCTGAGGTAAAAGTGTAGGCTAGTTCGGGGTTCATCCCTGCTGCGGCATCTCTAAGGCGAGCCTGTTGCAACATGAGTATTTCTTGGTCGGTAGGTTCTGCGTTGAGGTCCCCTAACAAGACAGTGTGGTTGTTGTCGATGCCGTTTAGGAAGTCAATGATGGTCTGAGATTGAAGCTGGCGGATGTCTGTCTGCCCCTCGAGATGGTGGAAATGGGTGGCGATAATCTTGAGGCGTTCACCGAGTCCGATGTCTATCAGCGCTACGATGAAACCGCGCAGTATGAACAGATTACGAGGCGGCAGATCCTCTCTTGAATATGCCGGTATTGGGTAGCGGCTCAGGATGGCACTGCCCCAGAAGGGGTCTGCCGTTGGTCCAAAAACGTATGGCATGTGTAATCGCTGAGATAACCACGCCAGCATGTCTACTCGGCCGCTGACTACCCAGCCTCTTGATACTTCTTGCAGGGCAACGATATCAGGATTATTGCTTTCAATAACTCGAGCGATTTCTTCCATATTCAGCTTTCCCTTTGTGTTAAAGCCATTGTGCAGGTTGTAGGTCATTATGCGTACGGGAAAGCCTTGGCCGGTGACTGCTGTCGGTGTCCGCCAGATGATTGTTTGAGCCAAAGGCAATATCAGGAGAATCAGGGCGAATATTGGTGACAACCATAACTTTGAGTCAACCTTTATCTCTTGCTGCCAGAAGATTAAGGCGCATATGGCACAGGCTGCAATGATGCTCCCGGCTATGGGTTCCAGGGCGGCGTTGCTGTAGGGGAGGCTGATATCGTAGATAGCGTAGTAGGCAAGGATAAGCACCAGGAACAGGACCATGCCAATGCCATTGGCAATCCAGATGCCGGAGCGCTGTGTTTTGCCTGTGCTGGTGGTGATGCCAATTAAAACCATCACTATAAGCGCCGATAGCAGCACTTGTCCGACTAGAAACATCAGGGCTATTAAGGCTGCTGGTTTTTGGTAGCCAAGTGCCAGAACTGCAGGCAGGAGGATACCGGCGGCTGATGCCCAGGGCCATAACATGCGCCGGGTCTTGCTGAGAAGCCAGGCAGCGACAGCCAGACCTGCCAGCTGGGCTAGAAGCGTCAGCCCGAAGTCTATCGGCAGCGGCCAACCAGTTAGTACTGCCACACGTGGTATGTTCTGGAAAACTACCAGCTCCAGGAACAGGAAAGGTCCGATAGCTAGCCAGGTAAATGACCGCGCGGTGGAAATTCCGTTGGTTTTGGTGGTGTGTGACTTTGTCGAGATGGTCTTGATTGTTGGTGTAAGGCCCACGAGGAGCGCCAGTTGGATAATTACCAGTAGCAGTGTTAGCAGCACTGGCAGCGGCTCCACCTGCCAGACTGTGTCATACGTACCGAAGGCGCCATTGATGGCAATATCCAGCGCCAGCCCGCCCAGAAGTCCTAAGGCGTAGCGGGAGATAGCAGGGCCACCGTGGAGTCGTGCCTCTTCGAAGCAGGCTGGCAGGAAAATGACAAACAAAATTGCTCCTACTATTGCCAAGCTTAGATTAAAAAGCGGCTCACCCCACCAGACTTGCATAAATAATCTCATTATACCCAGTCCGATGGCGGTGATTACTATTAGGCGGCGGTTACCTGCAAGCCGACCTAGCGGGCCAGCGAGAAAGCCGGTGAGGAAAATAAGGAAGCCGATTATCCCAAGCTCAATTGCACCCCAGCCCATCCGGCCGCCGAGTGTCCAGAACATGCCTGGCACCAACACCCTGAGCACCTGCATGCCGAATAAGACCGTGAGTGCTGTAAGTGTTAATTCAGTTAATAGAGGTCGAACTGCTAGCCATTCAACGAATATGGATAATCTGTCTCTTTTCGCTATAGTCTTGGCTTTGCGTGGCATGCCGTCTCCTTTTGCTGGCATAGCTTCTTGCTATAATGGGCATTCCCGGCTCTACGTGAGCCTGTTTCTTACACCTGTTGTCTCGGAAACCTATGATACGGCTATAAAGGCTAGCTGTCAAGGTTTGTGTGTCTGGGATTGAGTGTATAAGTTGGCTCCCGAGGTAGGGCCCACAATCAAGCGGTACGGGCTCAGCCGGCAGGCAATCTACAAGATACTCTGGCGGGGGCGGCTTGACAGGCCCTAACGAAAAATATTCTATTCTGTTCCAGGTGGGCGTATAATTTCACGGGAGGTTTTGGTGCATCGGTCATTGTTTCCACCTTGTTGGGGAGATGGCTAATTATCGAAGTCACGTCCCAGACGTCTGCCCGAAGCACGGCGTCCCCTTCGAACGGATGACCAGCAGGACTGGGGGTACCTTTTTTGCCCACAGTAAGGGATACGGAAAGCTGTGTTATCCACCCAAACCTCCGCTGATCGGCTTCCGCTGTGCGGAGTGCGGGAAGTGGAGGCGTCAACGGGAAGCACCGTCAAATGGAATCTGCCAATACTGTCGCGCCGCGAAACGGAAACCCCAAAATGTACCTATAAAACTATCAGACGAGTTGGTGGTTACCACTGCCGTACAGAAAAAGCTCACCAAGATAGCAGAAACCGATACACCCAAAGCCAGAATTTTAAGGGTTAGTGACGCCATGCCAAAGTATATATTCATCCCCTTTCTTGTAACTGGCCTTCCTCTTGCGATTCTATGGTTTAGGGACATTCTGGCAAGTGACCTGGGAATCCTATTCTTCGTCTTTCTCGCCGTGTGGTGTTTTGGGTTGCCAATATCAATTATGCTTACGTTTGAATCAATTGCAAAAAAGCCACGTGCAATAAGACAGCTTTTGGTAGGTGAAAAAGTGCGGCAACTAGCTGAAATAAGGCGTTTGGACATCGAAGAGCGGCAGAGGTTCCTCGCGAGTCCCGAGTGGTCAATATTGCGAAAGAAGGCTATCTCGGAACTGGGGAGAACCTGCGCAATGTGCAAGAAGTATATTAAGGACGAGGCCGATATTACCGTAGACCATATAAGGCCGCGCAGTAAGAGCCCCCACTTGGCACTGAGTGAGCATAACTTACAGATATTATGCCGTAAATGCAATTCAAAGAAAGGTGCAAAAGATTGGTACTAGTTGTCAGATGAGGCAGGCCGCGTACGGGGTGCCGCGGCGGGAGAAGGTCAGCCCTGGGGTAGTGTAGGATACCCAATGATCGGTGTCTTGGGGTCGTATCCCAAATACTCTACAGCAAACTCCAATTCAGCTTTAGCTATCCGCCGTAGGTAACTATCAGCACTGCTTTTGTCTACTATTGGCCCCTCACCATAGATATACCTCACAGCATCATTAGTTACCACATGTTGGGCAAAAGAAATCTCCCATTCTGAGAAATCTTTGTGGCGCCTTTTGCCTCGTGGTTTAGTTTTTTCCTTATCTTTTTTATCTGGTCTGCGCTCAATCTTTAAAAGGATTCTTGGGGATAAGGGCACGAAGTAATCAAATGAACTGAAAGCTGCACCTTCCCCCCAAAGGCGAATCGGTCTCAGGTATCCTGCCACTGGATTATCTGAGGTATAAAGTCGCATGGAATCAGGGGTAAAGCCTATGCGCCATGGAGCACCCCAAAGAATATTAGCGAACCCCTGAACCTCGCCTAACATGAAATTTGTGGTTTCGGCTGGTTGTCGAGGTTTTGGTTCATTGAACCACCAGTGATCGGGTTTTTCTTTTATCTCACTCCATATAGCATCTGCTTCCTTTTTATTGTGTTGATGATATATTTGTTTCCTTATCATGTCTTTACATTGTTGAAGAAAGGTCGTAGACATTTTTTCATTGTGATCTCTAAACGCTGGTGTACGGAAACGGAGTGCAACCAAGAATCGTGCCATAAGGAATTCCTCTTTGATAGAGAAAGACAGGATGTTTTCTGGGTTGTCGAGTAATTTGTTTATTACTGGTAGAGCATCCCCCTCAAGTTTAGCAAGCCAATTTTCAGTAGAGAGGTTGATACCTTTGATATCTATATCATAGAAACCTTTTTCTACTGCTATCTTTGCAAGTGAAGTTCTATGCTCCTTGCCTTCTTTTAGGTCAAAAACGCGAACTTTACCTTCAGTAGCGAATGGGCGTAGGAATAACCGTGGTACGTAGTGTTGTCGTTTAACACTTGTTAAACTTAAATTTGGTTCATTCCAAAATTTTTCCTTGTCCACCCATAATCTCCTGCCTTATATATTACTACTTGATGAACCCGAGCTTTTGCTGGGCAGCTTGCTTGTTTATCTGATCGCCTTTCTTAAGGGCTTCGACTATAAACTCAGACATAAACTCGGGGTTTACTTCGCTAATCCGCTCAATACTGTCCCAAAGTACATCTGTCTCCTTAGGTATGATATCACTGAGCATTGATTTTATCCCCTTGCTGACTACTAGATCAAGATAATTCGTGGCGTCTACCTCCTTTCCCATAATCGTATCCACTACTTTCTTAAAGGTTATTAGTGTTCTTTTCGATTCATCTGAAATCGATAATTTCAACTTTGGCATTTTTCTCCCCTTTAAGCTTTTCACTAATTGGTCACATTGTAGAGTTGAGAATGATGGAGTGTCAAACAAGGTCATATCTAGGTGCGGTTTACGTGTTTTAGAATGTGACTTAGAGATGGTGGCTCCCGAGGTAGGACTCGAACCTACGACCAAGCGGTTAACAGCCGCCCGCTCTACCACTGAGCTACTCGGGAATAGCTAGACTGGGGATTGCCAAACAATCTGGTCTGGACACTAGTCAATCTGCGTCCGATATTATAGCATCGTGCCTCTGGCTACGACAACAGCCTTAGCTTTTCAATTTCACCTCGGCCAGGCGGCTGTAGACGGCTCCGCCGGGTAAGAGCTGGCTTTTCATCAGGTTGAGGCTGTTTACATTGACCTTAAAATTGACCTCAACGGGCGTCTTTATGACCAGCTCACCGAAATCCCGTCTATCTCCGGGTGAAACGCCTTCACGCAGCCGGGCTAAGGTTAAATGGGGTGTGAACGGCCGTGTCTCTTTGGCGAAGCCCAGCGGGACCAGGCCATTGTCAATACGCTGTTGCCAGGCTACTAATTTATCTATCTCTCCCCTAATGCCAAGCCACAGGACACGTGGTTGCCTCAAATTAGGAAAAGCCCCTACTTCCTGGATTTCCAGTTGAAAAGGACTAACTCCTTGGCTGGCTTGTTCCATAACCTTGGTTATCTCGGCCACTTTCTGGGGAGATATGTTGCCTAAGAATTTTAGCGTAAGATGAATACCCTCAGGGGTCACCCATTTCACGAAGGTATGCTGAGGTAATTTCAGCTCAGCTTGCAGTCGATTTAGTCCTGTTTTGACCTCTTCAGGCAATTCAATAGCAATAAAAGACCGAATTTGCTGATTGTTCAACGGCTTTATCACCTAACAAAAGTATAACCCGGATTATGGGATAGACAACAATCTTTGGGCATTACCTCCGAGAATTTTAGCTTTGTCTTCTTGACTAAGCCCGGTTGACTCAAGCTGGTCAATTATCCGTTTTGGAGACAGAAGTGGGTAGTCGCTGCCGAAAAGAATTTTGTCGCTGCCGGCAATGTCAGCTATTTGCTTGAAAATCTGGGGTTTGTACAGAAACGGGGTGGCTGCGGTATCAAAGTAGACGTTGCTCAATGCTTCAGCCACCTCGGGCATCAAAGCGTAAAAAGGCAAGCCACCGCCCCAATGAGCACAGACTACTTTCAAATCAGGAAAGTTTAAGATAAAAGGGTAAATGGCTTCAGGGGTGATGTTTCCTTTGCCGAAATATTGATGCCCTACCGGCTCAGAGGCGTGCGTAAGGAAAATCAAATTATGCTTTACAGCGGTCTCTATAACCGGTCTCATTACTGAACTATCTTTGAGGTCGAAGTCCTGGACATCCGGTCTCATCTCACCGATACCTTTGACTCCATTCCGGGCGCAGCGCTCCAGCTCTTTGAGAGCTTTATCGCCGGCCAGAGGCTGGATGACACAGAAACCGATAAGCCGCTCGGGGTAGCGAGCTATAGCTTCGAGTATGTAATCGTTGGTCTCGACGCAGAGCTCATGGCTGACCCAGCCCAGGTTAAGGATTACTGACTTATCAATCCCGTGTTCATCCATACTGGCAATGACTTCTTCGGCTGTTGCCAGTTTAGCTTTGGGTTCAGCATAGAGGAGGGAGAAGCAGGCATCGCGCCCGGCATAATCAGCGCGCCTCTCCTTTATTCCCGACGGCACCACGTGGGTATGGAAGTCTATAATCATCCTGAGCATTATAATTGACAAAGCTGATATTCTCAACCGAACTCAAGCGAGGGTGTTTGGTAATTCCCACTGTTTTTCTGAGCATTCCTCCCATGTCATTCTGAGCGAAGTGAAGAATCTCACTCAAGATTGTTTACTGATGTAGGGGCGAGGCTTTAGCCTCGCCAATGCGACCTTAAAAGGTCGCAGCTACATTGAAAACGAATTGTTGTTAAACATCCTCTCGCCCATGTATAGACATGGGTCGCCTAACTAGCCTATAATTTAGAAACCCTTGGGATATTGCTAACAGCCATGGCTGACCTGCGTACTGGAGCTAAATTCGATTTATCTGTTCCTGAACTGGAAAAGATGGCCAGGCAATTACGCCGCCATGTCATCACCATGACAGCCACGGCTGGCAGCGGACATCCCGGCGGTTCTCTTTCTGCCGCTGACATTGTCACCGCCCTATACTTCAAGGTCATGCGTCATGACCCTGAAAATCCACGCTGGCCTGACCGCGACCGATTCATCTTGAGCAAGGGACATGTCGCCCCTATTCTTTACGCTGCCCTGGCTGAATGCGGCTACTTCCCTGTCGAGGAGCTTTCTACCTTAAGGAAGCTGGACAGTCGCCTTCAGGGACACACTGACAGGACGCTTACACCGGGAGTGGAGATGTCAGCCGGCTCCCTGGGACAGGGCTTGTCTTTCGGTATCGGTGTTGCCCTGGCTGCCAGGCTCGATAAGCGCAATTACCAGGTATATGTCCTTCTCGGTGATGGGGAATGTGAAGAAGGACAGGTGTGGGAAGCGGCCATGTCTGCCCCTCACTTCCAGATAGATAATTTAACGGCTATTGTTGACAACAATGGGCTGCAGCTTGACGGCCGGTGCTGTGAAATCATGGAACTCGAGCCGCTGGCAGACAAGTGGCGGGCGTTCAACTGGCATGTCCTCGAGATAAATGGGCATGATATGAACCAGGTTTTACAGGCTTTGAAAGAAGCCAGGCAGATAAAGCAAAGGCCGACGGTAATCATCGCCCACACGGTCAAGGGCAAAGGCGTCAGCTTTATGGAGAACAATGTGGACTTTCACGGCAAGGCTCCTACTCCACAGGAGGCCGAGATAGCTTTGAAGGAGCTGGCATGACCACTTATGCAGAACTGTCCACCAGAGAAGCTTACGGCAAAGTCCTGGTGGAGCTGGGCAAGGAACACAAGGATATTGTAGTTCTAGATGCTGACCTGTCCCGGTCAACGATGACTAAATACTTCGCCCAGGAATTTCCTGGGCGGTTCATCCAGTGCGGTTTACAGGAACAGAACATGATGAGCATTGCCGCCGGGCTGGCAGCCTCGGGTAAGATACCGTTTGTCAGCACCTTCGCTGTCTTTGCTGCCTGCCGCTGCTTTGACCAGGTTAGAGTGAGCATCGCCCAGCCTAAGCTGAATGTGAAGGTTGTAGCTACCCACGGCGGCATCACCGTGGGTGAAGACGGCGCTTCACATCATGCTATCGAAGACCTGGCGCTCTATTGCTCCCTGCCCGGTTTTACTGTCATTGTTCCGGCTGATGCCATCGAGACCGTTGAGGTTGTAAAAGCCGCCGTAACCACCGAAGGCCCCTTCTATATCCGGCTCGGCCGCCCCAAGTTCCCGGCAGTTTACACCGATGGCTACCGGTTTAAATTAGGCAAGGCGGTGATTTTGAGGCCTGGCAAGGATGTCACCGTTATTGCCTGCGGCCTAATGGTTTCCAAAGCGCTGGAAGCTGCTAACAGTTTGGCGTCGCAGGGCATAGACTGCCGGGTAATCAACATGCCCACCTTAAAGCCGCTGGATGAAGGTGCTATCATCGAGGCAGCTTCACAGACAGGGGCTATTGTAGTGGCCGAAGAGCATCTTCTTCATGGCGGTCTGGGCAGCCGGGTGGCTCAGGTGGTAGTCAGAGAAAAACCAGTGCCCATGAGCTTCATCGGAATTAATGACGTCTATGCCAAATCAGGCAAGCCCGATGAGCTCCTCCAGAGATATGGCCTCACCGCCGAAGCCATTGAGCAGGCGGTAAAGGCCACCATCGCCAAAAAATAGGCAAGGACTTTTGCTTACAGGTCACCGTTGGGATGAGGTCTATGTAGGCGGCTGAACTGATAGTATAGATTGAAAGGATAAGTGTAGATTCACCGCCTACATAGGCTTCATATGGCTATGCTTGTATATCGCTTTAGCCAAAAACGTTGCTGTTCTGTTGAGTGCTGCATTATGAATGTGGAGTTTAGTATAGTCTACGTACTTCTTCGCTATATCTGCTTTAATCTTATCATACAGCGGTCTAAATTCTGGGTCATCCTGCCTAACAATCTGGTCGGCTAACATATGATACAGCATCCTAGTATGGCGATTATATTTGTTATTCAGTGAGTCGGGATTAACAAGACCACAAAAGCGAAGATATGCTGATAGACATTTGAAGTAAGCTGGATTAGCTGTCACAAAAATACCAGCCCATATCCGTTTACCCAATCCCTTTATATGCAATGTCTGCGGTACCTCTGGAACTAATTTCTCAAGCTCTTTGAGCAAGCCTTTTTCTTTAGCTTCCATAGTATCAATCCCAATATCATAGGGCAACATATCGCACTCACCATACTGCCTCAAATGTCCTTTTCTCATATTCATCATAGCTACCCTTGCCTTTTGATACCTACAATATTGATGATATAAGTCATGCAACTTGAGCAAGTCCTCATCAAGAGTTATTGTCGTAAGTTCCCCCCCTTTTTGTGCAAGTTCGTAGATAATTCTGGCATCATTCTCGTCTGATTTTTTGATTCCGTGTTTTTGGCGGTAGTCTTCCGTAGCCCTATTGCTGATTAGTCTCACAAGAGCACCAGCTTTGAGGAGACTGTAGATTAAGGACAGAGGGCAGCCCTCTTCAAGGATAATAGTAGGCGGGTGAATAGTGGGCGTAGATTGCATATTCAGTTTAGATTCCCCGCCTACGGTTTCTTCAGTAGATGTGGAGTGGCCACTGCGTTCAGGTTTTAAATCTATATTCGGATTCTTGCCAACAATGCTAGCCTTGAGCCTCTCGATTAGGCTTTTCCTGTCCTCTATCCTAATCTTCTTACCATCATAAGTGGTTAAGTTCTTGGTGTGCGACCAATCGACTGCAATCATTTTGTCTGGCCTCTGGTTTGGATAGGTGGCTGAAATCTCTCTCTAGATGCAACATTAAATTCATAGATTCACCACCTACCCCAACCCTACACCCATTATACACCCGCCCAAACCAAAACAGAATACTTACATACATTTTTGGGAGAGTAGAGAAGAAGAGGCTGTGCAATGGACTAGCAATCCGTTGGGCAAAGCTAGATGTTAAGCAGACCGAAGCGGAGTGTAAGCAGAGCACAGATATACTATGTCAATTAAGTTTGAAGATAGTCTGAAATTTTATAAGGCACTTCTTAGCTAAATGATTGCCCATGCGGAGTCATACATAAGAGTATGATAATTTGCGCTGTTTGGGGGCATTTCCCTTAGGGTAGGCTCAGTTTATTATTTGGAAACTTGACTAGGGTTGAAGACGGTTGATGATACATTGTTCAATTGAGGCCAGCCAACTATTGTGGCGATTGATGTACATTGGCAAACCCGCTTTTGTTACTACGTCGGGGTAGAATGGGCCGTCACCATATTTATGTGAAAAGCTGGCAAGTACTACAGGGATATAGTCCTTCTCTCTAATTATAATTTCTCCTTTTTTATTTAATGTAGCTTCCACGAGTGTTCCCTCGAGTACCACAACCGGCTGAAAGAAGTCTATGGATTTTTGTTTCTTAATGGTTCTAGTAGATGAAAGACTCTGGTCTTCAGCATTAAAGTCATCAGTACACATAGATTTCGCTGCTTTACAGGATTTGACGAGTGCTTCATAAATTTGTGATTTATCATGAGTCGATTTGAAAGCTTCGTGAAAGGAAATGCCCACTCGAGGTTGTTTTTCTCTAATTGAATTTTTAATGATATCGGTATAGGGGAGAGAGTCTCCATCAAAGTCGGAGGTGGATATTATCATTAGCCAAGCAGGTGGCTCTAAAAACTCTGAATCAGTTATAGGAACAGTGAAAATAATCCAGGGTCTGCCGAAGCTAGTTTTCACTTCTACCATGAGATGTAGCCTTACAAATATTGTGATGTCATGCACTTGTTTACGAGTGTAAGTAAAGGCCTCGATGTCAATTTCACGGTTAACCATTTCGTCCTTGTCCAAAAAGGTACCACAATGCTCAACTTGCCATCCACTCTTTACAAACTGTGATGCAACATGAAGCTCCGCCAAAAAACCTGTTTTTCTAACGTCATCTTTGATTTTCTTTGTTAATTTACTGTCCAATTTGCATCCCCCTTTGCTAGACTCTAATCCATTGCCCATTATACACCACTCAAATCACAATAAAGTACACCTCCAACGAAAACCTTTTCCTGGAAAATGCATCTTGGTTATTAATCTGGATGTTGTATAAGGGTGGCATATCAGTAAGGCTTTACAGAATACAGGTCGAATTAGATAACGCAGTTGTAACCCGAAATTTTGATATTATAGGTTTTATAAGTGCCGAGGTAGGGACTCGAACCCACACCTCCTTGAGGATAGCTCAGTGTTTGCGGCAGACTGCCGCAAGCTAGATGGCTCAGCCGCCGCCGAAACCTATCTTGACCTCCTCTCCGCTGACCAGGATAGGCACTATGCCCTTGCCGCTTGACAGGCGCATGACCTCTTCTACGGCCTTGGGGTTATCTTTGATGCTGATTTCCTCATAGGGCACGCCGCGCTCCTCGAGGTCCTGCCTGGCTGCAGCGCAGTAGGGGCAGCCCGGCTTGGTGTAGATGACAACTTTCTGCGGTGCTGTGGCAACCTTTCGCCTCTCATCCAGCTCATAGAGCTTCTCGATGACGAACTGTACATAGTTGTCACATTTATCTTTTGATATTCCGGAGTCCTGGAACTTTTGATATCCACCAGGCTTGGAGAAGTCTATCCCAAGCAGGTCGAGGCAGTTGATGGCGCCGAACTTCTTGGCGAAGCTCCTGACCAGTTCGTTGGCATCTTGACGAGCATCGAGCCGTGCCTGCTTGACTTTCTGCTTGTCTTCCGATGAGCAGCGATGGCGCAGTCCGAGACATACTGCCCCAGAAGATACAGCGCCGCAGGGCGCTTGCTGCTGTCCACCTATGCCACCATTGAAAGCGATGCACGACCAGAGCAAATCTTCATTGCCGAGTTCGTTTGCTTCCCACATAACTTGCAGGACTGTGGGCCCTCAGTGATAGCCGCGGTGCATGAGCTGAAGCGCGCGCTCCTTAGCCTCTTGAAGCGTCATCTTAGGTGTCATGGCTCTATCCTCCTCCAGTGTTTTGGCTGAGATTGCTGCAGTAACAACTGTGGCTATGTTAATCCCCATGCCCGCTTGTGTCAAGGCCTCCAATAAGCCGGCAAAGAATAATGTTGCAGCGCAGTGTCAACAGGAGTATTCCATGAACCGGTCATGAGGGGAGGGTTAATGGAGATGGAGTGCCGAGGGAGGGACTCGAACCCACACCTCCTTGTGGAGAGCGGATTTTAAGTCCGCCGCGTCTGCCATTCCGCCACCTCGGCAAGGAGTGACCAAAAAGTGGAGGCGGCGAGCGGAGTTGAACCGCTGAATAGGGGTTTTGCAGACCCCCGCCTTAACCACTTGGCTACGCCGCCCTAAGTTGCCATGGAGCGGAAGACGAGATTCGAACTCGCGACTTCCTCCTTGGCAAGGAGGCGTTCTACCGCTGAACTACTTCCGCACGTCGTTACTATAGCAAATGTATTATATTATTATATGAGAGTGCTTATCAACAATATGTTTCTTATGTAGCTGCGACCTTTTAAGGTCGCATTGGCGAGGCTAAAGCCTCGCCGCTACATTTAGTAAACACTCTAATTATGTTAAAAATGGTGCCGAGGAGGAGATTTGAACTCCTACGGGCTTACGCCCACCACCCCCTCAAGATGGCGTGTCTACCTATTCCACCACCTCGGCGCTCATCTCCCACAAAATCGGAGATTTTGTGGGGACACAATTTTGGCAGGGGCGGCAGGATTCGAACCCGCGACCTGCGGTTTTGGAGACCGCTGCTCTTCCATCTGAGCTACACCCCTATATTACTAGATTCGAAGTACCCCTGGGGCGATTCGAACGCCCGACACGCGGTTTAGGAAACCGCTGCTCTATCCATCTGAGCTACAGGGGCAGCAAGCTAGATTTAGAGCCGTGACTTCTTGATTAAGTATCCCTCAGGGGCAGCAAGCTAAACTTAGCGCCGTGACTTCTTGATTAAGTATCCCTCAGGGGTAGTGTAGGTTTCCAGCCGCATTCCCGGTGCCGGCTCTATCTCTCCCTCTACTTCTTCTGCCTCTATCTCTCCCCGTTCAGGCTTCTCTTCGACCGCAGCCCTTTTTAGAGCCGCAGCCCTAGTTTCTGGGCTGGTAGCTAAGGCTCTCTTTGACCTTTGCCTAAGCTCACCTAAAGCATTATCTAAGTCCTTGAGAATCTCGGTAATCCGGCTCTCAACCAGAGCGCCGGCTTCCTCTGTTGCCAGATTCTCAATCTGAGTAACATAGTCCTGGAGTTTCCAGCTGTGTTCCTCCAACTGTTTAATCTGCTCAGCCAAGTTCTTAGCCATAGACTGTATCTCCGGGATCTCCGAGTCGAGGAGATTCTTGATAATATTCTGGACTGCAGCTCTCCGAGGCTTTTTTGCCATCTTCGTAACCTTCCTCCATATTTTAGCGGAGCCGAGCTGGCCTACAGCTACAGCTTCTCGTTAGTTTCTAGTGCCGTCTATTGCCCCGCCTGTCAACTAATTATAGCAACGGTGTATTGTCAATGCAACCATTCCATTTGTTTGAGGAGGCGGACAGACCTGGAGGCCTGTTCCTGCTGATTAGGTTGAACTCGGTGAAGATAAGGGCCAGATTCTTCGCTTCGAGCTCCTTCGCTGCGCTCAGGATGACATGGAAGAGGGACTCAAGATGACATTTGGGCCTTGGCTAAACGCTCTCAGCTCGTTTCCTTGACTTTTGCTCTTGCTTTTTTTATACTAATTGCTCGTAGTTGTTTGGGTTGGGGTTGCCCGAAGGGTTTATTCAATTGCCCGAGTAGCGCAATGGCAGCGCAACCGACTTGTAATCGGTAGGTTAGTGGGTTCGACTCCCCTCTCGGGCTTTGACTTTAGGTCCGGGCTGGGAGGGGTGCCGGAGTGGACAATCGGAGCAGACTGTAAATCTGCCGCCTTTAGGCTACGTAGGTTCGAATCCTACCCCCTCCACCATCTCGAAAATTTTGCGACTTTAATAAAATAGTGTATAATTTAAGGCTATGCTGTATAATATATGGAAATTTGCCCACATAGCTCAGCAGGTAGAGCACGTTCTTGGTAAGAACGGGGTCACCAGTTCGAATCTGGTTGTGGGCTGTGTAAAGAAGGAGGTTCTTTAAAATGGCAAAGAAGGTCTTTCAACGTACGAAGCCACACCTCAATGTGGGGACGATAGGCCACGTTGATCATGGCAAGACGACTTTGACTTCGGCGATTACTCTATGCCTGTCTAAGGCGGGGGATACTCAATTTCGGTCTTTCGATTCGATAGACAATGCCCCTGAAGAGAAGGCACGTGGCTTGACAATTGCCATCGCTCATATCGAGTATGAGACTGCAAAACGCCATTATGCTCACGTTGATTGCCCGGGGCATGCCGATTATATCAAGAATATGATAACCGGTGCGGCTCAGATGGACGGGGCGGTACTGGTGGTCAGCGCTCCGGATGGTCCAATGCCTCAGACCAGGGAACATATTCTTCTGGCTCGCCAGGTGGAAGTGCCCAGCATACTGGTGGCATTGAACAAGATAGATATGATGGAAGATCCGGAACTGCTGGAGCTTGTCGAACTTGAAGTCAGAGATCTGCTGTCCAAATATAAGTTCCCAGGAGATAAGACTCCTGTTGTTCGGGTAAGTGCCCTTAAGGCGCTGGAATGTGGCTGCGGTAAGCGGGAGTGCGAGTGGTGTGGCAAAATCCTGCAGTTGACGGATGCTATTGATGAATGGGTGCCGCTTCCGGTCAGGGCCAAAGATAAACCTTTCTTGATGCCAGTGGAGGATGTTTTCGGCATCAAGGGGCGTGGTACTGTAGCCACCGGTAGAGTAGAGCGGGGCGTGGTTAAGACAGGTGACGAGATTGAAATCGTGGGCATAAAAGAGACACGGAAGACTGTTGTGACCGGAGTGGAAATGTTCCACAAGACTCTGGAGGGAGGAGAACCTGGAGATGCTATTGGCTGCTTGCTCAGGGGCATAGAGCGTGAGGATGTAGAAAGAGGGCAGGTTCTGGCAGCGGTGGGCTCGGTCACACCTCATACCCACTTCGAGGCTCAGGTCTATGTGCTAACCAAGGAAGAAGGTGGTCGGCACACTCCGTTCTTTAACGGCTATAAGCCTCAGTTCTACATCAGGACCCTGGACATTACCGGAGTTGCGGAATTGCCCAAGGGGGTGGAGATGGTCATGCCCGGCGATGACATAAAAATGACCATAAAGCTTATTTACCCCGTAGCCTTGGAAACGGGGCTGCGTTTTGCTATCAGAGAGGGAGGTAAGACGGTCGGAGCCGGGGTTATTGGTAAAATCATTGAATAAACATGGCCAAGAAAGGTGAGTTGCGTGGTATCATTCATCTGGCGTGTACCCAGTGCCAGGAGCGAACATATACCACTGACAAAAATAAAAATAACGACTCTCAGCGATTGGAACTGAGAAAATATTGCCCTCGCTGCCGTACTCATACGCTCCATCGGGAGACTAAGTAATCTTTGACCAAGAAGAGTCAGCCTCAAATTATCGCCAAGAAAAGGTCTCGTTTTGCTTTCATTGGTGACATCGTAGGTGAGTTGAAGAAGGTAACCTGGCCGTCAAGGCGGGATACCGTGCGTCTGACAATCATGGTCATCATTGTATGTGTTGCAGTAGGGCTCTTTTTGGGGGCGCTTGATTATGGCTTTTCCGAATTGGTTGCTAAACTGCTTTTAGGTAAGGGTTAGACTTGTGAAGAACGGTGACAAGCAGTGGTATATTGTGCATACTTACTCCGGTTATGAAGACCGGGTGAGGAGAGCTCTGGAGCAGCGGATTAAGTTTATGGATGCTGAGGATAAGATATTCCGAATAGTAATACCTACTGAAGAGGAAATTGAGATCAGGGGTGGGCAGCGACGAACGGTGACCAAGAAGGTCTTTCCTGGGTATGTTTTGGTGCAGATGCAGATGAATGATGACAGTTGGAACGTGGTGCGTAATACACCTGGTATAACTGGCTTTGTCGGCAGCGGTAACAAGCCGACAGCATTAGCTGAAGAGGAAGTAAGCGCTATTCTGAAGCAGATGACAGAAGGTGCACCTCAGGTTAAGGTTGGCTTTAGAAAAGGTGAAAGCGTTCGAGTGGTGGATGGTCCTTTTAACGACTTTGTTGGCGTGGTTGATGAAATAAACGTGGCAAAAGGGAAGGTGAAAGTGATGCTGACACTTTTCGGACGAGAGACGTCTGTGGAACTTGACTTTTTGCAGGTGCAGAGGTTGTAAATGGCGAAAAAGGTTAAAGCTATCATCAAACTGCAGATTGAAGCGGGTAAAGCTACTCCGGCTCCGCCGGTAGGGCCGGCTCTGGGACAGCATGGGGTCAATATTATGGCTTTCTGCAAGGAATATAACGAGCAGACTAGCTCACAGGCAGGTTCCATTGTCCCGGTGGAGATAACTGTGTATGAAGACAGGTCATTCACTTTTATCACTAAAACGCCGCCGGCATCTGACCTGCTAAAACGGGCCTTGAGTATCGAGAAAGGTAGTGGTACTGCGGGCCAGCAAAAGGTGGGCACGTTGCCTCGCGAAAAGGTCTACGAGATTGCCCGAGTTAAAATGAAGGATTTAAATGCGGTAGACCTTGAAGGAGCAGCCCGAATTATCGAAGGCACCGCTCGAAGTATGGGAATTGACGTGGAGTAGACGATGGCAATTCGAGGGAAAAAGTACAAAGAAGCAACCAAGCTTGTTGACAGAGAGAGTGCTTATCAGCCTGGTGAGGCTGTGGCACTGGTTAAAAAAGCTGCCTTTGCTGGCTTTGATGAGACTGTCGAGATGCACTTGAGGATGGGGGTTGACCCTAGAAGTGCCGACCAGCAGGTGCGAGGTATAGCCCTTCTACCTAATGGCTTAGGTAAGAAGGTTCGGATTCTTGTCTTTGTTCAGGGTGAAGCAGCGAGAGCTGCTGAAGAGGCCGGGGCTGATTATGTTGGCAGTGATGACCTCGTCAAGAAGATTGAGGATGGCTGGCTTGACTTCGATGTGAGTATAGCTACCCCGGACATGATGGGGAAGGTTGGGAAGCTGGGTAAAATACTGGGGCGGAAAGGGTTGATGCCCAATCCTAAGTCAGGTACAGTGGTAGCGGCTGAAGATGTGGCTAGGGCTATCACCGAAGCTCGCAAGGGGCGGGTGGAATTCCGTCTGGATAGGACGGCGATTATTCACGTGCCTATCGGGAAAGCCAGCTTTGATGAGGCTAAGCTTCTAGAAAACCTAACCGCGCTGGTGGAAGCTGTAATGAAGGCTAAGCCCAGCGGTGCTAAAGGGCAATATATTAAGAGCGCTTTCCTGACAACTACCATGGGGCCTGGTATCAGGCTCGACCTGAGGCCTCTAATATCGTGACTTTACTTTTGAGTTCTTTATGAATTGAATAGGGGTTTCTATGTGGTGCCCATGACAGCAGGTGCCTAGGGCTTAAAGGGTATGCCTGCCGAGGTGCGTTCTGACGAGTTTTTCGGAACTCGGTTTTAGGTCCTTGTGTCATGGCACAAGGACTTTTTAATTTTTAGGAGTGTGACAATGTTAAAAGAAAAAAAGAAACAAATGATAGATGAGTTAGCTTCTAGCTTGTCTCGATGCACCATTGCTGTAGCCACGGATTATCGCGGGCTTACAGCGAAAGAAATGGTACAGTTAAGGCGACGTTTGACCGAGTTAGGCATAGAGTATCGAGTGATAAAAAACACACTCACCCGGTTTGCCGCTGAAAAAGCTGGCAAAAAGCAGCTAGAAGCATTGCTGACGGGGCCTGTGGCTATAGCTTTTGGTTATGATGATGTGATTAAGCCAGCTCAGGTTTTGCGAGAGCATATTCGCTCTACAGGCTCGGTGTTGCAAATCAAAGGCGGCATTCTGGGTGATAGGCTGCTTACCGCCGAGGATGTTGCTAATCTTGCTACTATGCCGCCAAGAGAGGTCCTGATTTCTAAACTGGTGGGGCAGTTGCAAGCCCCGCTGCAAGCTTTACATAATGTCTTAAGTGCACCTTTACGGGGCCTTTTGAATGTAATGCAAGCAAGAATTCAACAAGTTGAAGGAGGATAAAATGTCACAGGAACAAGTTGAGTCCGAACAACCTAAGGTCGAGGGAGAATCAAAAGCGAAGAAACAATCTAAGGTCGAGGGAGAATCAAAAGCGAAGAAACAATCTAAGGCTAAAGAGACTTCATCACCAGGAGCTAAAGCGATGGCAAAGGAAGAAATTATAGCTACGGTGAAGAATATGACCGTGCTGGAGTTAGCCGGATTGGTGAAAGCTCTGGAGGAGGAGTTTGGGGTGACTGCAGCACCAGTGGCAGTGGCACCTGGAGTCGCGGGGGCACCAGCAGCAGCCGCAGCAGCCGAGGAGGAAAAGTCGGAGTTCACCGTAATCCTTAAGGAAATCGGCGAGAATAAAATCAATGTGATCAAGGCGGTGCGAGAGGTGACCACTTTGGGGCTCAAAGAGGCTAAAGATTTGGTAGAGAGCGCCCCTAAACCGATCAAGGAAGGGGTCAACAAGGATGAAGCGGCTGCTATCAAGAAGAAGCTGGAGGAAGCCGGGGCGAAGGTAGAGATCAAGTAGTGTTTTTAAATTAGCCTTGGTTTCGAAAGAATTCTTGAAATTCTAGCTGCACTGTAAACAACCAGAGAAACTGAAGAGCTCGCAAGAGGTTATTTAAAGCGTAAGAAGCTTAACCTTTGGCGGGCTTTTCATTGCTTCTAACATGGTGTAAGATTGGTGGCTGGTCGAGGTGGTGCATAGGTATAAAAAGAGTAGAGGGAGGGATCAGTATGGCCGAAGCGGAATTCTACGAAGTGGCTGCCAAGGTGATATCTCAAAAAGGTCATTGTGTGCTAGGGCACAAAGTCGGTGACAAGTTTGTTATTGGGGATAAGACTCCGTCTGACATGTGTCCTTGGGCGTTTTATGCACTTTTTCCCTTCGTCTCGGTCCTGCAGTTCGGTGGTTCTTTTCCCTGGGAAGAGGACCGAGATAAGACCACAGTCGCTTGTCCTGACCCGGCAAACCCGGTCGTCTTCGAATTGAAGCGCTTGCGGAAATAGTTTGTTATCCGCAGTCAGACCATTTAGCAAGAAGGGGGTGTGAACCATGGCGAAATTAGACGAGCTTGCCTTCCTTGATGCCACTGCTCAGGCTGAACTGGTGAAGCGAAGAGAAGTTACGGCTTTAGAGCTGGTTGAAGCCGCTATTGAGCGGATCGAGCGTCTGAATCCTGTCCTTAATGCTGTGGTTACGCCTATGTATGAGCAGGCATGTGCTGCAGCTGCTGGCAAGATACCCGATGGCCCTTTTACTGGCGTGCCGTTTCTGCTTAAGGATATCGTTGCCTCCTATGCCGGGGTGCGCATGACGCTGGGAACCAGTTTTATGCGTGATTTTGTGCCTACCAGGGATAGTGAGCTGGTGGTGCGGCTGAAACGTGCCGGGTTGATCATTATGGGCAAAACCAACGCACCGGAGCTAGGTCTCCTGCCAACGACTGAGCCTCGGCTGTTTGGTCCTAGCCGCAACCCTTGGGATACAAACCGAACCACAGGTGGTTCCAGTGGAGGATCGGCGGCTGCTGTGGCAGCGGGGATGGTTCCGATGGCTCATGCTAATGATGGCGGTGGCTCAATTCGGATTCCAGCCTCATGCTGTGGACTCTTTGGACTTAAGCCCACGAGGGCGCGAAATCCGCTTGGCCCTGCTTTCGGCGACATAATGAGCGGTCTGATAGTCGAGCATGCTGTGACTCGCACAGTCCGAGATAGTGCCGCATTACTCGATGCCACGTCAGGCCCCGATGTGGGTGACCCGTATTGGGCTCCGCCACCAGAACGTCCATTTCTAAAGGAAGTCGGTGCTGCTCCGGGGCGACTCCGCATTGCCTTTACTACCAAAGCGGCTACTGGTGTTCCAGTACATGCAGACTGTGTTAATGCAGTTAAGGATGCGGCAGAGCTATGTACCGGCCTGGGGCATGAGGTGGTTGAAGCCGTGCCGACAGTCGATGCTGAAGTGATGAACCGTGCCTTCATGATTTCATGGTCAGCGGGATGCGCTTCGACAATAGATGGGGCAGCTTTAACCATGGGGCAGATGCCTACCCGGGATCATTTTGAGCCTCCTACCTGGGCAATTTATGAGATGGGGCGCAGACAGACTGCGTCGGCCTACTTGCTAGCCTTGACAATGCTGCAAGCAGAATCCCGTAAAATCGCCCAGTTTTTCGTTGACTATGACGTTTGGCTTACTCCCACGCTGGCTGAGCCACCCTTGCCTCTCGGCGCGTTTGATTCTCCGCCGGAGGACCCTATGCATGCACAGCGGCGGGCAGCGGCATTTCTACCTTTCACGCCCATTTGCAATATCACCGGACAACCGGCTATGTCGGTGCCGCTTTTCTGGAATGTTGGTGGTCTGCCGATAGGAGTTCATTTCGTTGGACGCTTCGGCGATGAGGCAACGCTTTTCCGTCTGGCAGCGCAACTTGAGGCAGCGCGGCCATGGGCAAACCGTCATCCACCGGTATCAGTGTGAAAAATGGTGCACCTATGCAGTGCTATGCGGTGAAAAGCATTTGGTGTTTTCTGACTTAATGCTGCGAAGCTTGACAAACCTTGACGGTTCCGTATACGCTTAAACCTGTGTAGTGGGTCTTCCTGTCCGTCGGGGAAGTGAGGGTGGCGTTTGGCTGTTGATTAATAATTAGGCAGATGGATGAAGAGCGGCGTTATAAAACACTGTATGAAATAGCTCAGAAGCTTAATTCCAGGTTGGCACCTCAAGAGGTGCTGCGCACCATCGTGGCAGCTATCCGTGATGCGGCAGAAGCTAAGGGCTGCTCGCTAATGTTGTTAACTCCAGATCGGCAGCAGTTAATACGTACCGTAGCTTGTGGGTTGAGTGATTGGTATGTTCGGAAAGGGCCGGTAAGAGTAGACGAAGCTCTGGCACAGGCTCTCGATGGCATGCCGGTGTTAATTCTAGATGCAACTACCGACCCCCGGGTTCAGTACCGGGAACAGGCGAAAAGGGAAGGAATAGTATCCATGGTGTCACTGCCAATCATGCGGCGCGGGCAGGTGATTGGCATTGTGCGCATTTATATGTCGAAGCGACGTCTGTTTTCTACCCGAGAAGTAGAGTTTCTTAGGGCACTGGCAAACTTGGGCGCCGTGGCTTTGGAGAGAGCAGAGTTATTGGAAGAGGAAAAGAAGCAGTTTCTTCGCTTTGTGAGTATTGCTGCTCATGACCTGAAGGCGCCGCTTTCTGCTATACAGAGTTTCCTGGGAGTAATCCTTGGTGGTTATGCTGGAGAGTTGAACGAGAAACAAAGGCACATGATGGAGAGAGCCAGCCAGAGGATTAATGAGCTTCTTAATCTGATAAGCAATCTGCTGGATATTCCACGCATCGAAGTGGGCCAATTAGTTCAGGAGATGACAGAGGTATCGCTTGCTCAGGTAATAGATAGCTTCGTTGAAGAGGGCTGCAGCCTGGCGGAGCAGAAGGGAATAAAATTCTCAGTGCATATACCGCCAAATCTTTCCTGCGTGTATGGCGCTCCCACCAGGCTGCAGCAAGTGATAACCAATCTGGTGAATAATGCCATCAGCTATACTAATGAAGGCGAAGTGGTGGTAAGAGTGGTGGAGACAGACAAGGAAATTTTAGTGGCGGTAGCTGATACTGGCTGTGGCGTTTCTCCCGATGACATGCCGAGGCTGTTTGAAGACTTCTTCCGGGGCAGCAACGTGGGACCTAAAGGAACTGGCTTGGGGCTATCCATCTCCAAAAGAATTATAGAAGCTCATGGCGGCAAGATATGGGCTGAGAGCCCCTGTACTGAAACCGGCAAAGGCAGCAGATTTTGCTTTACGCTACCCAAAAAGGTGAAAGTAAATACGTAACTATTACTCTCGTGTGCAGCTTGGGATGTTTTGTCTTCGCATATAAGAATATAGATTGTTGTGGTGCTATTTGATATAATTTCGCAGCGCAAATGGCGATGATAGGTAAGAAGGTTCTGGTAGTTGATGATGACCCTGATATTCTAGATGCGATAAGCATGATTCTCGAATCTCGGGGCTATCAGCTGATTTTCGCTAGTGATGGCGTGGAGTGCCTGGAAAAACTCAGCTCAGAGAAACCGGACTTAATGATACTTGACCTTTTGATGCCTAACATGGATGGTTTTGCCGTCTATAAAGAGCTTCAGTCTCCCAAGTGGTCTGAGTATCGTGACATGCCAATCCTTATCTTGAGTTCGGTGCGCGAGGAAGCTAGCCGACGACGTTACGAGCTGGAAACTGGTCAGAAGCTTAAACCAGACGAGTACATAGAAAAGCCGATATTACCAGAGGTTTTACTCGATTGTGTGGAAAAGCTGCTTAAACGAAAGCAGCGAGTCTAGACTGTAGTGAAATGTTTTGAGGAGGTGACAGGGTAATGAAAAACAAAACCAAGATTTTGCTTGTTGATGATGACAGAGATTTCGTGGAAGCAACCAGGCTGGTATTAGAGAGCAAGCCTTATGAAGTGGTAGTTGCTTATGATGGTGATGAGGGGTTGGCAAAGGCGAGGAAAGAGAAGCCTGATTTGATCATCTTGGACATAATAATGCCAGTCAAAGATGGGTTTAGCGCTGCAGAGCAACTTAAGAAAGACCCTGAGCTTAAAAAGATACCTGTCATAATGTTGACAAGTTTCTCAGAGAAAGTGGGTGAGACTTCGTTGAGTGTCAGTCAAGGACTCTCTTTGGATACTGAGGACTACGTAGACAAGCCGGTGGCTCCTACGGAGCTGTTAAAAAGGGTAGAGAGGTTACTTAAGAAGTAGCTACGTGGGGCGGACCTCTTTTCTCCTCGGCGGCTGTTTCTCTTTGCCAGCTAGTTTACCTCGCAGGTCTCTTAGTCTCCTGGCGACGACGCGTACCAGGCTCTTCATCACTTCATAACCGAGTGAATGGTTAAGGTCCATCAATTCGTTAAGCTCAGTGCCTGATACGGCTACCACGGTAGAACGTTTGACACAGATTGCCGACATATTTAGAGAATGAGGGGCTACCAATGCTGACCACCCGAAAATGTCCCCTTTAGTAACGGTATCAATAGGGACTTGCACCAGCTTCTTCGTTCCTTCCTTACGCGATGCGACTACGAGGCTTATTTCTCCTTCCTCCAGAATATAAAACTCCTTGGCTACAGCGCTCTCTCGGAATATGAAATCGCCTGCATCATAGGTATTCCTTTGCCATGAAGATAGGTTGGCTATTTTTTGAAAGTCACTGTCTTCGAGCCCTATGAATAATTCACACCGCTTGAGTAATGGTACGAGATTCATTTAGACGTCCCTTCTTGTTCGATGCTAGATGTCTTTGTGTTGATTGGAATCACAGTATTCTAGACTCATTATAGCTAGTGCAGCCAACCAAGTAAAGCCGAGCAAGGCCCTATACTGTCAAGCAAAAAAGTGACTATAATTGATGATTATATTGGAGACACGCATGATTAATCCAAATGGCCTTGCTTGAACAGTAGACCGGCGCATGTTTGGCCTCATGGTGCGACTCCCTTTGACACATACTTTAGGATGTAGTAAACTCACGAGATAGATTCCCGAACAGGGGACAAGCAGCCGCTGTAGAGCGGGAATGGGCTAGCTTTGCTGCGGATACTGTCTGAAGATATTTTGCAGTGCAGTTGAATATTGAGCGTGGCTGAGAACCTGAGTGAGTGGAGTTGAGGTTGCGATTCTTCGGTGGCTGGCCTTGTGTGGCAGATTAGCGTGGAGAAGAGGTGAATTTGGAGGCAATAACAATCACGCTCAACGGGCGAGAGGTAAGCGGCCAGGCCGGAATGACCATCTTGGACTTAGCCCGAGAGTCGGGTGTTGACATTCCCACTCTTTGTCACGATTCCCATCTAGACCCGATTGGTGCCTGCCGCATCTGCATTGTGGAAGATGAGCGGTCAGGGGCATTGATGGCATCTTGTGTCACTCCCTTAGCACCGGGTATGGTTATTCACACTGAGTCCCCACGAGTACAAGAACGCCGAAAGACTATAATCAAGCTCATGCTGGCTAGCCATCCTGACTCCTGCCTGGTGTGCGATAAAGGCAACCGTTGTCAATTGCACAAAGTCGCCTCAGACATGAGCGTCGGGCTGGTAGAGTTTCAGAGGATTCCTCAACTCGCTATCATCGAGGAAGTGAATCCCTTCATCGAGAGGGATTTGAGCAAATGTATCCTTTGTGCCAAGTGCATCCGGGCGTGTCAGGAACTGGTTGGTGAAGGTGCTATTGACTACCTCGGCCGAGGATTTGCCTCCAAACCAGCAACGCTTGGCGACCTGCCGTTAGAGAAGTCCGAATGTACTTTCTGCGGAACCTGCGTGGCATTATGTCCCACCGGTGCCATCATGGAAAAAGACAAAGTGTATACAGGGACAACCACGACAACTGTCCATACAATATGTCCCTTCTGTGGCTGTGGCTGTGGGATTTACTTGGAGGTAAAGGACAATCGTTTGGTGCGAGTCAGACCTGACGCGGATAGTCCACTTAGCCGTGGTACCCTTTGTGTTAAAGGAAGCTATGGCTGTGATTTCGTGCATAGTCCAGAGAGGCTGACCAGTCCTATGGTCAAAATGAACGGCAACTTTGAGGCAGTGTCCTGGGAAGAGGCTTTAGGTGTGGTGGCTGGCGCATTTAAACGAATAAAGGGAACTCATGGCTCAAGCAGCCTGGCCGTCTTTGGCTCATCAAAGTGCACCAACGAAGAGAACTACCTGTTGCAGCGGTTTGCCAGGTGTGTGCTCGGTACAAATAATATTGATAATGGCAGCCGACTGTACAATGCTGCCACTCACGTAGGTCTCTGGGAGACTGTTGGCACTCGTGGTACCACGAACTCTCTTGATGACCTCGAGAAGTCACAGGTGATACTACTCATTGGAGCAAACCCAACATCCTCGGCACCGCTCGTGGGGTATGCCATAAAACGGGCCGTTAAGCGCAAGGGTGCCAAGTTGTTGCTGGTAGACCCCCGGCAGACGAAGCTTGTCTCATGGGCACATCTCTGGCTGAAGCCGAATGTGGGTACGGATGTGGCTCTTATAAATGGCATGGCGAAGGTGATTATGGATGAGAACCTGCTCGACAAAGAGTATGTGGCTAGCAAAACGAGTAATTTTGAAACATTGGCTAAAGATTTGCAGGAATATACTCCAGGGTACGTAGAGGAGATTACGGGTATCCCAAGTGATGAGGTATGCCATGCCGCTCGGCTCTTCGCTAAGGCAGGACGTGCTTCTATTGTCTATGGTAATGGCATTGCCCAATATGTTAATGGGGTAGGCAGCATAGCTGCCTTGGCGAATTTGGCAATGATGACCGGCAATATAGGGGATGGAGGGGGCGGCATCTATGCACTGCAGAGGGAGAACAATGCACAAGGTGCCTGTGATGTGGGAACACTGCCTGATTTCCTACCTGGCTATCAGAGTCTGGAAGACGCTCAAGCCAGGAGTAATTTCGAAGCTCGCTGGGGATGTCAGTTGCCTGTGGGTGTAGGGCTAACAGCGCTAGAGGTGATTAGCGGAGTAAAAGAGGGCAAGATAAGAGGCATGTATATTGTGGGTGAAAATCCGGCAGTGAGTTTCCCACATTCAAACCTTGTTAGACAGGCGCTGGAATCACTCGATTTCCTGGTAGTGCAGGATATGTTCCTCACCGAGACGGCGAAGCTGGCAAAAGTAATCTTGCCTGCTGCGAGCTTTGCTGAAAAGGAAGGCACGTTTACCAATTTTGATGGTACGGTGCAGAGAGTGCGAAGGGTTTTGGAGCCGGTTGGGGACAGCTTACCTGATTGGGAGATAATACTTCGGCTAGCTGAGAAGATGAACCGCCCGATGCTGTATTCTTCGCCCCAAGAGGTTATGAATGAGATTGCAGAATTGGTTCCTTTGTACCAGGGCGTGGACTATGCCAAGCTGGATGTGAAAAGCTATCGCCTCAGCAAGAAACAAGCTACGAGCGGGCAGGGAAAATTTTCTCCGGTGGAGTACGTCCCGCGGCCGAGTTCAGAAAATGAGTATCCTTTTACCCTGTTAACTGGGACCACACTGTATCAGTTTGGCACCGGCTCTAGAAGTTTGAGGTCTTCACGGCTGAGGAAATTCTTGCCAGAAGCTTTTGTAGAAATTAGTAAGGCTGATGCTAAAAGGCTCAAGGTCAAAGACGGCGATAGGGTCAAGGTGATGTCACCTACTGGTGAGTTGACCGCTATGGCCAAAGTTACCGACACGCTGAATCAAGGAATGGTTTTCCTGGCCATTTCATTCTCGGAGAGTCCGGTCAGTGGATTATTTGACATTGTTTTAGACCCTCGGACGAAAACTCCGGCTCTAAAGACGTGTCCAGTAAGACTGGAAAGGATTGAAAGCCATGGATAAGCCAAAAAAGAAATCTAGTATTAATTTAGCCCGCATAGATGGGCTTATAGCTGATTACCGAGGTCAAAGGTGGGCACTGATCCCGCTCCTTCAGAAAATACAGGAAGAGTTTGGATTTATCCCCCCCGAAGCGACACAACAAATATCCAGAGCCTTGGGCCTATTTCCTGTGCAAGTGCAAGGGGTAATTTCCTTCTACTCGCAATTGTACACTAAGCCGCAAGGGAGAAATGTTGTTAGGGTATGTCGGGGAACTGCCTGCCATGTTCGGGGTGGAAAGACGATATTGAAATTGGTGAAACAACACCTGGGGCTTGAGGAAGGTGAGACTACTCCTGATTATGAATATACATTGGAGACGGTTGCCTGCATAGGGGTCTGTGCCTTAGCACCTAACATAGTCATCGGCACAAATACCTACGGGCGTATGAATCCCAAAAAGGTAACGCAATTGTTCAGGAAGAGTGAGGAGTCGTAATGCAAAACCGTCGCACAATTTTTGTCTGCCAGGAGACACCGTGTCTTTCTATGGGATCTGGTGCTGTCTATGAGGCGCTTAAAGCAGAGGTATCTCGGCAGGGGGTGAAAAACGCCACCGTAGAAATTAGCGGCTGCCATGGTCACGGCCTATGCGACTGTGGTCCTAGTGTGGTAGTTGAACCCGATGGTGTTTTTTATATTCATGTGCAGGCCCAGGATGCGCCGGAGATTGTTACCTCTCATCTCGAAAATGGCAAGCCAGTGGAGCGCCTCTTCTATCGCGACCCGGTGACAGGACAAAGTATCCCATACTATTCAGAGATAAACTTCTACAAGAAGCAGCAGCGTGTCATCTTGCGTAACTGTGGGCACATCAATCCTGAGAAGATCGACCATTACATCGCTAGAGGCGGCTACAGAGCGCTCAGGAAAGTTATCCTTATTATGCCTGATGAGGTCATTGAGGAGATAAAGAAGTCGGGGTTGCGTGGTAGGGGAGGGGCTGGCTTCCCCACAGGTCGGAAGTGGGAATTTTGCCGAAATTCACCCGGCGACACAAAGTATGTTATCTGCAATGCTGATGAAGGTGACCCTGGGGCGTTTATGGACCGCTCTATTCTGGAAGCTGACCCTCACTCTGTTATCGAGGGCCTGGCCATTGCCGGATATGCCATAGGCGCTAAAGAAGGGTACATATATGCCCGTGCTGAGTATCCGCTGGCGGTGAAGCGGTTCCGTATTGCATTGGAGCAAGCTAAAGAAAGAGGTTTTCTGGGTGATAATATCCTGGGCTCAAACTTTTCTTTTAATATCCATGTGAAAGAAGGTGCTGGCGCCTTTGTCTGTGGTGAGGAGACGGCGCTGCTTGCCTCTATTGAGAGTAAAAGAGGCATGCCGCGTCCTCGCCCACCGTTCCCAGCGCAGTCGGGTTTGGATGGAAAGCCCACTAACATCAATAATGTAAAGACGCTGGCTTCTGTCCCCGTTATTATTGATAGGGGGGCTGAGTGGTTTGCCAGCTTGGGCACTGAGAAAAGCAAAGGAACTGCTGTTTTCGCCCTTACCGGAAAGATTGCCAATAGCGGCTTGGTGGAAGTGCCAATGGGCACACCCCTCTCTACTATCATCTTCGATATCGGCGGTGGCATACCTCGAGGCAAGCGGTTCAAAGCGGTGCAGACAGGTGGCCCGTCGGGTGGGTGTATTTCAACCCGGTTTATAGATACCCCTGTAGATTATGACTCCCTGGCCCAACTAGGCTCGATTATGGGCTCCGGCGGCATGGTGGTTCTGGACGAGGCTACCTGCATGGTCGAGGTGGCCAGATATTTCTTGAGTTTTACCCAGGCCGAGTCCTGCGGGAAATGTGTCCCTTGCCGTTTGGGAACAAGGCAGATGCTGGAAATCCTGACCAGAATCACTCAAGGGAAAGGGCGCGACACTGATATTGATACTCTGCTTACTATAGCTAGAGTAGTTAAAGAATGCTCATTGTGTGGCTTGGGTCAGACATGTCCTAACCCTGTACTTACAACGATCAATTACTTTCGGGATGAGTATGAAACTCACATAAAGGAGAAAAAGTGTCCCGCTGCTGTCTGCGACTCGCTTATGATTTCGCCGTGCCAGCATACTTGCCCGGTGGGGATTAACATTCCTAAGTATGTTGCTCACATTGCGGCTGGAGAATATCTGGAGTCTATCGAAACAATTAGGGAACGAAATCCGTTTCCAGCAATATGCGGTCGCATTTGCCACCATCCCTGCGAGGGCAGATGCCGCCGTGGGGAACTCGATGAGTCTGTGGCTATCAGGTCACTCAAGCGTTTTGCCGCTGACTGGTACTTTGATCATATAGCTGAGTTGCCTGCTCCTGAGCCTTTCCCTCGAACTAAGCGCCAGAAGGTGGCAGTGGTAGGTGCCGGACCCACTGGGCTTAGTTGTGCCTATTACCTAGCTCAGATAGGTTATGAGGTCACTGTTTTTGAGGCGCTTCCTGTCGGTGGAGGCATGCTTTCTGTGGCTATACCTGAGTTTCGCTTGCCTCGCCGGGTCATCCAGCAGGAGATCGAATACATCGCCAAGCGTGGAGTTGACATAAGATACGACGCACCCATCGGTGTGAGCTACACTGTGGACGACCTCAAGAAAGATGGTTTTGCCGCCGTCTTTATTGCCGCTGGTGCTCAGAGAAGCCAGAGAATAGGCATACCTGGTGAACTGGAGGACGTCGAAGGTTTCCACTACGGGCTAAGATTTCTGAGAGATGTCAAGGTTGGCAAGCAGGTTAGAGTTGGGCATAGGGTGGCGGTCATCGGTGGTGGGAATGTGGCTCTTGATGCTGCGCGCACGGCTCTTCGCCTTGGTGCTGATGAGGTAAACATCTTCTACCGGCGTTCACGAGAGGAAATGCCGGTGACTGAGGTTGAATATGATGAGGCGGTAGCAGAGAGCATAGGTATAAACTTCCTCATCAGTCCCACGCGCATAGCCAGTGACAATTGGAAGGTGACCGGTTTGCATTGTATTCGTATGCAGTTGGGTGAGATGGATGCCAGTGGGCGTCGTAGGCCGGTGCCGATTCCAGGGTCGGATTTCTTTGCCGAAGCCGATACCGTGATTGCTGCGGTTGGGCAAGCACCAGACCTGTCGTTCTTACCGCCTGACAGTGCCCTGGAGCGCACACGATGGGAGACACTAGCTGTCGATAGTAATACCCTGGCTACTAATGTCTCTGGTGTCTTCGCTGGCGGCGATTTTGTCACTGGACCGGGTATGGTCATAGATGCTATTGCTGCTGGCAGGAGAGGGGCTCTCGCCATAGACAAGTACCTCAAGGCAGATACTTCGAGGGTAGAGATGTATGACCTCAAGGCTGAGGTCATTGTGGAAGCTGCCACTAAAGTAGAAGAAGAGACATGGGAGGCACAACCCCGGCTAGAAGTGCCGACACTTCCCACCGAAAAAAGGAAGCAGAGCTTTGAGGAGATAGAACTCAGTTTTTCAGAAGAGAAAGCCAAACAGGAAGCTAATCGATGTTTGAGATGCGACTTGGAGAAATAAAGGTTGGGGTGCTTGCTAGAAATGCCGCATCGGTTAGCTAGGAGGATGTGACGATGAAATCTATTACCAAGCAGAAGACTTCTGATGAAATTAAAGAACAACTTGATGGGCTAGACAGAGTCTTTATTGTCGGTTGTGGTACTTGCGCTACCATGACTAAAACTGGGGGTAGGGATGAGGTGTTGGGCATGAAGGACCGTCTGCAAGAACTGGGTAAAATGGTCACGGGCTGGACGGTTATTCCAACTGCTTGTGATGAGATGACAGAGGTCGCGCTTAGAGAGAACAACGGGGCTATTCACAGTTCAAATTGCATTTTGGTCATGTCTTGTGCCTTAGGAGTGCACAAAATCAGTTCATATATCGAAAGGCCGGTCATTCCAGCGCTGGATACTCTCTTCATCGGTCTGGAGGAGGAACCAGGCAATTTTCACGAGGTCTGTGCCCAGTGTGGTCAGTGTGTCTTAGGTCAGACTGCTGGCATCTGCCCATTAACGGCTTGCCACAAGGGCTTGCTGAACGGACCGTGCGGTGGCACCAACAAAGGCAAGTGTGAGGTTGACATAACAAAAGATTGTGCCTGGACCATCATTTACCAGCGACTGGAAGCACAGGGCAGGCTTGATTTGATGCGCAAGTATCAGCCGCCTAAGAACTATCAGGCAACGCCTAGACCGCGGACGATTAAAATCGCGTGATGGGAAGGAAATGATTATGGCAACACGCTTTAAAGAAGCTCTTAACTCAGGCGAGTTTGTGGTAACCAGCGAGATTGGCCCGCCTAAAGGGACAAACATTGAGAAGATGTACCATCATATTGACCTCCTAAAAGACAAGGTAGTTGCCATGAATGTGACTGACCACCAAAGCTCGGTGATGCGCTTTCCTTCTATAGGTGGCTGCCTGGCGATTAAAGAACGTGGCGGTGAGCCAATACTGCAGATGACCTGCCGCGACCGCAATCGTCTTGCCCTTCAAGCTGAACTGCTCTTTGCCTATACCCGGGGCATAAGGAATGTCCTATGCCTTACCGGCGATGCTGTGCCTGTTGGCGACCATAAAGAGGCCAAGGGCGTCTTCGACCTTGATTCGGTTCAACTGTTGAGGACAATCCGTCAACTGGAATCGGGCAAAGACCTCGGAGGAAATGACCTTGATGGAGCCGTTGAATTCTGCGCTGGAGCCATAGTCACTCCAGAAGCCGACCCCATAGGGCCTCAGCTGCTTAAGTTTGAAAAGAAGGTTGAGGCTGGAGCTGAATTCTTCCAGACTCAAGCTATATATGATCTGGAAAACTTCGCAAAGTTCATGAAATCTGCTCGCCAATTTCCCGTCAAGATTCTGGCCGGAATCGTCTTGCTTACTTCAGCCAGGATGGCGAAGTATATGACTGAAAATGTACCCGGCATCTTTGTACCGCAGAACCTGATCGATGAGCTAGCGGCGGCGCCTAAAGGCGAAGCAATAAACAAAGGCATAGAGATCTCCGGCAGGATGATTGCTGCCCTCAAGGAAGATTCCATTTGCGATGGAGTCCACGTCATGGCCATCGGCAGGGAAGAGTTAGTCCCGGATATACTGGCTGCGGCTGGACTCTAAACGCCTAAAACAGAAATCGATGTAGTTGTGACCTTTATGGTCACCTCGGGCGAGGCTAAAGCCTCGCAGCTACATGTCTTTCTCCTCGCTATCGTAGTTTTTTGCTGCCTCCTAGATTTGCTACAATTAGCGCAATAGCTTATCACTCTCGGATGAGACAATACACATGAAAGCTATAGGTGGATTACTGCTCGTTCTAGGGATAATTGGGTTGTTGCTGAACCTGATATTGTGGCTTCCTGCCAAGTTTAACCTGATTGTCATGGTGGTTATCTCCGTAGTCTGTGTTATGGCTATTTGGGGTGGCGGGAAACTGTCACAGGCAAAAACTGTGGTTGTGAAAGAGTCGGCAAAGAAGTATGAACCAAAGGTTCAGCCATCTGAAGGAATACAGCAAAGAGTTGTATGCCCTAGATGTGGTTGACTGGGTGCCCTAGGCCAACGGTTCTGCGGAGCTTGCGGCTCAAGTCTGGCCTATCGTTGCTCCACTTGTGGTGCTAGCATTACTTCCACATCTAGATTCTGTTCCAATTGCGGTACCAGGTTTGGGCTGAGGGTTCACAGGAGTTCATGCTGTGGCTATCGAGATTCTATATATCAGGAAGGACTGAAGGAATATGATTTCGGCCCAGAAAGTTGTGCTTGAATGTAATTGCCTCGGAGTGCGAGGTAATAAGTAAAAAAAGGAGGTTTTGATACATGATAGACAGCAAGCTGGTTGATAACATTAGGGCTTATGGCACCTGTAGAGGTTCGGGTGGGGAAAGACGGAAGATTCTGGTAGATGATATAGGGTTTAAGATTGGGCAGAAAGCGGAGCATGTCCTCATCACCGGCTGCTTTCAACCTGAGGGAATGCCCCATGTCATGCGAGACTTGAAGGAGCTGCTCGACCGTTTTAAGGTGGACTATACGCTGCTTCAAAAGGAGTATTGTTGCGGTTGGATGCCTATCGGGCAACCTGCGGTGATGGCAAAGAATGAAGAAGACGTCGCTAAATCAAAGGAGCTGTCCAGAGAGTTCATTTTGGAAAACTTCAAGCAGGCTGAGGCACTGGGAGCAAAAGCAATTGTACTGTTCTGCTCTGCTTGTGAGCCAAACTATACCAATTGTTTGAATGCCACTAGCCTGGAGGTCATCTCCTACAGTGAGCTTCTCGACCGCTATTTCACCGGCGGTAAGCTGGACTCGGTGGTGGACTATTACGCTGGCTGTTATCGGTTTCGGCGGCGCATCACGAATGAGCCGGTGGATGTTTCGCCAGCAGTGCGGGTGCTTAACAAGATACAGGGGCTCAAGGTGAACCACCTGGACACCAATCTGTGCTGCTATATTCCACCGCACATGGAGCAGCTCATCGGTAGCCTTGAGAACAAGACTTTGGTTAACATCTGTTCAGGTTGCTACCACAGCCTCAGAGGCAAGTTGCAGGACAAAGCTGATTTGCAGGTAAAGATGTTGCCCGAGATCGTGCTGGAAGCAGTCAGAGGTAAGTAGACGACCACTCAAAGGCGTCAGAATGGGCAAAACAGAGATAATTACTACTAGTTGCAGCCGTGATTGTGGTAGACGTTGCCTGCTCAAGGTTCATGTACGTGACGGCGGGCAGGACATTTTGTCCACCATGCATTACTGCCCAAGTTTTATTATTCCCACATCTGGGACATCTCAATACTCTTGTCATGCCACCATTTTCTCATAAAGGTGGCTACTTTGGGATACCACCCGTATTTAATAGCAGCATTTGTCAGGTTCCAGCTCTTTTTCCTCTCTTAGCTGAGTCGCCAAAATTCACAAAAACCTCACACTTTCTTCATAATAAGTTCACATCAGCCTGCTATTATTTAGGGTAGTAAAAAACTTGGAAAGGAGGCGAATGTACATGAACAAGCTGTTGAAAATCGGGATTCCAATCCTGATTACAGTGCTGGTGCTGATTATAGGCACCGGCCTAGTGCTGGCCAAGGAAAAAGACACTTCGGTTTTGACCGGCCCCACAGCATCATATGATGATGATTACTCGGGATATTCATGGTGCCACGGTGCGCAGTATTCTAACTATCAGGGTGCCGGTAATGCTGGCAGCTGGGGAGGCTGTTGGAACAGTGGTTATAGTCCGGGTCCAGGAGCCAGTTACGGGCCAGGTGGATGGTCTGGTGACAATGGTGCCAACTACCAGCCGCCATGTCACAGATACTGAAGATAGCCTTCTATGATAACTGTCTAGTCGGGATACCGACGAACCAAATATACCTCCTAGTGATAGGGGCGAATCGACCACCTCGCCCCTATCGCTTTTATATGCTAAAATTCAGATTGTAGCATGGTGGACAAACAATGGCACGTAGCAAGATTTTGTTGGTTGATGATGAGCCTAAGGTCTGCGAACTTATTAAGGCGTACCTTATAAAGGACGGCTATGATGTTATCATTGCTGCTGATGGCCAGACTGCCATTGACCTGGCGCAGCACTACAAGCCAGACCTTATACTGCTGGACCTGAATTTGCCTGAGCTTGACGGTTTGGAGGTTTGTAGGACCGTCAGAAAGCAATCAAACGTGCCAATCATTATGCTGACTGCTCGTGATGAGGAGGTAGACAAGGTTGTCGGACTTGAGATGGGTGCTGATGACTACGTTACCAAGCCATTCAGTCCTCGCGAGCTTGCCGCCAGGGTTAATGCTGTGTTGCGCAGGTACAGGGAAGGGCTGAAGCAAGGCGAACAAATTGTTGCTGGGGACCTTCGCTTAGACCCGGAAAAACATGAGGCAACATATCTAGAGCAACCGCTCAGTCTGACGGCTGCCGAATTCAAATTACTCTCCGTCCTGGCCCGTAATCCTGGTAGAGTTTATACCAGGCTGCAACTGATGGATTCAGCCTTCGGCGAGTCCTACGAAGGTTACGAGCGCACTATAGATGCTCACATTAAAAATATCAGACAAAAGATGTCCAAATTGGCACCGGAAGCATCAAATCAGCTGGTTACAGTCCGGGGCGTGGGCTACAAACTGGAGAAATGATGATACGTAGTTTATCGGTGAAACTTTCACTTCTCTTTGTGGGGATTGCCCTGGTGAGCGTGGGCGTTATAGCTCTCTGGGTGAATAGTACAGTTCAGAGCGAATTCTGTAGCTATTGCCAAAGAAGTTACGAGGGGCAAGCTCCACCTGGTTCGACCTATATTGGGCCAGTGTGCGGTGATGAGTTTGACTCTGGGATGTCTCTCTATATGGGTGTGGCTGAGCAAGCTTTTCTCGACACCTTTCGCAATTCTCTGTGGCTAGCCGCATTGGTAGCTGTTTTGGTTGCTGTTGCTTTGGGTTTCTTGTTCAGCTGGCTCATTACTGGACCTATGAGACAACTGACTTTGGCAGCACGTAAAGTTGCTATCGGCGATTTCTCACAGCGGGTTTCCCAGAAAACGGATGATGAGATCGGTGAGGTATCTGCTGCCTTTAACACTATGGCAGAACAGCTGGAGAAGAAAGAGAAAAGCAAACGCCAGCTGCTGGCTGATATCGCACATGAATTACGCAATCCGCTCAGCATTATACAAGGGAATTTGGAGGCCTGGCTTGATGGAGTTCTCACCCCGGCGCCGGACCAAATCGCCTCGGTGTATGATGAAACCGTGCTTCTTTCCAGATTGGTAACCGACCTCAGAGACCTGTCACTGGCCGAAGCTGGCCAACTTAAGTTGTCTCAAAGTGCCACCGAGCTGGACGAATTCATTTTTGCAGAGATAGCCAGCGTTCAGAATCGCTGCCAGGAAAAGCAAGTTTCGATTAGTGCCGAGCTACCGACCGGGTTGCCCTTGGTATTCATTGACCGGGATCGCATACATCAGGTACTGCACAATCTTATTGACAATGCTCTCAGGTATATTCCTGCTGGCGGTACCATTAAAATCGGCGCAAGTTACACCACACCGGGATGGGTTACGGTATCTGTAGCAGATTCGGGGGGCGGCATAGTTCCAGAGGACCTGCCCTATGTTTTCGACCATTTCTATAAGGCAGACCGGTCACGACACAGAGGGCATGGGGGAGCCGGGATAGGACTGGCTATGGTGAAGCAGCTTGTGGAGTTGCATGGGGGAAAGGTGTGGGTAGAAAGCCAGAAGGGTAAGGGAAGCACCTTTTTCTTTACCTTACCCGTGGCATGATGCCACAGTGAAGAAGCAGATGGGTAACAACTACTACGTCTCACGAAAATCAAAACTACTGAAAGACTTCGATGACATGGTGGAGGGCACGAGAAAGGTAGTTGTAGCTCATCATGTTCAGGCAAGATAAGGTTGAAGCGGCAGGGCGGCAATGAAAATGATGGCGAATGCGGCAAAGATGTAGAGCAAAGTTTTTTGTACAGCGGTCATTTTATTCACCTCCGAATGTTGGTCAAGGTCGTCTTTATCTGCGTCTGTCATATTATAATCCCGCTGTCAACGCACATGTCGTCATGGATTTTGATGATTGAAAATATTGACAAAGCCACCAATCGTGGCTAGCATATCACATTAGTGCTAATGAATGTCCCAGGGGGCAATTGATGGATGTTAAGTGGTTGTCTTTGTATTTTTTTCTTGGAGGAACAATTGTAGCTCTGGTAACTTACTTTGGGAGTCAAGGGAAGGGGCTGCTTTCTGCTTTTGTAGCCTTTTTCCCCAGCATCACTATTGTGACCCTGTTCAGCATATATTTCACCAGTGGTGTTGATGCCACAGTTTCCTATTTCAAGGGCATGCTGATATTGCTGCCAGCCTGGCTTTTATACGCCGTCGCCATGATATTTATCTTACCCCGATGGGGGCTTGTGCCTTCTATCCTCATAAGTATAGGCCTTTATGTGGGTGCGGCTTTGATAACCATGCGGCTAGCCCACTAGTTATTATTGTCCAGTTACAAATTTCATCTCCAGTGTTTATTGGCTTGTCTTTAGCTCCTTACCGATATTGAATGCTTTGGCTATGACCTTTCCAAGGGCTTGATACTGACTAGTTGGGGATGTGGTGTAAATAAAGGGCTTAATCTTATTAACATCTGGTTTGCCGTCGGTGAGACAGCTATCTGAGACATGGGTCTCCTCGATCCGGCCGATAACGAGTGAATGGCTGCCTAAATCCAGGATATGCACCACCTTACATTCTAGATTAACTGGGCACTGCTCGATAAGCGGGGCGTTATTCAGTCCGCCATAAAACACCTTAAACTGGCAGACCGCTGCTTTATTAACTTTAGCCCCGGATATAATGCCGCAGTAATCTGTTTCCTTTACCACATCGGTTGACGGTACGTTAACAGAGAAGGTCATGTTTTGCTTGATGCCTTTGAGCGTGTAGCGCTGGTGGCGTATGGCTACGGAAATCATCGGTGGCTCGCCGTTGGCAATGCCGCCCCAGGCGACTGCCATAAAATTTGGTTTATCATCTACGTTTGCCCCGACCAGGAGTGCCGGCATGGGATAGATTAATGTCTGCGGGCCCATCAGTATCTTACTCATAGACTTTCCTCCTTTATATAAACATACTGCTTGCCAGGTGTCTGAGCGTCTGAAGATTCTGACTGAAATTATAACTCATTTCATTCCATATCAGGAAGAGGTCATACTCTTTCCTATGATTAGTGACGCTGTGCCTTTTCTGTCATTGCGAGGAGCACAGTGACGTGGCAATCTTGGGGTGGGAAAATAGGTATGAGATTGCCACGCCTTCGGCTCGCAATGACATCAGAGATAATGGCCTGACAGATTATGGCCAGTGCACCCATGTGTTATACTTAATGTGGGGTATTTGGGGGAGACCGGTCAAGAAGAAACAATTGAGAGTGTTTATCAACGGTCCGTTTCCAATGTAGTTGCGACCCTTTAGGGTCGCCTTTCTGTAGCGAGGCTAAAGCCTTGCCGCTACATTAGTAAACAACCAAAAAATGGAGGTGGTCGATGGCTACTAGCGAAAGGTTTACTATATCGGGAGACGAATTGGTTGATAAAGTCAAGCAGCTTATACATGAGGGCAACATCAGGCGCGTGCGTGTCATCCATGAAGGCAAAACTGTATTGGAGATTCCGCTGTCAATAGGTGCACCGGCAGCGGCGATAGGGATTATGGCCGCCCCGGTTCTGGCGGCTCTGGGTGCCTTTGCCGCTTTAGTCACAGAATGCACCATCGAGGTCGAGAAGGTCGAAAAATCGCAGGCATGAAACCATAACAAAGGGGGAGCAGAATGAAGTGGCAAGACTATGCGAGTGAAATAGAAGAGGTTCTTGGGTTGGAAGGGAGTCCGGTAGCCATCACCTATTCGGTGGAGCCACCTTCTAATGCCGCTAAAGGCAAACACCGTGTTTGTAATGCTTTTATCCAGGCTCGGGATGGGAAGGTCATTGACCTCACGGCTTCGACGTCAGCCTGCGGAGGTGGCACCTGGCATCTGGGGTTGGGTGAGCGGCCGAAGGGGGAGGGGGACAAGGCTATAAAAGAATTCCTCGTCAAAGGGGAAAAGCTTTTCTGCTCGATAGCAGCTCTTCACAGGATGCAATATCTCACTGCCCCTCCGCCTCTAGGCCTTGCTGAACATGTTGTTTTATCGCCCTTGGAGAAGGCAGAGTTTGAGCCTGATGTGGTGCTGTTCATCTGCAACGCCTTGCAGGCCTGCCGGCTGGTCACGCTTGATGGCTATGAGACAGGCATACCTCCGAAGCTTGAGATGTGTGGCTCAACCTGCCATCAAGCTGTAGCCTACCCCGTGGTAACCGGTGAACTGAATGTAAGCCTCATGGACTATACCAGTCGAAAGATTAAGGGCTACAAGCCTGAGGACCTGCTGGTTTCAATACCCTATCATCGTTTTCATGGCGTTATGCGCAGTTTGGATGGTTGCACTGCCGGTCGAGCTAAATTCGAAATCACGCAGTCATTTCGCCGTTCTATTAGTCTTGAGGCGCTCCGTGATTTCGAGGGGTAGCCTCTCCTGATGTTCAGTTGCACAAGATAGCGCCTCGTTCAATCTGGTAAACTCGAAGAGCCGACTCTGGTGCGAACGGTTGTATCTGCTCGCGTCTCTCCAACAGAAAGTGAGAAGCAATTTGTACTCCTTAACATTCTTGAGACATTGCAGACATAATACACCTTGTTAGGCTTGAGCAGAAAAACACTAGTGGTAAATTGACTGGTTTTATTATGTGTGCTGCGTGCCCGGGCAAACCGAGTGCCGATTTGCTTTGAGCAGAAAAACAGCTCAACGGAAGTGGCAACAGCTTGAAGGGAGGTGGAGATGAAGGACTCCGAGACAGCAAAAGGGCGGCTATCCAGGAAGCCAGGGGGACGACGCGCTCGTTCACCTAACCCCAGAAATATGCGCGGCGCTTCCGCTGGCCGCACAACCAGGTTTAGCATCCTGCCTGAACCTGTGAACCTCAAGAGAATGCTCCAAACACTCAAACCACATGACCACCTTTGTCTCATTTATGAATCACAGGAGGAATGACGGGCTGCTGTGGTGGCTTTCATAGCAATGGGGCTGAGACGTGGCGAGAAATGTACTTACATCGTTGATACCAGCACTGCCGATGAAATCCGTAAATACCTCGGTGAGGAGGGAGTTGATGTGGCTTCAGCCGAGAAGTCGGGGCAGCTATCTGTCCTGCATGAGACCGAAGCTTACACCAAGGAAGGTTCCTTTGACCCTGATAGAATGATTGCCCTGCTGGCATCGGAGGCTGAAAAAGCCGTTGCTGAGGGCTACCCGGCTCTTCGAGTGACCGGTGAGATGACCTGGGTATTACGTGGCCATCACGGCTCGGGAAAACTGCTGGAATATGAGGCGAAACTCAACCGAGATTTCTTTCCCAAATATTCCTGCCTCGCCATCGGCCAGTATGACCGCTGGAAGTTCGACCCTGAAATAATTAAAGGCGTCATCATGACCCATCCGCTGCTGGTGCGAGGTAACAATATCTACCACAATTTCTACTACATCCCACCTCAGGAATTTCTCCTTCGGAAGCATGCTGAGACGGAAGTTCAGCATTGGCTGAATACTGTTGAGCGGGAGCAAAGGAGAAAGCAGGAACTACGCAGCCACGTAAAAAGGCTGCAGATGCTATTCGACGAAGCTCTGACTCCCATCATGGTAGTGGATGAAGACGGGCAATATATAGATGCCAATAGAGCTGCACTTGAATTTCTTGAATGCAAACGGGAAGAGTTGCTGGGGAAAATTGTTTGGGACTTTACACCACCCGACCTTATGGAAAAGCAGACGAGGGAACACTCCCCATTCTACGCGCCCAGGATAGTTGAGACGGAATATTTTGTTCATGGCAAAATTAAAACACTTCTTCTTAATGTAGTGCCATTAACGATAGCAGGTAAAAAGATTCTCTATGGTATTGGGCATGACATCACCGAGCGCAAGCGGGTAGAAGAAGAGAGGAGGCAGCTGGAGCAGAAGGCACAGCTTGCCAGTCGTCTGGCTTCTGTAGGCGAGATGGCAGCAGGCATCGCCCATGAGATAAATAACCCCCTGACCGGTGTCATCGGCTATGCTCAGTTGCTATCAGGCAGAGAGAATATTCCGGAGGATATAAGGAGGGACCTGGAGGCTGTCAATGAAGGCGCCCAACGAGTGGCTGGCATCATCAAGAGGCTGCTTACCTTTGCCCGCCAGGCCAGGCCAGAGTGAACGCTTGTCAGTATCAACGACCTCATTACCAACACGCTTGACTTGAGAGCCTACCACTTGAGGACAAGCAACATAAAGGTCACCGCCGAGCTTGCCACTGACCTGCCCATCACCATGGCTGATCCTGCCCAGCTACAGCAGGCGTTCCTCAATATCATTGCAAACGCCGAGACGATGATGAAACTGGCTCGCGGCAAGGGCAAGCTGCTGATTAAGACAGAGAAAGCGGATGACACCATACGGATTTCCTTCAAAGACAATGGCCCAGGGATAGCTAAAGAGAATCTGGAGAGGATCTTCGACCCCTTCTTTACCACCAGGGAGGTTGGCCAGGGAACAGGGCTAGGCTTGAGCATCTGCCACGGGATAATAGCCGAACATAACGGCAGGACATGGGTGGAAAGCGAGCCGGGCAAGGGAGCCACCTTTATTGTGGAACTGCCCATAGTCATTGAAGCCAGACAGTTGGAAATGGTTGAGCCGGCTGACGAGGAGTCTCGAAAGGTGCCCAAGGCTAAGATACTGGTGGTGGACGATGAGCCGTCGACGTTAGAATTCTTAAGTCGCATATTGACTAATGAAGGACATGAGTTAGAGACTGTGAGCAATGCTGCCGAAGCCTTAGAAATGATCAAGAATAAACGGTACAGTCTCATCCTGCTGGACATCAAGATGCCGGGTGCAAGTGGTATTGAGCTATACAGGCGCGTGCAAAGGATAGCTCTGTCCTTGGCTAAGAGGGTGATGTTTATTACCGGTGATATAATGGGTGCACATACTGAGGCTTTCCTGTCCAGAACCAAAGCCCCGTACATTACCAAGCCGTTTGATGTTAATCAGCTAAAAAAGAGAATAGAGCGTTTTCTGACCGGAGGCCAGTAGTGAAACCGACCACCTAGGTGGTCGGTTTCTGCTTCTGCTTCCGAACGATAGTCCCCTGGGGTGCCGAGGTGGTGGCAGCCGCGTTACAAATCTAAACTGCAAATAAGCCGCTCTCTGCTTTGTTGGATAACAGCCCTGGGGACATACTTGTCTGAAGAGATACTTACCTTACTTTTTTACTATACGAAAAGTTACTTATAGGCTATTCACAATAGCTCTAGGGAGTAGTATATTAGATTAGGCTGCATTCAGCGATAAGTTATCGAGAAGGTGTGGTGACTAATCTAAATGGGAAAGACAGATAAACAAAACAAATCCAGGATGGGTGAGTCGGCAGAACTGGCTCAAGCTTTAATGCGTTGTGCCGGAACAGGGATTTACATTGTCCAGGATGGAAGATTTCAGTATGTTAACTCACTGTTCCAGGAGCTAACAGGCTATGCAGAGCAGGAACTGCGAGGCATGTACTCCCTCGACCTAGTTCATCCTGAAGATAGAGAAGCAGTCAGGAAGAAGGCAATAGAAAACCTGAAAGACCGCTGTTTACTGCCCTATGAGTACAGATTTATAAAGAAGAACGGTGAGGCAATGTGGGTTTTAGAGAGACTCGCCTCAACTGAGTACAGAGGAAAACGGATCGCCGTGGGAAGCTTTATGGACATCACCGAACACGAGCAGTTGGAAGAGGCCCTAGCGAAATCGGAGGAGAAATACCGGACTGTTCTGGAAGGTATGGAAGAGTCCTGCTATGAGGTGGACATTGCCGGCAACTTTATTTTTTTCAACAATGCAATATGTCGCCAGTTGGGATATTCCAGAGAAGAGCTGATGGGGATGAACTACCGGGTTTACACACCCACTGAGATTGTCAAAAAAGTATTTCAGGCCTACAATCAGGTATATCGTACAGGTGAGCCACTTAAATGGTTTCCTATGGAACAGATTAGAAAGGACGGAACGCGATTAATTGTCGAAAACTCGGTCTTTCCCTTACGGAATGAGAAGGGTGAGATAATCGGCTTTCGGGGAATTGGCCGTGATATTACCGAACGTGTGCAGATGGAGGAAGCTTTAAGGCAGTCTGAGGAGAGATATCGGACCATACTGGCTGAGATAGAAGAAGGCTACTATGAGGTAGACCTCGCTGGTAACTTCACCTTCGTCAATAACGCAACTTGTCGTCAACTCGGGTACTCCAAAGAAGAGTTAATCGGAATGAACTATCGGGTCTACGTACCCAAAGAGGATGTAAAGAGCATGTATAAGGCCTGGAATAAAGTCTACCGGACAGGCGAGTCACTGAAATCGTATCCTTTTGCAGGCATTAGAAAAGATGGAACGCAAATATTTTTAGAAAACTCAGTTTCTCCTTTGCGAAACAATGAGGGAAAGATTATTGGATTTCGGTCAATCAGCCGTGATGTTACCGAGCATAAGCAGTTCGAACAAAAGCTTGCTGAAATGGCCACCCATGACCCACTGACTGGCCTGCCCAACAGAGTATTGTTAAGTGACCGTTTTACGATTGGGTTGGCTCTGTCACGGCGCAGTGGTAACAGACTGGCTGTACTGATGCTTGATTTGGATCGGTTTAAGGCTATTAACGATAATATGGGGCATGACGTCGGTGACCAGTTACTGAAAGCCGTTGGAGAGCGGTTGACAGGTATCATGCGCAAGAGCGATACGATTGCCCGTATAGGTGGAGATGAGTTCATTTTGGTGCTACCACAAATCCTCCAGGCGAACGATGCTGCCAAGTTCGCCCAAAGAATCTTAGATACCTTTCGAGAGCCATTTGTTTTTGATGACCACCGGCTCCATATCACAACCAGCATCGGCATTGCTGTTTACCCCGAAGGCGGGAAAGATATTGAAAGCTTATTGAAGAATGCTGACACTGCCATGTACTGGGCTAAGGGGAAAGGCCGGGATATTTATAGATTCTGTGATGGCGACGAGGCCATGACCTTGTTGGCAAAGCAAGCAAGAGTGTGAGCATAGTTTTCCTTCGAGGCATTTGGTGTCCAGTCCGGTGGACTAAAGTATACAATAGGCGGAACCTTTACTTTAGTCTTCAGCCTTCCGGCTTAAGGTTGCTACTTGCCTGATTGCAGCTAGAAGCTGCCCATTCTATAAGTGTCATTGGTAACCAGACCCAAAATGTAGGGACGGCTTTTGCTCAGAATAGAAAAGTCAATGTCAGATTTGAGATGCCCTATTGCTTTCAAAGACATCTCCTATATTTTTATCTCCCTTGGCCAAGGTTGCTCCATGGCAACAGTCCATACTTTGTTTATAGTTAAGAATGAAATAGTTCTGTATCAGGTGTATCCAGAAGGGACCACTTTCCGTCAAGAGAATTTGGTCTTCAGTCTCTTCGCAAAGCCCCGATTTGTTTGCTATCCACAAGAGTCTATGAATTTTTCTGTCATCTTTAAATAAATCCAGGAATTGTTTCTTGGGGATATAGGTATCATAGAACCTCCAATAAAGCCAGTAATATCTGGATATAGAATCAGTAAGCCCCATTCTTAAGGCGATGGGCAATTTCTTGTTTAGAGATGTTTCGATATACTCTTTTACTGAAAAGGTATTAAAATAAAATGCGCCTGGGATATGTGAACCGGCTCCAGCCCCCAAGCCTATATATAGGTCTCTGGTCACCGAAGAAAAGCTGGGGACATCACCCCGCTTAAACCCCCAAACCGATACCCTCTGATAACCTTTATCTTGACAGAAGTCATGTATTGCCCGATACATTTCTCTTCTTCTGAATAAATTTGGAAATTTTACCCTTTTAAGTTTTAGGTATTTGCCGGTACTGGAGTAAGGAAAAGTAAAGAGAGGATAAAGAGTTACTTGATGCGCCCCGGCATCAAAGGCTTTTTGCAAATCTGTAAGCACTTCATTGGTTGTTTGTCCGGGCAAGGCAAACATAAGATCAAGGTTGGTTGACTTGAACTTAGAACGTAGCTGACTAATGGCAGAATTTACAATACCAGAATGATAGTTTCTTCCAATCAACTTTAAATAGTTATCGTCAAAACTTTGAACCCCAAGGCTTACCATATCGATGCCGAATTGTTCCAATTTGCTTACAATTTCACTATTGATATCCGCTGGATTGGTTTCGATGCAGGTATCACCGGCCACTTTAAGTCTATCAGTAATACGCTCAAGAATTATTCCCAACTCATCGATGAGGCTCGTTGGGGTGCCACCTCCGATGTAAATGGAAGAGATTTCAATATTGCCTAAGCGTGAATGGCATTGTTCAATTTCTGAAAGCATGGCATCTAAATAGGGAGCAACATATTTCTTGTTATATCGTATTTTATTGTAGGGACAATAAGGGCACATGTTTCTACAAAAAGGGATATGGATATATAAATCGATCTTATCCATTTTAGGGAATTGGATCTCGCCTGCAGACCTAAAAACGAAGTCTGAACCCCCGTCAATAAGGTAAGACCTCGCCAGTTTCGTCAAGAAGTCCATAATCATAGCAGGCGCTCTTTTTTTCTGAATATATCCTCCGTATCAAAGCTCAGCCCCTGAGCTGAGCTCTCCACAATTTGTAGCTATGTTACGTACACAGTGCGTGTACAGATTGCTAGCTCAAGCTCCTCTGGCGGTATTGGAGGGCTTCGGCGAGGTGGTTGGCTTTGATGACTAAACAACACTTGGTTTATAAACTTTATTCACCAAACATTGTCCGAAAAAAGCAGTACCCCACTCGGGATTAACAAACCCAGCCGAAATCAGTATTTCTTCGTATTCCTCCTTGGTTAAGAGGCTATAAATTCCTTCTTTGCCCTTTCTTTCGATTTGCCTGGTATATTTTAGGGTTTTTATCGCGGTTGCGGGAACGAAGACTTTGTATTTAAGCGAACGTAGAGGGTTTAATATATACTTTAGAGAAGGCAAAAGCCCTTGAAAATTGCTTACGTCCTTTCTAGGTGTGCTCCAGACTAGTGTTCCCCCCGGTTTAAGGGTCTGAAACATTTCCTGAAAAATTCCTTTTAGGGCCTCGATTCCTCTTTGTTCCTCAAATTCAACTAACAAAGTGAAAATGTAATTCCCGACAATACCGCCGAAGAAATCATCTGGGAAGGGCGATTTCTCCTGAAGATCAGCGTACTTTAACTTAATTGGCGGAGGATTTTTGAATTGACTTAGTCTGTTCTTAGCTGGGGCTAAGATAATATCAGTCGCCCAAATTTCCTTTACCTTTCCTCCAGATTTCTGCCAAATCAATTCTGACATTGGAAGTTTTCCACACCCGGGATCGAACCAGATTTCACCTTCCTGAGGGTTAATAAAATCCCCAATAGTTTTTTCAAATTTACATAAAGAGCTCCCTCAAGATATGGGTAGCCGTACTTACTACTTATGAACGCGTTGAATTTTTGCCAAAACTCAAATTCGTTTTCCCAGCGCAGAAGTCGCTCTCGGGTTTTGAGATCTAAATCTGGGTTCTTAGCGAGAAAATCCTCGATGGCCTTCGAACTTATTTCCCTGTTTTTTGATCGGCCAATCAGCTTATACAATCCTACTGTCATTTTTCAATCTCCTTTGTTATTTGTTTAGTTGTCGTGATTGCATTTTATAATGTGTTATATATGCAGCTTACTAGCTCAAACTTCGCTGGCGGTATTGGAGGGCTTCGGCGAGATGGTTGGCTTTGATGATGTCGGCGCTGTCGAGGTCAGCGATGGTTCGGGCCAGCTTGAGGACACGGTGGAAGGCACGGGCGGTAAGATGGAGCTGTTTCATAGCCGCCCGTAGCAGACTCTGGGCTGGCGGGTCAACACGGCAGAACTCCTTGACCTCTATTGGCGTCATCTCGGTATTGCACATAAGCTTTGCCCCTTCAAAGCGCCTCTGTTGAATTTGCCTGGCGGCTTCAACCCTAGCCCGAACTCTCTCCGAGCTTTCGCCCAGGGTGTCATCGGTAAGCTTTTCGTATTCGACCCGCGGGACTTCGATAAAGATGTCGATGCGGTCGAGAAGCGGCCCGCTGATTCGTTTCTGGTAGCGCGAGATCTCACTTGAGGAGCACTTGCATTCTTTAACCGGGTCACCGTAATAACCGCAGGGACATGGGTTCATGGCGCCCACCAGCATAAAGTTGGCCGGGAAGGTGACACTGCCTTGAGCCCGGCTGATGGTGACAACCTTGTCCTCCACAGGCTGGCGCAGTGATTCCAGCGACATGTGGCTGAATTCGGGGAACTCATCAAGAAAGAGCACGCCACGGTGGCTTAAGCTTATTTCACCGGGTCGAGGCCAGTGTCCACCGCCGACCAGGCCAGCATGGGAGATGGTATAGTGAGGTGAGCGGAAGGGACGCTGGTTTATGAGAGGTGTGTCCTGGGAAAGAAGCCCGCTGACACTATAGATTTTGGTCACCTCTAAAGCCTCGGCTAGAGTCATCGCTGGCATTATTGATGGTAGCGAACGGGCAAGCATGGTCTTGCCGCTGCCTGGTGGGCCAGACATGAGGATATTATGTCCGCCAGTAGCGGCTACTTCTGTAGCGCGTTTGGCATGTTCCTGTCCCTTTATGTGGGCCAAGTCAACATGGGAGAAGTCAGTGGTGACGTCTCTCCAGTCTTTATCCGGCTGATATTGAGGGATTGATATCTCACCTCGAAGATGGCTGACCAGTTGAGCTAGTGATACAGATGGGATGACCTTGATGCCATCCAGCAGGGAGGCTTCGTTGGCATCGTCAGACGGCACGAAGACGTCTGACAACCCCTTGTCTCGAGCTAGGGCAGCCATGGGCAAGATGCCATGGGTATGTCGCAGGCTGCCATCGAGAGAAAGCTCGCCGAGGAAAAGCATGTTTGAGACGTCAGCATATACTTGCTCTGAGCTAAGCAATATGCCGATGGCAATGGGCAGGTCATAGGCAGGGCCGGCTTTCTTTAAATCAGCGGGGGCAAGGTTTACCGTAATTCGTCTGGTTGGGAAAATACATCCAGAGTTGCGAATGGCAGCCCGGACACGTTCTCTAGCTTCCTGCACTGCAGTATCTGGTAGACCGACGATGGTGAAGGAGGGAAGCCCGGGAGAGATGTCAGCTTCTACTTCAACGATGGCTCCTTCCAGCCCGACTACGGCACAACTCATAACTTTAGCCAGCATATTCACTTCCTGAGGGAGTTAAGTCGCGAAGCACACGCGCATCTCATTTAATCACCCGCGCCAGAGCTTTCGCCAGTCCGGGAACGGTTTCGAATTTCTTAAGTTCTCCGGATTTAATCCACTTAGCTTCGGTATGTTCCCAGTCTATCTTGATTTTTTCCGGAGCTTTTACGTGGAAAAGGAATGGGTGCACTATCCATTTTCGGTTCAGGCTTTTATCGATGACTTCTAATGGTTCGCCTTTCTTTATCAGCTTCAGGTCCTTTTTGTACAGTTCAGTTTCCTCGCTTATCTCGGTGAAGGCTTGGTCAACATCGTTTGTCTCCATATAACCGCTGACACCAGCCCAGCTTCTACGGTAGGTGCTGACTCTGTGACTCCGTCTTAAAATCAGGATTTTGCCACCATGCTCGAGAAAGCAGGTGACTACGTGCTTTTCCTCCAGTGTACTATCGGCTGTTTTGCCGAGGTGTGTTTGGAGATATTCTTTGAGCAGGCTCAGCGCTGCTTCGGCAGCCTTTTGCTTGTTTTGCTCTCTATTGCCTTGAAAGTGATGCTCTTGAGTCAACGTGGTATCCTTAGCTGATAGGCCGAGATAGAATAGGCCTACAGGTTTGCCCGGTGCAGCACCAGTGGGCCCAGCAATGCCAGTATCGGATATGCAGATATCTACTTTGAGCAATTTCCTGCCACTTTCAGCCATCTCTATGGCTGTCTGGGGGCTGACGGCTCCATGTTTCTTAAGGGTCTGCTTTTTCACCCCAACAATCTCCGTTTTGGCTTCATTACTATAGGAAACGATGGAGCCCTTGTAGTAGTCGGAACTACCTGGGACGTTGGTTATCTTATCGCTTATCCTGCCGCCGGTAGCTGATTCGACAGCGCCAATCGTCAACAGTTTCCCTGTTTTGGCCTGGTATTCTCTAAGCAGTTGGGCGATATCGTCTTGTAATGCTGTCATTCATCTCCTTTTGGTAACTTAGAAGGATAGGCCAATTTTAACAGAAACCTGGATGGGTAAGCTAGCGGGGATTCCTCGCTTTTGAGATTCTTCGCTTCGCTCAGGATGACACGGAGTCTCTCTGGCTTTCCTGATATAATTAGGGTTGTGGAGGATTTGTCGGATTCGATAACCTTTTTAGGTACTGCGGGTGCTCGGTTTGTGGTGACGAAGCAGTTTCTGGCTTCAGGAGGCGCATGGCTCAATTTCGGCGGCACTGAGATACTCCTTGATCCTGGCCCTGGCTGCCTGGTTCAAAGCGTCAAGAGAAAACTTGATGCTTCCAGGCTGAAGGCTGTCATTTTGTCTCATAAACACCTAGACCACTCCGGCGACATCAATATTATGATTGAAGCGATGACTGAGGGCGGCTGGAAGCAGCGCGGTGTGGTATTCACGCCATCGGATGCTCTGGATAAAGATGCAGTAATTCTACCGTACCTGCAAAACTACCCACAGAAGATAGATATTTTGTCTGAGGGCAAATCTTATTCTATCGAAGACATCTCTTTTGAAACTCCGGTGAAGCACAGGCATCCTGTTGAGACCTATGGCTTTGTTTTCAGAACACCGCGGCATACCCTTTCCTGGATTACCGACACCAAGTATTTTGGTGAATTGTCCAGATATTACCGGGCTGAGCTGTTAATTATGAATGTAGTTATGCTGGAGCCTCGGGACGGGGTTGACCATTTATCTATTCCTGAAGCCAGGCAGATAATTGTGGAGGTGAAACCGAAGGCTGCCATACTCACCCACTTTGGTATGTCACTGTGGCGGGCTAAGCCCTGGGAATTGGCCTGGAAGCTAAGCGAAGGTACAGGAATTAAAGTTATTGCGGCTCGTGATGGCATGAGGTTTGATTTAGCGAGGTTGGAAGAGCTATAAGGGAGTGGTTGCCGTTGTAAATTGTCACTCTGAGCGGAGCGAAGAGTCTAGGACGAATTCTTAGCCCGAAGGCTCAGAATGACAAAAAAATAATTGCAGTTGCTTAAGCGCCTTTTTTCAGCCTGGGTAGGGAAATCAGCAGACTGAACATTACATAAAGTGCGAAGATTAGCAGGAGTATGCCTATTAGCAGGGCCAGGAAAAGGAACTCAAGCATGAAGACAGGCAGCATCAGGAAAGAAGAGATTCCGGAGAACTTTCTTGTCCTGATGAAGCTGCGGCGATTGCTTATCCAGACGAAGCCCTGGTTAAGGAGCTTCGGTGGAGTTACTGGCACGGGAAGCCTTGATTGGCTATCTGGCTCTTTCATTGGTAGTTAATTATAGCTGGAGGCAGTGGTGAAGTCTAATTTGGGGGAGTGATGCCTGAATATTATATCGGCACAAGCGGCTGGCATTATGAGCACTGGCGGGGACTTTTTTATCCTGAAGCACTGGCTAAACCGAAGTGGCTGAGATTTTATGCTCAGGATTTCACTACCGTAGAGCTCAATAACAGCTTCTATCATTTACCATCGGAAAAAGCTTTTGTTAACTGGCGTGAATCTTCGCCCAAGGGTTTTGTCTTCGCTGTTAAAGTTAGCCGTTTCATCACCCATATAAAGAGGCTAAAGAATGTGGAGGAACCGCTGCGGAATTTCTTGACACGAGCTGATTTTCTGCATGATAAGCTTGGTCCGCTGCTATATCAATTGCCGCCTGGTATGAAGCGCAACGATGGAACCTTGGAAGCGTTTTTGACTATATTGCCTCGTCAGTATCGCCATGTCTTCGAGTTTCGCCACGAGTCGTGGATTGATGACGGCGTTTTTAGCATTTTGAGACGATATAATGCTGGCCTGTGTGTCTTTGATATGCCTGATTTTACCTGCCCGGTGGTGGCTACGGCTGATTTCGCCTACATTCGATTTCATGGCAGCACCGGCTTGTATTGGAGCTGCTATAGCGATAAGGAACTTTCTGATTGGGCGAAGAAGATTGATGAGCTGGGGAAAAATCTGAAGGCAGTGTATATTTACTTCAACAATGATGCTGAAGCTTATGCGGTGAGGAATGCCAAAAGCATGACTCAGCTTTTAATTCAATTCAGCGGAGATGTAGGGACAGGTCTTTAGACCTGTCCGAGCCGCTCGCCTGCGATTCCGTGGACAGACCTGAAGGGGGTCTGCTCGGAAGTGGTTGTTTTGTATCCATGACAATTGTTTTTAGTAGATGTCATTAGATTTTCTCTTTTTTGACATCTGCGCTGTCTCCCAGTTTAACGCTTGCCTTTAATTCCTCATTGAAACTGAAATTAAGTTTGCCATTTGAAAGTCGAATAACTTCAACTGGCCCCCATCTCCCCGACTTACGATAGTCTTGTAGCCTTTTAGAAACAACCTCTGGATTATTAGCCGAATACATCACAAGGTTAGCCATGAAATTAAACTGTTCTTTGCTCTCTTTTTTAGTCTTTTGGCGTAGGTAGATTGCTTGCCAAATAGATGCTATGGCAATAATAGCTGCAATAGTAGACACTATCTCTGACGCCGTTAACATGATTCACCTCCCCTTTCTACTTTTATATAGTTATTATACTTTGTTTTGCCGATAGAGTAATTACAGGTATTTGGTCTTGGGCAACCCTAGAAACCCAAACTAATCAAAGCCGTCGCGCTCCCCCCAAAAGAAATATCTCTCACTTTCAGCTTAAGCCCACTGGCATCCTTCGAGACTTCGTATATCTGGATGAACTGCATTGGCACCCCCGGATGTACACTAGTCAGCAAAAAAGACTTTTCGCTTGGTATCCACTCCCATACACCGTCAGCACTTTTGAACTCCCTTCCTTTGTTATCGACTACCGTTGACGAAGAAACCCATGTTTCTGTGATTGTTCCCATATTTTCTAATTCAAAACTCACCTCGATGAATCTTCCAGCAGTTGTCTTGTCATCAGTGATTGTCGGGTATTGACTTTCTGACCCCAGTAATACGCTGCCTCTATCTCTTGCCGACAATACTTTCCATCTTCCCTTGCCGACTGTCACATCCTGACCAACGGAATAGACTTTCTCCCCTGGGGGACTGGGTTGCGGTTGAGTAGGTGGTGGTTGAGATGATGGTGGGCTGGACGACGGAGTCCCTTGCGAAGCCATATCACTAATGAAGATTATGCCACCCACCAAAATAACAAAACCTATTACGCCAAGACATCCAATAAGCCAAGCGCTCGTTTTCTTCCGTTCTGGCTTCTCTATCCCCTGCCTGTAGCCAGCTTGCTGCTGATAGGTTGGCGGGGGTTGTGCCTGCTGTTGCGTTGGCCAGTTCAGCTGAGTGCCACAACTATTGCAGAACCTGACCCCGAAAGCCACCGGCGCACCACAATTAGGACACTGGTACCATTGCTGCAACTCACCACTCCGTGCCAGTAGTACTTAGATACACTATAGACTTATAGTCCCATCCTGTCAATAGTTTACTACTAACTCGGTATACAAGTCACAGGTATTCCTTCACTTTCTCAGCTAGCTTGCTGGTCATTCCTGCCACTCCGGACAGCTCGTCTGTTGATGCCTCTTTGATGCCCCGCACCGAGCCAAATTTCTTAAGCAAGGCTTTCTTGCGTTTGGGGCCGATGCCAGGAATGCTATCCAGAGCTGAAGCTATTCCTTCTTTTTGCCGCAATCTTTGATGGTAGCCTAAAGCGAAGCGATGGGCTTCGTCTCTAATCCTTTGGAGCAAGTACAGCGCTGCGGAAGTTTGAGGGATATCAAGCGGCTCAGATTTGCCGGGTATGAATACCTCTTCCTTTTCTTTAGCCAGGCTGGCGGCCGGGATAGAGTCCAGTCCCAGTTCTTTCATTACTTCCAACGCAGCATTGAGATGGCCCTTGCCACCATCGATGAGAATGAGGTCAGGGGCTGTTGCCCACTTGTCATCAGCAGCCAAACATCTTCGGAGGCGCCGTCTTAACACCTCCTGTATCATGGCGTAGTCATCTATGCCGGCTACCGACTTGATTTTGAAGCGGCGGTAATGCGCTGGCTTGGGCATGCCTTTATCAAAAACAGCCATACTGCCGACCGCTAGATTGCCTCGGATATTGGAGATATCATAGCCCTCTATCCGCAGCGGGATGCCGGGCAAGCCGAGTCTCTCCTTAAGCTCTTCCAGGACGAGAGCAGATTCGATGATTGTTGATTGTTTGGCCTGGTATAATGCCAGCCCGTGGCGGGCGTTTTCCATGACTATGTCCATTAGCTGCTTCTTGGTTCCCTGGCGCGGCACGTGCAGTTTGACCGGTGCTCCTCTCTGATTTGCCAGCCATTTGGTGATAACCTCTGGCTCCTCAATGGGATACTGGAGCAGGATTACTGGTGGTATTGAGGAGGCTGAGGCATAGTATTGTTTGATGAAGCTGGTCATTATCTGGCTCGGCTCTTCATTGCGTATGCCATCCAGTAAAATATAGTCGCGGCCGATGAGTTTGTTGCTGCGGATGAAGAAAATCTCTACATAGGCTAGGTCTTTGGTTTGTGCCAGGGCGATGACATCCTGGTTGCCTCTCACGGTAATGGCAATCCTCTGTCCTTCGATAACCTTTTCTATGGCCTGGACCTGGTCGCGGAGTAAGGCTGCTTTTTCAAATTGTAGTTGCTGCGAGGCTTTTTTCATTTTGCGCCTGAGGTCTCGAAGAACTAACTCCTGCTTGCCTTCGAGAAACAGGATAACCTGTCTTATTACTTCGTTATAATCTTCCTTGCTGACAACGCCGATGCAAGGTCCGAGGCAGCGATTGATGTGGTATTCAAGGCAAGGCTTGGAATCTTTTCCGGTGATGGTCTTGTTGCAGGAGCGGAAGGGGAAGATTTTCTTTATTAATCTCAGTGTTTGGCGCAGGGAGCTGGCGCTGGCGAAGGGGCCGAAAAACCTGTCGCCATTTTTATGGAAGCGACGAGTAATGCGGACGCTTGGCCAATCACTCTTGAGGTCTATCCTAAGGTAGGGAAAGGTTTTATCATCCTTCAAGCGGACATTGTAAGTGGGGCGATATTTCTTGATCAGGTTACATTCTAAGATAAGAGCTTCCTGCTCCGAGTCGGTCACAATGGTCTCAAAGTCGCTTATCCTGGCTACCAGCCGTTCAAGCTTGGGTGATAGATTAGTACTGGGACTAAAGTAAGCTCTTATCCGGTGGCGGAGGCTAGCTGCCTTGCCGACATAGATAGTCTTGTCCTGGCTATCTTTAAAAAGGTAGACGCCAGGCTTTGCTGGTAATGCTTTTAACTGATTCTCAATAGGCGCGGGCATCGTGCTACAATTTATTGTAGCATTGGATGCTGAAATTAAACAAAAAGTTTTCGAAATTTTCTTCCGCATACATAGCTTTGCCTGGCTGTGTTGTGCTAGAATAAACAGGGCGTGCTGAAATGGAAGAAGACATTAAGTCCTTCCTCGATTATTTAGTTAGCGAAAAGAAATATTCCCCAAACACTTTGGCAGCTTATAATAGCGATTTGAATCAGCTAGCTGACTATGCCAAGTCTGAGGGCTCGGTAGTGGGACATGACCCTTCGGAGCCCAGGTTGAACGCTGAGCTTCTATCAGGTTATCTGTACAGCCTCAGGGGGAGAAAGTACACGCCATCTACAGTGGCTCGCAAGATAGCTGCAGCTAAGTCCTTCCTTAAGTTTATGGTGGGCAGAGGCAGGCTGAGAGGCGATCTGGCACCGAATCTGGCTTCACCTCACGTAAGCAAACCTCTGCCTAAGTCATTGTCTGTTTCTGAAGTCCGCCGCTTATTGGCGGAGCCAGCAAAGCTTTCTGCCACTGACGCAAAGAGAGACAAAGCAATGCTGGAGTTACTTTACGCCACTGGCTTGAGGGCCAGTGAACTGATGGCGCTAAACACGCGAGACATCGACTTGAAGAAGAACACGGTGCGGTGCTCAGGGTCGGGCTCTAGGGTTCGAGTTATTCCTATTGACCAACCCGTAGCTCGGCTGGTTAAAGAATATGTTGATGTCTTTCGTCCTGACTTATTGAGCGATGAAAAGGAGGTTGCTCTATTCCTGAATCGCCGTGGCGAACGGCTTACCCGACAAGGCTTCTGGCAGATTGTTCAGGGCTATGCTGATAAGGTCGGACTTAGCGGCAAGGTCACGCCTCGCAGTCTGCGGCACAGCTTTGCTGTCCATAAACTGAAGGGCGGTGCCGACTTACAGTCTGTTCAGGAGCTTCTGGGACATGCCCATATTTCAACTACCAGGGTTTATATTCAGGTGGAGCTTCGTCCTTGAGCTGCAGCGGTAGAAACATAACGCTAGATTTTTTGGAGCAAGAATATGGGAAAAAAATCACGACGGAAAGCTAAACATCGAGCTGGCGGCAAGTTAGCAAGAAGAGTACCAGTCGAACGTATTTATCCGCCTAAACCGACGCTTGAGCCTAAAGCAGCAGTGCCTTCAGTTGGACCAGATATATCGTCAGCTCAAGCAACCCGCTATCAATACGTATTACCTGAGCTGCGGCGCATCGGTATCATTTCTGGCGCTCTATTTCTAATCCTTATTATATTAGCCTTTGTTCTCAGTTGAAGCCTAAAGGTAGCAAGTGCGTGGGTTTAGAGGCATCCCGAGCCAGACTGATCGATTGCCTGAGACAAGAGATCCGTGATAAACGTGTGCTGTCAGCTATGGCACGCGTGCCCCGCGAGCTTTTTGTATCACCGGACTATTACTGTGCAGCTTATGAAGACATGCCCTTGGGCATTGGCTTCGGGCAGACTATTTCTCAACCCTTTATCGTGGCTTTGATGACTCAGGCTTTAGGGCTTAAGGGCAGCGAAAAGGTGTTGGAATTAGGTACTGGAAGCGGCTATCAGACAGCGATACTAGCTGAGCTGGCGAAGTGGATAATCAGCATCGAACGCATTCCTCAATTGGCTGAGTCGGCCAGGCAGGTTCTGGACAAGCTGGGTTATACCAACCTTGAGATTCACACGGCTGGTGAGGCTTTGGGCTGGCCAGATGGAGCACCTTATGATGCCATAATAGTTACTGCCGGTGCACCCCGTGTCCCTGACGCCTTGCTTGAGCAGCTGGTGTTAGGGGGGCGGCTGGTCATTCCCGTGGGTTCGAGGTGGGAACAGGATTTGCTCAAAGTCACCAGGAGGAAGAAGGGCAACATGGTTGAAAATCTGGGCGGCTGTCGCTTTGTACCTCTTATCGGTAAGGGCGCTTGGGAAGAATAGTAGCTCGCCAGATATGTCTATATAATCTCATAGTTGATAATCTGTCCCTGCTGGGCGCCGATTTCTATTCTAAACAGGTATTTATTTCCCGATTTAGGACCAGTAAAGCGACTGAATGAGCTTCGAGACCGCATGGTGAGCTCTCCCCGGAGTTGATATACTCGGCTGTCATCAGTGGCTATTAGCTGGCAACCACTGAAATTGATTTTAGAATCGAAGTGTTTGGCAAGTAGAAACTTTTCAGCGATTTGCTGCGCTTCAACTTCAGTCAGTAATCTCTTATCCTCAATCATTTGGCACCATCTCAGCCTTTTCAATGCTCAGGATTTATATCCCTGCCCTTGGTAAGAAGATAAGGGGCACGCCAGGTTTAGCTACCAGGGAGCCTACTGGGCAGACGGCGACACAGGCCAGGCAGGAGGTACAACCTGCCTCAGCTAAGGGCATACCTGAGAAAGTACTGACGACAGTATCAATACCTCTGAAGGCGAAGTCGAGTATGCCTGAGCCTTGCTGGTGACATACCCAAACACATTTGCCACATAAAACACACTTGTTGGGGTCATAAGTAAATAGAGTATGGCTCGAATCTATGGGTAAATTACGGGGTATGCGTTTAAGCCTCTTAGACTTCAGCTTCAAACCAAGGCGAGAAGCAGTATTCTGAAGCTCGCAATTGCGGTTCTTGGCACAATTGGCGCAATCAAGGTGGTGATGAGTAAGGAGAAGCTCAAATGCGGTATTCCTGAGCCTCTTGACTTTGGGGGTGTTCAGGTGTATTACCATGCCGTCTTTGACCGGCTCGGTGCAGGCAGTAACCGGAGCACCTCTGCCTTCGATTTCCACAAAGCAGAGGCGGCAGGAAGCAAAAGATGGATGGGCTTCTCTTATGGCGCATAGATTAGGTATATAGAGTCCGTTATCCAGAGCTACCCAGAGGATACTGGTTCCTTCTTTAGCTTTGACTTCGATACCATCAATGGTTAAAGTAAACAGCTTCTTGCTCCTCTTTTAAAATCCAGCTAACACTTCCTTATCATGTTATTTGGGCTTTATAAAGCTGTTTTCCAAAAGGTCGGCCAGGCCTTTGATGTCGTACAAGGAAAACTGTCTGGTCTTGGTTTCCAGCGGCTCGTCGGTGGCTATAGCTATGAGGTTGTTAATGTGACTTAGAGGCGGCCCGGCTGTTTTACGATGAACCTCTATCTTAGGTGCACTGCTCTGCTTAAAACCTTCAGCAAGGATGATATCATAATCTTCACCTAAGAGGCGGGCTATCTCATTTAGGTCAGGCTCTTCAGTAACTGGTTTGATTAGCACAACCTGGTCTGGCGAAGAGATAGCTGTGGCATCACTGCCAGCTTGAATGTGGCGCCAGCTATCCTTGTCTGGTTTATCGAAACTTAGCCTATGTACAGAGTGTTTTATGGTAGCTATACGGTAACCCCTTGACTTCAGCTCCGAAATCAGTGCTTCTATAAGAGTGGTCTTGCCTGATTTTGATTCGCCTACAATTGATACTATGGGAGGCATTCAATTAAATTGCCGTGGAAGCAAAGGTGGGAATCTTAGATTTCAGCATTTCCTGTAAGCCTTTTTCCATGGCTCCTTTCTAATGGCTATGTAATCCTGGATTGCCGCTTTGACTGCGTTGGCTGCTAATAGGGCGCAGTGATGATTGCCCTCAGGTAGACCGCCCAAAGCTTTCAGGATATCACTCTGATTAATAGCCAACGCCTGCGCCACATCCTCGCCCTTGATTATTTCTGTGGCCATGCTACCACAGGCGACGGTAGTGCTGCAGCCATTTGTCCAAAAAGTGGCATCTGTTATTCTGCCATCTTTCGCCTTAAGCCGTATTTCCATTGTCTCCCCGCAGGAGCTGGTTGCGGAACCAAAGCCATCGGGGTTCGGAATTTTACCCAAATTTCTGGGAATCATGGCGTGGCCAATAACTGTTTCGGTATATACTTTTCTCATCGCTTCCATTATTTGCTTTTCTAACTCATCGAATTCATCGGTCATGCCTAGTCTCCGTAAATGTTCTAAGTTTGTTTTGCCTTGAGAGGGAATGCCTGGATGAAGTTCTGGCTGAGGCTATCAAATATTTCTGAGCTGTAGCGCTCGATTTTGCCTTCGTCGCAGAGCTGAGCCAGTTCAGGGTCGATGGGTATTTGGGCTAAAAGGGGAGCCCCGGCGATTTCTGCCATTTCCCTGCCCTTGCTCTTGCCAAACAACTCTAGCCTTTTCCCGCTATCAGGAAGTGTGAAATAGCTCATGTTCTCCACAACTCCCAATATGGGGACATTCATTTGCTTAGCCATCCTTACTGCCTTTTTTACTACCATTGCTGCCAGCTCCTGAGGGCTGAGCACTATGACTACCCCGGATACTGGCAGGGTCTGCATCACAGTCAGCGGAGCATCGGCGGTGCCTGGCGGCAGGTCGACTATAAGATAATCGAGCTTGCCCCAGAGCACGTCTTCCCAGAATTGTTGAATGACTTTGCTGATAATAGGTCCACGCCAGATTACTGCATCATCCTCGTGTTCCAGGAGAAGATTGATTGACATAATACTGATGCCCAGTTTTGATAAAACCGGCAAGATGCCTGTTTCAGTGCCGCCGGGCCGAACGCCGCTCAGGCCAAACATCTTGGGGATGCTGGGGCCGGTGACGTCAGCATCAAGGATACCGACCTCTTTCTCCCGGTGAGTGAGGGCAATGCCGAGAAGCGCTGCCACTAGAGACTTACCTACACCGCCTTTGCCGCTCATTACGGCTATCACATAGTCGACATCGTTAACTTCTTTAGGCGCGGCCTGTACGAAGCTGACATTTGCCTGGCTTACCCCTGGCAATTGTCTGATAGTGTCACCAACTTTGGATTTTAGCCATTCTTGTGCGTTGGAGTTCAGGGCTGCAGAGACTAGGGTGATGTCAACTTTCTGGTCAGAAATAACGATTTCACGGACTAAGTTTAGCTTCACCAGGCTACGCATAGCGCCTGGAACCAGTACTTCTTCTAGGCTCTCTCTTACCTGCTGCTCAGTCACCATAGGTTTTGCTCCTTAAGGATATGGTTCAGGATTGCCTTCTCCTTACCAGCTTCTAAAGTTTACTAATTTTGGTCGCCAGATTCAAAGGCAATCGCGTGATGGTTTCAGCGAAGATAGTTTTAGTGACAAAAGATGCTTCCGTAAAGCCCGAGTTAAACAGGAGAAGCAAGAGATGTGACGGTGGATTATGGCCTTTTGATGAGCCTACCTTGCTATTTCTTGCATTATGTCACCATCGGCCGAGACGACTTGAATGCGGAATGGCATTTGACCTAAAGCGTGTGTTGAACAGGAAAGACAAGGGTCATAGCAGCGAATGGCGACCTCGACTCGATTAAGGATTCCTTCGGTGATTTTATTATTCTTTATGTATTCTTTAGCTACCGTGTATACTGCCTTGTTCATAGCTGCATTATTGTTGCCGGTAGCTACGATGAGGTTCACCTTGAGAATTTTACCACTATCGTCTACCCAGTAGTGATGGAATAATGTTCCTCTCGGGGCTTCAACGACACCAACGCCCTGCTCATTGTACCTATTTGATGTAACTATGAGGTCGGTCGAGCATATATCCCTGTCCTCTAGTAGCTGTTGAGTTCTTTCGATGGCATAGAGTACTTCTATGAGACGGGCATAATGATAATACAATGAGCCTTCTACCACGCCATTCTTGCCCAGTTTCTTGAAATTTTTAAGTTCAGCATTGGCTCGATGAGTGGATATCCCGTCGCAGACATTGAGTCGGCCGAGTGGTCCAGCCCGGTAAGTCCCGGCCGGATAGCCCAGCTTCTTATAAAACGGGAACTTTAGGTAAGACCAATCTTCCACATGTTCCCTGATGATATCAAGATAATTGGAAGGATCGAACTGGTCTTCAAGGACTTTGCCCTTTGAGTCGATCAGCCTCAATTTGCCATCGTAGAGCTCTAGATTGTTGTTTTTGTCCACCAGTCCGAGATAGCCTGTTGGGAAGCTAGCGCAGGTACATACAAAGTCATTGTGTTGGTCATAGTATTGTTTAATTATATTGAGGGCAATTTCGGTATCGGCGATAGCCCAATCTATCTGCTTGAGAAAGCGGTCGCGGTCAGTGGTGGATAAGGGTGTGTTCATTCCACCGGGTATGGCACCGTTGGGGTGAACTTTTTTACCTCCCAGACTTTGGATGATTGTCTGCCCGAAGCTGCGAAGTTTTACGCCTTTCGTGGCAAGTTCCGGGTTCTCAGCAATTAACCCGATCACATTTCTTTTTGCCGGATCAGCATCCATACCCAATAGCAGATCAGGACTAGCTAAATAGAAGAAGTGGAGGGCATGGGACTGGATATATTGCCCCATGTGCATCAATTCACGTAATAATTTAGCCGGGCGAGTTAGTTCAACTCCTAAAATCGCGTCGCAGGCCTTGGCTGCACCGAGATGATGGCTTACCGGGCAGATTCCGCAGATCCTGGGCGTGATAGCTGGCATCTCCCAGAGCACCCTGCCTTCGCAGAACTTCTCGAAGCCTCGAAACTGCGTTACATTAAATTTAGCATCTGCTACATTGCCTGCTTCATCCAGTTGGATAGTTACCTTGCCATGTCCTTCAATCCGGCTGACTGGATTTATCTCGATTGTTCTTTTGACTTCAGAAACCATCGCTTCACCTCTCAAATTTAATCGAAGCGCATCATTTCACTGGGCAAAACTGGTATCCTGCCTGCCAGGAGCTCATTTAAGCCATATAGGATAGCTTTAGGTTCTGGGGGACAGCCAGGAACGAAGCAGTCCACTTTTACCACATGATTTATTGGTTTTACTTGGTCCAGAAGTGCAGGGACACCCGGCGGGCCGGGTATCTTGCCCTCGTACGTACTCTCGGTCTCGATATAGCCACGCTTGAGGACCTCTTCTTTGTCAAAACTACTGCGCATGGCACACACGCCACCAAAGCAAGCACAATCACCCCATGCCATCAGAATCTTACAGTTGGCTCTTAGATGCTTGAGGGTCTCCTCCTCTTCAGTATTACCCACAGAGCCTTCTACTATACCAACGTCTACCGGTTGGAACTCCTTTATATCGGTTATAGGAGTCCTGGTGAATTCGACCACATTGGCTAAATCAATTATCGCTTCATCGATGTCTAAAAATGACATATGACAGCCAGCGCAGCCTTCTAACCAGACGGTAGCTACTTTAACTTTTGCCATACGATAAACTCCTTACCTTTAATGCTATAATTACTATTTTTTGAAGTGTTTTGAAATTTCGTTGATTGTCTTCCGGTCCGCTCTAATACCTTCGGGTGGCCTGATTAGATGCGATACGGATTTGGCCATACCATCCAGAGTGGTGTAATTCCCACCTATCTCTGTCCAGGTTGGTGATGGCAAAACGACATTGGCTTTTTGGACTACGGGTGACAGATAGCTGGACTGAACCACCATGAATTCTATTCCTTTGGGAAGCCCCTGAAATTCATGTGTCTCAACATAGTCATCAGACAATAGTAGATATAAGGCCTTTACACCGTTTTGAGCCAAGTTATTTATGACAGACTTAGAAGCATTGGCTATACCCATATCCCAGGCCCCACGGCTATTTCCTTTAGGCTTTAGGGATATGATTCTTGGCTTTCCACCGCTTTGGCTTCCAGAGATAGCCGCTAGGTTAAGGAGGGCTGTTATCAGCCCTGGATTTCGCTGCTGCAGAATGCCTTCACCGTAGATGACAACACTATGCTGGGATTTGCCGAGCATCTCAGCGGCGTCAGAAAGCTCATCATGGTTGATTCCAGCTTCTTCAGCACCTCGCTTAACATTGACATCGTTAAGTGAAGCGGCAGTTTTCTTCGTCTGGGCAGAATCCTTAACGAAATGGTTGTCGATAATAGCCTTGGTTAGGCTTTTGATAGCTAGAGTCTCCTTGCCTTTCTTCGGCTTCAACCATACTGTCGTGTAATAAGAGAAGGTATTTTGTATTGGGTCGAGAACGATGAGTTTTGCCTTGTTCTGCCTTACTGCCCTAACGATGTAAGACCCAGCTACAGGATGGCTTTCAAACGGGTTGGCACCCGCCAGGAGCACGCAATCAGCGTTTAGAATCTCTTCTAATGGTGTTTCGGTACCTAAATCTGCCTTATCCTGGAAATTGCTTATGCCCTTAGTGACAGTCCTGTAATCGTCTCCGTCAAGGCTATCGATGAGCTTACTACCGACCGTGCCAGTAATAAATTCCTTGAATGCTTTCAGTGCCTCGCTGCTGGCTTGGCTTGAAGCCACCCCGGCTATGCTGCTGCTACCATGGCGTACTTTCAACTCACTAAGCTTCTTGGCTACTATGTCTACAGCTTCGCTTAAGGAGCAAGACTCAAGCTTACCACGGGCATTTCGCACCAGCGGCGTCTTAATTCGGACATGCGCTTGACTTAAGGGGGTAAAGCGCCCTTTGTAGCAGAGTAATCCTTGGTGCTTGGCAAGGTCAGGGCTGTCTATTCTCACCAACATGTTATTCTTGACAAACACTTTAATCTCGCAGCCGATGCCACATATCGGGCAGACGCTGGTTAGCTCCTCGGATTCTGAAGGTTTGCCCTTGTAGGCGCTGACCTTAGAGAAAATTGCCCCCGTAGGACAGGCTTGAAAACAAGCTCCGCATGATATGCAGGATGATTTTCCCAGAGGTTGATTAAGATCAGCGACTACCATGTCTTTCCAGCCACGGTAGCCGAAATCGAGCGTATGAACACCTACAATTTCATCGCATGTTCTGATACATCTGCCACACAAAATGCAGCGATTGTGGTCAATGACCAGATAATCGTTTACTGAGTCAACTGGCAGAGCAGGCCAGGAGTATGGATAGCGTGTATTATCCATTTGATACCGATAAGCTAGTTTCTGCAATTCACAGTCACCGCTAGCTACACATTGAGCACAGAGATGGTTGCGTTCGGTGAACATCAGTTCCAAAATCAGCCGGCGGTATTTCTCCAGTTTTTCATTTTGGGTCTGTACAACCAAACCATCCCGCGCTGGATAGGTACAAGCTGGCACAGGCCGTCTTTCCCTCTCGATTTCGACTACGCACATGCGGCAAGCACCGACATCAGTCAGCCCTTTTAAGTGGCAGAGAGTTGGCACATCGATATTGTTAGCCTCACAGACCTCGAGAACAGTATCACCCTCCTTGCCTTTAACCTGCTTACCATTGATTGCTAAAGTTATCTCTTTCATTGCTTATTCTCCTACCTCAAGATCACATCTAAGGCAGCGGCTAGCCTCGTTTCTGGCCTCTTTCGCGCTGTAAGGCAGGACTACCTCCTTAAAGGAGGCCTTCCTGTCCGCGCTGGTGATCTCGGCAATTGCAGCCCTGGGCCTTTCTTTAATTTCTTCATCAGTAGGGGGCACAGATGGTACGGCTATTGGCTCATGACCATTGCGCTCTACAAGTGGTGAAAGTTCTTCGCCCCGGAGATATCGCTTTATAGAGGAGGCCGCCCTCTGCCCTGCGGCAATTGCTTCGATTACTGTTGCTGCACCTGTCACCGCGTCTCCTCCTGCGAAGACGCCTTTACGATTTGTGGCAAGGGTTCTGTGGTCAGCTACTATGGTTCCCCTCTTTGCCACACCGATCCCGTCTCCATTCAAAAAGGAAGTGTCGGGTCTTTGACCTGTAGCCTCAATAACTGTATCGGCCTTCATTGTATATTCAGACCCTTTGATTGGGTAGGGAGTCTTTCTTCCACTCGCGTCAAATTCCTTTAGTTCCATGCGAATACATTTGAGCCCGGTGACCACGCCATTATTGCCCACAACCTCGGTAGGTGCGGTCAGACAATGGATGTGAATGCCTTCTTCCTCAGCAGCTGCTATCTCCTCTGCCAGTGCCGGCATGTCCCTCTTCTCTCGCCGATAAAGAATGTGAACTTCTTTGGCACCTTCTCTCAGAGCTACCCTAGCGGCATCAATGGCAGAGTTACCACCGCCAACAACAGCCACTTTCTGCCCCACCTTTTTTTTCTTTCCCAGACTTGTCTCTCTCAAGAAGTCAATAGCGTCGAAGACTCCTATTAGGTCTTCGCCCGGTATCTTCATTTTATCTCCCTTGTGGGCACCTGTAGCAATGAATACAGCTTGATATTTATTGTCCTTCAGCAGGGTCTCGATGTCGTTGACACATGTGTTCAACTTTATGTCTACCCCAAGTTTTTCGACACCTTTGATCTCATTCTCAAGGATCTCCTTGGGTAGTCGGTACTCAGGTATGCCAACTGCCAGCATACCTCCGGCCATGGGGAGAGCCTCAAACACTGTAACTTTGTATCCTTCTATGGCCAGGTCCCAGGCTGCTGACAATCCTGCCGGCCCCGCACCAATAATTGCTATTCTCTCCTCTTTCCGCTGCTTCACCTGTGGAGTATATTCAAATCCATGCTCAAAGGCGTAGTCGGCGGCGAACCTTTTGAGATGTCTGATGGCTATCGCGTCATCGACCTGACCTCGCCGGCATTTGCTCTCACATGGGTGATTACAGACTCGTCCAACGCTAAGGGGGAAGGGCAGCCGTTGCATAATTAAGCGATAGGCCTGCTCGATTTTTCCTTCCTTGACAAGAGCAACATATCCCGCGGCGTCGAGACCTACAGGACAAGCATGCTGGCATGGTGCCTTGAATAGGGCTTGGCAGACTACAGCCGGGCATCTTTTGTCTATGATATGAGCTTCATATTCCTGTCTAAAGTGGCGCAGCGTAGTCAGGACCGGGTTAGGTGCTGTTTGCCCTAAACCACAGATAGAAGCAGAGCCAACCATTTCAGCTAATTCCTCTAATGTGGCGAGTTCTTCCATGGTGCCTTTGCCACCTGCGATCTCAGTTAGGAGCTCTAGCATCTTTGGAATCCCTGCCCGGCAGGGAGTGCATTTACCACAGGACTCGTCCCTGGTGAACTGTAAAAAGAATTTGGCCACGTCGACCATGCAGCTATCCTCATCCATGACCACAAGCCCACCTGACCCCATAATTGCTCCCAAAGCAGTGACGGACTCATAGTCGACAGGAGTATTTAGGTGTCCGATAGGGATGACACCCCCGGATGGCCCACCTATCTGCACCGCCTTGTACTGTTTCCCCTTCGGTATGCCGCCGCCGATGTCAAACACAATCTTCCCTAGGCTAGTGCCCAATGGAACCTCAACTAACCCGGTGTTGTTTACCTTTCCCACCAAACATAGTGTCTTTGTACCCCTGCTTCTTTCGGTGCCGACGCTTCCGAACCATTCGGCCCCTTTCCAGATTATCTGAGGGATGTTTGACCAGGTCTCTACATTGTTGAGCGTAGTTGGCTTACCGAAAAGTCCTTTGTTGGCTGGAAATGGCGGCCGCTGGCGTGGGTTTCCTCGTTTCCCTTCGATTGAGATTAAAAGGGCGGTCTCCTCGCCGCAAACGAAGGCACCAGCGCCTGGAAATATATCTAGGTCGAATTGAAAGCCAGTGCCCAGTATGTTTTTCCCGAGAAGGCCGTATTCTCGAGCCTTGGTTATAGCATGATTCAATGTCTCGATAGCAAGAGGGTATTCAGCACGGACATACGCATAGCCTTGACTTACATTGCCTATGGCATAGGCTCCTATTGCCATTCCTTCAATTATTGAGTGTGGATTTCCTTCTAGAACAGCACGGTTCATGTAAGCACCCGGGTCTCCTTCATCACCATTGCAAACAACGTATTTTTCATCGCCCGGTTCTCTGCGAACAAATGACCACTTTGTGGCTGTAGGGAAGCCTGCTCCCCCACGCCCTCTTAAGGCAGCTCGTCCGACTTCTTCGATAACTTCGTCAGGCTTCATCCGGGTCAAGGCCTTAGCCAGGGCTTGATAGCCATCTCTGGCGATGTATTCCTCTATGTTCATCGGGTCGAGGTCTTGGTTATGCATTATCCGTATCTCTTGTAGCTTGAGCAATGGGTCATCAGTGTCCAGCTTCCATTCTTTCACCACCTTATTTCGAACAAGATGTTGCTCAATAATCTTCAGGACTTTGTCCTCAGTGAGGTCGTAATATGTAGTTTTCCCATTTGTAGGATGGACGACTGTGACTACTGGTTCTCGATCACACAAACCGATGCATGCTGCTTTAAGCACGGTGACGTCTGATAATTTGTGGCTTTCCACCCCCCGTTGAAAAGCTTCAAGGACCTTGTTTGCTCCTGAAGATATACCACATGTACCAAGATGAACCTTAACTTGGATCTTCTTGTCTTGTTTCGACAGTCTCCCACGGATTTTGTCTCTAAGCTTTGTAAGTTCTTCTGCAGACGCAAGTGGTTTCATCTCATTCTCCTATCGATATGAACTCAGGATCTCTTTTAGCTGGCTTGGTTTTACCTTTCTATGAACATCCTCCCTGATTGCCATAACTGGAGATAGCCCGCAGCAGCCGAGGCATCTTACTGTCTCAAGAGAGAATTTGCCATCCGAAGTGATTTCCCCTGACTCCAGGTTAAAGTCATGCTTCAATGTTTTGATGAGCCTTTCCGCTCCTTTAACGTAGCAGCTGGTGCCTAAGCAGACCTGAATCACATACTTACCCTTTGGCACCATCGAGAAAAAGGAGTAGAAGCTCGTTATGCCGTACAGTTCGCTCAGGGGGATTCTCATTTCCCTGGATATTGTTTCCAGGACCTCGGGTGGCAGGTAGCCGACAAGCCCCTGTACCTGCTGTAACACCCGTATCGGAGCTCCGGCTTGGCCGTTCGTAGCTTCGACTATCTTTCGGATTTGCTGGAGGGTTTTGCTGCTAATCTCTTTGCCGGTTTTTGCCTTCGTTGACGTAGCTTTCTCTGCCTGCTTCAAGGTCACCTCCTAAAACATGGCTAATTTGTATCCAGTAGGATAGTGTAATAATGCGCTAAAGTATATCGCATCGGTATTTGGCTCTAGTTTCGGGGGGACTTTGGCCCCATTTGGAAATGCTAATCGCTTGATTGGGGAGGATGCAGCATGTGTAGTCATAGGCAAACCGAAGAATTATATCATATAGCAACATCGGCTGCAAAGAGACTGTACTCGTCCAGTACATTGGTGACACATGGCCTCTTTACCGTGTTTTTGTTTCTGGGTCACCACATAGGCTTTTGGCTTTCTGATGATATACGGCCGCCTGGTTTGAGACTTGCTTCCAACAGCAATCTAGATTGCTTCTTTGAATAGCAGTAGGTATAATTGCTAATTTTTTCGAATACCAAGAGGTATGATAGCTTGTTTCTTTGAATGATAATGGATATAATTACTTGGTTTTTTTGAATGACAACGGATATAATTCAGCAACAAAGGTGCAATAGCGGCGATGATGTGCTCAGAGACTTTCCTGCTGTATTCTGATGGCTCTATTCTCAGATACTTTACTTTTGGGGAGCTCAGCCTATAGTAAGGAGGTTTGAAATGTGGAAGACCGAAGCCACCGGGGTCGCACATACGGAGACGGCAGTAAGGCAATGTCTGCCGCCGTGTCAGATCAAGTGCCCGATAAATGAAGATATCCAGCGGACAAACGTGCTTATTTCTCTTCTCCCAGATGACCTAGATTTGGCAAGAGAAGGCATAGTCCAGATTAGTGAGTATCTCTACGACAAGAATCCTTTCTTCAACATTTGCGGTTACATCTGTGGCATTTGTGAACTGGAGTGCAACTACAGTAAGAAGGGTGGGGCAATCAAGAGAAGGCTACTCAAAAGATTCTTGTCGGATGTCTATACCGACTATTTGAGGGAGCGAGAGGAATTAGATATCCTTAGGGACAAAGAGAACGTGGCTGTCATAGGTGGCGGGCCCGGTGGGCTGATGTGTGCCTATCATCTAAGCAAGAGAGGATACCGGGTAACGATAATCGAAGCCTCTGGTCGACTTGGTGGAGCGCTATGGCTGGTACCAGAATACCGCCTACCCAAGGAGGTTCTACAGACCACAGTTGAGAACCTTGTAAGGATTGCTGGCATAGATGTCAGGTACAACAGCAGGCTTGGGTCAGGGAAGCTGACACTGGAGAAATTGAAGAATGAGGGCTATAAGGCGGTGTTCTTGGCAACAGGGTTGCCATATCCCAGAGTCCTGACCTTTGAGGGGCAGTCTTTGGAAGGGCAGGATCTGTCAGGTGTGATGTATGGTCACACCTATCTGTACGAAGTCAGCCACAACAATATCGCACCAGATTATTTCAAGGGCAAAAGCGTCATAGTCACAGGAGGCGGAAATGTGGCCTTTGATGTAGCTAGGTCAGCTAGGAGACATGGCGCAGAGGTAACTGTCGTCGCTCTTGAACGTGATGACAAGGACCATAGGGATGGCATACCAGCTGATGAAGACGAAATCCGTGGGGCCTGGGAGGAGGGCATAAGGATAGTTTATAGCCGTGGTGTGAGAAAAATTATCGGACAGAATGGCAGATTCAAGGGAATTAACTGCCCCACATGTATTAGTGTATTTGACGAAAAGGGGTTCAATCCCAAGTTTGATTGTACTGACTGCATAGATTTAGCAGGGGACGTGCTCATAATCACAGTGGGTCAAGCCCCTGATATACCTCTGCTCCAGAAAGAAGGCCTGCTGGATGAACGGGGTAGATTTGATGTTGACCAATTAACGCTGCAGAGTCCAAGCAAGCCTTGGCTGTTTATAGGTGGTGATGTGAGAAGGGTCGGCTTCATGATAGAAGCTATGGGGGAAGGGCTTGTGGCTGCGGAGTCTATTGACAGGTATTTGAGGGGTGTGAATATGAAGGAGGGTCGGAGAAGAGATTATGAGGGATATGAGATACCGGTTAGGAGAGACTACAAGCGTGAACCTGCGGTGCTCTGGATACCGCCTGAAAACAGAATGCATTTCCAACCTTTTGAGAAGGGCTTTACATTAAAAGAGGCTATAGAGGAGGCGAAGAGGTGTGTTACTTGCGGTCCCTGCCTATCTTGCAAGGCCTGCATATCCATCGGTTTTCAAAAGTCTTTAAGTCCAGTGGAGGTAGATGTGGGAAAGTGTAGCGGCTGTGGCATGTGTGTCTATGCCTGCAACTACTATTCCGCTCATTTGATTAACTCTGGCGGCAAAATCGTATCCGAAACGGATATGTTCAAGTGCAAGTCCTGTGGCATGTGTGTTGTGGCTTGTCCGTCTCAGGCAAGAAGAATGGTTGATGACGATACGGCGGAGAGGATAGCAAGGGTATATGCATCTTTGTCATAGATGCTCAAAGTAAAGTATTGTTAAGGAGGATAACATTGAGCCAATATAAGCCTAAAGTAGTGTGTTTTTCCTGCAAGTTTGGCTGGGGTTATCTGACAGATGAAGATGCCCTTTCCAGTAAAATAGAGAACTGGATACCCATTATTTGCACAGGGAAAATCGATGCCACGCACATGATTGATGCGTTCGAAGAAGGGGCTGATGGAATCTTGATACTCGGCTGTCCGGAAGGTGACTGTCATTATCAAGATGGCAACTACGAGGCAAAGAAGAGAGTGTACCTCCTCCGCAGGCTACTGGAGTCCATTGGTATAGAGAAGGAAAGGATTAGGATAGAGCTATCCATTGACCCCGAAGGCAGGAGAATCCCGCAGTTAGTGAAAGAGATGAGCAAGGAACTCGCAAAGCTGGGTCCGTTGAAGAGAGACGCAGTGGCAGAGAAGATGCCAAAAGAAGTAATTAAAGCTAGAGGGGGAAAATAGGATGGCGAAACCAAAGGTTGCAATTTGCTGGTTGGGAGCCTGCGGTGGCTGTGACGAGGCGGTTGTCGACATAAATGAAGTGCTCCTTCGCGTGGCAGACGCGGTTGATTTGATTCTGTGGCCAGTGGCGCTGGACTTTAAGTACGACAGTGTCAAAGATATGAAGGATGGTGAAATCGTATTGAGTGTGGTCAATGGAAATGTCAGAAACTCCGAGCAGGAAGAGATAGCAAAGCTATTGAGGGAAAAATCTCAACTCGTTCTCGCCTTTGGTGCCTGTGCCTGCCTTGGTGGAACGCCCGGATTAGCCAACCTCACCACAAAAGAGGACATCTTCAACTGGGTCTATCGTGATGCCCCAACTGTAGTCAATCCCAAAGGGAACTATCCTCAAACAAGCTCTCGTGTCAATGGGAAAGAGCTCACCCTCCCCGAGTTCTATGACCATGTCTATGCGTTGAATGACATAATCGATGTCGATTATTACTTGCCTGGATGTCCTCCTCCTCCCTATTCGGTGATGTACGCCGTGAGCGCGGTCCTCGAGAATAAGCTTCCACCCAGAGGCTCAACCCTGGCACCTCAAAGGGCCTTGTGCGATACCTGCAAGCGCAACAAATCGAAGCCAGACAGGCTAGCAATAAGGGAAATTAAGAGAATTCATGAGGTGGAGGCAGCCCCTGATATTTGTTTTCTGGCTCAAGGGATAATTTGTCTGGGCCCTGCCACCCGTGATGGCTGTGGAGAATCCTGCATAGATATCAATATCCCGTGCCGGGGATGCTTTGGTCCTGTGGAAGGAGTTGCAGATTCCGGAGCTAAGTTTGTATCCGCCTTGGCATCAATTCTAGACGCACAGAGCGAAGAAGATATAGCGAGGATTGTAGACCAGATTATTGACCCTGTAGGATACCTGTACCGATTCTCACTCCCTGTTTCGATATTGAGGAAAAGAAGGGGCTAAGGAATTAGATAGGAAAGAGGTGCAATGTGACCGAAAAGATAACTATAAATCCAATAACCAGGCTTGAGGGGCACGGGAAAATTGAGATTTTCCTAGATGATAAGGGCAATGTAGATGATGCCTACTGGCAAGTAGTGGAACTCAGGGGTTTTGAAAGGTTTTGCCTCGGTAGGCCTGTGGAGGAGTTGCCACGGATTATGCCGAACATCTGTGGCGTTTGTCCAACCCCCCATAATATGGCATCCGTAAAAGCCCTAGACGACCTATATGGAGTAGAGCCAACGCCCACCGCCAAGCTGATAAGACAGCTCCACTATAACGCATTCATGGTGGAAGACCATTTGCTGCACTTCTTTATCCTCGCCGGGCCGGACTTTGTGCTTGGGCCAAGTGCTGACCCAGCGGAACGAAACATTCTCGGTGTAGTCAAGAAGGTTGGATTGGAAATCGGTACCAAGGTCATAGAGGCAAGAAAAAGATGCCGTGAGATAATCAGGTACATCGCTAGTAAGCCACCCCATCCCGAAGGTGGCTTAGCCGGAGGAGTTTCGAGGGGAATCACTGAGGAGGACAGGAAATGGATAAAGGAGACTGCCGACTTTTGTGTTGAATTTGTCCAGTTTTCTCTGGAATTATTCAAGCAGATTGTCCTGGACAATAAGGAATACCTGAACCTTGTCCTGAATGACGCTTACAAACTGAACACCTATTATATGGGTCTAGTCGATGAGAATAACCGAGTAAATTTTTATGAAGGTAAGTGTAGGGTGGTCAATCCCAAGGGCGAGGAGTATGCCTTGTTTGATTATCACGATTATGTTGACCACATAGGGGAGTGGGTCGAACCGTGGACCTATGTAAGGCTAACTCACCTGAGGAAGATAGGATGGAATGGTCTGAACGATGGTGAGGCAACCTCATTGTATCGTGTAGGGCCGCTTGCAAGATTAAATGCAGCTGACAGTATGTTAACACCCCTCGCCCAGAAGGAATATGAGACAATGTTTGAGACGCTAGGCGGTAAGCCGAGTCACCATACTCTGGCCTACCATTGGGCGAGATTAATTGAAGCCTTCCAGGCTGCAGAGCATATGCAGAGGATTGCTAGTGATCCACTGCTGACCAGCAAGGATATACGCAATATGAATCTTAAGTTGAACAAGGTTGGGATTGGTTGTGTCGAAGCAGCCCGTGGAACGTTAATCCATCATTATGAGGCTGATAGTGACGGAAAAACTACAAAAGTGAATCTTATTGTAGCCACCCAGCACAATGCAGCCCCCATATGCCTATCTGTTAAGAAGGCAGCCATGGGATTTATCAAGGGGCCAGAGGTGAAGGAAGGTTTACTTAATATGGTAGAGATAGCTTTTAGAGCCTATGACCCATGTCTGGGCTGCGCTACCCATACCTTGCCGGGCCGGATGCCCTTAATAGTGAATATAAGAGATCGAAACGGCAGCCTGATACGAACTGTGCAGAGACCGTAACCCCGGGTGAAGGAGTTGCACTAGACCTGGTTTCAGCGTTATCATCTGGCCTGGGTGAGCGTATAATTACAGCAGTGCAGGTTTCAGCATGGAGCTTTGGGCACTCCTTGGAATGCAATTTGGACAGAGAGATGTTGCTTAGGTTTTGTATTTTAATACGTGGCCACACCAGGCAAACTTAGGTCATCAAACACTATGTAGCCCTAAGCAGTCCTGAAGATGAATAATACGCCCTCTGAAGAGAAGACGACGGACTACTCTCCTGAAGAGAGAGCACTGATTCTGCGGCTCAGGGTGTATGTCAATATGAGATGGCTGGCCATTCCAGCGATCATTATTGCCACCCTAGTAGCCTCAATGGTATTTCATGTTGGCTTTCCCACTCTCCCAGTCTACGTTATTTGCGCCATTATTACTTTCTACAATCTGTTGCTGTTTCGCTGGACACGAGGTCTGCCGGCACAAAAACCTGAGTTGGTAATCAGGCAAGCTGAGGCCTACGGCAACATCCAGGTCTTTCTTGACTTGGTAATGCTCACTGCGATTCTGCACTTTACTGGGGGAATAGAAAACCCGTTTATATTTCTGTACATAATTCACACCAATGCAGCAGCTATATTTCTCTCCAAGAGGAGGGTATATGAACTAACCACCTTAGCCATGGTGATGGTTGCGCTTCTGGTTTTTTTGGAATATGCTGGGATAATACCCCATGTAAATCTTCAGGGATTTGTACCTCCAAATCGATACAGGGAATTAGGCCTTGTCGCCTCTGTTCTGGTTGCCTTGGTAACTTTGGCTTATGCCTCTGTCTATGTGGCCACTGCTATTGTGGGCGAGCTAAGGAGGAGACAACGGGAAGTGGTGAAATTGAAAGATCAGCTTCTTGAGCAGAGAAGGATAGAGTTGGAGCAGATTTCTGGTGAAGTAGTCAAACTGGTTGAGGAAAGGCATCACTTCGTCCGGTTTCTCAGTGTTGTCGCTCATGACCTCCAGTCTCCTCTTGTTGCTACCCAGAGTATACTATCCTATATATTAGATGGATATACTGGCGAGATCACTGACGGACAGAGAGATTTGATGCAAAGGGGTATCAGGAGAATTGATGGGCTTCTGACGCTGATTACCGACCTGTTGGACATACCTCGTATCGAAGCCGGTCAGCTTAAGCGCGAGATGAGAGAAATCTCTGTGAATGAGGTGGTCAAACAGGCGATGGAAGGCCTCGATAACTTGGCAAGGCAGAAGGGGATAGCACTGAAAGTAGAATTACCTCAGAGTTCGCCTAATGTCTACGCGTCAAGCCGCAGGTTACAAGAGGTGGTAACCAATCTAGCAAGTAATGCCATCAATTACACGCGCGAGGGCATGGTGCTCATCAGGGTGACAGATGGCGACAACGACGTACGAGTTGAAGTAATAGACACCGGAATTGGTATACCACCCGATGACTTACCTCGACTCTTCGAGGACTTCTTCCGAGGTAGTAATGTGGGAATGAAGGGAACCGGATTGGGGCTATCTATATCCAAGAGAATAGTCGAAGCTCACGGCGGCAAGATTTGGGCTGAAAGCCCCTACCCTGAAACTGGCAAGGGAAGCAGATTTACCTTTACTCTGCCGAAAGGATGAATGGTTGAGCAGGCAGGCTAGCTAAAATAACCGTACATAAGGTTACAGAAAACAAATAACTAAGGAGGTGATTGGATATGAAACAGAGGCCGAAGATTCTACTTGTTGACGATGACGTTGACCTTGTGACAGTGATGAGGGGGGCTTTGGAAAGTAAGGCTTACGAGGTGATTGTAGCCTACAATGGGCAAGAGGGACTGGAAAAGGCAAGAAAGGAGAAGCCTGATTTAGTCGTTTTGGATATACTGATGCCAGTAGCCGACGGTTTTATCTTTGCTGACCAATTCCGTAAAGACCCATCGCTTGCCAAAGTCCCTGTCCTAGCGCTGACTAGCTTTTCTGAGTCACTCGGCCAGCCATTTCCCTTTGAGGTTTCTGAGTACATTCTAAAGCCTATTAAACCCAGGGATTTAGTCGCTAAGGTTGAGGAGTTTCTTAAAAAGACAGGGTCCTAGAAATAAGATTACCGCTACCGGCCGGTGAGAGAAAGCGGGGGAAGCTCCCGATGTAGCCTCCTGGGGTTTAAATTAGGTGGAATACCGTTTGGTGTAGATTCTATAAATGGTCTCGTTGCCTGCTGTAAAGCACTCAGTACAGCCTCCGCATTCTTCAGGTTTGACTTCCTCAAGATATACTTCAATTCCCAGCTCCTGATACATCTCCAGAGTCCTCTTGAGATGGGCGCCTCCGGTGACTGAAGCCGCCTTCCATCCTTCGGCTTCCAGCTCCTGTCGTGTCTTAGCCATCTTGCCTGTGCCCAATCCTTAATTTTATCAGAAAGCCCAGAGTAGTGGCAGACCTGAAGGTTTGTCCGCATGCGTACAGGTTTTCAAAGCTGTCCATACGTCTTGAAAGTGTCTAACCACCCATCTTTTGTCATTCTGAGCCCTCCGGGCGAAGAATCTCTTGCAGACTCTTCGCTTCGCTCAGAGTGACAGTTTGCCTTTTATAAACAACCTCCGTCTTTAAGTTAGACATACGGGCAGCGATTCGATTATACTGCGAGATTGAAAAGGAGCTGTCTTGCGGCGAGGAGGGGCTGATGTTCAAGCACAAGTACGCTGAGGTCAATAACGTTCGCCTGCACTATGTAACTGCGGGCAAAGGCAAGCTGATAATGTTTCTCCACGGCTTCCCTGAGTTCTGGTATGAGTGGAAGAACCAGTTTGCTGAGTTCGGGCGAGACTACCAGGCTGTGGCTCCGGACATGCGCGGCTATAACCTGTCGTCAAGGCCTGCTGAGGTCGAGCAGTATCGTATGAAGCATCTGGTCGAAGACATTCGTGCTCTTGCTGAGCACCTAGGCCACAAGAAGTTTGTCCTCGTGGCTCATGATTGGGGTGGGGGAGTGGCCTGGCCGTTCGCTATGCGTCATCCAGATTACCTTGAGAAGCTCATTATTATCAATGCCCCGCATCCGATTACCTTTGTTCGTGAACTGCGTGACAACCCGGCTCAACAGAAGGCCAGCCAGTACATCTTGGTGCATCGCACGCCGGAGGCTGAGGAGCTACTGTCCCGAAATAACTACGCTGTGCTCGTCAGCAGCCTTTTGAAGGATGGTCTGAAGCAGGGCTACTTCACCGAGGAAGACCGCAGGGCGTACATTGAAGCCTGGTCGCAGCCAGGCGCGCTCACCGGCGGCTTGAATTACTACCGAGCTGCCCATCTTGGCCCGTTTACCAGTGAAAGCGACGAGGTCTTGTCTGCAGACCCCTCGCTGTTTACAGTTAAGGTGCCGACGCTGGTAATCTGGGGTGAGAAAGACAGGTATCTGCTCACCGGCAATCTCGAAGGCCTTGATAGGTACGTGCCCAACCTGATAATCAAGCGCATCCCCGACGGCTCGCACTGGGTCATCCACGAGCAGCCAGCACTTGTTAACGGCTACATACGAGAGTTTATTGAGGATAGGTTGTAGGGGCCTACTTTTTGGAAGGTCTAGATGACTATTTCCTGCGGATTTTCTGCCGCATTTGCTTCTGCATTCTCACTATTCTTTGGTACGTTTCTATTTCTTGGTTGGACAGGTAGGGGCAGCGGTGTTTTTCATGCTGCTTTTGCACGGATTTACGCAGGATGTTAAACTGAAGCAGATGATATGAGGAGTGAGAAATGAAAATCAACGTCATGACTGACATACTTGAGGCAAATGACCGTATCGCTGCTGACAACAGGGAGGTCTTCGACAAGCACCGAAATCTGGTGCTTAACCTCATGAGCTCACCGGGAGCGGGTAAGACGATGTTGCTGGAGAAAGCCGGTGAGGCACTGAAGGGTAAGCTCCGCCTCGGGGTGATTGCCGGCGACATTGAGACCGCCCGCGATTCAGAGAGACTGCAGAAGTATAAGCTACCTGTGGTGCAATTGACAACAGGCAGTGCCTGCCATCTCGATGCCAATATGGTCGCCTCTGCGCTGCCGCATCTTGACCTCAGCAAGATCGATATTCTGGTTGTTGAAAATGTGGGCAACCTTGTCTGCCCCGCTGAATTCAAGGTGGGGGAGGACTACAAGGTGGTGATGCTCAGCGTGACCGAAGGCGACGAGAAGCCACTGAAATATCCGCTGATATTTCGTGAATCAGCATTGCTACTCATCAACAAGATTGACCTGCTGAAATATACCAATTTCAATTTAAAGGAGGCGAAGGCAAACGCTCGAAGGGTCAACCCGGACCTGGACATCATAGATATCTCCTGCACCACCGGTGAGGGTATCCCAGATTGGATATCGTGGCTTAATCAGCGCTATCAAAAGAAATTTGGGACTAAGGCACGTGCATGAAATGGCAATCGCCCGGAACATAGTCAATATTGCCATCGCTGCAGCCGAAAAAGAAGGTGCCAAAAGAATTACCAAGGTCAACGTGGTAGCAGGTGAGCTGAGGGGGTTTATCCCGGCTCAGCTTATCTTCTGTTTTGGGTTGATGGCGGAGAATACCATTGCCAGCGGAGCTTATCTTGATTTGGAGATAACGCCGGTAATGGGGAGATGCAGGAAGTGTGAAGAGACCTTTATGGTGAAAGATTATCGTTATGTCTGTCCCAAGTGCCAGGGCGAAGATATACAAACCGTCAGTGGGACGGAGCTTCGAGTAAAAGATATCGAGGTTGAATGACAAAGCGAAAGGAGTGAATTTATGGCCGAGGCAGTCTATGAGAAGCTAGCCGATGCATTGAGTATTAGAGGCGGAGGAGTGCCTGCCGTGAAGTGCAAGGCGTTTTTTGCCTTGCTGGAGGAGCTTTTCACTCCCAAAGAGGCAGAACTGGCGATTAAGATGCCCGTCAGTCCCATTCCTGCGGAGACCTTTGCTAAGGAGATAGTTGGCGGCGACCCTAAAGAGGTCAAAAGCCTTCTGGAGACTATGGCGGATAAGGGGACTGTCTTTACCGTTGACCGAGACGGCCAGAGATTTTACGTTCTGATGCCCCTCGTCCCGGGCATCTTCGAGATGCAGTTTATGGGTGGGGAAGTGAGCGAGCGTACCAAAAAGCTGGCTCACCTTTTCGATGATTATTTTGTTTTGGCCAGAGATGCAGAAATGCGTCACCCGGCCGTCTCTAAAGAATGTACTATTGTTCCGTTTGCTAGGGTGATTCCGGTGGAAGCGGATATACCAACTGACGTCACAATCCATCCATACGATAAGGTTTCTGAATATATTGCCAAGTCAGATTATATAGCGATTGGCACCTGCTACTGTCGCCATCATGGTGAATTGGTTGGGAATCCTTGCAGCAAGCCGAAGGATGTGTGCATGGCCTTCGGCCCTCAGGCCAAGTATGTCGCTGAGCGTGGCTTTGCCAAGCTGGTATCGAGAGAAGAGGCGCTTAAGGTTCTCGACCGTTCTGAGGAAGCTGGGCTGGTGCATTGTTCCAGCAATACCGGCAAGTATATCAGCTTTATGTGCAATTGCTGCGGCTGCCACTGCGGTATCATTCAGAGCATTAAGCGGGGCGTCATCCCCATGGGGGCGGTCTCCAACTTTATCGTGACGGTGAGTGAAGATGAGTGCAGCGGGTGTGGCACGTGTATAGACAGGTGCCAGATGGGCGCTCTCTCCCTGGATGGAGCTATGCTGGTTCGTAAAGCCGAGCGCTGCATCGGCTGTGGGCTGTGCATCTCAGTCTGCCCGACAGAGGCATTGAAACTGGAAATCAGGAAGGGAGCAGCGGTGCCGCCTTATGACCAGCGAGAGCTTAATGCGGCTATGATGGCTTCCTTGCAGCAGCTCAAGTAATACTGAGTTGCCGAATCCGGTGGACTCAAACAGCTTATGAAGCTGACTCACCGAGATTTCGCCTTACTTGTGTCCAAGTCCCTACCCAAAATGGCTACAGCGCTTACCTGAGGTGGACCACCGAAGGTGTGGGATAAGCCCAGTTTGACGTCCTTTAGCTGGCGCTCGGGCGTTTGAGCCTTGCCCTGTATTTGCTTATAGACTTCGTAGGTCATTCTCAGGCCACTGGCGCCTACTGGATGTCCGAAGCATTTCAAACCGCCGTCTGTGTTTACTGGCAACCCTCCGGAAAGCTCAAAAAAGCCAGCGTCTATGTCCTCTTTAGCCTTGCCTTGAGCACTGAAGCCAAAGTTTTCGTAAATGATAAGCTCGGTGATAGTGAAGCAATCGTGAACCTCAGCGATATTAAGCTCTTCACGGGGATTGTGTATCCCGGCTTGCTCATAGGCTTGGCGGGAAGAGTTGCGTAAAGCGTCCCAGGTTAGCCAGTCAAATTGGGGACGAGTATGCGGTAGCAGGGGGTCGAAGGATTGCCCTAAACCTTTTACATAAACCGGGTCAGCCCTGAATTTCTTTGCCTGGCTGGCCGGAACCAGGATGGCAGCGGCAGCACCGTCACTGTTGCCACAGCAATCAAAAAGCCCCAACGGCCAGGCGATGATTGGCGCATTCATTACTTGCTCTAAGGTTATCTTGTTGCGAAAATGGGCTTTGGGGGACATGCTACCGTTGTTGTGGTTCTTAACTGCAATCTTACCAATAGTTGCCTTGCCTTCCTCTGGACTTAGCCCATAAGTGTAGAAATATCTGGTAGCGATGAGGGAAAAGCTGCCTGGTGAAGTACGGCGGGCTTCCAATACCGGCCCCATACCTCGACCAGTGCCAAGACCGGGAAACCCGGTATCCTTGAGTTTTTCCACGCCGAGGGCCAGTACAATATCGTACATTCCAGAAGCCACGCCAAAGCAGGCGTTCCTTAAGGCTTCGTGGCCAGTAATGCACCAGTTTTCCACGCGGGTGATGGGGATGCGCAGTTTCAATGGGTTGGCGGCATGTGTAGCTCCTATGCCGACCATCGGGGCAGTCACCGTTCCAAACCAGCAAGCCTGAATATCCTTGGGGTCAATGCCGGCATCTTCATAGGCTTCGTAGGCAGCCTCTATAACTAAATCATCAAGGCCTAAATCCCAGCGCTCTCCGAACTTTGTGCAACCCATACCTATTATGGCGACTTTATCTTTTATGCTCTCCATTTCTTTTGCCTCCTTATCTTATCGGTCGACATTTCCAGAAGTAGTTATACATGCCGGCCCCTTCGTAAATCCTTCTAAAAGTCATTTCGACTGACATGTCGATTTTAATTTCCTTAGGGTCACAATCTGTCATTATGCAGTATATTCTCGCATTCTCCAGTTCTGATTCGATAACCATTTGGGGTATTACTGGGTCATCGCTTCTGCCAGCTAGATTGTCCAAAGAGAAAGTGAACACCTTTCCCTTTTTATCTGAGAGCCTTACCTCTTCATAGTTATCTTTAGATTGGCACTGGTAACAAACCCGCTGTATTGGGAATGTAACCAGGCCACAATTCTTGCATTTGCTGCCATGAAAGCGGAGAGACCAGTTGCGCTCTCGCCAGCTAACAGAGGCTGATGGAAAGAGGCGGAAAGACTCTCCGGGCTGCGGTTCCAATATACCACGATAACTGAGGTACCGCTCATAGGTGGGCAGTGCCTGCTTTGAAGCTAAAAAGCCTTTCACTCCACGCCTGCCAGTTTTGATTTTGTCCATCTCAGCTGTGACCTCGATGAAGAAGGCGTCGCTGCCGTCTCCGTAGCTGGCAACTATGAATTTGTCACCTTCCTTGGCAGTCTCCAGAGCTGCCACCAGCAACAACAATGCATGGGCGCAGCCGCATACTCCTAGGTTGTTATTAAGCAAGTCCTGAAGTTGTGTTTTCGGGTCGAAACCTAGCTGGCGGGCAAGCTGTTGCTGAGTTCGGGCAGTAGGTGCGTAAAGCACGGCTTTAGTGACGGAACCGGCCGAGAGATTCTGCTTTTTCATTAAACCGGTGATTGCTTTAGACATATTTTCAATATAACCATGCTCGATTATGAAGCGGTCTTCCCAGGATTGCACGAAGGTGTCCTTATCCAGCCTCCAGACATCGTACATCTCGTTGGATATTGTGTAACTGGCTTTGACATTGGCGATTGGTTTTCCGTTTTTGCTTACCAGTAGAGCTACGGCGGCGTCGCCGAAGTTTTGCTCATAATCAGAACGAGGGTAACCCAGGCGACAGTCAGCGGCAGCAACGATTATGTTTTGTGCCGAGCCACTGTTGACTGCATCTAATGCTGCTCTGAGAGCAGTGGTTCCGGCTCTTAGACTATTACCAAAGTCGGCGGTGATTATATCTGGTTTCAAGTCGGCGGCAGCTGCCACCAAGGCGGCACATTGCTTCTCCCGGAAAGGTGCCGTAGTTGAAGCGAAGTATAAGCCGTCAATGCTATCGCGGTCGGTCCCGGCAAGGCAGTCGAGCACTGCCTCCACTGCCATCGTAACTGTGTCTTCGTCATTGTTGGCTATGCTTCGCTCGCCGCCTAAAGATGCCCTACCCCAGGCAGCACCTATAGCATCTCGACTAAGTCGCCACAGAGGCACATAAGCCCCATAAGAGATGATTCCTGACATCAAAAAGCCTCCTTATATCTTGTCTTAGTTGAATCTTGACTCGTGCCTGTCTTTCTGTGACAGGCTGTGCAAACCGTTTTGGAATAAAAGGTGATCTTTTTAAGTTTATAAATCTGGCCCAGCCAGAAGCTTCACATATTATAACACATGGTTCAAGTTCCGCGAAAAGTTAACATGAGGTCTTGACAACGACCGTGCAATGTAGAAAAATATGTCACGACTACTGTTTTATAAGGAGGCGTATGATGTTTAACGAAAAATACAAATTCGCGGTGCTGTTTATTGCCGTGTTGCTTGTTCTGGGTCTGACCCTGCCGGCATGCACGTGCCAGAAACCGACTGAGACAGAGAAGCCACCGGCTCCACCCGGACAACCAGCGGCAGGTTCTCTCTCGTTTGAAGCTGACGAGTATGTGAATGCAGATTATGGTTTCTCTGTGAAATACCCTAAGAAATGGCTGCAGAAACCAAGTGAAGAGCCAACGACTGTTTTCTATGCTGCTACGGCGGTAAGAGCTCCCGCGTTGAGTATTTCTGTCCTGGGTGGTGCCACCTTTGCCGAGGCACTTACTAATGTGTTGTCGAAAGCTGGCTCGGATATCAATATTGCCACTGAGCGAACAGCGACTTTGGCGGATGGCACTCCGGCCTCTGAGGCGGTAGTCGAGTGGAAAGTTCAAGACTTTGGAGCTGACACTTTTGTCCTTGGCGTGCAGAAGGGCGACAAATGGGTCATAGTTTCCATAACTACCGTGTCTCTACTGGCAAAGTACGATGAAGCGCTGTTTTCAGAAATAGCACATACCCTAAAATTCAAATAGGGAATGCTTGAGCATTTTACAGCTTGACAATAGGCCATTATATGAGCATACTGGGTTAAAAATCCTGAAAGGAGGCAAGACCAGTTGGAGCGCAGATCCCAGCCAAATATGGTGGCAAAGCAGAAGAATGGGGTGTTACCGGTGCCGCTATTATTCTGGAGGAGGCAGGGCGGGCTGGTGCGCTAACTATACCACTAGGTCCTACTATGTTTGGGGGTGTCCACCAGATTATTCATGATGGAACCGAGGAACAAAGGCAACGTTGGTTACCTAGTATAGCCCGTGGTGAGCGGCTGGGTGTCATCACTATGACGGAACCCTACGCTGGTTCGGATATAGCAGCAATAGAGACTACTGCCATCCGTGATGGTGATTACTACATCGTCAATGGTAAAAAGAGATTCCAAACCAATCTGGCAGCCGGAGACGTATATATGACATATGTAAGAACCAGCCAGAATCCGGAAGACCGGGGTAAATACCGCCACCTTACAGCCTTAATTATAGAGAAGGGGACACCCGGCTTTCACGTTGAGAAAATAAATGACCTGATGGGCTACGATGGAGCATATAATGGTTACCTTAGCTTTGATGATGCTAAGGTGCCCGTAGCTAACCGCTTGAGTGAAGAGAGTGACGGCTGGCGTGTGATGATGAGCGGTCTCAATGTGGAGAGGGTCTTGAATGCCGCTCCCGCACTGGGACTGATACGGGAATGTATAAGGTACGCAGTGCAACATGCACAACGGAGAGTTCAGTTTGGCGCTTTGACGGGAGATATAGCCACGAACCAGTTTAAGCTTGCTGACATGATATGGAAGCTGAGAATGGCAAGGCTGATGACGTATTATGCTGCCTACTGCTTTGACCTCGGTCAGGACGTGCCAATGGAAGCAGCAATATCCAAGATGTTCACTGTAGACGAGGGATTGAACATTGCTTCTGAATCCATTCAAGTCATGGGGGGTAATGGAGCCACGCGGTTCTATCCAGTAGAGAGAATCATGAGAGACATGAAGATAAATCAAATAGCTGCCGGCACTAGCGAGGTACTGAGAGTTCTTATCTACAGGATGGGAATGCGGAGTATGATGGCTGATCTGAAACCGCCTGTCAGGGTTATAGATGAAAAATTAAAGGTACCTATGCCGGTGGGCAAACCGCAACCGAAGAAAGCTGTTTCTAGTGATGCTGATGTCTTGAAGATACTAGCTGAGGACTACCGCATTAATCCAGGCTTGCATATGACGATGGACGATATTAGAGAACTTTTGGATGTCAGCGATGATGAGTTAAACAAATATCTTGTCAGCCTCGAGGGGAAAGACTTGGTCAGTTTGTATCGGGATAGGCGTGGCCGAGTGGCAATGGCTAGAGTAAACTATAGAGGACTAGCTGAAGCAAATCCTCCAGAGTACTATAGGTACTTTCCGCAGTGGGCTGACCCAGCTGATATGTTTTAGCTTATCGCCGACGGTTCAGGGCACAGTGAGCGAGATGCCTCGTAGCTGGAGGCCGGTAAAAGTGCAGATAAATATGGGCTTTGGCATGCTGTGAAAGAGTTATCCCTCTTTTTTTGCTCCGATTAGAGGTTCCAAAGCCTATGTGCCGTCTGCCTGTTTGCACACGCTGTTCGCCCTAGGAATAGAGGCTGCGGAAGGTGTCACTGCGAATGGGGGTCTCGACCTTGATAGCATTGGCTCCGAAGTTGCCCAAAATAGCTCCAGCGGCCGGAGCCGTAAGGGCACAGGTGCTCGAATTACTTTGCTGCTTTCTCCTTATGCTCCATTACTAAGAATCGAGCCAATCTGTCGAGTTTAAAGATAGTGTTGAACTCCAGGTTCTTGCTTATCCATAGCTTTTTCATTATGACGGAGTCGGTAATGGCGCCCTTATACATCAGTCCGTCAAGGAGAGTCCTAGGGTCTTCACATGCCATGACTAAGTCAGGAGACGTTAGTTTCTTGTCCTCAATCCTGAAATCGCCGTTATCGATATACATAGCAAACTCACCGCCTTTTGTCTTCACAGCGATATTCCGCTTCCAGCCTTCGATAGCCTTACGAGCGCGTTTTGATTGGCTCATCTTGACAGCTAGAGCTTGCATCTCCTTAAGACACTGTCTGAAGTTAGCCATGTCTTTGTCGGTCGGCTCAGAAAATTGAGGTTCTTTTGGTGCTTCCCAGTTTAATTCAGACTCCTGGAGCCCTTCCTTGGCAACTTGCTGTGGAGTTAGTTCTGAAGTGGGCACACAGTAGATATCTGATATTTGCCCTACGCGCTCGTCTCTGAAGATCACCTTGACCTCTGTGCCCTTTGTGATTAATCCAGGCACCAGTATCCCTGTTGTGGTGTAAAGCATAACGCTTAAGGCTGTATCGGCACCCTTTAGTATTACACGCCCCCTGCCGAAGGGCGCTTTGTCCAGAAACAGTGAAGTGGCGAAGTAGGTAATGGGTGGAGTTGTGTTCATCCTGCCTACTTGGCCGACTTCTATCAGCTTGGTGGGTGCGAACTCGCAGTCGGGGCAATGGGTCACCATAGGGGGTACCCTGACTATGCCACACTTGGAACATTTACAGCCGAGAATATTCTTTTCGTTTTTAAGGGCGAGGAAGAAGGGTGAAAGCTCACCTAAGCTTCGCTCATAGAAGGTAAACATAGCATCGTTCTGTAACAGGTAGTCTTGATTATCGAGAGTTATTACTCTGCTTCTTACTTCTGGTATGAACTCGTCCGGTATAATCTTCCGTCTCTTTTCCGACATTGCTGAACCTCCTTAGTTATTCATGCTCCAGTATTGCGCAAACTGTATATTGGGCGACAGTACTTCCTGTGCCATGCATCAGAGCTGTTTTGAGATTCCTTTTGATTAGCTCGTTTCTGGCTGACCAGGCTGACATTATGTTGCTAGCACCAACAGCATGCCCACAGTAAGTCAGGCCGCCGCATGGGTTGACCAGATACTTACCGCCCGGCAACATAAGGCCATCTTCGATAAGGGAGTCAACTGTCTGATAGGGCACCAAGCCAAACTCCGCCATACTGATTTCAAGCTGTTGAATGAAGGCATCATGAAGTTCGACCATCTGTATAGCCTTTACGGGGTCTTTTATGCTGGCCATTTCGTAAGCGCGGTGAGCGCCGAGGTAATCGGAGACAATGTGCGACATATTCTTCTGGTTTTTGCCAGCAAAGGAATGCTCATTGGCTTCTCCTACGCCTGTGATCCAAATTATTGGCTTTCCGCTATTCTTGGCTATGGCCTTTGCTGTCTCCTCTTCAGCCAGGATTAGAGCCGCAGCACCTTCGCTGTAGACGCATATCTCCAGCTCTTTAAAGGGGTAAACTATATACCTCGAGTTCATTACCTCTTCAGGAGTTACCTGGTCGAATTGTCTTTGGGCATAGGGATTGGTTCTCACTTGTTGGCTGAGCAAGGCGGATATCTGAGCAGTAACCTCTGGTTTCAGAGTGCCCGGATATTCATCCATATAGCCCAGGACTACTTCGGCGTAGCTGTCCGAAGCGCTCCAGCCTATCTTCTGCTCAAAGAAACTGTCGCCTGACCAAGCGATAGTCTTGATGACTTCTGGCGTGGCTGACATGGATGTAAAATCAAAGCAATCGGTAGCCTTTTCCACGCCCAAGACCAGAGCAGTTTTGAACCTTTCTGCGGCTAAATAGGCATGGGCTGCTGAGATGGTATAGGCACCTGTCGCCCCACCATTACTTATGCGTATGCCAAACTTATTTTGCATTCCTATAATGCCTTGAAGAGGATGCTCTGGAATGCAAGCCCTTTCGAAGATATCGTTGTAGATGCCATAAAAAACAGCATCTACATCCTTGATAGAAATGGCTGCATCTGCGACCGCTTCCCTGGTGGCCATCTGGGCCAGTTCGTAATAGGTCTTCTGATACCATTTACCTTTGAAAGGTGTCACCGCTGCGCCTACAATCCCAACTTTTTTTGCCATATGTTCTTTACCTCCTTTGGTTTTTACCTTGAGACACCTAAAACCTTTTTTTCTTTACGCTATACAAGGATATCCTTACATCGGTTAAGGTATTTCTTCGGTCACCTTGTTGTCTTTGCCAAGATTAGATTTGTGAAACAGCTCTGATTTAAGATATAACTTTGTTACCCTATGTAGAATCCTCTAGGGTCAAATAGCCTGAGCAGAGTTACCTCCTCTTCGGCTGGTGGCTTAACACTCTTCAAACTCGGGGCAACGTCGAGTTCCCAGCCGACTTTTTCTTTTATTTCGGCCATGGCTTCTTCTGCTTTCTGATTTGCCTGGGAAGGAATATAGGCTGTCAGCGTGAAGGTATCTTTATCTCCAGTCTTCTCGAAGATGCCGACATCTGTGACCAATGTCTTTACATTTTTCCCGGGAAAGGTGATGTACGGCACTTTCTCCACTAGCCTCAACTTGCCTGAGTTAATCACGACTATTGTTTCCCTATTGTTGGTAGCTATATCGTTGGCTCCTCCAGAACCTACTAGGTATGTTACACCCGGAATTTTCGTCGAGTTTACATTTCCGAATTTATCCACCTGGCCCGCTGCTAAAACGCCGATGCATTGATTTGATGGACCGCTGACAAAGACGCCAAGCATTGTCTCTATATTATTCAGGATCTTGCATGTCGGCATGCAATAGTAGCTGAATATGGTTGGGTCTGACGCTTTCGGCAAATAGCCGTACATGCCTATCTCAGCCATTATATCTACGTCATAACCTCTTTCTTTAAGTCTATGGATAGCTAGCCAGGAAGCTAAGTTCGAGAGCCCTACACCAGTTAATATAGTCTTATATCCTCCCGAGATGAATTTCTCGGCTGTGACATGAGCGGCAGCTATCACCATCCTCTCCACCGAGTTTGCTTGCCTATTGAAATTTATCTTTGGTATTTCAGCCGTTATTTCAGCTTTCCACGAGTCAGAAGCAGCCTTCCCTTTCAGGTAAAAGAGCCTGTCTCTGCCAACTTTTGAAAGGTACTCGTTGTGGTCTTTACAATCCAGGATCCAATTTTTTATCCACTTCAAGAATTTTTCCTCATTTCTTGAGGCTTCCATAACATCAATAACAAAATCGTAGTCATCGAAGTAGTGCTCGAATTCGGGTAATCCACAGTTTGTCATTCCGCCGGGATGAGCCCCGTAAGGCACCTCGCATACTGCCTTGACCATATAGGATGGGATTCGGACTAGATGTGAGTGTCTGCGTATATATTCTGTGGGGACAATTTTCTCAGCGCTAACTATAACTCCGTTTTTCGCCCCCCAAGCTCCAAAGACATCAGCTCCCAGGGGATAGGTCATTATCAAATTTCCGCAGCGGTCTGCAGCGACGCCATGAACTAAGGCTATATCCGGTCTTAAAGCTTTCATCAGCCCAATTTTCTCCCCGGGGGCAAAGGGGTCAGCTATGACAGTAAATGATTCTTTGTTTTCCTCCTCCATGGAGCTGCCCACGAGTGACCTGGTGGGGGTGAAACCCCATCCCATTGCTCCAGCCAGAAGTCTTTGTGGGATGGTAAGCATTGTCCAATTCTCGATCTCCACCTCGCCGGACATGTAGGCTTTTTGAACAACGGGGTTTGGTCCAGATGATGGGTATGAATCACCGGCGAAACTAGCTATGATTTTCTTTACAAGTCTCCCTTGAATTAAGGCGATCAAGGGTGCAGTTACACCGTTGCTTACGAGGGTGAAATCTGGCTTTTCCCCCCAGAATTCCCTTACGAGTTGGTAGAATAAGGCTCCACCTCTTCCGGCAAGATGGATGGTCATCCCTTTTTTGACATGCCTTCTTATGGCCTCATCAAGAGGGCAGAGCTTATCCTCCCCTTCAACTACAGGCACTTGAAACTTTGAGTCTATGAAAGCTCTTAGTGCTTCTACCTCCATCGTGTACCTCCTAGCGAAGTATTTTTCTATCCATCTTGTGGCTACAGTTGAATGCATGTGCTTTCATGTTTCTTTTTGTGCACGTTGAGGATTTATCTGAGGCAGTATGAAATCACGCAATTTCGCCTGAGCGTCCCAACAGGCAAGCTGTGGCTTGTCTAGGTGGCTCGGGCTTGTCCAATGTTAGCATCTACGATGGTAGCTGTCAATTGCTTTAACTAGTATGTCATTGTTTGCGCTTTAAAGAAGCTTGATGCTACAATGTGAATCAAAGCTATGGTGCTTAGTGACAGAACAATTAAAGACGAGATCGCCAAAGGTAGGATTATTATTGAGCCTCTAATCCCAGGTTGCATCCAGCCAGCTAGTGTTGATCTTCATTTGGATAAAAAGCTCCTTGTCTTTAAGCCACAACGGCATCCTGCCTACATAGATGTCAGGCATAGTCTGGATCACTTGCATGAACTTGTGGAGCTTGATGAGGATAATGCTTTTTTCCTTAATCCTGGTGAGTTTGTCCTGGCCAGCACTTTGGAGTCGATTACTCTGCCTGATGATATAGTTGGAAGGCTTGAGGGAAAAAGCTCTCTGGGGAGGGTTGGGCTTCTAATCCACTCAACCGCTGGTTATGTTGACCCGGGTTGGCAGGGACACCTTACCATCGAGCTATCCAATGTTGCCAAATTGCCGATTACACTTTATTATAAGATGAAGATTGGGCAAATCTCTTTTCTTAAGCTAACTTCTCCTGTGGACAGGCTGTATGGGGCAGCTGAGTTGGGGAGTAAATATCAAGGACAGATTGAGCCAACTGCCAGTAAGTATCATGAGGATTTTGTGAAGGGGTCATAGGTGTTAGCTCGCCCTAAAGATTTTATGGAATGCGCTTTGTCACTGGCGGGTTTAGCCTTAGGTTACACCAGTCCTAATCCGGCGGTAGGTGCTGTGGTAGTTAGAGATGGGGTTGTTGTGGGGTTGGGGCATACCCAGCCGCCAGGTTCTGTTCATGCGGAGATAATGGCGATTCGACAGGCCGGGACAATGGCTAAGGGAGCGACGATGTATGTTACATTAGAGCCCTGTTGCCATCATGGACGCACACCACCCTGCACCCAGGCTATAATCGATGCCGGTATTTCCGAGGTTCATATGTCTTTGATTGACCCCAATCCTTTGGTTTCGGGAAAGGGATTAAGAATATTGGAAGAAGCTGGAATAAAGACCTTCGTCGGTCAGTATGAGGAGAGAGCTCGGGAGATAAATGAAGGTTACATTAAGTTCATTACTACCGGTATGCCCTTTGTGATTGCCAAATTTGCTATGAGCCTTGATGGTAAAATTGCTACTCAAAATGGCGATTCTAAGTGGATAAGTGGCGAAGAATCCCGGAAGTTTGTGCATTACCTGCGTCACATAGTTGATGCTGTTATGGTGGGAGCTAATACCATAGTTGCTGATGACCCTCAGCTTTCAGCCAGGGGGTGCAGTGGTAAAGGCGGTAAAACTAAGCTGCAGCCTTTAAGGGTGATTGTTGATGGTAGAGGTCGGACACCGCTATCGGCTCGAGTTTTTGAAGAACCAGGAAAAACTCTTGTTGCTGTAGCTAAACCTTTTAATGCGAAAACGGCGGAGGGCTTCAGGAAGACTGGAGCTGAGATTGTGGAATTGCCGGCTGAAAAAGGCGTAATAGATTTGAAGGAGCTTTTGAACATTTTGGGGAAACGAGAGGTTACCAGTGTTTTGGTGGAGGGGGGGAGCGGGCTCTTCGGTTCGTTATTTGACCGTGGTCTGGTGGATAAAGTTCTGGCTTTCATTTCACCTATCATAATTGGTGGAGATGAAGCCAAGAGCGCTGTCGGTGGTAACGGTGTTAGCAAGGTCGCTGATGCTCTCTGTCTAAATCGGGTGAAGATAGTTGAATTTGGTGATGACATCTTGATCAGTGGCTATGTAGGTGGCAGATAGTAATGTTTACTGGGATAGTTGAAGAGATTGGTATAGTTAAAGGGATTAGCCCTGGGCGCTTGACTATTGAGGCAAAAAAGATGCTTGAGGACACCAAACCAGGTGATAGCATAGCTGTAAATGGAGCTTGCTTAACAGTGACTTCGATAAGCAAGGATAACTTTTCTGTTGATGTTATGCCCGAAACAATTAGGCGCACCAATCTTGGTAGACTTCATTACGGCAACCCGGTGAATTTGGAGAGAGGTATGCTGGCTGAAGGACGCTTCGGAGGTCATTTTGTGCAAGGGCATGTGGATGATGTCGGCAAAGTCCTGTCATTGCAGCCTGAAGAGGAAGCTGTTATTGCCAGAATTTCGGCACCGGCTCATTTGATGCCTTATATGGTGAATAAGGGTTTTATCGCTGTTGATGGTGTTAGCCTTACTGTTATCGACTGTGACGATTTCTCCTTTTCGGTTTCTTTGGTGGCTTACACTCGAGAGCATACTACATTGGGTAACAGGAAACCCGGTGATATAGTTAATCTTGAGATGGACATTATCGCCAAGTATGTAGAGCGGCTTAAACAAAGAGATAATCATGGTATTCTGACGTTGGGTTTCCTTGAGGAGCGCGGCTTCTTAAAAGCGAGGTGAAGTTTAATGGAATTTGCTACTATTCCTGAGGCAATCGAAGATATAAAAGCTGGTAAATTCATAATTATTGTTGATGATGAGAACCGCGAGAATGAAGGTGACCTGGCAATTGCTGCGGAAATGGTCACTCCAGAGGCAATTAATTTTATGGCCAGGCATGCTCGTGGTCTAATCTGCTTGCCTATAATCGGTCATCGCTTAGATGAATTAAGAGTCCCACTGATGGTTCAAGAGAATACCGCCAAGTTTTCAACAGCCTTTGGCATATCTATTGAGGCTAAACATAAGACTTCTAGTGGTATTTCTGCTTACGACCGTGCGGCAACTGTAAAGGCTGTGCTTGATCCCAGCACTAAGCCTGAGGATTTAGCTCGCCCTGGCCACATGTTCCCTATTCGAGCTAGAGAGGGTGGTGTGCTGGTGCGTGCTGGTCACACCGAGGCTATAGTGGATTTAGCTAGGTTCGTAGGGCTTTACCCGGCTGGAGTTATTTGTGAGATTATGAACGAAGATGGTACCATGGCCCGTTTGCCCCAGCTTGAAGTCATGGCAGATAAGTTTGGAATTAAAATTGTGAGTATAGCCGATTTGATAGCCTATCGCCGTCGCAATGAGAAGTTGGTGGAAAGGGTGGCTGAAGCCAAATTGCCTACTAGGTATGGCGAATTTGTCGTTATTGCCTATAGGAGCAAGGTTGATCCAGATGAGCACGTGGCCTTGGTTAGAGGCGATATATCTGGTGACGAACCGGTGCTGGTGCGAGTTCACAGTGAATGTCTTACCGGTGATGTTTTTGGTAGTCTACGGTGCGATTGTGGTGACCAAATCACATTGGCGATGGAAAAGATTGCTGCTGAAGGACGTGGGGTCTTTCTTTATATGCGACAGGAGGGTAGGGGTATAGGCTTTCATAACAAACTACGGGCTTATGCTCTCCAAGACCAGGGTTTGGATACTGTGGAGGCCAATATCGCCTTGGGTTTTGACGCTGATTTGAGGGATTACGGTATTGGAGCACAGATTTTGGCTGACTTGGGTTTACATAAAATTCGCTTGCTTACAAACAACCCCAAGAAGGTAATCGGGCTGGAGAGCTACGGACTTCACATAGTAGAGACTGTGGATTTGAGAACACAGCCCACTCCATATAATTTGAAATATTTGAAAACGAAACAGAAAAAGCTGGGACACCTATTAGGGGTAGATGAAGCCACTGAGGCTTAACCTGTGTAAGTTAAGGAGGGTATTTATATGGCTAAGAACTACGAGGGCATGTTATTAGGGAAGGGGCTGAAATTTGGTGTGGTTGTTTCTCGCTTCAATGAAATCATAACTGCGAGGTTGCTTGATGGCGCAAAAGATGCTTTTCTGCGTCATGGCGTTAGCGGGCAGGATATAGATGTCGCTTGGACGCCAGGTTCTCTAGAGATTCCTTTGGTAGCTAAGAAGCTAGCAGAAAGTGGCAAGTACAATGCTATTATTTGCCTTGGGGCCGTGATCCGTGGTGGTACACCTCATTTTGAGTATGTGGCTTCTGAAGTGAACAGAGGTATCTCCCGGGTGAGCCTGGATAGCGGGGTACCGGTTATTCAAGGCATAATAACTGCGGATACTCTGGAGCAGGCTATCGAGCGAGCTGGAGCTAAAGAAGGTAATCGTGGCTTTAGAGCGGCATCAAGCGCCATCGAAATGGCGAATCTGCTTAAGAGCATTGGAAGCTAAGAAGCTATCACGTAACCTTGTATACGTGGTCCCCAGCCCTTACGCGGTCGGGCACTTTAACACCAATAGCATCTCCAGCCTTGCCTTCGGTCACATTAACATTGTTAATCTGCATGGACTCAATGATGAGTTCGATGTCTGTAGTGTGTCCTTTGATATGAATCCTGTCGCCGACTTTTAATGTGCTGGTTAGTGTTATGCCCGCTACTACAGGTCTGGCGAAGAAGTCGCTTACTTGACCAATCTCGACCTCTGGCATCTAAGGTCACCTCCTTCCTTATTTATTCTCCTTTAGTATATGTTCCTGTCTTCAATAAATCAATACTTGTCAGTTGACATAAAGTCAATACGACATTGACAGCCACAGTCATAGGTGCTAACATTTCAAAGGTTCTGTGAGTAAAGAGCGTTTCGAAGGACCGTGGCTGAAAGGAGGCGGTATAGCATAAGATTCCAAAATAGTCATGGCAACACTGAATATTCTCAAAGAAGGAGGGTATTATGGCTTATGAGAATTTAATCGTTGAGCGAGAGGGGAATATTGGTATAATCACCTTGAACCGTCCACCGGCTAACCCGATAAACCTCGCTGTCCTCAATGAGCTCGACGCAGCTCTAACTGAATTAGAAAAAGATAAGGCGATAAGAGCTTTAATCATTACTGGTTCTGGTGAAAAGGGTTTTTCGGCGGGCTTTGATGTGAAGACTGCTGGGACACCAGAGGCGGAGAAAACCGGCCCCAAAGGTCAGGAGGTATTTAGCCGAATCGAGAAATACCCCAAGCCTGTGATCGCAGCCATGAATGGCTTTGCTCTCGGTGGTGGTTGTGAGCTGTCGATGGTTTGCCATTTCAGGATAATGGTCGACGCCGAAAAGGTGGTGATTGGCCAGACTGAGATTGATCTGGGCATCATACCCGGTTGGGGTGGTACACAGAGGTTGCCTAGGTTGGTTGGGAAGACTAAAGCGCTTGAGATGCTGCTACTTGGAACCAGAATCAGGGCGACTGAGGCTTTAAATATCGGCCTTGTAACTAAGGTGTCTAAGCCAGAGGAACTGATGAAAGACGCTAAAGAACTCGCCAAAGCGCTGGCTAAAAAGGCACCGATTGCCACGCAGATAATTCTTGATGCGGTGGCTCGTGGGCTCGAGACAACTATTGATGAGGGATTGAAGATTGAGTTGGCAGGTTCTCAGCGAGTTGGAAAGACAAAGGACGCTATGGAGGGAATGATAGCATTTATTCAGAAGCGCGAGCCAGTTTATACAGGTGAGTAGCCGTCCTAATGCGGCACTTAAAATATAGAGAGGAGATTTTGAAATGAAAGTAGAAGACATCAAAAAGATTGCAGTCATGGGGGCGGGTGATATGGGGCATGGAATTGCCGAGGTAGCATTGCTCAGCGGTTATAAGGTGGCAATGCGGGACATCGAACAGAGATTTGTCGACAAGGGGCTTGCCAGGATCAAGGAGAGCCTGGAAAAGCTTGTGGAAAAGCAAAAGGTCACGGAAGAGAACAAGAAGGCAATGCTGGCGAATTTTGGGATCTTTGTTGACGTAGACAAGGCCGTCAAGGATGCCGATTTTGTCATCGAAGCCGCTCCTGAAATTATGGACATCAAGAAGAAGGTTTTTCAGGCGCTGGATGAGTCAGCGCCGAAGCATGCCGTGCTGGCTTCAAATACCTCAAATATGAGCATCACGGAAATTGCCTCGGTTACCAAGAGACCGGAGAAAGTTGTTGGTATGCATTTCTTCAACCCTGCTGTCCTGATGAGGCTAGTTGAGGTCATAAAGGGAGACAAGACCAGCGAAGAGACTATGAAGGTAGCCTATGACCTGGCGTTAAAGATGAACAAGGTCCCGGTCAGAGTTGAAAAAGACTCCATTGGCTTCGTTTACAATAGGGTCAATGCCCCCAATTCAATTCTCCTCGGTGCTATAATTGAAAGAGGGTGGGCTACCCCTGAGGAAATCGACGCTAAAATGAGGAAAGTGGGCATGCCTATGGGCCCATACGAGCTGATGGACTATGTGGGGTTGGATGTTGCCTATCATGGTGCTCTTTACTTTGCTGAGCGGTTATCCCCGGAATTTAAGCCGCCTAAATGGATGAAAGAGAAGGTTGATGCTGGTACCCTGGGCAAGAAGTCAGGAAAGGGGATTTTCGACTGGTCTCAGGGAAGACCAGCTATAGATTTAGCCAAGGCTAAGGAAGATTTCGACCCAACCGACTTGATTGCCCTACAGGTGAATGAAGCCACTAAGTTGCTCGAAGGAGGGGTGGTAAAGAGTCCGGATGATATCGATAAGGCGATGGTTAATGGAGGGGGAGCTGCGTTTGGCCCGTTCCAACTTGCCAAGGGGATAGGATATGACAAGATAGCTAAAAGGTGTGAAGAACTGGCTAAGAAGTTTGGTGTGAAGGCGTTCGAACCGACTAAGACATTAAAGAGCGGGAAGATCTGAGGCTAGGCGTAAGGGGCTGACCAATAAAGCTAAACAAATCGGGGTCTGCATCGATTAATTTCTGGCTGCTGATGTAGACCCCGATTTGTTTTTGCGCAGGTTCCGAGTTAATTGTTTGGCACTGCTTATTACAGATACCAGACAAATGCGGTAACGGCTACGCTTAATAGGCCAATAACGGAAAAGATAAGCCCGCTCAACAGGCCCAAGAGCCCCTTGTCATGAGAAACGATGGCTGTGAGTTTGTTTATTCTTTTCATCTCCTTACCTCCTTGTTCCCTCTTTCATTGTTTATAACGATTAAGCAGTAAATTAGTTTAGTTAAGAGCTTCTAGATATATTATCTGCTTTATATCGCTTGAAGTGAATCGGGCGTCCGTATGATTTTCAATCGTAGAATGGTCTTACGACTAATGGCTACGGTTGGTGGCCATTTTCCCTAGTCCTTTCGTCGGATAAGTCATATCCGAAGACGACAAAGCTTCAGGTCTGTTCCTACAACTTGGTTAAACTCCTCCTGGTGCAACTGTGGGGAATCTTAACTGTGCCAGGTAATCGGCTGACAATTTACAAGCAAATCCGTAAGTAAGAGTTGCCCCCGATACTATTGCTTTTGCCACTTGAACCTCCTCGTTTTTCTGCTTCTACAGGCACTCTTATCGGGCTCCGTCAATCTAAACCTAACCCTATTCTGCTAGAAAGTGCAATACTGCTTGCTGCTGACATGGGTGCAGAGATATTAGAACCTGTGTTTCTCAGCCCTTCTTTCTGAAATCTGCAAGTCTGTCCTCGGTATCGGTGATGTCAAATTCACTGCTGAACTCAAGTTCCAGGCCCTTCTCAAGGGTGAGACTCATGCCATGGTTGTAGAGATATTTGTAAGCGGCTAGAGACTCTAAACTGTTGGCCATTATCTTTTTGACCAAGTCAGTTGTCGCCTCTTCCAGCTTATCTGCTGGCACCGCAATGTTTACCAAACCTATCCGCTGCGCTTCATGACCGTCGATCGTCTCAGCAGTAAGCGAGAGCTCCCGGGCCTTTAACAGACCTACTGTACGCGGCAAACGCTGGCTCATACCCCATGTGGGTCGAAGCCCCCATCTAGCATGCGTATCTCCAAATTTTGCTTCCTCAGACGCTATTACCAGATCACAGCTAAGCACGATCTCCAGCGCACCAGTGAAGCAGTACCCATTGACCATTGCTATCACAACCTTAGGGACGGTCTGTATTGTCTCAATAAGCTCACGTGCGGGCACGTCAAGTATCGGCCCTACTTTCCCTCTTTCAAGCTTGTGTTCGCCCAAGGCTTTCAAGTCCACACCAGCAGAAAAGGCTCGACCTTCTCCAGTTATCACCACCACTCCTACCTTTTTATCCCTACCAGCATCCTCAACTGCAGCCTTCATCTCCTTAAGCAGCATCGGCGTAAGCGCGTTCATTACATTGGGACGGTTGATCGTTATCTTGGCAACACCATCCTTTTTATCATATTTCAGGCTCTCAAACTCCATGAATAACCTCCTTCTTTCACAATTCCTGTTGGCGAAAAGTCTCAAGTTCCCCCGTCGATAACTTGCCGCGCATTCATTTTATGCAAATAGCGCCGACAGTGCAAACTGAAAGCAAGAAACAAAGGGCATGCACAAAACGTCACAGTGTGCAATCCTTAGCTGGTTCCCTCTATGATATGATGCGGCTACGGTGTATATTGCTAGGAGGACTGTAAGGAAGAACTTCGTGCTCTTCTACCAGAATGTAGCACCAGATTTAGCTATGCAGGTTAACCAGTTAGCTATATATTCAATAGAAGTTGTTATTTGATTTCTACGAGCTCAATCTCAAATGTCAGGTCTTTTCCTGCCAGAGGGTGGTTAGCATCTACCGTTATCGTCGTTTCGGAGACGTCGGTAACGGTAATTACAATGGTTCTGCCATCCGCTTGCGTCATTTGCAATAGCTGGCCAACCTCAGGATTCACGTCCTCAGGTAGTTGGTCTCGCTTTATTACCAGTACTAGGTCATCACGATGCGGGCCGTAGGCTTCCTCTGCTTGTTGCCTTTGTCCATGATGGTTACTGTGTTATTCTCGAAGTCAATATCATCCAACTTGATATGCACCAGCTGATTCAACCGAATGCCACTGTCTGCGAACAGGCTTATGATTGCTTTATCTCGTATGGTCTCTGTCTGGTCAATAAGGTATTGAACCAGGTCTTTACTCAGGCATGGCAGCAGCTTCCTTGATGGTTTGGGCGGATTGGCCTTGTCTATAATCGGCTGCTTGACATAATGATTCCGGTAGAGCCAGTTGTAGAATGCCCGAAGCGCCCTGTAGTAGCCGCGTTTCCCGTTGCTGCATTTCAAGCTACTCAGGAATTGATTAATGCCTTCTGTGGCAAGCTCATAGCTTTCCACGAATGGCCTCAGGCAGCATTCATAGAACTCGATAGTTCTTGGGCTGGAACCTTGCCGCTATGACTGCAGAAATGCATCGAGGAGTATGAAAGGCGGGGAATGCATGGTAGCGCATACCGGATTCGAACCGGTGATCTCCGCCTTGAGAGGGCGGCGTCCTAAACCCCTAGACGAATGCGCCGTATAACCCTGATTTATTACTTGGCTGGGGAGTCAGGACAGTTCCCGAACTCTTATTCGAGAAGAAGCAGCTTATTCCAGCATTACAGCAGATGCTTGTGTCGTATCCCAGACCCACAGCTCAGCGGTAGCTTATTATATCGGGCTATCATTTGTCAAAGGGTGGTATGTTTCCATGGCACACTACGATGCTTCGTAGTCTAAAGTAGAGAGTAGATCACCAATGATCTTCATAATACTATGCCGTAACTGCGCGCGTTAATGCCAGGCCTATCTCTCCCGGTAGTTGATTTCGATTGTCGACAGTGGTTTCAAACACTGATGTTGTTGCACCCAGCTGAGGCAGAAAAGCGGCTAGCAGTTCCTTGCGTATAACTATAATGCAGGACTTAACCTTCCTGGCGACGATCTGTTCAATGACCTTGGCAAATCCCTCTCCTCTAAGTTCTAAATGGCCGAGCTCATCTACCACAAGGATGTCTGAGGTAGTGCCCCTAACTATTGCCTGAATCCCGAAGTCAAAACCTTCAGGATTGAAGAAGTATTTTGCAGTGCGAGCGCCTTTGTATATGTTACTGATACTGGCCAGGACTTTTACTGCACCAGTTTGAACATCTTCAATAATAATGTCCTCGTTCTGGGTTTTGTAAGTAATAACACCACCGCAGCTATATCCCTGACTCCGGGCTATCTTAATTACCTTTTCGCAGACAGTAGTCTTACCAATGCCTATGGTACCGGTAACAATGATAACCATGGCTCTGACTAAAGCCCGGCCATAATGACCAGGGCACTGACTCCCCAGCAAAGTAATACAGTTGATGCTGACACAGGATAGTAGACAGACCGGCGTATTAGCGCCGGGGAAGCTTTTCCCACCAGCTTCTCACCTGCCAGATAGCCCAGAGGTAGCAATATAGCAGAGAAAGCAGCCCAGATTAAGCCTTCGGTAATTATAAATCCACCGGGAGTAAATGACAGCAGGTATTTACAAGGGGCTACTTGCATACCAACAAAATAGAAACCGACCGAGGCTACAATGGCGGCTAAGGCTCCTGTTCCCATGCGGGCATGGACACTCTTACCCATTTCACTCCTCAACGAGAAAGCCACAAGGCTCAGGGCAACTGCCTCTGTAAAAACAGCAATGCATGAATTTGCTTTGCACATTATTGAAATGTGGAGAATTGGCACAGCCAGTAGTTTAACTAACGCCGTAACTAAACCTATTCCTATTAGCATAGCCGGCTTCTTGTAGATGACTAGGGCCATGCCCATAATAGCTATTCCGATGCCAGTCAATAAGCCAGCTCGGTAAGGAAAATTGGCTACCTGAAGCCCATCACCCAGAGCAACTTCTAACAGTCCCCAAATAGAACCAAATACTAGAATCCCGATGACTAGATGGACTAAACCTGGTAGATTACTAAGCTTGTTGCGAGTAACTTCCGTCATTGTCTTTCCCCCTTATGTTATTCTATATCCCTCGTCTTTCCTTCCTGAGAGGGAGCACCTTAATATTGTCTTCAAACTGCCTCTACGCGACAGGGAACATAGCGATGTATAGGTGTTCCGAATTGGTCTCTATGCGTATTCTTAGTTAACCGATTGACATTGGCGCCGTACTTCACCCCGTCGTAAACCAAGCCGAATCCGTGTGGAATAATGACCTGCCCTTTTCTGGCAGCTTCGGTCACTTCCACTTCTATGGTCTCTTCCCCGGCTTCGGTGATAACCTTTACAATTTGTCCATCGGTAAGCCGTAATTTCTCTGCATCCGCTGGATTCATTGCCAGTGTGCATGGCCGTCTGCCTTTGTTCCACGCCGGATCCCGCATGCTCGTATTAGCATTCATGTCCATATGTCGTCCTGCCATCAAGATCAATGGAAACTCATCATCGCTTTTGAGCCGCTCTTCTTCATCAGCTGGGTTGACCTCTCTTATCCAATCCTTAACCTCCGAGGCATAAAGTTGGATTCTCCCGCTCTTCGTGGCCAATCTTCCAAGGTTCTTCTCTGGATCACGTATTCCGACCAAGACGCCTTCCGGATGGTCGATGATAGCTTGATATATGTCCAGACCCTGATCCTGTCCTGCGGTAAAGCCGGCTCTTGCAGCCTCTTCCTGGCTTATCTGAGACCTACGCAGAGTCGTGGTAAAAAAGCTGGCTAAATGAGCGGAACCGATGGCATTGCCCAGAGTCTTCGCGGCGATGAACTGCACGACTCCGCCACTCTCTGGATTCTCCCGCAAGTAGCCCATTAACGCATCCCGGTATTGCCTGATGTTACCGCTTCCAGCAGACTGATAAAGTGCTTCGGGAAGCTGGGGGATCAGTCCCATGGCATCGGCTAAAAGCGTGAAAATATCGCCGGCTTCTTTTTGCTCTCCTTCACCTTTCACCACTGGACGCCGCATGCGACCGTAATTTTCAAGGAAACCTCCGCCAGGAGCACTATCCCATGATTCATAAGCCGACTTGGAAGGTAGAACATAGTGGGCAAGGGTGGCGGTCTCGCTCATTGCCTTTTCAATTACAACCAGCAGATCAAGCCGTCGAAAAGCATCTTCATATGCTGTCGTATCGGCATATGAGCGTAATGGATTGGCTCCACAGATGAATACAGCTCTGAGTCGGTCCGGATGGTCATTCACAATCTCTTCTGGCATAACATTGGGAGGGAACGTTCCCCCAATGGCAGGGATGCCCGTTGCTACCGTCCGCCACGTCCCTGGGTCGTTCGGATCGGAGTATAATCTCCCGCCCGTCAGGTAGTTTCCCCCTGGCGTGCCTATACGACCGCAGATAGCCAGCAACACAACCAGAAGATACGATACAAGTGCGCTATGCCGATTCATGAGTATTCCAAGGTCATCACGAAGGCATGACTGACGTGTGGCGAATTCCCGGCAGATCTGGTAAACTTGGCCATATTCAAGTTCACATACTCTTAGCGCGGCCTCTGCGTTAAAATCAGCAAACCACGGCAGTATCTCGCTGAATCCGTCAACATGCTCATCGATAGATTTCTGGTTATGTATCCCTTCTCTGAGGATAATGGCGATCATGGATTTGAACAGGAGCGCATCGGTGCCGGGACGAAGAGCCAGATGAACATCTGCTATTTTGGCAGTTTCCGAAAGCCGTGGATCAACCACCACAAGAAGCTGATCCGGGTTTTTAGACATTCTCGTCAATATTCTTCGTGTCTGGGGAAAATGGTGGCTCATCATACCATTCCACCCGACAGCCAACAGCATATCGGTATGTTCAATATCAGGTTCTAACATCAGAACCTGACTTCCAAACGTCAACCCATGTGCCCAGAATCGACCGGCAAACTCCTGGTTAGCAGAAGAATACTCATATCGAGATCCAAGCATGCGGACAAACTGGGCTAAATACTGGATGGGATAGGTGTTAAATTCCCCACCGCCGACCACCGAGGCTAAAGAGCGTGGCCCATGTTGCTGAAGTATATTCTTGAGCTTTCCGGTAATCTCACTGATTACCTGATCCCAGGATACCCGTTCGAATTTGTCTCCCACCTTCTTTAGAGGATAGAGCACCCGATCGGAATTGTGCTGATTAAAGGCAATGTTCATGCCCTTCCGACAAACATATCCTTCGCTGATAGGGCTATCTTTGTCCGGGCGAACTTTGACAATCCGGTTATCTTCAACCTGGACTTCCAAACCACAACGGTTGCCGCACAATACACAGGTAGTTTTGTTCCATGACATGGCCCGTTACCTCCTCTTCAGTTATTTTCTGACTAGAGCCGTGGCTTTGATTAATCCTCCTATAAACTTGGCACTTCGCAATGTGAATAGGGTGCTCTACCCTGGCAACCCAAACAGATTTTCCCATCATTTTCAGGATAGCCCTCTCCGCACTGCGTGCAAACGACAAGGGTACCCCGACGGCGGGTCTTTACAGAATCCAGATCAATCATCACCTTCTGAATGCTGAAGATTGACGTGTGGGCTAGTCTAGCTTCGCTTATCAGCGCTTCAAATTCTTGTTCTTTCTTGGGTTTCAGTTTGAAGAAGAAAGTCTTGACCTCGGGCCAGTCATCAAGCTTTTGGCTATCCACAAATATCCGAACACCATTTCCTGTGTATTTATTGAACAACGACAAGGCAAACCGGCCCAGGTTAATAACCTTTAGCCAGCCGTTACCCACCGTACAGGGAGTGAGAATCTGAATGGCATCCGGAAGACACGCAGTGGTTTCACATATAGCATCAAAGTATCCCCCTCGCGGAAGGTTTCGATAAGCCAAATCTACCATGAACCCGCCAAAAACCATCCCCGGTGCAACATGCCCATGGAAAGCTTTGACCATCTCGATGTATTCATCGTATGTGCGACCGCAAATAGTGATTTCCGAGGAAGTAACGTTCTTCATCTGCATTTTATGACCTCCGTTCACGTTATTATGTTCCCCCTTGCTGGCGAAGGATCCAAATGGTCAAGCGGTTTGACTCGTCTAAATACATTAGCGTCATTCTGTCATTTCGTCCCGTACGCCGAGTGTGCGCAGGAACTCCTTAACACGTTCGGGTGTGCCATCTATCTGCATAGTGTGTGCAAGCCGATTACGCTCGCTCCGCTTGACCGCAAGGAATGTCGCCCACGATTCGGGTGATGTTGTCACTGTTACATCAGAGTTCTCTTTCTCGCCCTCTCTAAATGACCAGCGGTCACCGTCAAAAGACAGGCTGTAGGAGCCGCCGGGTGTGAAGTGAAATACCCAGATCGCAGGCTGCGCTAATTTCCTGCCGCGCTTGTTTAGTGAAGCCGTTAGGATACCCACAGCCGACTCCGGGCGAACTACCTCTCCCGGGAGCGGTGGCCGCATTGCGTATCGCAAGCCCCAGTCCAACAACGCTTCCACCACAGGACGAAGGTCATACCCTGCTGGTGTCAGTTTGTACCAGACCTCTCGCCGGTCCTGGTGTTTCTCCCGTTGAATAACGCCGTCTTCCTCCAGCTTGCGAAGTCTAAGCGTTAGCCACTTCGGTGTGATACTGCTCGAGTAGCGCAATAAGTCGCTGAAGCGCTGTGGTTTACTCAGGAGGTCTCGAACGATAAGCAGAGACCACCTGTCACCGACTATCTCTAGCGCGTGCGCTACCGGACAATAGTGACCGTATGTTCGTGTCATAAAGTACCTTTCTAAAAGAAAGTATCTTAAAGATAACAAACGAAACATGGCTTGTCAAGTCTAATTAGTTTGCGGTGAACTTTTTGACGGGGTGTTCTCTGCAAAGTTGCCCCTCTCTTGGAGGTTAAACCAAGGTAATATAATTGCCTAACAAATGAACGTGAATAGGAGCTTGTCGAGGAACCTGGGGCGACTAATTACTCGTGGAGTTAGGTAATATCATTACCTTACTTGGCTGGGGATCCAGGATTCGAACCTGGCCTTACGGATCCAGAGTCCGCTGTCCTACCGCTAGACGAATCCCCAACTTACCGGGATTATAGCAAAGGGCTACTGCTAAGACAAGCCAACTTGCTAGTTTAGCAGTCTGGTTGTTATACTCAACTGAGAAGGATTGAGCGACTTTGGTTGATTGGCAGGCTCTGCAGCAGACTATCGGGATAACCTTTCGAGATGTGTCTTTACTTCAGCAGGCTTTTATTCATTCCTCTTATATCAATGAGAACCCGAGCTTTCGCCTTATTGACAACGAGCGCCTTGAGTTCCTCGGCGATGCCTTATTGAGCTTCATAGTTGCTGAAAAGCTATATCACGAGTTTCCCCATTTTGGTGAGGGTGAACTGACTGAAATCCGCATTTCGTTGATTCGGCAGGAGACTTTGGCTCAGCTTGCTTTAACGCTTAAACTTGGTGATTACCTCCATCTGGGAAAAGGGGAGGAGGCAACAGGTGGGCGAGAAAGGCAAACCAACCTCACCGACGCCTTTGAATCCTTAGTGGGAGCCATATTCCTTGACCAAGGGCTGGATACTGCCAGGGATTTCGTTTTGAGCAAGCTTGACAGTCATCTTGAGAGGGTAAATGCCGAGGGAATAGGGCGAAACTATAAAGCTCTGTTACAGGAGTTCACTCAAGCTAAATTTAAGCAGCTTCCAACTTATCGAGTCGTGGAAGCTTCGGGCCCCGACCACGATAAAGGGTTTACTGTTGAGGTAGCGCTTGGAGACAGAGTGTTGGGGGCTGGCTCAGGGAAGAGCAAAAGAGCCGCTGAGATGGAAGCTGCCCGCTCAGCCTGGGAGAAGCTTACGGCCGACTGAGTCCCTTCGGCTAGTGTTAAATTACTGCCTCATAATGCTGGCTGTAAGGCTACAATCTCAGTAGCCTCTGGCAGCTTGCCGGCTTTGAACTCCGTCTCGCTGGAATTTAATTTCTTGACGTTCTTCTTGCCAGCCAGAAAATCCTCAATCGTGTTTAGCGGCCAGTCACATTTATGTGTCTTGCAATGCATGGGTATGACGACTTTGGGCTTCAAGTCATCACTCACTGTGCTTGCCATCTTGGCATCAATGGTGAAGACACCGCCAATCGGGATGAACAATATGTCTAAAGCACCGATCTCAGCGATTTGTCCTTTGCTGAGCCTATGTCCGAGGTCACCTAAATGACAGAGCTTTATCCCATCCACAGAAAAGCAGAATATCGTGTTAGTTCCTCGTTCTTTTCCTTGTGATTCGTCGTGGTGGGTAGCGATACCCTTGAATTGAATTCCTTTGACGTTCTTGACACCGTTCCCTGTGATGACCTCAGGTTTGCCCGGCACCGATGAGATGTTGTTGTGGTCAAAGTGGTCGTGGCTTACCGTGATGATGTCAGCAGCCTCGTTGATGGGCGAATAATTAAGACCGTTGCCTTGGGGGTAAGGGTCAGTTATAATTCTAAGCCCTGTCTCAGATGTAATCAGAAAGCAAGAATGTCCCAGCCATTTCAGTTTCATTGCAAACCTCCTCGTATTTAGTTTATGTACGGGGCAAACTCGGAGTCTGCTTAGCTAACCTTGCCTAGCTAAAGCCAAGGCGAGGTTAATCAAGGTTCGCACGCCGGTCCCCGTAGCTCCCTTTATCAAATAGCCGCGCTCCTTGTCCCTGAAAGAGGTGCCAGCAATATCAATATGCACCCAAGGTGTATCTCCAACAAATTCGGCTAGAAAATGTGCTGCGGTGATAGCACCAGCCCACCGACCACCACTATTTTTGATATCAGCTACATCGCTCTTATTCTGCTCTTTATATTCTTCGTGCATTGGCATCTGCCAGAGACGCTCCCCTGCATCAGCCCCGGCCTTGACTACTTTTTCTATTAGCTCCTGGGAATTACCGAAGATACCACTGTAAATATCTCCGAGAGCTACACGGCAGGCGCCGGTCAATGTAGCCAGATCTACCAGTGGTGACAGCCCTTGTTTGACGGCATAACTTAGAGCATCAGCCAGGACAAGCCTTCCTTCAGCATCAGTGTTTACGACCTCTATAGTCTTACCATTCACGGCTTTCAGGATATCCCCCGGCTTGAGAGCATTGCCTCCGGGTAGATTTTCGGTAGCTGGGACAACGGCAGTGACATTTACCTTTAGCTTCAGCTGGGCGATTGCTCCCAAGGCTGCCATGGCTGCTGCAGCACCTGCCATATCACTTTTCATCTCAGTCATGCCCTCGGATGGCTTAATTGATATGCCTCCGGAATCGAAAGTTATACCTTTGCCGATGAAGCCCAGGGTATGAGAGGATGTCTTGCCACCTTTGTAGCTTAGGACTATCAGCTTTGGCGGCTGGCGGCTTCCCTGAGCTACACCCAAAAGCGCGCCCATCCCTTCTTTTTTCATCTGCTCGCGATCCATAATGTTTAGACTTAGGCCATGAGTTTTTGCTAGCTCCTCTGCCATTTTCGCCATATCGCTAGGCGTCATGTAATTGGCTGGCTCATTTATCAAGTCCCGGGCTAAATTGGTAGCTTCCGCAATTACTTTCCCCGTTTTGCAGGCCTGCTTCAGTGCTGGTAATTTGGCCGCATCCCTTTCCACAATAAGAAGCTCTTCAATATCTTGGTTTTCAGGTTCCTTAGTTATATGTTTTTGGAATCTATACAGCCCGAGGAGACTGCCCTCGGTTATGGCTTGAGATGCTGCCTCGGGCTTAATTCCACCAGCACCAGCACCGTGGATGATGGTGGCTATTCGTTGGCAGTTTAGCCTTCTTAGCGAGCGACAGAATTCTGCGGCTAAACCACGAATCTTATCCGGAGTAAAATCCGACTGTTTGCCCAGTCCGGCAACAGCCACAATGCGCGCTGGGATCCTGCCCAGGCTATGGATGATGCTGATTTCATTAAGCTTTCCTTTAATCTCGCCCTGTTCAATAAGCTTAGTGATAGCTCCATCAAGAGCCTTGTCCACAGCGCCTGTTGCTCCACCGGGGCGTTCTACTCCTTCAAAAATGTTGACTACGATGGCATCAGCTTCAACGCTTGTAATATCGCCGGTGATTACCTTTACTTCCAACTCTGCCTCCTAAATGTTAAGTCCATACTTAATTTCTGGACTCTCATATTTTCCTGGACTTGGTTGCTATTATTTTATCCCATCCTGCCGTATAATTAAATGCCTTCTTTTCGATTCACCACCTCTGAAATCTCAACGATTTATGGTGCGCATTATCTTTTCAATCACAGGGGTGATGTCCCGTGAGGTATCGGCAGCGAAGTGGTTGCGTTGAAATCTTTCTGCTCGTGGTTCCATCCGCCTATATACCTCCCAATCAGCGTCTGATTTATCCTCTGGATTAGCCGCATTTTTTCTTGCTTGAAGGCGCTGATAGGCTACTGCTGGCGGTGCTTCAACGCGTACCAAAACCAGTCTCGCTCCGGTTCTGTCGCTAATTCGGTAAAGATGTTCCCGATGTCGTTCTGAAAGGTTAGTAGCATCAAATATAATGGGTACCCCATTTTTTAGAAGCCATTCGATAAGGCTGTGACATGCGGCGAAGAGGCGAGCACTTTCGGCAACACTGTAATCGGGAGAGGGGAATAAAGTTTTACGCATCGTATCGCTCTCAAGGATACAGAAGGACTGTCTCTCAGCCAGTTTGCGGCAGAAGAAGGATTTGCCTGTCCCCGGCAAACCGCTAACGACTACGAAAGCAGGGTTAGCCACGGCTTCAGGAAGCGAGCCTATACTTTCTCTCAGTTTAGTTAAATCCTGGCTAAGCTGGTTTTGCTCCATGTGGCTTTAAGAATTATAGGATATTTCTCGAATTCATGCTATTATGTGTCTTTGTTACCCGGCAATGAGATGAAGTTGAAAGGACGATATGGAGACTGGACATGAGGACATTGAAAAGCATTAAAAAAGAGGAGATACGGGATCTACTGGGTAAGGGATGGCTGACACACGATGGAGTGTGGTTCTATCAAACCGCAAAAGAATTTGGGATTGACAAAGCCAATGAATTAAATCGGGCAGCGATAAAATCCATGTCTGTGCTTGAAGTGGAAAGGCTGATAAGAATTCTAGGCGTAGAGCAACCGGTAGAAAGCCTAGATGAAGTCAAGAAGTTAATGCGTAACGGTATGGAAATAACTTTGCCAGGTTCGGTTTTCAGCAGATTTCATGTAACTGTTAATTCGAGAAAAGTCTTACAATGGGAGTGGGAAGACAAAGAGTGTTTTGCCTATAAAGGTATGAAGCGAATGGGGCTTCTCGATGGCTATGAGTGCGGTGTAATTTATAGAATTGAATGCTGGTTTGAGAATTTAGGAATTAAGTTCAATACTCATCCAACGATTGGGAGATGTATGATGCATGAAAAGGGTTATTGCCGCGGAGCTTTTGAGATCCTTTTCAGTGACTAGATGGCTATGCCTTAAAGAACCGTATGTTTGATGAGGAGCCTCACCGGTCGGTCTAATACTTTTGGTTCTCTCTTAGTATCTTGGCCCTCTTTAGTAACCCATATGAGGTCAGGTTGTCTGTGAAGCTTACTGCCTGACAGTTCACCATCCTGAATTTTGGGTATAGTAACCCTACCGGCATACCGACCTTGTGCCGTTAGACTGTCTCTATATGCAGGCAGTCGTAATGCCGTTCCCATTTAGAAATGCGGTTGTCGTAGAAGCCGTTCCAGAAATCGAGCAGGTAGTAAGGTTTGCCGTTATAATATTGCTCCCTTACCTGATAAAGCCGTTCAGGGTACAATATCTTTATCTCGGCGTTTCGGTTGCCTGAGAGGACTATCACCGATGGTTTTTCAGGGTTGCAGAAAGGCGCTCCCCACCGTACCTTCAGCCGGCTTAGCCTTAACCCTTGATACCACCAGAAGTCGCAGTGCTGGTTTACTAAGATGTCCTTGCCTTCAAGTTTGGCGAGGATTTCTCTGAGCTTCGTCAGAGCCTCCCTGTTCCTTCTGGCTAAAGGCACTTGAGCAGACCTTCTGCCCAGTCTTACCGTGGTTTTAGTCTCTACACGGCATTGTTTAAGCTCCTCTGTTTGAAAGAGACCAATCTGGCTCATTTTGCCTCCTTCCCGTCCTAAATTTGGGCGTAGTTACCCTATAGAACTCGACCTTTTAGCTTGTTTTCTTCTTTTTCGCCCACCATTCCTCAAGGCTATAAGACTCTTGCACAACATCACCGGTGGTCGGTATCTTACGCTCGAGATCCATGCCGAGGGGTCACTGGCCGCACAGAAGATGATGTTCTATGCCAATGCCGACTGGGATATGTACAAGGCAGCCGCCATGAGAGTCGCCAATATCCCGGGCTGGGAGAAGGAGCCCTCACAGGCCAAAGCGATAGACCTGAGGGGTATTGCCGAATCCAAGATGCCGCCAATGGATCGCGGCTACAGAATAACGCAAACAGCGTAGCAGGTTGCTGCTACCCTCAGCAGGACGGCCAGCTCTGGAGAAAATGGAGCCTGCTTAGGCAAGCGCTTAGAATTAAGCCTTGCAAGCTACCGCGGCTCCGGGTTCCCACGGGCTTACTCTCACGGAGAGAAAAAGGCCCGTGGGAACTTTCTGCGTCGAGAGTTGCTATTCCGGCCTCTGCATCAACTCAAAGATGGCGCCGCCGGCTCCACCGGCGTCAAGGTAGGCAAAGCGGCCCGGGTCGTGAATGAAGAGCTTAACCCCTTGAGAGACCAGGTTTTTGACCTCCGCGTCCACATCATCGACATAAAAGCCGATGTGATGTACTCCCTCCCCCCAGGCATTCAAGAAGCGAGACTGGAATATCCGGCCTTCGGTACACTGGACAAGCTCAATCTGCAGAGGGCCGATATAGGCGAAAGCCATTCTGATTTTCCAGGGTTGGCCCTTGGCATCGACCCCGTCATTCTCACGATAAGTCCACGGCCCGATGCTATATAGCCTTGACCACGCCTCAACAGTCTTATCAATGTCCTTAACCGCGTAGCTGATCTGGTCGATTGCCTTGATTCTGAATTGATGGGTCGCGCTATTCAGTTATGCCACCTCCTTATCTCTAAGCCTGACCTAGCTCTCACTCGGCGACTCGCTTGCCTTTCCGACCACGGAAGGAGGGTGGCCCAACAAGCTGGCCCCCGTCCACGACGACGGTCTCGCCTGTTACATATTTAGCCAGGTCGGAGGCCAGGAAGAGAACGACACCGGCCACATCCCCGGGTTCACCCAGGCGAAGCAAAGCAATTCTTTCCGCCGCAGCTTTGCCGACTGCCGGCTCTTTCCACAGCGATTCGGCGAGTCGTGTCTTTATCAGCCCCGGCGCAATTGCATTAACCCTGATGCCCCACTGGCCCCATTCCTTGGCCATGACCTGAGTCAGCATGACATAGGCGGCCTTGGTGACGCTGTAAATACTGAGGTCACTAGCCCTGAAAGCACCCACTGAGGCGGTATTGATCATACAGCCGCCACCTTGCTGTTTCATTACCCTGGCCACCAGCTGTGCCAAGAAAAAAGGACCTCTCAGGTTAACGTTAAAGGTCGTGTCCCAGGCCCACTCCTCGGCATCCAGCAGGGGTCCGAAATACGGATTTGTGCCGGCATTGTTGAAGAGAATATCGATCCGGCCAAATTCCTTGACAACCGTGCTGACCAGATTTTTCGAGTCTTCAATCTTAGCGACGTGGGCGGCCACTGCCAGACTTCTCACGCCTTTAGCCCTGATCTCCTCAGCCACCTTTTCCAGGTCAGGCAGCTTCCGGCTGGCTACCACCACATCAGCGCCAGCATCAGCGAAAGCCAGAGCGCTCGCCTCACCAATGCCTCGACTAGCTCCGCTCACCAATGCCACCTTGCCCTTCATTGATATCTTGGAAAAGTCCATCGGGTTTCCTCCTTCTTGTTCGTTGCTTACAGAAGTTAGCACACAGTATCTTGCCCAGTCAAGGCCGGGGCTTTAACCACGCCGCACGCTCTGAAGTCAGCATGTGGCGATTAGGCAGGGTGGTTATTTGCGTTGGAAACGAATTACTACTATCGGCCTGTCGAGTTTGCTGCTAATATTGCGCAATCCAAGCACTTGTTGACTCAAGTGCTTATGCTGGGCATTGTTACCCGAATACAGACTTCTTGGCGGATTCTCCCACATGCCCTGGACTTAGAGAAGGCGTTTCATCCTTACTAGACATCTTAGCTTGGCAGTCTTGCTCTTTCACCAATAGCTGCGGGAAAGCTAGCCGGATTAGAGCCAGCCCTCTCGTCGCTGCCCAGAGTGGCGTAGGTAGTGCGAGGAGCGCGGTACTTCTTCACCAACGCCCGGATCACCCTCCGAAATGCTTCTTCATCATCGGCTGATACGGTGACCACCCACTGAGTGGTCTCCTCAATGGTTTTACCCCTCTTCCGCCCAGCCTTTTTGCAATACTCACCAACAATCTTTTCAATGCGACCTGGGTCAAGGGGACGCCCATCCACAGTTAGCCAGAATCTGTCTGTGGCAAGTGGCTGGGGGCGGTGCTTCAATCTGTATTTGAGAAGTGCTTTAGCTACCTTTTGCCCAAATGGAATGTAGCGTTCTTTGCTTCCCCTTCCCGTCACTCTAAGATAGCCAGCCTCCAAGTCTACATCACTTTCCTTGAGCCCAGCTAATTCTGAAAGCCTGGCTCCAGTGTCTATAAAGGTAATTAGAAGAGCATAATCCCTGAAGCCTCTGTCTCTACGCTTATCTGGCTGGGCCAATAATTTTTCAATTTCTCTTTCGGAAAAAGCAGGTACAATCTTCTGGGGAACTCTTGGCATCTTAACCTTCTCCATTGGGTTGGACTCAATTAGACCTTCACAATGCAGATAGCCAAAAAATGCCCCTATAGCTCGGCAGTAAGTGTTAATAGATTGAGGGGAGAGTTTAGCTTGCTGAGGCTTATTGAATGGATGGTGAGAAAACTTATGCGTATCTTGAAGGCCGATAGTAAAGCGTCTTAGGTCGTTAGCAGTGATAGCCTCAATATCAGGATTATCACCTAGAAAGTTGCTAAAGTAGATAACACTGGAGGTTACCCATTTTATGGTCTTTGGGCTTTTCCCCTCAGCCTTAGCACAAATACGATAAGCTGCCAGAGCATCGAAGAGAGTTGTCAATTCGAACTCCTTGCTCTGACAGCTTACAAGCTTGGTCGGGCTACTACAACTTTGTACTACATTGTGCACATTTTCGGAAAAAGCAGTTGTTCTTGGTAGCTTTGGTGGCGTCCCTGGAGGGATTCGAACCCACGACCCGCTGCTTAGAAGGCAGCCGCTCTGTCCACTGAGCTACAGGGACTCAGATTGAGTGTAGCACAGGAAAAGTTAGCTGGCAAGGCGTAACGAAAGACTTTAGTCTTTTCATGGGGAGAGAGCTGTCCTGAACGCATGTAGCCACGAGGCTTTAGCCTCGTGGTCACGACCCTAAAGGGTCGTGGCTACATTAGTTGGTGTATAACCTGTGCCAGACAGACAGCATGGACATAGGCTGCAGACTGGACACTTCATAGCTACTTTCCTGTCTCCTCGTGCCCGCTTTTATCTTCTTTTGTGTCTTCCTTGACTTCCGTGCCTGTGCTTTCGGGTTCGCTTTTTCTATTGTCAGTCACGTAAAACCCCTGGCCTTTGAAGATGATAGGTACCGTGGAGAAAAGTCGCCGAGCTCCGTTTTGACATTTGGGGCAAGCGACTATAGATTCATCAGAAAAACTCTGTTTTAACTCAAATTTCAAGTTGCATTTTGGGCATAGGTACTGATAAATCGGCATAACCAACCTCCTAGTCAACAGAGAGAATTGCGATTATGGTCTGCATGGCTAGCTGCCGGTAAACAAATTAGCAGTCTCATTTTCCGACTGCTAATTTTATAATAAAATTGATATCTAGTCAAGTCCGCTCCTGCGCATCGAGCAGGGATAAAGGGGTGCGTATTCGCTGTCAAGTTGATGCAGCTGATTGTGGCGCTATGATATACTATTGTTGCATATAGGGCAGAGGGGCAGATCACTTTCCAAATAGGGCTCTCATCTCTCTCGGGCTCGTAGCTCAGTGGCAGAGCGACCGGCTCATAACCGGTTGGTCGCAGGTTCGAACCCTGCCGAGCCCACTTTTGAAGCTAATTTTCTTCAAACTGACGTCAATCCTTTTCAGAAAGTCGCAGGTTCTCATGAACTGTTGCAACTCCGGGAATTACTCCATATACTGTTAGGTAGTAAGGGGAGGCGTCAGTTGGAGTTGCGGCAGAAGACAAACCAGGAGTTGTTTGCTCTATATGAGGGCGAACTAACTTTCCATCATCGTTCAGCGAGAGCGCTCCATGAGTCTAAACGGATTTTAAGACATTTCCATGACTATATAGGGGAATACCCACCGAGCCCAGAATTAGCCAAGTCATTCCTTGCCAAATTCAGCACTAGGAAACCAAGTACAATCGCCCGATATGGTGCCATAATCAAAGTGTTTCTCAACTGGTATGGAGAGGAACTTGACATAACGTTAAGAGTTCCTAAAATGTTGCCGACCTACGTTCTTAGGTCAGATATCGATAAATTACTTGAATCCATAAGTTCAAAGAAGACGCATAAAAAGAGCATAGAAAGAGACATGTTGCTTGTTGACCTTGCTATTCATACCGGGCTGAGACGAAGCGAATTAGCTAATTTAAAGGTGGTAGACATAGATAACGTGAGACGGATTTTAGTCGTCCGTCAGGGAAAAGGGGGCAAAGACCGAATAATACCACTATCAACTCAGATGGCTAATAAACTTGGCGCTCACATACAAACTAAGGAGAAAGAAGATAGCGTATTTGGTTTAGCGCCGGCAACCATAAGCGGAAAGATAAGGTCGTTTGCCAAGAAGTCAGGTGCAGAGATTCATACGCATAGCTTGCGTGATTATTTTGCTACTTCCTTGTCTGAAAAGGGGGCGACCATTCGCGAGATACAAGCATTGCTGGGGCACGAAAACCTTACTCATACTGAGCGTTACACGTTGCACACCGATAGACACTTGCGAGCGGCAATAGAATTGATTGACAAAGAGGGAACTGATGACGATATGGTAGGTACCCAGGAAGATGATAAAGGCAAGAAAGATAAGCGTCCTACCGTTGCGGAAATTGATGGTGGGGCTATAGTGACTATCAAAGGCATTTATAAAGATAAATCAGGTCACGTAAGCACCTTGACACCGGTTTACTTTTCTCATTTTGTGGTATCAAATGAAGGCAAAGGACCAGCTATTGAGATTGAAATCGGTTTACTAGACAGTAAAAAGAATTCTTTAATTGGGCGCCGTTATCCGGTATTAATGATCGATGAGAAGACCGAATGGAGGCCAGATTTTTATATGCCTGAGGGTCAATATTATGTGGTTTGTCAATATAAGAAAGCTGTTTCAACCGGAGATGTTACGTTTTGGAATCAGGTGTGGTTGCCGTTTGAATTGACAAAAGCCGATAGGCCTGGTGAGGTCTATATAGTAGCTGGAAACCTAACTTTCCGGACCAATATCAGCCAGGATGAGAAAATAGCTATTTCCTAAATGGGAATATTCCAACTTCAGTTAACCTTTCGTTTAACTTTGAACTTGAAAAACTAAAAGCTAAACTAAGATCCTAAAACTTTAATCATAGTTTCCGAAGCCTGTAATCACAGTTTCCGAAGCTGTAAGCATAGTTCCGGAAGCTTCAACTATAGTTCCGAAGCTTTGCTTATAGATTCCAAAAGCAGCTTATAAGCTCCAAGGCTTTGAGTGCCTGATTCTTAAGCTCCTAAATTTCTGTACGCTGTCCATTTTGTTGCTCAGGTCAGGCTTTAATTATAATGATTGTCAACCGGTTATTAATTAGTCTGGTAAGTTAGCTGAGTTATAACACGCGTACCGTTAAAGATAAGACCATATTATTGTCAAATATCCGTGAGGTAACAAAACAGGCAAATGTTATGCAGCGAGCAGCACGTTAGTGTGTTAATCCTAAGCAACCTACCCTTTAAAGCGTTGCCCAATTCCGAGCCTGAAAGCAACCTCGCGAATACTTACGGCAAGAACCATATCCTCGATAGATAACCCGAAGGGGTTTATCGCGATTATCTGGTTGTTGTTCTCACATCCATTTCGTACCGCCGACTCTATCTGATTAACTTCCTTCACCAGCTTGGCTTGACATAGCGTTCCTGCAGTTTTAACCACTTCTGAAGCATGTTTTGAGTAGACTGAAGCGATGTTGCTTGCTGGCTGAGTTCGGATGTAATACGGACGAGGACATCTTTATGGGAGGTGATAAAGCTAACATGCCCCCATTAATTAGTCCACTTTTTAGGTTAGCCTCACCGGGCTTGGACTTGCCTCCAACCAGAATTGATATTCAGGAGGCTACAATACCAGAGTCATTTCATATGCCTGCATTATCCGTTATTGATATTATACCTCCCACATACATGTGTCAACTTATAATATGAGTCCACAGATGTCAATCTTCTTGGCATCAACAAAATGGATTGCCTATGCGTTTTAGGTTTCCCTGAAAGAGCAAGGGGCAGTTACGAAATGTTCAATTCAGCTGCATTGATAGAACTAGGACAACCGAAGAGTTTATAGAAAGATGCACATTCCCATAGAGGAGATGCACTATTTCACCGATGGTTCCAAAACTCAAGCCTACCCTACCAGAATCAGTAAGATAGGTATAGCCATCTGCTATGATTACGTTTTCCGAGAAATTATAAGGGTTCTGGGAGTTCAAGGCGCTGAAATAGTGGTAGTCATCCTCTGCTTCCCAAATGTGTCAAACCTGAAACTTATCGGCGAATATGTAACCATGGCCTGTGCGTTGGAAAAATCAAGTCCGTGTTGTCTTCTGCAATAGTTCTGGAAAAGTAGGAGGGGCCAGTCGCGAGCTAACCTTGTGCGGTGACAGCAAAATAGTCAACTCTTTTAGGTGAGATCGTAGCCAGAGCACCAATAGAGCAGGAATGCGTACTCAGCGGAATAATAACTGAAGGGTAATTGGAAAAGGGAACTGCTACATTACCCATCTTTAAAGATAGACAAATATACACCTATACCCCGCTAGTCGAACCGATAGATTAGATTAGTGTGCAGCCCAACACTTACTTCCGGTCAGAAAACTGAGGTGGTCTCTTTTTAATAAAGGCTTGTACTCCTTCCTCTACCTCTTTAGAGAGCATAAGTCTCTCTACAAGCTCAGGTTCGCACGGATACAGGTCAGCCATCTTGGCTAATGATGCCGCATTGATAATCTTTTTGCTTATCCTTATGGCCAATGGACCTTTGGCAGCAATCTTGTTCACTAGCTCCTTACAGGAACTCATTAACTGCTCCGAAGGCACAACCTTATTTACCAATCCTATGCTCAATGCCTTGCGAGCACCAATGTTATCGCCGGTCATAACCAGCTCTTTAGCCTTTGCCGGCCCTACCAAGGCAACAAGGCGAGGAGTAGCTCCCCATGTATAGAATATGCCGAGGTTAGCTTCAGGGACACCGAAGATGGCATTCTTGGATGCAATTCTAAAGTCGCAATTCATAGCCAGACAGAGCCCGGCACCTACACATGCACCATTAATCGCAGCTATAGTCACCTGCTCCAAGCTCTCCATTGTATGCATAAAATCGTGCCCGAACAATTGCCACAACCTCTCATTCGCCAGTTCAGGCCGAACATACCTCTCATCCACTGCCTTCTTAGTAAACTCGACTCCGCAGGAGAAAGCTCTGCCTGCCCCGGTAAATATAACAAACCGGGTATTCTGGTCTGCTCTTATTTCAGCAAACAGGTCTTTCAGCTCTAGCATCATCTGCGTGTTCAATGCATTGAGTATCTCAGGCCGATTGAGAGTCACCGTAGCCATATTGCCCGATTTTTTCACCAGTAATGTCTGATATTTCATTTTCCGCCTCCACTAATACTAAAAATTGAAGATATCCACACCCACCTTACCATTTTTGTCGTGACCACTTGGCATAACCAGTACTGCCCACCATAATCTAATATTGCCCCATCTCGCGTCAAGCATCACTCCCACTGAAAAGAAAACACAAACTTCTAGACTGTTTATCAACAATCTATTTCCAATGTAGCTGCGGCCCTTTAGGGTCGCCTCTTGTAGTGAGGCTTTAGCCTCGCAGCTACTTTAACGAAAAATCTCTTTCCTGCGGCTTTTGGCTCTGGCGGTAAGCTTTGATGTAGCGCTGGGCATGTTCATCTTTGCCCAGCACGAGATCAGCAGTCAGGACAGTTGAGCGCACCTTAGCCACATCCACAATAAGGCAGGTCACGCCTGCGGCAATGGCGATAGCCACAAAAGCGCTATTGAGTAAATCGCGGTCAGGCAGACCGAAGGAAATATTGCTGACGCCCAGCACCGTGTTAACCCCTAGCTCGGCTTTGACTCGTTGAATGGTTCCGATGGTAACCAGGCCAGATTTGGTATCAGCTCCGATGGCCAGGGCCAGGCAATCAATTATGATGTCCTGGTGGGGGATACCTGCTGCCTCAGCCCGCCCCACAATCTTATGGGCAATGGCTACCCGCTGCTCATCATCTTTCGGAATACCTTCATCGTCCTGGACTAATCCGATGACGGCAGCGCCATACTCTTTGACCAAGGGTAAAATCCTGGCCAGGGAGCGCTCTTCGCCAGTGACCGAGTTGATGAGCGGCTTTCCCTTGTAAACTTTAAGAGCTGCTTCTAGAGACTCGGGGTTAGCACTATCAAGGCATAGGGGTATATCTACTGTATCCAGCACTGCCTGTACTGCCCGGGGGAGCAGGGCTACCTCGTCCACGCCGAATGTGCTTACGTTGACATCTAGGATATCGGCTCCAGCCTGTGCTTGAGCCAGGGCTTCCTTGCAGACGATTTCTAAATTGCCTGCCTTAAGTGTATCAGCCAGCTTTTGCTTGCCTGTGGGATTAATACGTTCGCCGATAAGCACTGTTGGCCTGTTGTGACCGATAATTACTTCTTTTGTGGCGCTTGATACCCGAGTTTCCATCAATCGATTTTCCTCCTTTGGCCGTTTTCCAGCCGGTATTGCCCTAGATAGCTTGCCTGAATGAAGGTCTGGTTGAAGTTGGGGGCGTTTGCCAGCTCAATGTATTTGACTCGGGAGGCTAAATCCTGTGCCTCAGCTCGTTTCTTGAGGGAAATTAGAGCCAGCTTTGCTCCCATACCAGCAGCATTGCCTACCTGCTGAAAGCGATCTAAGGGCAACGATGGTAACATGCCGATGGTTATGGCACTGGCTATCGAGATGTAAGTGCCGAAAGCTCCGGCGATAATTACCTGGTCGATTCCTATCTCGCGGCAGTCATTTGCTTCCAGGAGCACCTGGATGCCGGTGCGGATGGCAGCCTTAGCCAGTTGCAATTCTCGCAGGTCGTGCTGGGTAATGACAATGGCGGGATGGCCATTTTTTTTCTCCTCGCTTACCAGTACGAACTCGCGCTGGTTTTTGCGGATACGAACACAAGGATGCCCATCCTTTATCCTGCCGCTTTCGTCGATGATCCCGGCTAGGTAAAGCTGGGCCATAGTATCAAGTATGCCTGACCCGCAGATACCAACAGGCGGCGCTTCATCGATGGTCTGATATTGTATGCTGTCATTTTCGATGCGCAACCGTTCGATAGCTCCGCTGGCAGCCCGCATACCATCCTTGATGTGGCCGCCTTCAAATGCCGGGCCAGAAGCACAGGAGACCGCGGTTATCTTACAGTTCCTTACTAGAGAGACCTCGGTGTTAGTCCCGATGTCTAGAGCCAACGTTACCTCTTTAGCCTGCCAGACCCGAGTGGTCAGCAACATTGCCACGTGGTCAGCACCGACAAATCCAGCGATATTGGGTAAAAGGTGCACGTAGGCACCGGGAGCAATATGTAAGCCCAAATCGCGAGCCTTAATGTCCAGAGTTCCTCTTACTGCCGGGACATAGGGAGAGTGAACAAGTTGACATACCGGCAACCCCAGGAATAGATGGTGCATGGCGGTATTGCCGACCACCACTGTCTCGACGATGTTCTCGGTGCTGGCATCAACTTCGGCGCAGAGGTCAACGGCCAGTTGGTTGAGTGTCTCAGTAGCTAACTTTTGTAGCTGAAATCTCTGGTCTGGTGAGTTTATGATGCTGGTGATGCGACTGATAATGTCTTCTCCGTAGCTGATTTGAGGATTCATAACACCTTTAGAGGCTAAAGTCCGGCCATCTCTCAAATCAACCAGATAGCCGGCAATTTTGGTGGTGCCCAAATCTACTGCCAGCCCTAGCTGGAGGCTTGGCCATGGGCCTAAAGCTATCACTTCGTCATTCCGAACTGAAGCCTGGCATTCCCAGATCCAGGAGCGTAGTTGGGGAGATAGAGCGCGCAGCACATCAATGTCAATTTTGTAGCAGCCTAAATGATGTTGCTGATTTAGCCTCTCCAGTAGGCGGTCGGCGTCAGCCTGGAGGTCAGACAGGGACGGAGCTGGCAGTTTGAGGTTGTAGGCCTTAACCGGTGGCTCTGGGGAGACTGTTAGTTCGAGCCCTTCAACCTGAATACGCTGTGGGGTGGTCATCGACTCAGCGGGCAGGCTCAATTTACAGTCGCTGTGCGGGTAAGTCTGGCAGGCCAGCCGCCAGCCGGCTTTCAGTTCCTGGGGTGAAAAAGCCTCCAGTTCGCTGGAGGTTGGTTGCGAGATGGTCCCACTTGAAATCTGTATCTTGCACGATTGGCAGGCACCTTGACCTCCACATACGCTGGCAATACCCACACCCAGTCGGTGGGCACAGGCTAAAAGAGGCTCGTCCTCCTGGCACCTTCCTCTACGACCTAACGGCTCAAAATCAATTGTGTACTCTGCCATGCTTTTTCTAGTTTTGGTTTTTGCTTCAGTGCTCAAGTATTTATTCTGTAGTGACAGGTTCCTCTAAGGTTACAATGGGCGCAGACTTCAGCTTCTGTCCAGGTTCTCATCTGTAGCCCTAAGCCAATCGTCATGGAGACTGACTTGCGAGGCACCATTATCCCCGAAGAGGTCAAGCTAACTCCAATTTGCTCCGCCGGCACGAGGTGAAATACCTGCCATTGCTCGGAGATGGGGAAGCCGTGCATACCTGGGCTGAGAGGACTGCTGGCCTGATAGCCACGGGTAGATGCCTCGTGCGTCATGAACTTACAGACCTCCTGAGTCAATGAGTCCACAGCGGCGCTTCCAATACCGTCGAGAAGCACACCTCGCACCGGTTCATTTGTGGCAAAGTAGTAAGTCACCTTTTCTTCTAGCTTGGGGCCGATGGTGCAGACCGCTACAGCCAGCTCCTTGGCCGATGATAGGACTGAAGAAAATAACGAGCCCTGCAGTGCTGCGTTACCTTCGAGACACAGCCGATCGTGGTCTATATTAGCTATCGGGTAAATTTCATAGGCTATAGCTGGCTCAAGCAAACTGTCGTTCTTTGCACTGTCAGTGAGTTCATGAATTAGAGCTTTCATCGTGGGCTTGAGCTTGGAATGTTCCTTTATGCCCTGTCGGCGCAGGATGTCATTTATCTCCAGGCTTAGAGAAATGTCACGAATAATCGGCATTTGTTTACACTTCGACCTTAATTAATACGGGACATTTTGATGGGTATGGGTGCATTTGTCAATAGATTGGTGTGCGGTGTCCAAGACATGAACATCATTCATATTGACAAGGCACCTACAGAGTAGTATAGTTTAGAGCGAATGTTCGCTCTATGGCAACTGCAAAGGAACAACTTCTTATAAACAACGATGTGCGCACCTACAGCAATGACGAAGCTTTGGTTAAGGCACGCCGGATGCAGATAATTAAGGGCGCAACCAGATTGTTTGTCAAAAAGGGGTATGACCGAACCAATATGCGCGAAGTGACCAAGGCCTGTAATATGAGCATGGGCGCACTGTATCATTATGTCGGCTCCAAGGAAGATATTCTCTACTTGATAATTGACCACGGCTTATCCAATCTAGCAGAAACTATCGAGGAACTTTGTAGTAGATTAGACAATGTCAGCCCAACGGATGCCATACGAGAGTTTATTAAGATTTACTACCAAGGGGTGGATCGAGATCCGGATTTTGTTCTCTTTACCTATCAGGAAACTAAGAATCTAAGCCCGAGCGCTAGGCGACGCGTTCTGGAGTCTGCGGCTCGCGATGTAACTGCTTGTGAAGGGTTGTTAAGGCGGGGTATGGAAGCCGGGGAATTTATCATTGACAGCCCTATTCTGATGGCTCATAAGATAATTGTTCTCGGTCACATATGGGCGGTCAGGCGATGGTTCTTAAGGAAACAATGCACGTTAGAAGGATACATAAGAGAGCAGACTGAATCCGTTCTGAAGACGATAGCTAGAGACAATAGGGCAACCTGCGAGAGTCCAAAGAGTGATTTAGTTTAAATGGTTTCTGAAGATAAGACCAATTTAAGACTGGAGCACCTTCATCTCAACTTTGGAGGGGTTCGGGCACTTGTTGATGTGAGTCTTGAGGTCAAAGATGGGGAGATACTATCTATAATAGGCCCTAATGGTGCTGGTAAGACTTGTATCCTTAATTGCATAAATGGGTTCTATCGTCCTCAGTCTGGCAATATTTACTTCGATGGTGGGAATATCACTCGCTTGCCAAGCCATAGAATTGCCAGGCTGGGGATAGCCAGGACGTTTCAGAATATTGAGTTATTTACAGGACTAAGTGTTCTGGATAACTTGCTGGCCGGGAGACATTTTTATATGGCAGGCGGTTTGGCAGGTTCTATACTGGGTGGCATCTATTTTGGTAAAGCCCATAAAGAGGAAGTCGAGCAGAGAAGAGTTATAGAAGAGATTATTGATTTTCTGGAGATAGAGCCGATAAGAAAGCAGATTGTGGGCACTGTTCCCTACGGCTTGCGCAAGAGGGTGGAACTGGGCAGGGCGTTGGCCTTGCAGCCTAAGTTGCTTCTAATGGATGAGCCTATGGCTGGGATGAATTTGGAAGAGAAAGAAGATATGGCCAGGTTTATTCTGGATATATACGAAGAGCGAGTAAATACCATTGTCCTCATTGAGCATGACATGGGTGTGGTTATGGATATATCACACAGGGTGGCTGTTCTGGATTTTGGGCGCAAGATCGCTGAAGGCAAGCCTGGTGAGATAAAGAGCAACCCTGACGTCATTAAAGCCTATTTAGGCACAGGGAAGGCATAATGCAACAGGAGTCTGGGTAATGCCAGGTGAGACGATATCCAAGCTATTTAAAGAGACTTGCGAGAAATATGGGGACAAAAAGGTAGCCCTCCGCTATAAGAACCTTGGAGTATGGCAGCCCTATACCTGGAAGGATTGGTGGGAACAGTCCAAATACTTTGCCATTGGACTGATGAGTTTGGGATTTAGACCCGGTGATAGGATCACAATAATAGGTGACAACGAACCTGAATGGTATTTCGCTCAGTTCGCTGCTATTTGTGCCGGGGGCATCCCGACAGGTGCCTATCAGGATTCTCATCCCCAAGAGATAAAGTATGTCATAACTCAATCTGGGAGCTCCTTTGTGGTTGTCGAAGACCAAGAGCAAGTTGATAAGATATTAGACATAAAGGACGAGATTCCTGAAGTCAAGAGGGTAATCTATTGGGACCCAAAGGGGCTTAGGTTCTACGATGACCCTATTCTGATGCGTTTTGATGAGGTGGTGAAGCTGGGCAGGGAATATGAGAATGAGCACCCTGGCCTGTTGGAACAGATTATTGAAAACAGTGATGCAGAAGACCCGGTAATGTTGACTTATTCATCTGGCACCACTGGCCTGCCGAAGGGGATAGTTCACAACTCACGGAGTGTTCTGGCAGCGAGCCGGTGTTGGGATTTGCCATCACCCACTGGTGAGAAAGACGAGTTTGTTTCTTTCTTTCCCCTAGCCTATGGAGCCGAGTTCTTATATGCTATACCGGCATTTATAAAAGGCGGTGCCACGGTGAATTTTCCTGAGGAGCTGGAGACTGTTGCGACAGATATCAGGGAAATAGGGCCGTCGAAGTCTTCAACAGCTCCACGCCTTTTGGAGAACGAAGTCTCTTTTGTGCAAGTAAAGATTGCTGATGCCAGCTTTTTCAAGCGGATTGCCTATCAGCTGTTTATGCCTGTTGGTTATAGGGTAGCTCGGATGAAGCTGCGTAATCAAAAAGTCAATTTGTTTTGGTGGGCTGTCTATGCCCTCGGTTATCTACTGGTATTCAGGCCAATCAAGGACTGGCTGGCATATTCAGGAAATAGAGCTATGCTTATCGGTGGTGCTTCTATGGCCTCTGAAGTTTTTGAGTTTTTCGTTGCCCTGGGGATCGATGCACGGATGATGTATGGGATGATTGAGTGCACACCGACGGCTATGCATATGAAGGGCGATATTGACCCTGAAACCTCGGGAGTGCCGACGCCTGGCAGTGAGCTGAGAATATCTGAAGGCGGGGAAATCCTGTCTAGAGGCCCACAGAGGATGCTTGGCTATTATAACAATCCTGAGGCTACAGCAAAACTTGTCGATGAGAAGGGCTGGGTACACACGAGTGATGCTGGCTTTATCACTGAGAGGGGCCATCTAGTATGTATAGATAGACTGGCTGACCTCGGAACTCTTGCTGATGGGACTGGCTTTTCACCGTCATATATCGAGAATAAGCTCAAATTCTCCCCCTATATCAGGGACGCCATTGTCACTGGCGACAACAGAGAATTTGTTGCTGCTTTAGTCAGTATTGACTTTCCTAACCTGGGGAAATGGGCTGAGATACACCGAATTCCATATACTACATTTGTTGATCTATCTCAGAAACCGGATGTCTACGACCTTATTAAAAAAGACGTGGTGGCGATAAACAGGCGTTTGCCTGAGAAGCAGAGGATAAGGAGATTTGCTTTACTGCATAAGGAACTGGATGCTGACGATGCCGAGCTAACCAGAACAAGGAAATTAAGACGAAAAGAGGTTAGCCAGCGCTACCACGATATGATAGAAGCCTTATATAGCGACAAGATGGAATACACTGCTGAAGCTAAGGTCACGTATAGAGATGGCAGAACGGCGACAATAACAACGAAAGTTCAAATTGCATCAGTGGAGGACAAACCTAGATGAGTGCCATACTGGAGCATCTCGTTATCGGAATAGCGGTTGGGGCGGTTTATAGTATTGTTGCTCTTGGTTTTGTCCTGATATATAAGGCAACCGGCATTTTCAATCTGGCTCAGGGAAGTTTGCTATGTCTTGGCGCCTATATTTGTTATGTCTTTAGCATTACTATTGGATTACCATTCTATCTCGCAGTGATTTTGACTCTAGTAGTCGCGTTTCTCTTGGGCCTGTTGGTTGAGGTTATCTTCTTACGGCGTATGATAGGCCAGCCACATCTAGCAATACTTATGGTCACCATTGGTATCTACCTCATGGTCCGCGGGATAGTGCTGATTATTTGGGGCGTATACAGCAAATCTTTTCCGAAGTATCTTCCTTCAGAGGCAATTACCGTGCTAGGTGCGAGTCTGTTGCCGATTTTTATTGTGGCTCTGGCAGCTACAGCTATACTTTTCACCATATTTGTCCTATTTTTCAGATTTACTTCTATCGGCGTTGCTATGAGAGCTACTCAGGATAACCAGCAAGTAGCCCAATCGGTGGGTATAAGTGTCAAGCGAGTATTCGGAGTATCCTGGGCCATCGCCAGTCTGACCGCTGCAGCCGGAGGCATAATAGTGGGTACCATATTATCAGTGGGCTACTCTCTTGATGACTTCGGGTTTAAGGTCTTGCCGGCTATTATCCTTGGTGGTCTGGAATCAATACCAGGCGCGCTCATCGGTGGGCTTGTGCTTGGGGTAGCCGAACATTTCGGCGGAGCTTACATAAACCTAATTGGTATTGAGGATGTCATTCCCTTTATCCTTTTGTTGGCAGTGTTGTTGATTTCGCCTTATGGAATCTTCGGCTTGAAGAGGATAGAGAGGATATAGAAAAGTGCATCTGCCGTCTCGAACTTTCAATCAGACGTATGAACAAGATATGGCCATTTTCAGGACCCGGCTGCAATGGCTCTTATTAGCTGCTGGCATAGTTTTTGGCCTTTGCCTTCCCCTATTTACTGGTACCTATATGCTTACCATAGTTATCACTACCATGAGCATTATTATCGCTGCGTTAGGGATACAAATCATGACCGGATACTGTGGCCAGCTTTCCGTGGGCCATTCCGCATTTGTAGCTGTTGGCGCCTACACTTCAGCCCTCTTGGTTGCCCAGACAGGTCTGTCCTTCTGGATTGCTGTGCCTATAGCGGGTATCGCTGCTGGGCTAATCGGGCTGATAGTAGGACTTACGTCCATCAGGCTTAAGGGGTTCTACCTAATTATATCTACATTGGCGGCACAGTTTATCATTATGTATATCATAATACATTGGACTAGCCTCACCGGTGGCTCTTTTGGTATGTCAGCACCAGCCCCCAAACTGGCAGGGATTGAGTTTGTCACCCCACAGAGCTATTTCTACATCGTATTTGTGGGCTTGCTAATGGCTACCTATGTGGCTAAAAACATAGTAAGGACTAATGTAGGGCGGGCATTTATTGCCATAAGGGACAATGATTTAGCTGCTGAAGTGATGGGCATTAATTTAACTGCCTACAAACTGATGGCCTTCTTCATCGGTTGCGCTTTTGCTGGCATCGGCGGAGCGCTAGCAGCTCATGCCCGGGGGGTGATTACACCTGATAACTACACGCTGATAGAGTCCTTTTGGTATCTAGGTTATATCATTATAGGTGGCCTGGGCACCATAACTGGCGTTTTCTTCGGTGTGATATTCGTTACCATTTTGAACAATGGCCTTGCTACCATCCTCGCTTCTCTGTCTACCATTTTTCTGGGCGCCAGCAGCTTGTTGGCTCCTCTGATGTTGTTCATTTTTGGCCTGGTGATTGTTTTGTTCTTGGTTTTTGAGCCTAGGGGCTTGGCACATAGGTGGGAGATTTTCAAAGCCTATTACCGTCTGTGGCCGTTCTCACATTAGGTTCAGGGGGTGATGCCTATGCGATAGCGCTTGTGATGTAAGATATTTGATAAAGATGGAAAAAGGAGGAGAAATGTCTAGAATTAGCAAAGCAGGTGTATTTTTGTTCGTGGCAGCGTTTTTGCTAGCGTTGCCCCTGGCGGGATGCAAAGCCGCCCCACTAGCCCCTAAGGAGGGGGTGATAAAGGTCGGCCTTCTTACTGACCTTACCGGACCAACTGCAGCTTCATCTGTTCCCGCACTTCAATCTGATGAAGACTGGCTGAAGTATGTGAATGCGAACTTGAATGGAATCGCTGGTTATAAGGTGGAGCTGATTGTTTTTGATGGCAGATATGATAACAACCTGGCGGTGTCTGGTTTAGAAAAGCTCATAAACCAAGACAAGGTGTACATTATCTTTGTTCAAGGTGCCAACTATCTGCCTGCTGCCAAGCCAATAATTGATAAGTACCACATGCCAACCGTGGCGCCTACTGAAATGGCGGTTCTGCTCCCGCATACCTCAAGCTCTTTCTTATTTGGCGCTATTCCGAGTTACGCTGACATGTATCGGTGCAGCCTGACGTGGATAAAGGACAACTGGAAAGGCAAGGAACCACCTAGAATTGGCATCATGGGGCTGGACGCTCCATTCTCAAAGAGCACGGTTAAACCTCTTAAATGGATGTTACAGAACGAGTTGAAATGGCCTATTGTTGCCGAGGAATGGATGACGATGACGGCAACCGATGTCACCTCACAGGTAACCAACTTAAAGAATGCTAAGTGCGACTATGTGCTGATGCCGCTAACCGGCGCCCCACAGCTTGTGTTCCAGAAAACAGCAAAGGCAGCGGGCCTGACTGATTCTACACAGCTCATAGACATCTTCATAACCATGATGATGAGCTTCCGCAAGCTGGACCCAGCGGCGACAACCGGCCTTATCAGCCACAGCCCGTGTGCACTGCTTGAGATGAAGGATGAGGTCAAGAATATCGCTCTAATAAATGACATCCACAAGCAGTCTCGCCCTGATGCTCCGGATCTTGATTGGATTCGCATAACTGGTTATGCTTCTTCGATGCTAATGTTTGACACACTTGGAAAGGCGATCAACAAGTATGGCTACGATAAGCTGACGGGTGATAATGTCAAGTGGATTATGGAGCACGAGATGAAGGGGTATAATGCCAATGGGCTGATTGGTCCGCTACCATGGTCAACTGAGACGCACACTGGTCCTCATGATGTTATCATCCTGAAGACGACGCCGAACTTTGGACTTGAGATTCTCAAGAAGTGGCAGAAGATGCCACCCTGGCCCAAAGAGGCTAACGACGTCAACTTCTGGAAGATGTAACTTAGTCAGGGGGGACTCCCGAATCTCGGGAGTTCCCCCATAGCGAGACGGCTTATGCTAGAGGTAAACAATATCGAAGTCTGCTATAGCCAGGTCATCCTGGTGCTGAAAGGGGTATCCCTGGATATACCTGATAGGAGTATAGTTGCCCTGCTGGGGGCTAATGGTGCTGGCAAGAGTACCATGCTTAAAGCCATATCTGGATTACTTAAAACAGAAGAGGGCGAGGTCACCGACGGCAGCATTGAGTTTGATGGTGAACAAATAGACCACATGGAGCCGGAGGAGATAGTTAAGAGGGGTATAACTCAGGTGATGGAGGGGAGGATGGTGTTTGAGCACCTTACTGTTGATGAGAATTTAGAGGCAGGTCATTATGTCTGCCGTCATCAGTTAAGCCTGAGCAGTGAACGGGAGATGGTCTTCAACTATTTCCCCAGGCTTAGAGACCTTCGAAATCAGGTGAGTGGCTATCTTTCCGGGGGCGAGCAGCAAATGCTGGTGATAGGTCGTGCCCTGATAGCCAGACCAAAGCTTTTTCTTCTTGATGAGCCGTCAATGGGACTGGCGCCCATGATAGTCGAGGAGATTTTTGATATAGTCAAGCGGATTAGGGAAGAGCAGGGGACTTCAGTTATGCTTGTAGAGCAGAATGCTGTAGCCGCTCTTTCTATTGCTGACCATGGTTATGTCATGGAAAATGGCAAGATTGTCCTTGATGGACCAGCTAACAAGTTGATAGATAATCCTGACATAAAGGAGTTTTATCTTGGACTTAGTGAGTTGGGAGAGAAGAAGAAATACAGTGAGATAAAACATTACAAGAGGCGGAAGAGGTGGCTGGTGTAGAAACATAACAGAGATAATTTTGACTATTGCTCTAAACATAAGGCATACATATCAATGGAGGAAGCATGTCGGAATTAGCTGATGCCTTAGTCGAGCTAGACGAGGACAAGGTGAAGAAGCTGGTGCGTGAGAAAATCGATGCCGGCGTTGCCCCTATGTCCATAGTTGATGAGTGCCGTAAGGGTATGGACACTGTGGGGGAACGCTACAAGAAAGGTGACTATTTTCTGAGTGAGTTAATCGTGTCGGGGGAGATATTTAAGGAGGCGATGGCTCTCATTGAGCCCATGTTGGAGCCTGGTCAGCAGTCAGACACTGTAGGAAAGATGGTTTTGGGCACTGTAAAAGGAGATATACATAATATAGGTAAAGATATTGTCGCCACCCTTTTGAAAGCAGCTGGCTTTGAGATATATGACTTGGGGATAGACGTGGCGCCTGGCAAATTCGTGGAAAAGCTAACCGAGACGGGAGCACCAATTCTGGGCATGTCAGGTCTGCTCACGCCATCGTTTGGAGCGATGAAGGAAACGGTTGAGGCTGTTGAGGCGGCGGGATTGCGAGACAAGGTCAAGATTATCATCGGTGGTGGTATTGTCACCGAGCAAGTTCAGAAATATGTCGGTGCTGATGCCTTCACCGACGATGCAGCCGAGGGAGTAGAGATTTGCAGAAGATTCGCCATGGAGGGCGGATAAGTGATAAAGGAGGCCATGACCCCAAAAGAGCGGGTAGAAGCGGCGATTCAGCTCGAACCGTATGACCGTGTTCCTGTAGCACCACTTACGGATGTTATGTTCCCCTCCCGGCATAAGGGCATGACTGTAGCACATGGTATCTCCCGTTGGAGGGAAGGGTTTCAAGCTATTGTGGATGTGTATGATGAGGTAGGTGGTTGGGATGCGATGATATTGCCGGGATATAGCCTTCCTCTAACGCCAACCGTTGCCGCAGGCGTGATGGTGAGTTTAGGTTCGGGGCGATACAGGTTTCCTGGCCAAGACCCTGCTGTCTCAGTTGATTCTCAGCCTCAGTATGAGGAACGAGAGCTCTTAACGGTAGAGGACTACGATGAAATCATTAAGCTGCGCTGGTCGGGCTTTGCCGAGAAGAACCGCGAGAGATTCACTCCGTTTGCGCCCGAGGCAATAGTTTCCTGGGCTGAGCGGCAAACGGTTCATTACATCAAGGAAAAGGAGACATGGGAGGCACGTGGGATTCCCTCACTTTGTGGCGCCATAATAGAATCGCCACTGATGTTCTTCTCCACGAAAAGGTCGCTTATCTCATTCACTATGGACCTGCACCGGATTCCGGATAAGGTCCAGGCAGCAATGGATGCCGTAGTTGATGAATTTATCGCTGAGGCAATAGAGGCCGCCCGGCTTACGGGAATACCCGGGGTGATGTTGATATTGGAGAGGGGAGGGAGCTTCTATTATCCACTGAAGATATTCGAGTGCTTCGAGTTCCCATATATGAAGAAGATGGTGGAGGCTTTTGCTGCTGAAGGTCTTCTGACAGTGATGCACTTCGACCAGGACTGGACGCTCAATCTTCCCTATCTCCTAGAGCTGCCGAAGAAGATGTGCATCTGTGAACTGGACAGCACCACGGATATCTTTAAGGCGAAGGAGATACTGAAAGACCACATGTGTATTATGGGGGATGTGCCGGCGTCGCTGACCTCTATAGGCACGCCTGAGGAGATGGAGGCTTACTGCAAGAAGCTAATTGACATCGTGGGTAAAGACTCGGGGTTTATCCTCAGCTCCGGCTGCACAGTGCCGGCTGATGCCAGGTTTGAAAACTTCAAGGCGATGATTGATACCGCCAAAAATTACCTGCCAGCCCGTTAGCCTTTCTGTAGTTGCGAGGCTAAAGCTCAACCGAAGCCCCACCACGACGACCATAAAAGGTCGCAGCTACGTTTGTGATGAAGTGTCCGCATGTGGGTATATGAAATGTCATTGCGAGTGAAGCGCGGCGCCCACTACAGATATGTTGTGGGGTGGGAAGAGCGGCTGGTCTTAGGCTGAAGGTTTAGCTTCTTTCGCGAAGGTATTTGAAGGCGGATTTAGCGGCGGTGGCGCCGTCGCCGACGGCGCTGGCTACCTGGCGGGCTGAATTCTTGCGGATGTCGCCCACAGCGAAGATGCCTGGTGCTGAGGTTGCCATCAATTCATTGGTCTTGACATGCCCAGTTTCATCCAGCTCCACTATGCTGGCGAAGCATTGACTGTTGGGTTCAAGCCCTATGGCAACAAAGACGCCAGCCACCTGCAGGTTAGTAGTTTCACCTGTTTTCACATTGCGCAGCCTGAGTCCACTCAGTTTACTCTCCCCGGTGACCTCGTCGACCACCGTATCCCAGATGGGCTTCAGTTTAGGCTGGGCGAAAGCCAGTTGTTGAAGGACTTGCCCGGCTCGGAGCTGGTCTCGCCGGTGTATAATGTAGACCTTGCTGGCATGCTCGCTTAACTCCAGGGCATCAGTGATAGCCGTGTCACCACCTCCAATCACGGCTACATCCAGGTCGCGGAAAAGGAAGCCATCACAAGTAGCGCAGTAGGATACACCACGGCCCAAGAGCTTGTCCTCACCGGGAACTCCGAGCTTGCGATACTCTGAGCCAGCAGCGATAATCATTGCTTCAGCTTCAAAATTGCCCTCGGTGGTGATGACATTGTAGGTGTGTCCTGGCTTAATGGCTGTGACCTCGGCAGTGATGGTCTCCAGTCCATATTTGGTAGCTTGCTGGTGCATGAGTGAAGCTAGTTCAAAGCCGGAGATGCCTTCAGGAAAGCCGGGATAATTATCTACTTGCTTGGCATTAACTATCTGGCCTCCGAACATGCCACGTTCAAAGAGAAGGGTCTTGAGGCCGGCTCGTGATGCATACAATCCGGCTGTAAGCCCAGCCGGGCCACCGCCGATGATGATGACTTCGTATCTACTCATTTCCCTGTGTTCACTTTGGTCCTAATTATAGCAGGCGATTGGATTATTTGCCTTGGAATTTAGGTTGTCTCTTTTCCAGAAATGCCTGAACGCCTTCCTCGAAATCGTCGGTTAGCTGCTGGTTTATCGATGCTTGACTTGAGGTATGGGCTATGATTCTTAAGTAGGGCACTCTCCATTCTATAACATTCTCTCGAGGCCTTCCAATAGTCGGGATTACGAGGCTGAAGGTTGCAGCTATGTCGAGACAGTTCTGGTCATGCCATTGCTGGTCGGTGAGTTGAATAGGGCAGGGAGGACTACTTGACATAATGCTAGAAAACACGTAGGAAATTAGTCCTGGACACTAATAGGAATTTGGTCATGTTTTATCTATTTGTATCTATTTATCGCTATAAATATCTTGACAACACAATTTTGGCCTGCAATTATAATAAATAGTTTGTTTTTGTTGTATTTTGTTCCTTGCTCGATTTGATGCAGATAGGAACTTTGGGAGGGTAAAATTGACCGGGTTGCTTACTACTAGAGAAATTGCCAGGTATCTCAAGCTACGGCCTGAAACTGCTTCGGAAGGTGAAGGAGCGGGAAATACCGGCTATTAAGATGGGTGGGCGCTTCAGATTTGACACGAAGCAGATCGATGAATGGCTAAGTCATAGTTCAACATTGAAGAAGCGTGTCTTAGTTATTGATGATGATGAGGTAATAAGGAGTCTGTTCAAAGAGACATTGGCGAGAAGCAACTATCATGTAATGACTGCTGAGGATGGAGGCAAAGCATTAAAGCTGGTGAAAAGTTGGAACTTTGACTCGATTTTCCTTGACCTTAAGATGCCGGGGATGGATGGGGCTGAGACATTCCGCCAGATAAGGCGGATTAATGATTCTGTTCCTGTAGTTATCATCACCGGTTACCCGACGAGCGAGCTGATGGAGAAAGCTTTGAAGCAAGCGCCATTTGGGGTTATGAAGAAGCCATTCGGTCCCCGGGATATACGAAGGTCTGCTGATGGTTTTCTGCGAGGATCAAGGCAAACGGCAAACTAAGGCAGGCTTCTAATAGCTTTGATGTATAAGTTGCACTAGCTGTTGCACAGGGTGCTATGAGCAAGGATGGGGATGGAAAGATGGTAAGCAAGAGAAAAGATAAATTTAATACGATACCGACTTTATTGGTAAGTGGTATCATCTTGGTTGCTCTTATACCAATAGCCAGTGAGTTTTTTGATATACCTTCTCTTGTATTTGGCGCTCCGCCTACCCCGGTTAATTGGTCTGTGGTAATTATAGGGATGGCACTCGTACTCAGTATTGGTTTTCCTGTCAGTTTCTATTTATTGAGACTACATTCTAGACGAAAGCAAGCGGAAGAAGCACTGCGTGAGAGCGAGGAGAAGTATCGTCAAGTAGTAAATAGCGCCGGCGAAGCTATAGTAGTGATTCAGGATGGGCTAGCCAAATTTGTTAATCCCAGAGCTGTGGAATTATTTGGCTATTTGAGCGATGGATTAGTTACTACAGGCATTATGGAGTTGGTACACCCAGACGACCGCGAGGTAGCAAAAAAACGATATCTGGCAACACTTAAAGGTGGAGGACTCTCGCCTGTCTATCACACCTACAGAATTACAGGCAAAGGCGGCGACATCAAGTGGATGGAAATCTTCGCTAGGAAGATTACATGGGAGGGCAACCTGCGGTACTGGCTTTCATGGCCGATGTTACAGAGCGGAAGCAAACAGAGGAGGCCTTAAGGCAGTCGGAGGAGCGGTATCGAACTGTTTTGGAGGAGATGGGGGATGGCTACTATGAAGTAGATATTGCTGGCAATTTTACCTTTGTCAACAATTCGTTGTGCCACAGTCTGGGATATTCAAGAGAAGAGCTGATAGGAATGAATAACCGTGAATACATGGATGCAGAGAATGCCAAGTTGGTATATAAGACATTTAATGAAGTCTATAGAACAGGAAAGCCAGCTAAATGGTTTTCCTGGGAACTTTTGACAAAGAGTGGTGAGATGCGGTTTGTCGAGGTGTCGATTGCCCCTAAGCTTAATGCTCAGGGTGAAGTAATTGGCTTTCGTGGAATTTTTAATGATGTCACCGAACGCAAAGCGATTGAGCAGCAAGTGCTTATGACGAGCAAGCTGGCTTCTATAGGCGAACTGGCGTCCGGAGTGGCTCATGAGCTAAATAATCCGCTTACCAGTGTCATGGGGTTTGCACAGCTACTGGTTGACAGTAAGAATGTTCCTCCAGAAGTTAAATCAGACCTTGATAAGGTTTATCAAGAAAGCCAGAGGGCTGCCAAGATAGTCCAGAACCTGCTCAGCTTTGCCCGCCGACGCAAGCCTGAGAAGAGCTGCTTCGATGCAAATGAGCTCGTGCAAAGAACTTTGGATTTACGGAGTTATGAGCTGAGGGTAAGCAATATCAGAGTCTGTGTCAACTTGGAGCCAGATCTACCGGAGATAAAGGCTGATTACCATCAAATCCAACAGGTAGTATTGAATATTCTAATAAATGCTGAGCAAGCCTTGGCTGAGACGAGGCGTCGAGGTAAGATTACCGTGACAACCAGCGCAGTGAAAGGCTGCGTGAGAATTTCTATCGCTGATAACGGTCCTGGAATCCCAAAGGAAAATATCAGCAGAATCTTTGATCCGTTCTTTACCACTAAGGAGGTGGGTAAAGGCACTGGTTTGGGGCTGAGCGTTTGTCATGGCATTGTGACTGCTCATGGTGGAAACATATATGTCGAAAGTGAGAAAGGCAAAGGAGCTGACTTCATTATTGAGTTGCCGATAGTAGTTGCAGAGAAGCCGGACGTCGAGGAGGAGGCTGTCGTGGTAGAGGATAGCCCTCGGTACCGAAGGAAAGCAAGCGAGAGTATCTTGATTGTAGATGATGAACCGAGGATTTGCGATATCCTGACCAGGATTCTCTCTAAAAGAGGCTATCAAACTGCCAGTGCTTTGGATGCTAAAACCGCTCTGACGAAGATAGCTGAAAATGGTTATGACCTATGCATCATTGACCTCAAGATGCCGGGGACAAGTGGCAAGCGTCTCTACGAAACCATAAAGCAGAAACAGCCGTCTCTGGCAGAAAAGGCGGCATTCATTACTGGAGATACGGTAACACCGGCTACTCAGGGCTTCCTTGATTCAACAGGAAGACCATACCTTATCAAGCCTTTTAATCCTAGGGTGGTGGTAGAGTTGGCCGAAGAGATATTGAGCGGGCATGGCAACATCCGGAATCACTTGACATAATATTCAATGTTGCCCTTTGTTTCTACTGTGATAAGTCTGGTGAACTTCTTTTAAATGCTTGTTAGTAACGTGAGTATACACCTGAGTTGTTCGGATGCTCTCGTGGCCAAGCATTTCTTGAACGGAGCGAAGGTCGGCACCGGCGATTAGCAGGTCTGTGGCGAAGGAATGCCTCAAGGTGTGAGGGGTGACTTCCATAGGTAAACCACATCTCTTGGCATATTTTTCAACAATTCTCTGGATAGACCTTGCTGTAAGTCGCATTTTCTCACCATCTTTTTTGTTATCGGTTGTACCGCTATATCTAATGAATAGAGGCTTGAACTGATCTTGGCGGGTTTGTAAATAGCGTTCTAGCCAATGCGCTGCCGTATCTGATAGAAAGGCTACCCTAGGTTTGTCACCCTTCCCCCGGACGCTAAATTCTCTGTCTCCGTCTCCAGGTTAGATTTATACCATAGACCATGAATTACTGAAAGATTAACCAAATAATGCCATCTTGTGAGGAAATGCCCCGGTGTATCGCGTTCTCATAGACAAGGGTGGTAGGTTGCGCAAGCATTCTTTCTTGAATTCTTCGACTGTTAGACACTTCATATTGGGTAACAGTGGTAAATTCTTTTTGTTCGAGATTAAAGCATCGATAAGTCCTTGTGAAAAATCTCCTCCGGTAACAACAAAATACAGTTTAAACGGGAAATCACTAAATTTGTGCAGTTTTGTATTTAGATTGTTGGCTAGATTTCTAATAGAGTATGTGTTGAATACCTCCACTGCAAAGTTTTCCTTCGCATATACAAAGAAGTCAACTCTATTCCTTCCTTCACCGTACTTCTTTTCTTCGTGGACACATATCTCTCCGTACCTTTTGTCAAGAAATTCCTTAGTCGCCTTCTCCGAAGTTATAGCTAGTCGGAGAAAATTGTTAATTGTAACTTGGCGACGACTTCCTGTACGATAGTCGAGATCATTTAACCCTAAGACATTTCTAAGCTTTTTTAAACCACCGAATTTTCTCTGAATTTGTCTAGCAGAAGGTAAGTATGGGCAACTGTCGATTTCGTCGACAGTCGGATAATGCCCGTGTTCCTTATTGAATCTCTCGAGACCCTCTCTTACATTGTCAAGCGTAACTTCACCTCTATTCACAAGTATTGTCCTCAATTACGTATTAATCGCACACTTGAAGCGACATTACTATAAAATTCACTCTCTATGCCAAGGGGTGAAATCTTTTATGTGTCTCCTCAGCGTATCTATCAGATGCGTGCACATAACGAGTAGTAGTATCAAGCGATTCATGACCAAGTAGAATCTGAATAGCGGCAGGATTAGCTCCCTTTTCCGCCAGATAAGTAGCAAAACCATGTCTTAAGGAATGGGCTGAGGTGGGAACATTTATTCCAAGTTTTTCCCTATATTTTTTGATTCGGTCCTGCAGGTAGTTCGTGGATATTCTTCTTTTGCGGCTAGATACATTCTTGCCGGCATAAGGGATGAATAATGCCGTGGCATTATCATCGCGGGTTCTCAAGTAATTATTGAGATGCTCATGAGCACGCGGCGTAAGATATACGAACCTCTGTTTTCGGCCTTTGCCAATGATGAAAATGCGACCACTAGCATCAATTTGATAACGATTTAGAGCGCATAATTCCGAAATACGCATCCCAGTGGCAAATAGCACCTCCAGCATCGCTCGATTTCTCAGAGCCACTTTTGTTTCTTTTTCAAATTGAGAAGGGGCCTCAATTAACTTTCTAAGCGCATCAAGTTCAGCTACATGTGGGTGTTCCCGCACTGCTTTTGTTAATTTAACAGACTCAGGTGGAAGAGGGCAGGGATAATCCATATCCAGTAAGTACTTAAGATAAGAACGCAGGGCTGACAGCATCCGGTTCACCGACCGTGAAGCAAGCTCTTCTTCAACTTGCTGATTCAAGATCGCTGTCTTTCGATCTCTTGAAATTAAGTAGGCTTTATAGTAGTCGATCGTTTTTTTATCGGTTTTTTCAAATGAAAATTTACTTTCAACCAGAAATTTATCAAAAACTCTCAAATCCCGCTCGTAATTATAGATAGTTTCCGCAGAATAATTGTTAACTTGTAGACTTAACAAGAAATCATCGAGATGAGGTAGCATAACAGTTCAACTCCGCTTTAATGAGTGTAATGAATATTATACTCAGTCATATAATATAAAATGAAACTCGATTTGTCAAGGGATTGTGCTTGTCCACTTTTTGGAGCTGAGTTTATACTATTCATATTGTTCCTGAGGGGCAAGCCTGAACATATTTGTCGCATCCACAGAAACGAGACGTACGAGTCTTGATTGGCATATTGCGGGGGCTCTAACTTAGAAAAGCAGCGATTTTAGTCAGGAGCTTGTCCAGTCCCCAGCCTTTTAACGCTGAGATGACTACCGTAGCATCGTCTGGCGGTTTAACAGGCGTGGTTTGAGCTAAGGAGTTCATTTCTTCCTGGTTTCCTACTATATCTATCTTGTTTAGGATTGTAATCTGAGGCTTGTCGGTCAGGTTGAGGTCGGCAAGTATTTCCTCTACTGTCTGGAACTGCTCAGCAGCGTCGTGATGAGTTATGTCAACTACATGAAGGAGCAAATCGGCTTCGGTTAATTCTTCAAGTGTAGCTCTGAAGGCGGCAACTATGAATGGTGGCAATTTGTGAATGAAACCAACGGTATCGGTTAGCAGAAATTGCTGGCCATCGGGCAAAGCCAAACTACGGGTTACCGGGTCCAAGGTGGAAAAAAGCTTGTCTTCAACCAGGACATCAGCCTGGCTTAAGGCATTGAGCAAGGTGCTTTTGCCAGCGTTGGTATAGCCGACCAGAGCGACTACAGGAATACGGCTCTTCCTGCGCTTTTGGCGATAGAGTGCACGATGCCGTCTTACTGCTTCAATTTGACCCTGGAGCCGGTGGATTCGTTTGCGGATGAGACGGCGGTCTGTCTCCAACTGTGATTCTCCGGGGCCTCTGGTGCCAATGCCGCCGCCTAGACGTTCAAGATGACTCCACTGCCCGGTAAGGCGCGGCAAGAGATACTGGTGTTGAGCCAGTTCTACCTGCAACTGACCTTCGCGGGTCTGGGCTCGCCTGGCAAAGATGTCTAATATCAGTGCTGTACGGTCGATAACCTTGACTTCCAGAGCCTCTTCTAGATTTCGCTGCTGCCGCGGTGATAATTCATCATTGAAGATGACCACGCTGTATGGGGACTGCTCCCTGAGCTTGATTAACTCTTCTAGCTTTCCCCTGCCTAAATAATAAGTCGGAGAAGGTCTTCCCAGTTTCTGGGTTAGTCTGCCAACTACTTCGGCACCGGCTGTCTTTGCCAGGTAAGATAATTCCTCTAGAGAACTGTCAATCGACCAGCTGTCAGCAGAGGCTTTGCTATCGACGCCGACCAGACAAGCCTTCTCCTTTTCAGCTTTAGTTTTAAGCAAAGCTCGTCGCATGGTTTAAAACATTATGTCAACTTATTTTCTTTTGGTCCTGTTCCAGTTCAACAGTCGGCTTATGCCTTCATCAAGGCGGTCGTCTGGCAATGTTAACGATAAGCGGGCATAACCTTCACCGGCATTACCATAACCGACTCCTGGAGTTACTGCCACATTAGCCTTGTCCAGTAATTCAGCCGTGAACTCTATTGATGTATAGCCATCGGGTATTCTAGCCCAGATGTAGAAGCTGGCTTTAGGCGACCTGGCTCTCAAACCTATATCGTTGAGAGCTTTAACTAGTTTGTCTCGACGTCGCTGATAGATAGCGTTGTGCTCGGCAACGCAGTCCTGGGCACAGGTTAAAGCTTCGATAGCTGCTCGCTGAATTGCCTGAGGAATGCCTGAGTCCAAGTTGGACTTAAATCGAAATAGAGCATTTATCATCTGGGCATTGCCCACAGCCATGCCTATCCGCCAGCCAGTCATGTTGTAAGTCTTGGACAAAGAATGAAATTCTATACCGATTTCTCTAGCCTCAGGTACCTGCAAGAAGCTCGGCGGTCTATAGCCATCAAAGGCAACTTCTGTATAAGGGGCATCGTGGCATATAGCTAGGTTATGTTTTTTTGCGAAACTCGCTGCCTTCTGAAAAAAATCGAGTTCGGCTACCGCTCCGGTGGGGTTATTTGGGTAATTCAGCCATAAGAGCTTAGCCTTCTCAACTATTTTCTTAGGAATGCTTTCCAGGTCAGGCAGGAAGTCATTCTTCTCAGTCAGTGGCATGAAGTAAGGCTCGCCACCAGCCAGTAATGTACTCATCGAGTAGACCGGGTATCCAGGGTCGGGCACCAGAGCTACATCGCCAGGGTCAATGAAACAGAAAGAAATGTGCCCTATGCCCTCTTTGGAGCCAAGGAGCGGCAACACCTCTTTATTCGGGTCAAGTGTCACTCCAAAGCGTTTCTGATACCACCGGGCGATAGCCTGGCAAAGTTCAGGCAGTCCAGTAGTCTCAGGATAGCGATGATTAGCCGGGTCGTTAGCTGCCTGACATAGCTGGTCTATTATGTGCTGTGGCGTTGGCATATCAGGGTCGCCGATGGCAAAGCTGATTATATCCTCTCCCCTAGCTTGCTTCTCTGCAATCTTGCGATTGATTTCTACGAATAAATAGGGTGGAAGTTTCTCGAGACGATGCGAAAGTTTCATTTCAGCCACTCTCCAGTGAAAACTTCTTCGACTGGCCCGCTTAGATATACCTCCCCTATCCCATTCCAATTGAGGGTCAAGTTACCACCTGGTAACATTATGTCAACTTCATTGCCCGTATAGCCTTTCAGCCTGGCAATTACGGCTGTGGCGCAGGCACCGCTGCCGCAGGATAGAGTTTCGCCGACTCCTCGTTCCCAGACTCTCGCCTCTATTTTGTTTCGATTTAAGACTCTGGCTATCTCAAAATTCACCCGTTCTGGGAATATAGGATGGTTTTCTATCTGCGGTCCCATTACACGTAGAGGAAAATCAGCTACAGGCTGGGATAAAAAGCTTACAGCATGAGGATTCCCTATAGATACAAATGATAGACATAGCTGTTTTCCAGCCATATTCAGAGGATAATCCAATATTGGTATTATGGTAACTTCTCCCCTGCCCTTTTGCGGCTTGTCTATTATGACTGGAATATCTTCAGCTCTGAAGCGAGGCGTGCCCATGTTCACTTTGGCGCGGCTAACTTTGCCTTGGGACATAATAGCTTGGATAGTTCTAATGCCTGCTAAGGTCTCCACAGTCAAGTTCGGCCCTGGATTTATTTGTCTGTCAATGACGTATTTAGCGAAGCACCTCAAACCGTTGCCACAGACCTCAGCCTCAGAGCCATCGGGGTTGAACATGCGCATTTCTAAACCAGCAGCATTTGAAGGCATCACCAGGATTAGGCCATCGGCGCCTATGCCGCAGTGGCGATGACACATATCTCGTGCCAACTTTAGCCAGTCCCGTTCCATATTTCGGGCATCTATCAAGATAAAGTCGTTCCCGGTAGCCTGCAGTTTAGTGAAGTTCATGATTGGCCTGCTTGTAGTGAAGACCAGCTATAAAGGCTGCCACTAAGCTAGTTGCTTCGTTTTGTATGTCATCATATTCATCGAACCAGTGAATTCTGGCATCATCCAAGTGAAACCAGGCATATTGATGACGCGCGAAGCGATGCGTCTCGTGTTTCATCTGCTGAATGGCTGTAGGCAAATCCAATTTTTCCTGAAGAAACATGCCTATCTGTTTATACCCTATGCCAGACATAGAAGGCAAATCCAGACTGTAGCCCTTTGTCATCAAATGCTTTACTTCATCTATTAGTCCTTGTTTTATCATCTCGTCCACCCGGGAGTCAATTCTACGATATAAATTGTCTCTCTGCATAGTCAAGCCGATAATTAAAACAGGGTATAGTGGTGGTTGCTTCCGCCATAGTTGGGAAACTGGTTGTCCTGTTGTCTGGCATATCTCCAGAGCCCTGATGATACGTCGCAGGTTGGTGGGCATAATGTTGGTGGCAGCTACTGGATCTACTTTCTGAAGTTCTTGATACAAAGCGTAGCCACCTTCTTCTTTGGCTCTCATCTCAAGGCTATGTCTGAGTTCAGCATCGGGAGCCACCGGCGGTATTTTCCAGCCTTCTATTACCGACCAGACATAGAGGCCGCTGCCACCGATTAAGAGGGGAAGTTTATGCCGCTGCTGAATATCTTCAATGGCCTCGAAAGCTAGTTTTTGGTAAATGGCTAAGCTGAAGGACTCATCGGGGTTAATTAGGTCAATAAGGTGATGTCTAATCAAAGACAGCTCAGCATGACAGGGCTTAGCCGTACCGATGTCCATATAGCGATAAACTTGTCGACTGTCAGCATTTATTACCTCGCCATTGAAATCTTTGGCTAGGCGCAAAGCAAGCTGGCTTTTGCCTACTGCTGTTGGACCGATAACAGCAACGAGGCATTTCATCGGGATGATTTAATATTAGCTGTCTGGTGAACGATGCTCACAAACTCGTTAGCCTTGAGACTAGCACCACCGACCAGAGCACCATCGATTTCAGGTTCGGCGATAAATTCAGCGATGTTGCTGCTGGTGACGCTGCCACCATAGAGTAGCCGTACTGCTTTGGCTGTTTTCTTGTCCCACAGATTAGCCACAATACTCCGGATAAGGCTGATTGTAGCGTTGGCTTGTTTGCCTGTGGCTGCCTTGCCGGTCCCAATAGCCCACACCGGCTCATAGGCGATAATAAGCTGGCTCGTAGGACTTACCCCTGCTAAGCCTGCTTTTACCTGTTTGGTGATTATTTTTTCTGTTCCGCCAGCCTCGTTATCTTGCAGGCTTTCTCCGAGACATAGAATAGGCTTGACCCCAAATTCCAAAGCCTTCTTTACCTTTTTGTTGATAATCTCGTCTGTCTCGGCAAAATACTGTCTGCGTTCCGAGTGCCCGAGGATGACAAAATCGCACAAATCAACCAGCATAAGGGATGATATTTCGCCAGTATAGGCGCCTCTGTCCTCAAAGTGCATGTTCTGAGCGCCAAGCTTAACTGATGTAGTCTTGGTAAGCTTTTTTATGGCCGCCAGAGAGATAAAGGGTGGACATAGCACTTTTTCCGCACCATCTATACTATCCAGTTCAGCCAGCATAGCTCTGACGAGATTTTCAGCTTCTTCAAGCTTAGTATTCATTTTCCAGTTGCCAGCGATTAAAGGTCTTCGCATGGTCAGGCTCCAAACTTAGTTAATTTCAGAGCGTTAGCCATAGCCAAAGGCATGATATCTGTGGCGGGGAGTCTACCCAGTCCGCCAGAGATACAGGCTGATTCAGAGAATTCCTTAACGTCATCAGGCCGACACCACTGGGAACATAGCAAGACGGGTACCGGATGCCAGCTATGGCCTTTCAGCAAAGCCGGAGTTGAATGGTCGCCGGTGACAATAATAACTTCCGGTTTCAGGTCAAACAATCGAAATAGGGCGGAATTGACTTGCTCAATAACTCTAACTTTTCTCTTGAAGTCGCCATCCTCACCGGCACTGTCAGCTTCTTTGACGTGGATGTAGAAAAAATCGTGCTCACCGTAGTAATGGGCTAGAATATTCAGTTCTTCGTTGATACCACTATCAGCGTTGAATATTTTCATTCCCACCAGCTTAGCCAGTCCCTTATACATGGGGTAGCTGGCTATAGCTGCTGGCGTCAGCTTATATATCTCATGCATAGATGGGATATCAGGTAGTTTCGAAAAACCTCGGAGCAGAATCATGTTAGCCGGGTGATGTCTTGCCAGGATTTCTGAAGCCTCATTGATGAAAGTGTTCACAATATGTGCTGTGTGCTTTGCCTGTGGCTCTGTAGCCAAAGCCATATTAGGGGTGACCCCGGTCTGTTGAGGATCGGTGTCGCTGACCTCTGCAGCTAGGCCATCACCGCGTAGCGCGAGCAGAAACCGATGTTCTTTAACTGGCAAGACGAAGAGTTCCACCCCTTCCAATTTGATCTGGCCTAGCAGTGTACATAGTTCGGCGCATTTATCCGTGGTAATACGGCCAGCTCTGCGGTCGGTGATAAGCCCTTCGTCATTAACCGTGCAGAAGTTACCCCGGGCAGCAACGTCGCTTTTCGTTAATTCAAATCTAACCCCCAATGCTTCCAGAACTCCTCGTCCAATGATAAACCTGAGTGGGTCATAGCCAAATAATGCCAGATGACCTGGCCCACTTCCTGGAGTAATCCCCGGGCTTACCGGGTCAATAAGTCCACATACCCCTTTCTTAGCTAGGTGGTCAAGATAAGGGGTACGAGCTGTCTCCAGTTCCGTCTTGCCAGTCTTAGCATCAGGTAATCCGCCTAAACCGTCAATGACCAACATCACTATCTTAGATGGCGAAACCACGCTAATTTGCCTTATTTCTTCTAGGGGAATCATTTCTCTTTATCCAGCAACACAGATACACCAGGCAGCGTTTTCCCTTTGAGGAAATTCAAGCTGGCACCACCACCTGTGGAGACATGAGTCATTTTATGCGCTAGGTTCATCTCTTCAACGATTTCAGCTGTTGAGCCACCACCGACAATGGTCGTTGCTTTCATGCTGGCCAGTAGTTCAACCATGGCCTTGGTTCCTCGGGCAAATTGAGGTATCTCATAAACCCCCATAGGGCCGTTCCAAAAAACCGTTTGACATTGTCTTATCTGTTGAGAGAAGAGTTCAACGGTTTTCGGTCCAATATCGACAATACTTTTATTCGTTGGTATATCGGCTATTGGTACGATCTCGCCTGTAGCTTCTGCGCTGATGCTATTGGCTACCATAACATCTGCAGGCACGAGTAAGGATACCCCTTTTCGCTTGGCGGCTTCCATTAATTCGTGAGCTAAACCTTGTTTGTCGGTCTCGACTAAAGAAAGGCCTACTTCGTAGCCTTGGGCTTTCAGGAAAGTGGCTGCCATGCCGCCGCCGATGAGCAGCAGGTCAACTTTGTCTGAGATATTTTGAATCAGGCCGATTTTATCGCTGACCTTGGCGCCTCCCAGCAGAGCACCAAACGGGTGTTCAGGATTGGTTAGAAGGCTGCCGAGAGCCTTCAATTCTTTTTCCATCAAAAAGCCAGCGACTGCTGGCAAGTATTTAGCTATTCCTACTGTTGAGGCATGAGTTCGGTGGGCAGTGCCGAAGGCATCATCTATATAGATGTCAGCCAGCTTAGCTAGGGCTTGGGCAAAAGAAGGGTCATTGGCTTCCTCCTCAGTATGAAAGCGTATGTTCTCCAGAAGCAGAATATCACCTTCCTTAAGGGTACTTACTGCTTTTTCCACATCAGCACCTATGCAATCAGAGGCAGTTGATACCGGCAAATTTGTGAGCTGAGAAAGGCGTTGTGCTATAGGAGCCATTCGTAACTCCTCAACTACCTTGCCATCTGGGCGTCCCAGGTGAGAACACAAAATAACTTTTGCTCTATGGTCAACCAGGTATCTTATGGTTGGCAGAATAGCCCGAATGCGGCTATCATTGGTAATGGCACCGGTCTTCATATCCAGCGGCACATTGAAATCAACTCTAACTAGAACCCTCTTCCTCTCGACTTCTATGTCTCGAATAGTCTTTTTAGCCAACCTGCCTCCTTGATATGGTTTGTTCTAGCTTTCTCTTTATATTCTCGGCTTCGGCTACTGCTGCTGGAGCTGTTTCGAATACGCTTTTTCCTAGCCGGTCAGCTTTAGCGATTTCAGGGTGGTAATTGATAAAACCTAACACGTCAAAATCAGGCAGGTTGTCAATAATAAACTGACGCTCATCGTCATCGTGTGTTTTCGAGCCGACAATATAGCATTTTTTAACGCCCAAGTCTTTGGCTAAATCTCGAATTGCTCGAGCTGTCTGAAAACTGCGCTGTCCCGGTTCAACTACTATAATGAAAGCATTTACGCCTTTAGCCGTCCCGCGTCCCAGGTTCTCTACGCCGGCATCCATGTCCATAATGACTACTTCAGACCTATTTAATATCAGGTGGCTAATCAAGCTCTTGAGTAGAGCTCCCTCTGGACATAGGCACCCGCCGCCTCCTTTTTTAACTGTGCCCATGACTAGGAGCTTTATGCCATGTTTTTGAATTGAAAACTGCTCGGGGATATCGTCAACCTTAGGATTAAGCTTGAAAAATGTGCCGAAGCTGCCTAGTTTGGCTCCGGTACGTTCCTGTATCAGCTCCTGGAGTTCGGCAATTGGAGTTATGCGTCGGGCTTCGTCATCACTTATGCCCAAGGCTGTAGCTAAGTTTGCATCGGGATTTGCATCAATGGCTATGACCTTGTTGCCTTCAGTGGAATATATCCAGGCTAGAAGGCTCGTCAGCGTGGTTTTTCCTACGCCACCTTTACCACTAATAGCTAGTTTCATACCCTATTGCCAGGTTCTGAAGAAGACGGGGTTGCCAGTGGATTATCCCCAATCTTGGGATTATCATTTTCGTAGCAAATCTATGTGGAGTATATCTGATGCTGAAGACAAAATCAAGGCGTTTTTTCTATTAATTTAGTTCCCAAGTTAATTGGAGCAATGCTATAATAAAGCGGTGCGCCTTGCTATCATCGGGCTTGGTCTTATTGGTGGCTCTGTAGGCTTGGCTTTGAAACAAGCCAATTGGCGACAGGCAGAGGTAGTTGGCTATGTCCGCCGTCATGAAGTAGGCTCTTTAGCCCTGAAATTAGGCGCCATTGATAAGGCTGAATCAAGCCTCCGTGAAACAGTCAAGGGTGCTAACATTGTTATCATTGCTGCGCCAATTCTGACCATAAAGGATATTTTCTCACAAATAGCTCCTGACTTGTCAGCTGATTCTATTGTTACCGATACTGCCAGCACTAAGCTACAGATCATGCGATGGGCGGAAGAGTTGCTGCCGCCAGGGATAAATTTTGTTGGTGGTCATCCCATGGCCGGTAAAGAAACATCAGGGATCAGAGCTGCTACAGCCGACCTGTTTCACAATTGCACTTATTGTCTGACACCAGCATCCCAGGCTAGGCCGGCAGCAGTGCGGACTGTAGAGGAAATGGTAAAAAAACTGGGAGCTATTCCTCTAACCATCGGTGCTCGGGAACATGACAGCTTAGTAGCTGGCGTTAGTCACCTACCATTATTACTGTCGGTGGCTCTGGTCTCAGCAACTACCAAAAATTCCTCTTGGCAACAGATGTCACGTCTAGCAGCCAGTGGTTATCGCGACCTTACTCGCTTGGCTTCAGGAAATCCAGAGGTTAATGCACATATCTGCCTGAGTAATCAGGCTGCTATTGTCTCTTGGATTGATGCGTTCAGCGAGGAGCTACAAAGGCTACGTAAGCTGGTGGCTGATGAGAGTAATGAAATAGAGAAGGCTCTGACTCTTGCTAATAAGGCGAGGCAGAAATGGCTGAAAAGGCGCGGTTGAAAAAGATCTTACCTCCCAAGGAATTGGTTGGAGAGGTTGCTGTGCCTGGTGATAAGTCTATTTCACATCGGGCCCTTATCTTCAACAGTTTGGCGCTGGGTAGCAGTAAAATTAGTAATTTTTCGCCCGGGAGAGATTGCCTATCGACTATAAACTGTCTGAGGGCTCTGGGTGTAAGGTGTACAAGACAAGAAAGCAAGCCGATGGCTATGCTCGTTCATGGGGTTGGTAACACAGGCTTAACCGAAGCTAAGAATATTCTCAATGCTGGAAATAGCGCTACAACTATGCGTCTTCTCAGTGGTGTGCTTGCTGTCCAACCCTTCCTTTCCATATTTACTGGTGATATCTCTCTTCGCTCTCGGCCTATGAAGCGGTTGATTGAGCCACTTTGTTTGATGGGTGCTGAAATCTATGGGCGTGGCGAGGATTCTTTTGCTCCTTTGGTTATCAGGGGTAAGAGACTCCACGGTGTGACCTACTCCTTGCCAGTACCCAGTGCTCAGATTAAATCGGCAATTTTGTTAGCCGGCCTCTTTGCTCAGGGAGACACTACTGTAGAGCAACTTCAGCCATCTCGCGACCACACTGAGCGACTGCTCAAACGGATGGGTGCTAAACTTGAAAGTGACAATTCTCATATTTTCTTGACACCATTAACAGCCCCCTTAACTTCAGTTGACCTTTGTATGCCCGGTGACATCAGTTCAGCAGCTTACTGGCTGGTTGCTGGAGCCATCCATCCAAATGCTAAGATTAAAATAGCAAATTGCGGCGTCAATCCGACGCGGACTGGGATTATAGATGCACTTTTAGCTATGGGTGCCAAACTTAAAATAGAGAACCAACGATTAGAAGGTAATGAGCCAATTGCTGACCTATACATAGAATCTAGCCGCCTAAAGGCTATTGAAATCAGCGGAGATATAATTCCCCATTTAATCGATGAAATACCACTTTTGGCTGTGGCAGCCTGTGTAGCCCAAGGCGATACGTTGATCAAGGGTGCTGGTGAGTTGCGGGTCAAAGAATCTGATAGAATTAAGACTACAGCCCAAGAGCTTTCCCGCCTGGGTGCCAATATCGAAGAATCATCCGATGGCATGATTATTCATGGTGGTAGACTGTTGCTAGGCGCAGAGGTCAGAAGCCACTTTGACCATAGGTTGGCGATGAGTTTAGCA
>Ga0315280_10000063_pt1 | contig 185699 bp, 208 predicted proteins | sample YL17G06_40_MG_FD_203697 | JGI IMG/M metagenome (GOLD analysis project Ga0315280, IMG submission 203697) | Sediment microbial communities from Yellowstone Lake, YNP, Wyoming, USA - YL17G06_40 | ecosystem: Environmental > Aquatic > Freshwater > Lake > Sediment | place: USA: Wyoming | collected... | reverse complement strand
AAAAAATCTCAAAACTTACGCGGTTAAACTATTCTGTTTCGCTAAAGCGTGCGCTTATTGGAGCGCACGTACGTCAATATACACATCAGTGATAAATTTCTGCAGTTTGTGCTTTCCAATTCCCAAGTATGAGCTGAGCAGCTTAACGGCACCTTCCCATTCATAGAATGACGTGGGTCCATTCATTTCGATGTCGTTCAAGAAGTAAACATATACTAAATATGCAGGTACATCATTCTTCCTTAACAAATAGAGATGAGCTATTCGATTTGTGTACTGATAGAAATATTGAGACCATTCAACCTTGGTTTTAGAGTTCAGATAACGCTTGGTTTCTTCAAGGCTCTTTTGTATCTTTCTTATTGCCCCTTCATCTTCAGCCTGCGATGAAGAAATCAATTCCGGAATGTGTGCTTTTGCCTCAACCAAAAGCAACTTTCCAGAAGAGCTTTTCCCCAAAGCATCCCATTGAGGCCCTCCCTTCGGCCAAAACTGAGCCAAAGGCATCTTTTCTAACTTAACATTAAGTAGGTTCAGGAAAGCCTGATCACGATATTCCGCGTAATCGTCGCTTTTCAGAGGTGAAAGCCATTCAATATGTTCTTCCTCTGAGAAATTCAGCGAGCTCCAAATCCGCGAGTTTAGAATCCTAGGCTTATCATTTACCAGTTTCTGAATCCATTTCTGACTCCCTTTCTTTGCTTCAGGTTGGGGAAATCGAGCCATTTCAATTCCCTTTGATTTCTCTAGGCACGGCCCATTTAATATACACTACTTGAATCTTTAGCTTTTCCCATCAAGCAGGCGACTCAAGATTTTGCCACGGTTCACAACTTTGACAGTCTCAGAAAGAGACTCCCCTCAAAAATCAAGACAGCATACTACGAGGATTCATAGGGCTCTTTTTCAAAGGACATGTACGTAGTAATCAGGAAAAAAGAGGGGTTGTGCGGGAGATAAGAGACTTCTAACGTCTCATATCTCTGCTATTGATTTGGGTTTTCATAAGGCTAATTTCTCCAGAAGGTGAAAACAAAACGTATATGGTAAAGGATTTCCTAGACAACTTAAGCTTCTATTTGAGGAAGCGCAATTCAGCACGGACTTTTGGGCGTGCGTTAACGTCATACGTTGACACTGTTGCTTTACGAGTAGCTTATACTCGTCCTACTGTTGGTTAACACTGCATTGTTGGAAATGGAATGTTAAGCAGAGTATTTGTGGGCTTAAATATAATGCTTACTCAATTGTCGGATGATTAAAGAACTGGTTGAATATGCATAGAAGATGTTTTCATAAAACTTAAATTGTCTGAAGAGTATACTTTATGGTTGTGTAGGAGAAGGGAGAACAGTGTTTATGGAGAAGAAGATGGTTTCAGCAATAATGCTGACACTGCTGTTAACTAGTATGCTGGCTTTGTTGTTTGCGGCCATTCCAAAAGCAACCGCAGTTGAATTATCAGCCTCAGGAGAGGAAGGAGAAGGAGAATTGGGAGGACAAATAGTAGAACCATTAGGCCCTGAGGCATCTACAGTGGTGATGTTTGAGACATCGCATGACCAATTCACCAGTGATTTTCCAGGTTGGATTTCTGATTTACAAACCGCAGGGTATGTAGTAACAACTGATGATGGAGATCTCAACAAAATAGGAAAGGCTGATATTCTAATAATACCTGGGGCTAGGGGTAACTATCATATAATTGGAGCGTATACCGACGCAGAAGCGAAAATTATAGCTTCTTATGTGAACTCTGGCGGCAATTTAATTCTTCTCAGCGACTGGGGACCCGATTATACTGTTGATACAATAGAGATAGCAGAGGAACTTGGCGTCACCCTAAATAAGGTGGGCGAAGGATGGACTACTTTCACTACTAGCAATTTCGATACCAGCCATCCTATCATGTCAGGAATTAGCAACATTGAATTCTTTGCCCACACTACCATTGCATCCGGTGGGAATTCACTTATTTGGACCAATCTTGGTGAGGATGTCGCGGTCACCCTAACCTATGGACAGGGTTGTGCAGTAATATTCACAGACTACAATTGGCCGGCCAAATTTGAGAATGGTTACAACACCTATGACAACGCTAAGCTTGCTATGCAGACAGTAGGCTGGCTTGAAATTTGCGCACCTCCAGAGAGAATATGGGGTATTCCAGTAGATTTTAGATTTGAAAGAGACCTTTCTGTTAAGGGGAAAGGAGGCTGGTACGATCATCCAGACGTTAGATGTTTGCAAATTATATTGAATATTGACCCCGATACTCGCGTAGCAACATCTGGACCCGGCATGCCTGGCAACGAAACGACGTATTTTGGCGATTTGACTGAAAACGCTGTGAAGAAATTCCAGAAGAAATATGGTTTACCAGAGACCGGGAATGTTGATGAGCTGACGAGAGGGAAATTGAATGAAATACTGAATGATAAGTTCACCGAAGAGTACAAAAACAGTTTTAACCTCCTAAATACGACAGAAAGGAAATCCGCCATCTGGAACGACATCAAAAGTTTCAAAAGCAGTTACCCAGACCTTTCAAGTTTCCCGAATGAGCTTGTTTTAGCTGTTGCTGCTGTAGAAACTGGTGAATATGCACATTGGAATAACGAACATGTTGCTGATGACTGGGGACGCGGAATCATGCAAATTACTTCTGATAGTTATGTAGGTGCAGGTGGTGTAGATAGTGGCTCCGAGGATTGTATAAAGTGCAGAGATAGGGTGCTGAAAATTTATTGTTCGAAATATTATTCTAATACTCTTAAGGGAATCGAAGCTAACATAAAAGATGGATTGTATGCATTGAACGATAAATATCAACGGGTTAAGAAAGATAAGATACAACCTCCTGAAGGTTATACAAAAAATGAAACAATATGGATGTCAACTGTTGCCAGATACGGACCAAAAGGATTTACTGGCTATGCCTACAAATATATATGGGACGTAGGAGATGCGCTCATTAAGCTCGCTGACGGGCATTATGGGAGTTTTGATGGATTTAATGCTACACTCGCAAGGTATCTTGGTCAAAAATTCCAAAAAGCAGAGACTGAATCCATAAGACTTTATAGTCCTGGTGAACTCCGAGTTTACGATACTACTGGGAATATCACAGGCTTAGTGAATGGTGAAATTAGAGAAGAAATACCGAATTCCATTTATGATAACGAAACTGAGACTGTTATAGTATTCTTTCCTTCCCAGAATTATTATGAGGTAGCAGGGACAGAAACGTGGACCTATGGATTGTACATTTGTTTCACTAAAGACAGCGAAGCTACTACATTTACTGCAATTGACATCCCAACATCAGTTAATGCAATACATCAGTACACTGTTGATTGGGTTATTCTTTCTCAAGGTGGAGATGGTGTCACCGTTCAAGTGGATTCAAACGGTGATGGTGCATTTGAGTATACTTTTGCTTCAGATAGTGAGCTTACTCAAACTGAATTCTTAAGTCAGATTGCCCCGCCACTTTCAGTTTCTATAAGCCCGCTTTCATCCTCAATCCTCGTAGGTCAATCAGTAACCTTCACATCAACAGTTTCAGGCGGATACACCCCCTACACCTATCAATGGTACCTCAACGGCAATCCTGTTTCAGGCGCAACTTCAACTACGTGGACTTTCACGACGACTGCAAGCGGAATCTACTATGTGCACCTCAAAGTAACAGATTCTGAAGGCAACACGACCCAATCCGAAACGGCCCGCATAGCAGTGGCACCTCCAGTTCCTGTTGGAGGCTACTCAATCCCAATACAGACCCAAACAAAAGCAGAACCAGTCTTACCCTACATCGCTTTAATGGCAACCCTGACAGCAATCTTCACAAAACTGAGACCAAAAACCAAAAGAAAACGCTAAAACATGCAATCCAACCTTTCAACACGGATCCCACACGCACAAGCAGATGATAAACCATCAGCATCTATAACTTTGTTCGAGCTCATGTAATGTTTGGAGAAAACAGACCTTAGAAGTCCCACATCGGGAGATGTCCCACTTGACTTAAAACCTTACGTAGACGAATTTCGAATTCTTGCAGTGACCGCTATTTTGTAACAAGGTTTAAATTTCCTATTTCGAATCAAACTAACGGACATCTTGGAATGAAAGAGCATTTTCGTTAAAGAAAGATGCGATCCTGAGTTAATAAAAGTGTGTTCCCGATTCTTTTAGCTTGTTTTATCCTTCTCTTCTTTAAGTTGCTTTATTATGAGCTCTTTTCCATCAACATTCAATACCACAAAGCAAGGCTTAAGAATTCCGCCCCATTTATCTGCTCTAACAATTATTGCCTCACCAGCTTTGACTGTATTAGGTACGAATTCCAATACCTTTCTTTCGTGGGTCTTAGAACGTTCAATATCCACGTTCACAGGCATTTTGATGAGAGGTCGTTTGTCAGATTTTTTATTGGGCATTTTACTTTTTCTCTTCCGTTATTGTGAATATCTTAATCTTATTTCCCTCTTTACAAACGACAACTCTGTTACCCGTTTGATCTGAAGGGATTATGCATGAACCCGAATCTAAATGCTTAATTGTATCAATATCAAGACGAAGTGCGAAACCAGCACTTTTCGCCGATTTCTTTTCGGATGTCAAGTCTCACACATCCTAGCAACAATAGTATTGGCGTTTCAAATAAAAGTGTTTTTGCTGCAACCAATTGAGAAAAAGAGGGGTTGAGAAAGGATGTTGATTAACGGTACGCATTCAGCTCCAGAATGGTGGGGCTGCCCGGATTTGAACCGGAGTCTATAGAGCCCAAGTCTACAAGCCTAGACCAAGCTAGCCGACAGCCCCGTTGGGTTTGACGGGCAGAAATAGAAGGCTTAGAACGGGAATTTAAAACATTCTCTTAGAACGAGAACATGAAAACGATTCCGCTACTGTCTCCTGACGCCGCATTGAAGAACTTTGGGGCAGACGAGGCATTCATCTGGGATTGCGGCGTTGTCTGGGATGGCGTTTAGGAATCCCATGTAGCGGGCGCATTTGGCTGGCGAGTCGAAGACTTTGGGATATTCGGTGGGCTTGACTTCGATCACTTTCATGTCGTCCACGACTATGTCGATTTTGGACATGCAATAAGGACAAGCGTAGTAGTTTTGCCTCGGTATCGTTGATGAATCAGTCAAGACAGTGGGCTTCTCGAACGATTTTCCACACCCCTGGTATGGGCATTTGAGTCTTTCGTCGTGGACATGCATGCTACCCACTTCTCCAAGGTGTCCTTCAAATAAGTATCGTTCATATTAATATTTAATAAACATTTCCGTACACCTGCACAACAAGAATACAGATGCAAAAGGAGCCTCGGCCGGGCTTTGATCCCGGGGCCTGCTGCTTACGAGGCAGCCGCTCTACCAGACTGAGCCACCGAGGCAACGTGTTACTAGTGAGGTGAAGGCTTATTTTTAAGATGTTCGGAATAAGGTTTTTCGGGAATGCTTATGAAGAATTCCGCTCTGTTGAAGTTGATCTTGGAGCGAACTTCCATCAGGGATTTCGACAACAGCAGGGAAATTCCAAAAGATATTCAAGAACAGATCGTGTCAGCCGGCATAAAAGCTCCTTCAGCTGGGAACATTCAGCCTCGAACGTTCATAGTAGTGGAGGATGAAGCCGTCAAGGAAAGGCTGTATGAACTCTGCGAAGATCAGACTTTCATGAAGGACGCTCCGCTATGGGTTGTCGTATGCGTTGATCTTCACCGCCATCTAAAAGCTGCTCAATTGACGGGGGTAGAATACGACTTTACGGGCATACTTCCGTTTACGTTCGGCGTCTTGGATGCCGCATTATCCCTTGAAAACATGGTCATCGCAGCAGAAGCTTTGGGGTTGGGCAGCGTCATAATAGGGTCTGTGATTGAACACCCGAGAAAAGTTAAGGAGATTCTCCAACTGCCTGAAAATTGCCTAGCTCTGAGCATTCTATGCGTTGGTTATCCAGAGAAAAAGCCGGGAACAAGGAAAAAATGGGACAACCGCATTATCGCCTGCAAAAACCGCTACAAGGACATAAACGCAGAAGACGTTTTGAACTACTGGAGAAGATTCGTGTCCAACGATTTTAGGCGCAGCAAGAAGGCATCCTCAGACGCAGAAATCGACAAATTCTGCAAAGAAAAAAGCTACGGAAAACACTACTCAAACCACTACACTGAGAAATTCGTGAAAACCACGAACAGGAAACTCATGGACTTTCTCAAAAAGCAGCGCTTCCTCAAAGATTGAGATTCGGTGAAAGCTGGCAAATACACAGATAAACTTGATCGGAAACTATTGTCATGTGGCTTTGAAGTGAACCTGAGACGCCTCGAGTTCACACTGACCAGAAAATGCAATTCGCAGTGCATCCACTGCCAAGCAAACGCGTCCCCGCTAGAAAACAACGTGATGGAAGTCAAGGATGCACACAGTTATCTAGAAGAGACTGTTGCGGTTTCGAACCTCCAATCATTCATGGTTTTCGGCGGCGAACCCATGTTGTACCCAGAACGCGTCATCGCCATACTAGATAAAGCCCATCAACTCGGCATCCCCAAGATCGAAATGATAACCAACGGCGTATGGGGCAAAAGCAAGGAGCAAGCCAGAAAATGGGCGATGAAACTGAAAGCTGCCGGACTGGACGATGTGAACGTCAGCGTTGACGCATTCCACGTACAGTTCACGCCCGTCGAGTATCCCCAAAACGCCGCATCAGCTTTACTGGAAGCGGGAGTAGAAGACGTCAAGTGGAACGTGGCTGTTGTTGAGTCAATAGGCGCCGAAAACGAATACGACACCACTACGAGTGGCATTCTCAAGAAATTGGAGCCAGTGGGAATAGACGCCAGCTTCGTCAGAATAATCCCAGTTGGACGGGCAACGCAAAATCTGTATAGGTTTTTCCAGCACAAACCCTTGCGAGGAACGTGCGAGGGCGAACCAATCATCGGCAACCCGCTGAAGAATCCCGACAGCATATGCGTTGAGCCTTCAGGTTCAGTTGATGTCTGCTGGAACCTGTCCGTCGGTAACGCGAAAGAAACATCACTAAGTAGAATCATAAGGGAATACGATTGGCGAAAGATTCCCGTCATCAAAACCTTGGCTGAAGACGGACCAATGGGCTTGATGAGGCTTCCGTGGACAAAAGGTTTCCAATTTCAAGAAGACAACTACATCGACAAATGTCACCTCTGCTTAGAAATCAGAAAAACCCTCAAAACACACTAATTCTGTCAAATTGCCGAGAATATTTAAGGCGAAAACCTCTATTCTCTCGTGAACAAGGTGTGTAGAATTGGCTACCTTGAAAACGCTCGGAGAGAGAAAAATCATCGAGCTTCTTCTGGAGCAATTTGAAAAAATGCCCAACATGGCTATCCCCTTCGGAGACGACGTGGCGGCGTACCCCGCCGGCGATAAGGAACTGTTCATCTTGAAAACCGACATGCTCGTAGGCAAGACAGACGTTCCGCCCGGCATGAGCTTGTGGCAGGCGGCCCGCAAGGCAGTGGTCATGAATATCAGCGACTTTGCGGCCAAGGGAGCGAAGCCAAAAGCCATGCTTGTCTCATTAGGACTGCCAGACCACCTAACAAAAAGGAACATAATAGAAATCGGGGCTGGACTGAACGCGGGCGCCCGCGAGTACGACACTCACATTCTCGGCGGAGACACGGGCGAAGCCTCAGACCTCATCATCAGCCTGTCAGTCTTCGGAATGGCAGAAAAGGGCAAGGTGATGTTAAGAAGCGGAGCAAAACCTAGAGACCTCATAGCCGTTTCAGGCTGTTTCGGCAAGACTCTTTCGGGCTTGAAGATTCTCCTCGATCATCTTGAGGCTTCTCGAAAAGTTCGAGAGGTTCTCGTTGATTCGGTATTGATGCCAAAAGCACGATTGCAGGAAGGCTTAGCCCTCGGCAAAACAGGGGCCGTCTCAGCAGGCATCGATTCAAGCGATGGGTTAGCATGGAGTCTCCATGAGATTTCGAAAGCGAGCGGCGTTGGCATCGTTGTGGATAAGCTCCCAACCGCCAAGGAAGCGCTGGAGTTTGCGAAAGCGAACGGTCTCGACCCGACGGAGCTGACGCTCTACGGCGGGGAAGAATACGAACTGGTCCTAACGATAAAACCCAAACTGTGGCAAAAAGCCCTTGAAGCCTCAGGCGGAAAGCTTCTGCTGATTGGAAAGGTGACTACCGAAAAAGAGGTGGTGTTTGAGTTTCGTGGGAAGAAACGCGTCGTCGAACCTCGGGGTTATGAACATTTCGTCGGCGAAAAATGTTTAAGTCGAAGGTAGACCATATTTGTAATTGAGCGTCATGTCTAATTTGTCTGAGTACCCAACCGTTCGAAAAGCCCTGTTTTACGACAGACTCCCCCATGGTTTGGTTAAATGTGGCTTGTGCGAGAGAAGATGCGAGATTGAGCAGGGTTCCAGAGGCGTTTGCAGGACGCGAACAAACATAAACGGCGACCTGTACACGCTTGTGTACGGCGACGTTAGCGCGATTGAAAGCCGCCCGATAGAAATCAAACCCTTCTTCCACTACTGGCCAGGCTCAACAGCCCTCACGTTCTCAACGTGGTCCTGCAACCTCAACTGTGTCTGGTGCCAGAACTTTCACCTTTCGAAACCCCAGCCGAACCCCGCCGACGCCATCCACTATCCGCCTGAAAGAATTCTCGAGTTGGCCGTCTACAACGGCGATGCTGGTTTGTGCGCGAGCTTCCAAGAACCCACGCTATTGTCCGAATGGGCGATTCCGCTGTTCAGCCTAGCCAGAGAAAAAGGGATGAAATACTGTTGTTACGTTTCAAATGGCTACATGACCCCCGAAGTTCTCAAGGCATTACACGAAGCTGGACTAGACGGTCTTAAAATCGACATCAAAGGCACCAGCGAAACGTACGAACGCTACTGCGGCGGCGCCGACGTGGACAGGATTTGGAGAAACGCCCGAGAAGCCAAGAAGCTGGGATTGCACGTTGAGATTGTGGCTTTAGTTGTCACGGACGTTAACGATGACGAGGAGACTTTGCGGTCAATCGTCGAGAGGCATCTGAAAGAAGTTGGAACCGAAACTCCGCTGCATTTTACGCGTTATTTTCCGGCGTACCGATTCGGGAACCCGCTGACGAGAATCGAGACGTTGGAGAAGGCTTATGAAATGGCGAAGAAGGCGGGCGTTCTGTACCCTTACGTCGGAAACGTCACTGGACACGAGTTCGAGAACACGTACTGTCCCAACTGCGGAGAAAGACTCATTCAGAGGTACGATTACTACGTGCTCGAGTACAAAATCACCGGAGAAAAGAAATGTCCCAAATGCGGAACACCCATTCCTATCAGTGGCGAGTACTGTGGGCGACGAGAGCGTCCGGCTTATCTACTTTGACTTTTCAAGCGTTTCGGTCAGTTTGAAGTGAGCTGCTGCGCCGATTCCACGTCCCACCATCGAAATCATGTAAACAACCTGAAGTCCGGCGACGAGTCCGAAGAGGCTGCTAGCGTATTGTGCTAGGTATCCGCCTAGTAGGGAACCGCAGAACGATGTCACGCCCATTATCAAGTTGAACAGAGCCGTGAAGCTTCCCCGATGCTGTTCGGGAGAAATGTCTATGAGATAGGCAGTCTCGCACGCTTGCCCCAGCGCCGTGAAGATCCCCCAGATCCCGCTCACAACTATCAGCGTGTTCATGTCCGGCGCAAAAGCATAGGCCAACGGCACAGTGATCAGGCTGAACCTGAAAATGAGCAGTAAGGGTTTTCTTCCAACACTGTCCGAAAGCCTCCCAGCCCATCCCTGAAAGACTATTGTCACGAAAGACCCGGCAACGCTGACTAGGGCGATTTGGAGGAACGAAGCCTTCAGCACGTCAATTCGCGTTATGGCGAACAGTGGCCAGCATATGGACATGAAGAACATGAAGACGCTCATGACGCCGCAGTATCTCATAAAGTTGCGGTTTCCTCTCGCTTCGGCAAATATTTCAATGAGGTTCGGCATTATGCCTTCTTTGAAGCTGAGCCGCTGATTTTGCTTCTTCTCTCTCACGTAGAGCATCAAAAAAGAGGACGCCACGCCCGTAACAGACGCGACTATGAACGGCACGAGAAACATGTTCTGCGGCGACCCGCCCATGACTACCATCAACGCACCAGACCCCAACGTGGCTAACAAGCCTCCCACAGAAGCCCACAGGTTTATGGAAGCGCTTGCCCTTCCAAGTCTGGCGCCTGGAACCAAATCGCCAATCAGAGCTGTCCAAGCAGGAACAGCCATCGAGCCCAGAAGCGCTTGGAAAACGAGTAGCACGATCAGTTGGCTTGGATGGGACACGAACATCATGGGTATCCACATCCCTGCGATGATGAGTCCGCCGAAGATGATGAATGGAATTCTGCGTTTGAGTTTGTCGCTGAGTCTTCCCCAGAACACCTGCATCAGGTTGTTGGAGAGGTTTATTGAGGACTGGAACCAACCCATGTCGGAGGATGAGGCGCCGAGTTTTACGGCGTAGTCGCCCATGAAGGGACCAGCCATGCCGGCGCTGAGAGAATTCACTACTGACCGAGCATAAAGAGGCTTCAAGTCTCCTTTCGGTTTGTCGTCTTGGGCTGTTCCTTTCTCCACTGTAAGTTTCCTGCTAGCCGGTTGCCGCGCTTAGATTTTTGAATTACCGTGGTTGATGCTTAAAAACCCGTCGTGCTTTCTGCTTCCTGATGCGGTTTCGATTGCGAAGCGCGCTGCTGAAACGGTAAAAGAAACTCAAGCGTTTGATGTTAGCTTCTAGGAGTTTTCGGGGAAAATTTATATTAAACTCGTGTTGATTTATTTGTAATCTCGCATCGGAACCCAAAATTTTGGGCGCGATTGTTCTGCCTATTTCTTCTTTGCACTTCGTCCTTTGCGTTTCTTGGCTATCGTCACCGAGCGCGCGCCGTTCAACTGTCTTATTTGAGCATCGGGGAACATTTTCTCGATATCTCTTCGGAGTTTTGCGATGTCGACTTGCCCGTAGGTTTTCACGTCGACGATTGGTTTCTCGTTTTCATCGTATTTCACGTGGAGCGTGTACCCGCAGCCCAGTTCGATTTGTGTCGGTTCTAGAACAAAACCCGTTTCTTCGCCGTCGAACTCTATGAGATTTTCTGATTCGCGTCGTGATTTTCTTTCAGCCATAGGCATCACAACCCGCTAAAGAAGCGGTGGTGGAGATTAAAGGTTGCTATGTTTGCGTATGGATTGGCGGTCTTTAGCTAGTGTATCATCATTTTTTCTTCGTGTTTCTTCAGGTATTCGGCGGCTTTCGTCATGTCCATGAACAGGTCGTCAACCCGCTGCACGTCTTCAACAGAGACTTTTTCCTTCTTGGCGGATTTGGCGTTCTGCGCTGAAAGGCTGAGCATCTGCACAGCGTATCTCAGTGAGCTTTTGGCTCCGACTTCTGCGAGTTTCTGCAGCGCGTTTTTTTCGAGTTTGATTTTCTCTTCTGCCGAGCGGATGCGGAGTATTTCTTTGACACTTTCGACGTCGTAAGGCTGCGTTGCGATTATTACGGAGCGGTCGATGAGGTCCACGGGGAACCCGAGGGGACTTTTGATGTCTGTTCCGCGGATTTTGGCTATGCCCCTGTTTGTTGCGAGGATTATGATGGGGACGAGTTCGCTTTCCATGGCTCTGCCGAGGAAGCTGAACGCCTCTAAATCCAGCAGGTGGGAGTCGTCGATGAAGAGCACGCCGGGGTGGATGAAGGCTTTTCCGTTGTCTATCCACTCTTTGACCTGCTGGTCCACGGCCATGCGGATTTCCATGTCGATTTCTTTTGATTCTGCTCCGCCGAAAAACATCGAGAACATTCCGCCACCCTGGCGTTGCTTCGCGTTTAAATCGTCGAGGTCAGACAGCGTGAGCATGTAGACGAATTCTTTTTCTTTGAGGACTTTTCCGTCCGGGCGTAGGATTTTGCGCGTCGTGTCGACGTCGTAAGTTTTTCCTTTCGTGCTTTCTGCGCTCAGGCCGAGGTTGGCTACTCTGCCCGTTTCGGCGTCTATTTGGACCACGTTGCCTTCTGATATGCTTTCTTGGATGATTTGTTGGGCTATTGATGCGCCGGCTTCTATGGATTTTTCCTCCTCATTCGTTCTCAGCGTTAGGTGAACGCTTTCTGGGACTTTCTGGTAGGGGTTGTACGGGTGCGGAGCGGTTTTTATGTCAACGTGGGTGAGTTCGCCTTCGTAGACTTTGCGCATTTCGTGGATTTCGATGCCGATGCATTTGCGGATGGCTTGGATGAGGATTTCTGTTTTTTTGCGTTCGCTGCTGTAGACTTCGCTTCCGCTCATCTCGATGAACGGCACGTTGGCACCTAACTCGCGGGACACTGCCACGGCAATGGCGGTTTTTCCGGTGCCAGGCGGTCCGGCGAAGATTATGCATTTTCCGCTGAGTTTTCCTTCCTTTATCATTCTCACTACGAGTCCAGTGGCTTCCCGTGCTTTTTCTTGGCCGACCATGCCGTCTTTTACTTTGATGGCGTTCAAGTTTTGGTCTAAGCCTAATCCTTTGATGTGAGTGTGGGCGCCTATTCTCTCGAACCTGGTTGTGGGTTTTGCGGGTAATTCCTTTATTGAAGCCATAGTGTGGTTTCACCTCGTCTTGTTGAGATGGGATATTGCAGAAATATTGAGAATTCTTCTGTGATATAAATCTCACTTTTGTCCTCTATCGAGCAGGTAGTTCAAGACGGTTATGCATGTAGCCGCGAGGTAGGGTTGTTTTCCCAAGCTGATTTTTTCGCCGTAACGCAGAGCGAAACCTTCGACTTTTTTTGGCAAGCCGACGTGGTCTCCTAGAACGAAGACTGGGTTTTCGTTTAGTGTTGTTTCGTTTACGTCTTTTCCGCCTTCTTCAAGGACGTAGATGGGCGATTCTGCGGCTTTTGCCTTTATCAGCGCTTCGAAGCTTGTTTTGTCCATGGTTATGCCTGGATGCGTTTTTCGAGACAGGACTTTTCTCAGGATTGTTTCCCATGTTTGTTGGTCTGTGCGCACATCGTGAAGGGTTGCTCCTTCGATTTTCAGGTGTAGTGGTGGTTTCGGTGGACCGTTCAGTGTTGCGTGGAAAAGGACATCCTTGCGGATGGCGTGCGAGAGGAAGAGGCTGGCGACCGTGCATTCGTAGACTATGTCCAAGCGCCCCGCATCATGCAAATTGGCAAAGTATGAGTCGGTGCGACCTAGACGAGAATAAAGGATGAACTCACGCAACAGACTTCCTTCCTAATAATAATGAGAGTCATAATGAAATATAATCTTAGACCATCCACCACCAACCAAACCAACTTACGCCGTGGATTGAAGCCTCTCTATCTTTTTCATTTCATCGTAGAGGTATTCGAACCACTCATAGAGTCGCGGTTCGTGGTATTCCTTTCTCATACCTTCTATGATTGGCTTCAGCTTTTCCCACGGTAGAATAATAGAGAAGAGCTGGGACACCAGATAGGCGTCGACTAGTTTGTTTCTGAGAAGAACGCCGATCTGTTCGTGGAAGCTGCAGACCATTAGAACTACTTCGACCCATAGGAGTTCGAGGTATAACCAGCCTCCGAAGGCATGACCTATTACTCCTCCGACAACTCTGTTTCCTCTGTCCCTTATGAATATCTGAACTGTTCTTCCAGTGTTGTCGGTTTTGCTGGTGATATATCTCCAAAGACCCTCCAGAACTGCTCGGTAGTCGTCTTCTGCAGATTTGAAATCATCATCTGTCTTGCATACCTGAAACGACAAGTCGTTTTCATTCATGAGTTCCATCGTCTGAACGTTAGCGCACACTAACCTTTAAGATTTGACATTTCTAAGTGAGCCTGTATTCTGTCCTTGTTGAATTTGAACTGCAGACGGAGTGTCAAGATGACGAGCGCCTTGGCTGCAGAGTGTTCAGAGTGAAGCGAATCATCTCGATAAACTGCTTTCCACAAAATCACTAAAAGAATCTTCTGTTTCAGCAAAGAAGCAGAACGTTGGTTGGGGTAAAATCTTATTATTCCCTTTTCAAAGGTTACACATAATGAAGTCAAAGGATTTTCCATTGATGGCAGTGAGCTGAAACAAAGGATGACTTCATATCTTCTTTCATTCTTTCCATCTTCCTTTCCTGTGCATTCTCTTCAAGTATCTTTTTCTTCTTCTGAGTTTTTTCTGAGATCGTTTCATACAGAACCCAGCTATACCTATCTTGGACTTAACACATACTCTTTGTTCTAGATTGAATGAACTTTTGTGAACTTATCTCTCTTTCTCTGCCTATGAATATAGCTATTCAGACTTTCTGGGATGACATGATTGTCCATCTACGTCGAATTGTGTACGTCAATATTGCAGCCACTAAGATCACAACTAAACCTATCATGATCACGAATTCATTTGAAGTTGCCAGCCCGACTGCTACTATGGCAAAAAGAACTACCCACCACCAATCAAGTACTTTGCTGGATCGTGATTTCATTGAGTGTCCCACAGCGGATTAATACCTCTAGTATTCTTATGACTTGTGGCGTTCGCACGCAGTGTAGTAGAAATCTACTTATTGCTTTCATAGTATCTCTTTCTCAAGCCAATTCGTTGATTCTGCCCGTCACGTCGTCGTCGCTGAATCGGGTGGGGGTAAAGTTTTATCCCAAACCAAACCACATTTGGGCAAATGACAACTAGCTAGACGTGAAGTTTTCTGAAAAATTCCTCAAGTAGGAAAAGATAGTGGTCGGGTGTGTTCGCTACGTCTTCTTTGCGTGAATCCCAATTATCCAGAATTCCGAGGAGACGTATTCCCAGACTATGCTTCTTCTTTTTCCTGAAGTAGGCTATCGTCTGTTTTCTGGTCAGAGGAAGGCAAGCTTCCTCTGAAAACGCCAAATAAGATAGGCAGACGTATGCGTCTTTCAGAGAATAGTAGACGAGTTTGGTTTTTCTATCGGTCGGATGTGGGAGAGTGAGCATGTGACGGATTGTGTCAAGAGTGTCTCTGCGTTTGTAGGCAACGTAGTTGACTGCCTCTTCTTTTGTTGGCAATTCTAGGTCTAAACTGCCATAGAGAGGCTTTGCGTATAGAAACTCCAAACAATGACCCCTTGGCATAGTCCTCAATTCATCGAGACTGAGAAGATAAAGCGAGAATTGGGGATATTTGAGGAAAACACTCTGAAGACTTGTGATGATTTCCTTACTTATCTTCTTGGTTATTATTACCGAGTCATAGTCACTGTCTGGTCTTGCCTCTCCTTTTGCTCGACTGCCGTGATGTAACAAACACAGTAGATTGCTCTGCAGAGCTCCCAGAACATCCTCTCTGAAACTCTGTAACACGTCGTACTTTCCTGACATTAAACCCACAATTTCTAGTAAGTCACAAAAGTCCGATAAAACACTGCTGTTCAGCAAAGGGTTTTGGGGGGTAAAGTCTTATCCAAACCAAACCGACGGCGATGCTCTGCCTTGGAAGAAGAGGCTACCGAGAGGGCAGTATACAGGATTCAGGCTACAGTAGGAAGCAGGAGCAGTAATAAGGTAAGGGTATAGGTATAGTCGGATTGAGTATATGGCACACACTTGGGTTCCAGCCGCGCTATTTATGATTCGATCGATCATACTCAGAGCATGGACAGGACATGTCGATCGATTGGTTTCAAGCTATTTCTTCATTTTGAGATAGAGTTCCACAGTCTTTGCCGAGTCCATCAGTGGAACAATCTTTATCCTCATTTCTGGATGGTAGCTCACAACGAAATCGATTAACTTCTCCTCATCGTCGCTTTCGTATAGAGTGATGCCTTTTTATCATCCCTGTTTCGCTTGGCTCACCTAAATGGTACGCTGGAGTGATTGGCTTCACATGTTTCTCAGGGTTATTCTTAAGGGCTTCATGAAACTTCTGAAATTTTTGCAATGCCTTGTCCGTATCTTCTCTGGAGTACTCCCAGAACATTATGAATTTCATTCACTTCACCTCCCTTGAAGGTACTGATTTGTCTGCAACAACTTATATTTAAAATCATTGAACAAATGACAGTTCACCTATTTTGGTGTAGTTGTTCTTCTTTTCTTGAAGGCTTTCAAATAATTTTTTGTATTATGGGTGTGCGCGCGCTAAGTGAGTGTGTATGAGTAAGCTAGTGATAGTGAGTTAGAGTAAGAGTCAGAGAGTAAATGTTTGGTTTTGGGATAAAGGTAAAGTTTTATTCCATAACTTGTGCTTCAGAGTATTGGGAACCGAGTAGAGGAAAACGTTTACGTGGGTTGCATGAAGATAGTAAAGATAGAAGAGCTTCCTGAGGAAATGCTTCAATCTAAGATCAGAAGGACCATGTGGGAAAACACTAACGAAGAAGAAGTGGCCCAACGATGTGGACCTGATTGTTCTGCTGCAAACGAAGAATGCAAAGAAGGAAAGATGGTCGGCTGACGTTGAATTCGTTTCCACTCCTCAGCAGGCTCAAGAGATTTTGAAGGCAGTTGGGAAATACATGGAGAAAAGATACAGTCCTGAAAATGCGCGAATCTTCGAGCTGGAAATTAAAAGGCAAACTGGCAACAGGACTACTCCTCAATAGTTCTTTCATCCAGGTTTTGGTTGGTTGGGGTAGAGTCTTAGCGCGCACTCTTCTAAGAACAGACGACAAAAGAAGACTTAATAGAGTGTGTACGCACACTAGAGTGTGTGGATTGACCCAGAATGACAAAGAACCTAACTATAAGAATAGATGACGAAACTGCCAAGAAAATGGAGAAATATCGAGAAGTTAACTGGAGTGAAGTTGCTCGAAAAGCTATCAAGAAATACATTACTGGCAGAGAAGCCACAAAGAGGTATGATACAACAGTCAAATCCCACGAAACGAGAGGCACATATCGTCTGAAAACTGGGGATGAGTGAACAATGAACGAGTACAATGATTTTCTTAGTGCAGCTTCTTTCGGCAAGGAAGATGCCGTGGGTTTGGGTTTAGGATAAAACTTTACTCCAACCAAATCATTATCCGGAAAAGCCACAGCTGATGAGCTGCCAACTGTGTCATGCATACGCACAACACAGGGAGGGGGCTTATGGACAGATTCTGGGTGGTGTGTGAAGAGCGTTTCGTGCTGCTTTGCAGACTGATTTTGCTATACAGAAGGGTTGTCCGTTTATGTGTCCGTAAGCCCCACAGTGCGCGTTAACACTAACAAGTGCGGACAAAAGAACCGCGTAGGGCGAAGCCTACAGAGAAAGGGGCCCGGTCCCTGGCTTCCCAACAGTTTACGAAGCAGAGAACAGTCGCGCACATACGCGCGCTCTGTTGTCTAATCGCTTTATAAGGAAGTATGCGCAGTATAGGGCAGTAGCGTTCTGTCGTTGAAGGACGAGAAGAACACGGCAACGTTACACGTTACAATCAATTGTGAAAGGAGTGATGGAAAATGGCGGAAAAATCGGGAATTGTTTTCATTGGAAGTAAACCTGCAATGAGCTATGTTCTGGCGATTATTACAGGCCTGTCCGCGAGCAATGCTAAAGAAATAACCTTGAAGGCCAGAGGACGAGCAATCACAACAGCTGTTGACGCAGCTGAAATAGCCAGGAGGCGCTTCCTAAAAGACCTGAAAATAAGCAGAATCGCTATCGGAACAGAGGAGATGCCAGCAAGAGAAGGCGAAAACAGGGTACGGATGGTTTCAACAGTGGAAATAACGCTCTCAAAAGAGTAGGAAAACCTTGCGAAACACGTGCGCACGCAATAACAGTAAGGGACCATTAAGAAACGGGCAACGATGAAAAACAATGAAGCTTGCTGTTCTGGTCTGGGAGTATCCCCCAAAAATCGTCGGTGGCTTGGGAACCTACTCAGCTGAAATAACTCGCCAGTTTGTTCTCATGGACAATGACGTTACAGTTTTCACGATGAATGATGATGCAGGTAGCCTACCGACGCGTCAGATTTGGCGAGGTATCGAAATTCATCGGCCGCAATACATCAACATTTCTGAATCGTTGCCCGATGTAGTTGCAGAAGACATAAAGAAATGGGGCAGTGGGATACAATGGTTCTCAAAAATCCTCATGTACAATTATCTTAGCGCTGCAAAACTCGTTAATGAGTCGATAAGAAAAGAAGGCATCAAGTTCGACCTTATCGTTGCTCATGACTGGCTTTCAGCCATAGGAGGAATGACTGTCAAGAAAGAGGCAGGATTGCCTTTTGCGTTCCACGTTCACTCAACAGAGAAAGGAAGAACGCTTGGAGGCGGCTCGGTTACGGTGAGCAACATTGAACTCCACGCCGCCAAGGCGGCTGACCTTATGGTGACAGTTTCTTATGCAATGAAAGAAGAGCTTATAGGCCTAGGCTGCCCGAAAGAAAAGATCCAAGTTGCCTACAACGGGGTCGACCCAAAGAAATACGATCCAGCAACAGTGACTTCTGAGCAGATCAAGAAAGTCAGAGCGACGTATGATATCAAAGACGATGACTACATGATTCTTTTCATAGGCAGACTCGTTAGCGTCAAAGGCGTTGACAAGCTTATCATGGCGTTGCCCCACATTCTGACAAAAAATCCAAAGGCGAAGCTTGTAATTGTGGGTCTAGGCGACCTACAAGAATACCTGATGAATTTGGTCAAAGCCACGAAAATGAGCGATTTTGTGAAGTTCCGTTTCGAGTTCATTCCAGAAGAGGAACGCATCCTTCACTACGCAGCGTGCGATGTCGCAGTTTTCCCAAGCTTCTATGAACCTTTCGGAATAGTGGTTCTCGAGGCAATGAGTATGGAGCGGCCAGTTGTCATCGGTGCAGCTGGCATCAGCGGTATGCGGGAGATAGTCGTGTATCACGGCGAAGACCAGTGCGGTTATCACGTAGACCCAAGCAACCCGTCAGACATAGCTTGGGGCATAAACAGCGTCTTGGAAAACGATGAGAAAAGAAAGTGGTTGGGCAAAAACGGCAGACGCAGAGTCCTGAACGAGTTCACGTGGGACAAGATAGCTGAAAAAACACTGGGGCTTTATGAACAGATCATTAAACACTAAGCCTAGCGCGAGAAGGCGATAGACGATAAGCGTATCAGGTTTTTATTCGTAGAATATGAGGTTTTGTTCCTCCAATTTTTCGTGAAGCTTATGCACAGCGTCATAAACGTCCTGTTCTTTCTTTGCTCCTGTGCAAACAAGGTTCCCGCTTGCGAATATCAGTATGACCACCTTAGGGTCGTCCATCCTGTGGATTGATCCTGGAAACTGCTCCGGCTCATACATGGTTTTTCCAAGCGTGGTAGCTGCCTTCTCCAAATCTACATGTCCGCCTAAGCGTGCAGAAGCAACAATGTTCACAACCTTCAAGTCCGGCTTCCTGATTATGACTATTCCGCCCTTTTTCAACTCTTTAACAACCGTCATAACAGCCCTACGTGATTCCTTTTCCGATCTCGCTCCCGTGCAAACCATTTTACCAGAATTGAAAATTAACGTCGCCGTCTTCGGTCTCTTGAGCCTAAATACTAATCCGGGAAACTGTTCTGGACGATACTCAACTCCTGGAAAACTCCTGAGAATAGCGCTCAAATCGACCTTCTGGTTCAAGGTTGCAGCGGCAACAACGTTTTGAATGTTTATTATTGCTTTAGTCTTCGGCATTAAACACCGCTTCTTATAGTGTAGTGGTTGCTTATACGTCCTTTATGAAAGCCTTGTGTTGCCAATGTAGAGAAGCTTCCCACACATTTCCTTTTTTCTGTGGGCGCGCACTTTGATTTAAAATGATTCCCTGCGCCAAATATTGTATGGGCATTGCCTCCAGCAGTAGCTACCTCCCTTAAAAACACAGCTCCGGCATTCAGGCCTATCAAAAAACCTAGGCTTACTCACAACCCTTCCACAGTACAGATATAGCACTAAGTTTCATTTTTAGTTTGTGGGTGGTGCTTTTCCAAGGTTGAGCACGTGCTACGGGACACTTAGCGCGCGCTTCTGGTAACTTTGTCTTAGCTAAGAATTAAATAGTTGGTGAGCCATAACTCAGATGGCAGAAGTAGAGACCTGTAGGCTATGAAATATGGTTTCTAAGAATGTTGAGATCGTTCTGAAGACTCTGAAGAGCAATCCAAACCTCATGAGAGACCTTAACAACTCCTTGCAGAAGATTCTTGACACGGCAAAAGTTGACTTATCGGACGAGGAGATAGCTGAGCTTTTCCGCACGATGACTGAGGCTATCGTAATCGCTGACCCACGAAAAGACGTCGTTATTATTGAAACTAAGCCCAAGCCGCAAGGAGGCTATCAAGAGGATATGGAAAGAGGAAGAAAAGAAGGCACATTGAATTTTGAAATGTGGTTGAGATACGTTAAGAACTTAACGGGGCAAACAATCTTTCAGATGAATCTCAATCCAGACCCGGTTGTACAACGAAAACTAGAGGAAGAATACGAAAAGTGGAAGGGGAACAAAGGAAACATGTAGGCAAAGCGTTGAATTCTAATCCCCTCCCCGTCAAAATCAAGTAGATTCTGTCTTTGTCCATTTGGGTCTCACTTCAAAAGAGCGGTGTGCGCGTGTATGTTTCTTTTTATATGTCTATAGGTCTCTTGCGTTGAGTGTTTTGTGATGTCGGTAGTCAGTGATTTCTGGTTGGTTGGATAAAACTTTACCCCAACCACCACCAACCAACCAGACGACATGATTGCGGAAAAGTTATAGCTGAACCGAAAGCAACTACTCTGATTGGTGTTCAAAGTGCTTGAAGGCAAAAATGTGAATTTGAGGATTATGGAGAAAGAGGATTTGCCACAGTTTGCAGAATGGGTTAACAAGCCTGAGGTCTTTGGTGAATACAATCCTCTGCGTCAGATATCCAGAACAGAGGCAGAAAAGATGTTAGAGACCCCTCTTGAACTGAAACCATTCTTCATAGAGAAGAAAGATGGAAGCAAGATTGGTTTTGTAGCCCATTTCTACGTCTTACACGTTGCAGGCAGACAACTGGAAATCGGTTATAGTTTGGTGCCGAGTGAGAGAGGGAAAGGCTACTGCACCGAAGCTGCACAGTTAATGGTGGACTACTTGTTTCTCTCTAAGGACACAATGCGTATCCAAGCCCAAACTGACCCGAGAAATGTAGCCTCTCAGAAGGTCTTAGAAAAAGCTGGGTTTAAGAAGGAAGGAACACTTCGTAAAAACTTCTTCGAGAGAGGAGAATGGAGAGATGCCTATATCTACAGCATTCTTAGAGAAGAATGGAAAGAACCAAGAATACTAACAAGGACAACTTGAGAAATGGGATAAAACTTTACCCCATCTCCCATTCACTTTCACCCCCTCTCACTACCTACCTCCCTCACACTCTATGTATACACATACGGAAAAAGAGAAGGGGGAAGATGAGAGAACTCTTGCTTAAGGGCAAGGAAAGATGGGGAGGATGTACACACGTTTGTAAAGAGATGGGAGAGAGAGGGAGTAAAGTTTTATCCGACCACCACCAACAAGAAATTTTAAATCCTGAGCGAAACCAGACTTAGCATTATGGACCGCTTGGAAAATGCAAGGAAGACTGTTCTAAAAGCATCTCGTGCTTATTATGCTCATCTAGGCTACTACGAAGAGCGCACACGCGCTGAAACCACCACAAAACATGAGCTCGACTTTCTTGAATTCGCCTTCCGCACCCATGCGACTCATAAAGTCAGAGACGTGCTCGATGTTGCGTGTGGAAGCGGCAGACACGTACTCGGGCTAGCGCACCGTGACTACAAATGCACTGGACTAGACTACACCCCAGAACAAGTTCAGATAGCCAAAACCAGAGCCGAGCGCGAAGGAGTCTCCATGAAACTGTCGCAGAGTGACGCCACGAGGCTGGAGTATGAGAACGAATTTGACGCGGTGCTTGCATTGTACATACTTTTTCTGTTGCCAGACGATGACAGTGCACTGGCATGCTTGCGGCAGGTTCACCGCGCGCTGAAATCCGGAGGAGTAATGGTCTGCAACATCGCCAACCCCTTCTATGAGGGCGAGAACTGGTTTTCTCTCAAATCAGTCCAACAAGGACGTCATTTCACGGATGTCCGTGTTTCAGGCATGCGATACATAAGCATTGATCGAGTCCAAGACTTCGACCCACTTCACGGCGTAGCTTGGTGGCAGGAAACGCATGTAATCGAGACTCCGGATGGCGTGCACGTCTTTCGAGAACACGAACGCCTGCGACTCTTCACTTACTGGGACATCCTCCACTATCTTCAGGTAGCTGGGTTCAAGCAAATCAAGTGTTACCCCGATTGGAAGACCGAACTGCCCAAAAAACCCAAGGCGGAGATGTTAGTCTTCGTTGCCAGAAAAGACTGACTGCACTGGAGACCTAGACGCGTTGCTCTCTGCCGAAACAATGTATATGTGAGTCCCCATACCTACATTGTTTTTGCATCATCAACCTTGAATCCAGTTCCGTCGTTTTGGTTGGTTGGTGGTGGTTAGAGTAGAGTTTTATCCAAAATAGACCAGTAAATGGTGTTGGAGGAATGAGTAAGTGGGCATGAAGAAAAGTCTGCACAAGTTTCAGGAAAAAATGATGAGCGAAATGACCTTTCGGCAATACTTTCGTGACAGATGCCAGTTCGTCTTAGAGCACTTTGAGTTGCCCGAAACGAGTGACTCCTCAGGAACGCAGTCAGACTCAAGAGTTGTTGCCAGAAAGAACGCTTATCGAAAGGCTTCAGCTGTATTGGGACTTGCAGGCGGAGGGTTGGCTTTGATCTCGTCGGTTTACATTTATTTTCTTCTAGAGCCCTTCGTGTCTATATCCGCAATATTGATGATTGCGGGCAGCGTCCTAGTCTGGACACGAAACACGATGACAGGCTCGTTGCTTATACTTGCAGGAGGATTATTCGGCGGATTCTTCGGACTGCCCTCTTTGCTTTGGATACTGCTCGCAACTGCCTTCGGAGACTGGGCCTACAGTTTGCCCCTGCTGCCACTTGGAATGCTTCTGCCTGTGGCTAGCTTCGTGCTCGCACTCATGAGTCGAGAACCTTCCAAGGCAAAACTTCCACTGTGACAATAAGCTCAAGAACAAAGTCACTCAATCTGCCCATCAGCCAAATTAGCTCACATCCTCTGCCGACGTTTCGCATCACCGGTATGAAGTGTATTGTTGTTCATCGGTAATCTATAACATTTATTAAGACGTAAGACAATCGTTATGTCTAAGATAAATCCGTGGCAAACCATGGAAACAAAAATCGTCTGCGCAGCCACACCCTCAATATCCAATCGATAAAACTAAGAGGAGCTGTAGGCTTGGACCTTAAACCAGTCAAGCTGGGGAAAACCATCGAGTTGAAGTATATACCTTTTGCAGAACTCGCAATTCCATGGAACGTATGCGTCGAAGCCGTTGACCCTGGACGTGAAGGCAGCACCCCCAAAGAATCAGGTGCTCGTCCTCGCGGAAAAATGACTGCTAACGGTTCAAAAGTTCCAAAAACTATTAGGCCTAGCGATTTGGATGCTCTGAAGTATTCTATAGGGCAATATGGCTTATTGAAGCCGTTTGAGGTGGCGGAACTGCCTGAGCGATTGGACTTCTTTTATGGCAACGGGAAATACGTGATAATTGATGGACATCGAAGATATTTCGCGATCAGAGAGATGCTAAAGTTGCCGACTGAGCATGAGGAAATGAAGCAGAAAGACACGTTGCGAACGAATTCTAAACATGACCAGATTATCAAGGGAGAAGTTCAAGCACAAGAGCAGTTTGACAGGCTGGACATTCGGGATTACGTGTTGATTCCTTGCCTAGTTTATCCTTACGCGACTTTTCTGCAGGTAGTGAGGCACATCATAGAGGACAAGCGATTCAACGTGAAGCCTTCGAAGGACGATTTTGAACTTGTTGAGAAAATGCGTGCAGCAGGGATGCAAGATCTAAGCCCAGAGGACTTGAGCGATCTATGGGAGACGCGAAGCCGAATCAACGAGGAGAGGCAAGCCATAGAGAATACTCTCCATGAGATTAGAAACAGGATAAAAGAGAAGGAAAAGCCGGAGGAAGTCGAGCAGACGAAGGTCGGCGAGACATGTTAGCATCGGAAAAGACCAGACAACCTTCATCGCTAATTCTCAATAATTATCTAGGTTTCACAATGCTTTTATCGAAATGTGAATGAGAGGTTTCTGGTTGGAATAGACATTGATCCTGATTCTGGAAATCGTGATTGCATCAATTGCTGTTGCTTTAATCTTGATGAGTTTGAAGACTCTGCAAGCCATTAAACACCTTGGCGTGGGCAACTCGTTTTGGATACCCATAGCTGTGTCGGGCTTCTTCTTCTTTTTCGGGTCTGTCGTGGCTATTCTTTTTGAGTTGAACTTTTCGCTGACTGAATATACAGATGAGGTAGTCCAGACCAGCCGGGTTCTTGCTCTCTGCACTTTAGTAGGCGGTGTCTACAGCTATTCAAAAAAAGTCACTAAAAATTTGGGGGAAAAGTTCATTCTAAAAGAGGAACCTGTCAAAGTGGAAAGCGCAGTTGAAACGGAAGCCAACACTACTGCTCCTTCCATAACCATTCAGGAGAGGTTAGCGCAAGAGAGTTTGCGAAAAGAATCCGAGCATGAATGCAAACACAAGTTTGGATACCTGCGAACGCTTCGAGCAACTGCCCCCATTCCTGATGAGTGCTTGAGCTGCGACAGAATTATAGAATGCAAGCATTCCTCGGCGAAGGCAGTAGCGCGCGCCAAAAGCTAGTCTTGAAACCTACATTTGTAGCTCTGTACATTATACTCTGTGACGACAAGGCATCTTGTAAATGCTCTTTCGTGATGTTTGGGTTTTTTCTTTTTCGATTCTTTTTCTATACTCCTATGTCATTCACGCTCTTGTATTTGACAAGTGAGTATATGTCGTATCTGCCTTGAACGTTCTCGTTGAATCTTCCATTGAGGTATTCGAGTTCTATCAAAAAGCCTAGACCAACAACCTTTCCGCCAACTGTCTCAATCAGCTTTATGCTCGCTAATGCGGAACCGCCAGTGGCAAGTAGGTCGTCGATGAACAAGACTCTGTCACCCTTGCCAATGGCGTCTTCGTGCATTTCAATCGTGTCTTTTTCATATTCCTTGGCATATGTCAGAGAAATTGTCTTTGACGGTAGCTTTCCCGGTTTTCTGATGGGGACAAACCCAACCCTCATGCCGTGGGCAACTGCTCCACCTAATATGAATCCTCTGGCTTCTGGAGATACTACAACATCCACATGTTTTGGTCTGAAATGTTTTGATAGGTCATTCACGCAACTGCAGAAAATATCTCTGTCTTTTAGCAATGTGGTTATGTCCCAGAAAACCACTCCTTTGAAATCTGGTATTCGTCTTATGTACTTTTTTAGTTTCTCGGAGTCTGAGAAAGTCATATCAATGCACTTTCTAAAGCGTCTTTACATTGGCAGGTTCTTTTTTCTGGAATCATTGGAATAACTTTCGAAAGCAGTTTTTTAACTGTTTCCACGTTTCTTTTCATAACCGTTCTGACCTCTTCTGCGTTCACTGGTTTGTCTTTCCAGCAGTCGTAATCGGTTACGGTGCATATGGAGGCATAACAGATCTCTGCTTCTCGTGCAAGAACGCATTCGGGAACGAGAGTCATGCCTACGACGTCCATTCTCCAAGCCCTGAATAGGTTTGACTCTGCTTTTGTTGAAAATCTTGGTCCTTCGATGCAGACGTATGTTCCTTTATCGTGAATGTTTACTGCTTTGTGGCTTGCTTCTACTAGCACGTTCCTTAATTCTTTGCACATGGGCTCTGCCATTGAAACGTGGCAAACTCTTGTAGTGGATGGCGAGTCTTGTGAGTGGAATGTCTGTTTTCGTTGTGTTGTTCTGTCTACGAATTGATCTATGAAAACGATGTCTGAGGGCTTGATGTTTGTCTTTAGGGAGCCGACGGTTGATAGTGCAAGGATTCTTGTGACACCAAGTTGCTTCAGAGCCAGTATGTTTGCTCTGTAGTTGACTTCGGATGGGTTTATGTTATGATGCTTACCGTGTCTTGGTAGGAATGCAACTTTTTTTCCGCATAGCTTTCCCACTTCAATGTCGTCAGACGGACGGCCATAGGACGTTTCAAGTGAACAGCACCTTGGTTTTTCCAACAGATCATAAAATCCGCTTCCACCGATGATTCCTATCTCTGCTTTAGTCATTTCTTATCTGTTGCCTCTACTTATGAGCGCGCAAATATAGTTATCTGCTGAAGCCACAAGCATCATTCTGTCCAAGCCAGAACCATGGTCTGGCGAGCGCGCGCTTCTCTTCGCGGAGTGGCAACGTTTTCACTTGCGGAAAAGTTATAGCTGAACGGAACCTAATCACGTTGTTCTACGAATGAGGCCTCAAAAATGGTTGACTCAAACCGAAACAGCTTTCGAGGCTATGCAAACGTGATCATGGCTTTCCCCGAAGCAGATGTGCAGTTTGAGGGCATAAGAGCGTGGATACTGCAAGGAGAAACCCACCAACTCGTCTTCTTCCAGATGGAAGCAAACACGAGCGTCCCTGAACACAGTCACGACTATCCTCAATGGGGAATGGTGATTGAGGGAGAGATGGATTTGTTCATCGATGGCAAGGCGAGAAACTGCAGGAAAGGAGACGAGTACCTGATTCCTGCCCGGGCGAAACATTGGGCGCGTTTCTTGGCAAAATCCAGAGTTGTGGATCTGTTTTCCGAGAGAACGAGGTACCGAGCGAAATCGGCTAGCCTTGAGCGTTAGTGTGCGCTCATTGTACGAGTAGCAGTCCGTAGTATGTGGGTTTTTGTTTTCGTGTTTTCAGGACTTCGATGTGGAATCCGTTCTTTCTTGCGGTTGCGTAGACGTCTATGCCTGAGGATTCCAAGGAGGGTCTGGCTAACCTTGGGTAGACGCAGTGTTGTAGGTTGCATTTCTCGCATCGTTCGCAGGGTCCGGCGACTAGGCTGAAGGCAGAATGGTATCCTGATAGGAAGATGTGTCTTTCGAGTTTGGCAATCATGTCATGCGTTGCTGTGGATTCATCTGGAACTTTCATGAGAATGGCATGTGAATATTCTTTCAGGGTTTTTCTGGTCTGTTCTGGCGTTGGGCTGTAGGGTGGGCAGGTGAGAGATTTGCCGTAGTTGCCGCAGCCATACTGGCATTTGAGTCTAACCCAGTCTTTGACAACGATGCTTTTTGGGTCGATTGCTTTCGCGTCAACTACGCCCATCCTGATGGCAAGCTCAGCGAACTGCTTCAAATCCTCGTCTAGGCGTTTCCTGCTCATCGCAACTTTCCCAACCACATTCCTCCACCCCATCAGCGTGATATTGGTACTAGGGATATTTAGGGTCTCAGTTGAAATCATCGCAAGTCATATATTCTGATGGACCAAAATGGATACCGCAGACTGAGCGAAATCCATGAAGAAGCGTAAGGGTTTCTTCGGTGGAATTGTTGAATGTTATGAGAGACTTAGGAAGGTGAGAAAATCGTGATGGGGGAAACTGGGTCAGAAAATGGTTCTGGGGGCTGGAGGAGGTTCCTGCGGAAGCATTTGAACATGGTTGTTTTGTTTGTGGTCGCGGTTGTTTTGGCGTTTGTCGGCGCGATTTATGTTTTTTTGTGGTTCGTGGGTGATGCTCAATCGACGGGTTTGGTGCCGGCGACTTTGGGTCGATGGACAATGGGGCATTTGGTGACGTTTATTTTGAATGCGATTTTTTGGGAGCTTCTCTTAGTCGGCGTTCCTGTAGTTTTGGCGGCGGTGGCGGGTTGGATGTGGTGGAGAAGATTGCCTGATGAGGAAAAGAAGGAATATCGTTTCTCTGGCAGGCGCTCACGTAGGACAGGCGGGGGAGGCGCAGTGTCACTACTATTCTTCGTTGCGTTCTGCATCAAGGTTTACGTTGATGGTAACTGGAACGTTGCTTTTGCCAGATGGACAGTTGACTATGTCGTTTATTCTATGCTTTGGATACTGATCTGGATTCTGGTCATCTTCGGGATTCCCATAGCCATAGGCGTCATCTGGTGGATAAGCCGCGAAATGAAAAAGAACCCCTAGAATCTTTTTCTACTTGACCTTATTTGATAGAATTGATTTCAAGCATGTGAGTGATTAAGTTTTAAGACCTAATCTGCGCATTCTAGTCTGTTAGGTGATGAGATTGTTTGAATTGGACATACCATCCATCTCGACATTAGTCGCTGCCGCTGGTGTGCTCGTGGGCGTCACGATAAGCATTATGGAGCTAAGGAACATTGTTAGAGCAAGACATGCGGAACTCTTCCTGGACCTCTATGATCATTACAATGACCCTACGTTTGTAAGTCGCTTCAGTGACCTACTTTTTAATTGGAGTTGGGAAGACTATGAGGACTGGCATAAAAGGTTTAGTCCACAGGCGAACATTGCAGACTATTCTTCATGGGCTTCAGTGGGGAACTACTTCAAAGGTGTCGGAGTGCTTGTCAAAGAGAAAATGATAGACATTAGACTCGTGGAGAAACTGATGGGAGAGCCCTTCCTAAAATATTGGGAGAAATGTGAGCCCATAATCACAGAATTCAGAAAAGACTACAAACTTCAAAAAGCATGGGAATCGGCTGAATACCTGTACAACGAGCTTAAGGAAAGAGAACTACAATCTGTAAAAAATCCATGAGCGTTCTCCCTAGACCAGTGTCAAAAACAAAAAAGGAAAAAGGATCAAGCGTTACTCCAACCAAACTGGCTAATGTTTAAAAAAGCCAAGCCTGATGAATATGATTTGTGAGATGCATTCAGATGAAATATGGTTATGACATTCGTGCAGTGAACTCCTATCCAGAAATCAAGGCCCTCGCTCTAAAAGCAGAAGAGTACGGGTTCGACTCTCTCCACGTTAACGACCACCTAATCGGGTTTGACCCTGAAAGAAAGCAACCCTACCTGGAAGCCTTCGCTCTTATGAGCGCCATCGCCGTCGAAACAAAAAGAGTAAAGATAGGACATGTCGTGTTAGCCAATTCTTTCCGCAATCCCGCTTTAACTGCCAAAATCATTTCTTCACTCGACAACATCTCCAGCGGTCGCGCTCTGTTGTGGATTGGCGCGGGCTGGAACGAGGAGGAGTACAAGGCCTACGGCTACTCTTTTCCCTCGGCTAAGGAGCGTGTGGACCAGCTTGAAGAATCTTTGGCGATTTTTAAGAAACTCTTCACAGAAGACGTGACCAACTTCGATGGAAAATTCTGGAAGCTTGAAAACTGCAGGAACTTCCCAAAACCAGTCCAGAAACCTCGGCCGCAAATAGTCATTGGCGGAAGACGCAACAGAATCATCACGATGGCCTGCCGCGGGGCAGACGGGGTGAACCTTCCTCACCATGACCTCGACGAAATGGAAGAGAGAACCCGATTCATTGCTTCAAAGCTTAAGAAATACAAAAGAGACACCGAGGAATTTGAAATCTCTGCTTTCAACCTCATCACCCTTGTCAACACTGAGGAAGAGCTGAACGAAATCATCCGCCAGAGGATTGAACGAGCAAAGCAAGAGAACGAGGAACTTGGCAGAGAACAAATCCTAAGAAATAGTTTCATCGGTTACGTTGAAGATGTCAAAGACAAAATCAAACGCGCAGAAAAGCTAGGCGTGAGAAAAATGGTCATAGTTGTCCGCGGAAGCCCTTCAGTAAAAGACCCACTGAAGCTTTTCCACGATAAACTCATGTGACTCTACATTTCCATGTTCGGAATATTGTTTCGTTTGAATTAAGAGATATAACTACTCGTTGCCTATTCCTGTTTAGGGAAGCCTGTTGAAAAAGCATGCGTCATCGAGGAATTTCAAGAAACGCATGAAGGAACTAGAGAACGTATCAAACAGAATCGAAGAAAAAATGGTCAAACTCGAGAGAATAGTAAACGATATAACGAACAGTCTCAGCTGAAAACGCAAAGGTTTGCCTAAATATCCAACAAAGCTCTCTTCGTTACTTGTTCTAATCCGTAGAACTATAAGCCTCGCGGAGATGAAGATTTGCGAGGCGCTAAGACGTTGAATGCCAAGCTTCTGTTGATGTCTGTTGCGGCATTCACTGTTATGTCTTGTATTACGACCTTCACATCTTACTTTTACTATACAAAGCCACTCACTCTTGATGCGGAGTTCGTATACAGAGGCTGGCCGCTTTGCTGGATGACTGAATCATGGTCATACTGGACCGGACCACCATATCCTCATCAGGTCAGTTTTCAACTAACGAACTTCATAATCGACTTCGTATTCTATGCAATTGTTTTTCAGGTGCCATCACAGCTCTACCTGTATTCAAGAGAGTCAGAAAACAAAAGATGGCAGACCAGCAATTTGGATGAAAACCTTTAACATGCAAACATGAGAGGGAACATCCTTCTTCCGAAGCGAACCTTAACAATTGTTGTTAAACAAAGCAGAATCCGCACCCAACAAACCTACTCAAGACGATAAACTGCTCTGGCAATCTTCGCCTTCTCTCCTTCCACAAGTCTAGCTTCAGCAACGACGCACCGAACGTTTTCCTCCCTGAACATACGGCTTCTTATGAAGTCCGCAAACTTCGTCACGTCGCTCGAAGCTTCGTCGCCACCGCTGTTCCAACGTGGAACGTAGAAAAAACTTTCGGCGTTTGAAGAGTTCTTATGAGCGTCTAGTATGAGCGGCGGTAGGGTCTTACCAGCTCCTCCAGTATAGATAGGAGAGTCGGTACTTTGAAGGCGATGTCCGTGTACGTTACGATGCCCACGAGGTTGTTATTATTCGTGACGGGCAGTTTCTTGATTCTTTTCTTCGCCATCAGCCTAGCGGCTTCTTCGATACTGGCGTTCTCGTTTATGGTTATGACTGGACTGGTCATGATTTGCCTGGCGGTGAGGTTCTCCGGCGCTAAACACTGTTCGACGAGTCTTCTCAGAATGTCGCGTTCCGTTATGATGCCCACAGGCCTTTCAGCCTGAACGACCAGTATCGAGCCTATGTTGAACTTGTTCATCGTAGCCACAACTTCCTGCGTTGTCGTGTCTGGGCGGACGACCCTGACGTCTTTTGACATGACGTCCCGGACGAGGATCATGCTTGCCACGTGTTTGCCTCCTGATGCTTCGTATCTTTTCTTGGCTCGGTGCTTTATCTGTTTTGGTGCGTTTTCATTATCCATATAAGCCTGTTCAGGGCTGTGAATGGTGTCTGGAAGCACGTGAATGGGTAAAGCGAGTGCGTCGGCTGAGGAAAGGTTTCGTGAAAGGCTAGATGATGCCAAGAACTACGGTGAAGTGTGGGAAATCGTCAAGGACTCTGTTGAGTTTTCCATGCATAAACGTCGCGGTGGAATGATGCTTTTCTTGGACGATTTGCCGATTCAGTTGGGTGCTTATCATCCTATCGGCACTAACAACATTGTTCTGAACAGGGTTCTAGTCCAGATTGTTGGAGCTGCAATCAAGTCCAGGCGGGCTGTGAACGCTTTAGTGTACAATCTGCTTCTGCACGAGTATTTGCATGCGTTGGGAGAGTTTTCTGAGCTTGAAGTGCGAGGTTCGGTTTATGAAGTTGCCCGGAAATGCTTCGGGGAAGAGTACATTGCTACTGAGGTTGCGCGGAAGAGTCCTTGGGCCTTGTTGAGGGGAATTCCGTTAGAAGGCGTTAACGTGCGGAAGCATGTTATGGAGATCGTTAAGGATTTTGAGAAGACGGACAAGTACATTGTTTAGGTTTTTTCGCCTTTTGAATGGACCAGCAAGCCTTTAAGTCTAGCCTGTGTTTTATGAGTTTCTTCCGGGAAAGGTGAATGTTTGATGGTTGACAATAGGGTTGAGCGGTTAGCTAAGCTCTGTGTGGATTACAGTGTGAACGTGAAGCCTAAGGAAACGGTTCTTATTCAGGGCAGTGACTTGGCGTTTCCGTTGATAAACGAGCTTTACAAGGAGTGTTTGTTGAGGGATGCTTACCCGTTTGTCATGCCTAGCTTGGACCTTCAGTACACGTTTTATAGGTATGCGAAGGAGCATCAGTTGACGTTTGTTTCGCCTTTTGAGCGGTTTCTGCTGGAGAACGTGGACGTGATGATTGGTTTGTTCTGTGATCCAAACCCTAAGAGGTTGACTAACGTCAATCCTGAGAAGATGCGTTTGCGGGTTTCTTCTAGAAAAGACCTCAGCGAGGTTTTGTTCAAGCGTGAGGCTGAGGGAAAGTACCGGTGGACGGGTTTGCCTTTTCCTGTTGAGTCGATGGCGCAAGAAGCCGCGATGTCGTTGTTGGAGTATGAGGATTTTGTTTACAGTAGTTGTTTCGTGGACAGGGATGATCCTGTTGAGGAGTGGAAGAGAATTCGTGCGGAGCAGGAGAAAATCTGCAGTTTTCTTAACGGTACGAAGATGGTTCGTTTTGTTGGTGAGGACACTGATTTGACGTTGGGGGTTGAGGGGAGGAAGTGGATTAACTGTTGTGGCGAGAAGAATATGCCTGATGGCGAGGTTTTCACTTCGCCTGTGGAGGATTCGGTTGATGGTGAGATCAGGTTTACGTTTCCGGGGATTTATGCTGGCAGGGAAGTTGAAGATATTAAGTTGAAGTTCAAGGATGGCAGGGTTGTGGAGGCTTCTGCAGTTAAAGGCGATGATTTGCTGCATGAGTTGTTGAAGGTTGAGGGTGCTGATAGGGTTGGTGAGATTGCTATTGGGACGAATTATGGGATTTCGCGGTTTACGAAGAGTATGCTTTTTGATGAGAAGATGGGTGGGACGATGCATATGGCTTTGGGTTTCAGTCCTATTCCTGAGGCTGGTGGGTTGAACAAGTCAGCGATTCACTGGGACATTCTGAAGGACATGAAGAAGGGTGGAGAAATCTACGCGGATGGGAAGCTGTTCTACAAGGATGGCAAGTTTCTGGAATTCTAGTGAGCTTTTGCGCTGTGATTTGCCGTTATAGCCCCCTATAAATAGCTTGAAACATGGCTTGAATTAGCGGTTGACGGATTGGTTGGGGTGTGTGTGGCAGACTAGGCAGGTTTGTTGGGCGCCGATTCTGCCTTGTTTAACAACTTTCGAGAGCGGGTTCTGTTGGCTTGATGGGTGACGCTTCTTCCTGTAAACAGTCGGGTGATGGCTCGATGACAGGAGAGGGCTAATTGTAGCGCGAACTGTAGTGGAAACCTTTATAATCTCATCAGCATACAGCATGAGGATATGGCAGAAAAGAAAACTCCGAGCAACTCGCCGCTACAGGAAGACAAGCAGTTTCTAATAGCAATTGCTTTCATTGCAGGTTTCTTCACGCTTATGAGCATCTCTTTGGTTCAGTATTTTGTGAGCGCTAATCTTGAAGCAGTGAAACTTGTCGGTGCGGTTTTCGGCGGTTGGATGGGTGCTATCATTGGGTTCTACTTTGGACAAAAACCAGTTGAGCAAGTGAAACAGACGCTTGACGCAGAACGCAAAGTGACAAAGGAATTGATGGATCACATAACAACTCAGTCAAAGGAGATATGGCAAAAATTCGAGAGAAAAGAGGAGAAGAAATAGAAGTTGAGCGACGTACGTAGCAGCAGCACCGTTCACAAAGAAGATAACGGTTTAGTCTACAGCTCGATCAGAAATGACGGAAGGATGATTCACTGGTGCGACAAGTGTAATCGAATTTGGGTTAGCGTAGAAAAACCAGAAAGTGAAGTTTCAAAAAGAGAAGTGGTAAAACGCGAGATAAAGTTAAGCAGGCTTGATAAGGACGAAGTAAGAGACTATCTGCAAAGATTTAGAACGTCCAAACCCTGATATGACGCAAGTGCTTTTCCAATATTTCCCATAGCGGCGGTTCTCGTTCGATCGGTGATGTGAGAGACCTGGCTCTGGGTGAGTTCCTAGTTTTGTCGCATTTTGAAAAGAAGAACAGAACAATACAAATTTTGGCAGGAAATGTAAAGCCATACATTGACAATGCAAGAAAAACGGGGAAGGTTGACTAATCTTCTCTACCTTCCTTGCTAGCGTTTTGAATTAATGTCAGCGATTTGTTTTCTCCTTTGACCCGTATTCCGAAAGCTTCAGCAGGAGTTTTTCCTTCAAGCCCTTCATGACTTCTGATGTAGTTGTGGAACAATTGGTGTCCCTAGAGAATAGGCGTGTCGATTTTCTTTAGCCCTCTCATCGTCTTCTCTCTGTCTCAGATTTCTCCGTTAAACTTTTCCATCTTGTTGTTGTTCATGTTGCCTGAAAGTTTGATAGGCCGAAAGCGTAGAAGATGAGTTTGGTGTTATTGAGGTTTCCGTTAGCGCTCCGGTTTAGGGTTTTCGAGCTTCTTGTTCAAGCAGGCGCGGATGAAGCCGTAGTATTCTGGGTCGGGTTTTCCTGGGCGGCTCTTGAATTCGCCGTGATACTGTGAGGCAAAAAAGAAGCAGTGGCTGGGAAGTTCAGCGATTTCCATTCTTCTTCCGTCGGAGCTTTTTCCGGAGAACACTAAGCCGTTGCCCTCGAGTTTCTCTAGGTAGTCGAGGTTCACTTCGAACCTGTGGCGGTGGCGCTCGTAGATTTCTTGGCTTTCGTAGAGCTTGCATGCGATTGTGTCTGGTTTGATGATAATTTTATGAGCGCCCAGCCGCATCGTGGCGCCTTTGGCTTCTAGCCCTTTCTGTTCAGGCATTAAATCAATGGTTGGGTAGGGTGATTCAGGGTTGATTTCGGTGCTGTTCGCTTCTTTTAAGCCGCAAACGTGGCGTGCAAACTCTATCACGGCAAGTTGAAAACCGAAACATATCCCTAGGAACGGAATGTCGTTTTCTCTGGCAAACTTGATAGCCATGATTTTTCCTTCAGTGCCCCGCGGACCAAAACCGTACGGAACAAAAACGCCGTGAAACTCTTTCAATTCCTCAATCTTCTGAGGGTTTTGTTCGAACTTCTCCGCTTCCCAGTACGTGATGGAGACTTTAGCTTTGCATGCTGCGCCCCCGTGTCGAAGTGCTTCGCCCATGCTTACGTAGCTATCAGTCAGCCCAGCGTACTTTCCGACCAACGCGATTTTTACCTCGTTCTCGGGGTTGAGCATAGCGTCGACGAACTTCCTCCACTCTTTGAAATCCTGCAGTTTTCCCGCGAAGCACAACCTCTTACAGATGAACTCGCCCATTCCCTGTTCGTCGAGTATGAGAGGAACTTGGTAGATGGATTGGACGTTGTAGGAGCAGAAGACCGCGTTTTCAGGGATTGTTCCGAACAGAGCTATTTTCCCAAGTGCTTCCGCGTCTATCATTTTTGGGCTTCTCGCAACGATTATGTCTGGTTGAATACCGATTCGCCTTAACTCGTTAACGCTATGCTGCAACGGCTTCGTCTTCATTTCTTGCGTAACGTCCAGAACTGGAACCAGCGCGACATGCACGTACAGGGTGTTTTCATATCCCTCCTCGAGGCGCATCTGACGGATGGCTTCCAGAAATGGCAAGCCTTCGATGTCGCCGACAGTTCCGCCGACTTCCGTTAGAACCACGTCAACATCTGAAGCCTTGCCGACACTGCGTATTCGATGCTTGATTTCGTTCGTCACGTGGGGAACAATCTGGACGCATCTGCCCAGAAAGTCGCCGCGGCGTTCCTTTTCAATGACAGCCCTGTACACCAAGCCTGTTGTGACGTTGTTCTCTTTCTTCAAGTTTAAGTCGAGAAACCGCTCGTACCAACCCAAGTCAAGGTCGGTCTCGCCTCCGTCGTCTGTCACGTAGACTTCGCCGTGCATGTACGGGTTCATGGTGCCAGCGTCGACGTTCACGTAAGGGTCGATCTTTATGACCGTGACTTTTAATCCTCGTGTTTGGAGCATTTTGCCGATAGAAGAAGTTAAAATCCCCTTGCCAACGGAACTCAACACTCCGCCCGTGACAAAAATATACTTCACCACATGGTGAACCTCCGTAATAACCAATCGATACGCACTGACAAGCATTTAAATCTATTCTCAGAGTTGATTCTTGAGGAGTAGAAGGGAGTTTCATTGTCCCCTGTTTTCAGTGCAGCCTCATCGGAACAGCTTCACGACACTGCTGGCTATGATTGCCAATCCAACTGAAACTATCAAGCCACCGATGAAACTGAACCAGCCTATAGTTCCATTAGCCATCCAGTAGACGAAAGAACCCGCACTAAACCAGAAGACGATGCTCGAGACCGTTCCAGCCTTTCGATTTATGGACTCGCGCAAGCCAAACCTTATCGCCAATACGACAACGTGGTAGACGGCGAAGATGAAACAGAACTCCATGACTGCCGTGTAAAGAACTGTGTAGTCTATGTATGGCTTCGGGGACGGGAAATATATGTCTCCGACGACTCGCCTATTATACCAGTTTTCAGGCGTGAGAAAACTCACAACATCCTCGTTAAGGCCGGGAGTAGACAGCCAGATGATACCGACCAGCAGAATGAAGAATCCAAAAGAGAAGAGGCCGAGCCAATCCATTCTTTCGCGAGGTTTCTTCTGAGTTTCGCTCATGCTCTGCACCCGAGCTCGCTATGTGGTTATTGCTTCTGTCTTAAAACAGTTGCCTTGAAAATCAATCAGCATTCTTAAATGATAACTGCACACAGTAGTTCCAAGGAGAATTAGCAGCATGCGAGTTCTTTTCGTGGAACCTCCAAAGGACATATGGTTCGTCATGGGAGAGTACCTACCACCACCCTACGGCATCATCCAGCTCGCCGCTTATCTGGAAAAAGAAGCCAAAGACACCGAAATTGAGGTCCTAGACTGCAACGCCAAAAAAGTCGATTGGAAAGGACTTGAGCAGCGAATCGAATCCTTCAAACCCGACATCGTAGCCTCAAGCGCACTGTCCACGTGCAACACTTACGTAGTTGCCAGAACGCTTGAAACCGCGAAACGAATAAACCCAAACATCCTCACGGTCACTGGCGGGCAACATTTCACCGTCACAGCCCAAGAGAGCCTAGAAGCCTATCCTGAAATCGACGTTATCGTTCGCGGTGAGGGAGAACAAACACTCACAGAACTCGTCCAGAACGCCAGCAAGAAAACCGCTTTTCCCAAAATACCAGGAATGTCGTTCAGACACAAAGGGCAAATTCTCCACAACCCCGACAGACCCCTAATTGAAGACTTGGAAGCACTTCCGTATCCGGGGTACCACTTGGTCAAGGACACCGTAAACAAATACCACTTCGCCGCCATGGCAGGACCCAACGCCCACTACGCGCTGATCGAAGGTTCCAGAGGCTGCCCGCACAGCTGCACGTTCTGCACCCAATGGCGACACTGGCAAGGAAAATGGCGTCTAAAATCAACCAAACGCATCGCAGACGAGATGGCATTCTGCTACAACAACTACGGAAGCAGGTTCATCTGGCTGACAGACGACAACCTCGGAGCAGGAAACCGCGTGAAAGAGGTCGCCGACGAAATCGTTCAAAAAGGATTCCCGGACGATTTGATGTGGTTCGTGCAGACAAGATGCGACGACATCGTCAGGAATGAGAAAACACTTCCCCTGCTTCGAAAATCTGGTCTTCGCTGGGTACTGCTAGGCGTGGAAAGCCCCACAAAGTCAACCCTCGAGGATTTCAAGAAAGATATGACCGCCGAAGACGCGAAGAAAGCAGTGAGGCTACTCAAGGAGAACGACATCGCCGCCCACACCATGTTCATAATCGGCGAACGAAAAGACACAGCAGAATCAATAGCACACCTCAGAGAATTCGTGAAAGAGTTAGACCCAGACTTCGCCATATTCACTATACTCACACCGTTTCCGGGAACCGAAGTCTACAACGAAGCCAAACGCAACGGATGGATTGAAGACGCCGACTGGTCACACTACGACATGGTCCACGCTACAATGCCAACAGAAACGCTGACGGCAAACGAGGTTCAGGAGGAGCTTTACCTGTGCTACCGCAGCTTCTACGGATTATGGAAAAGAAGGCTGCAGGGAATATTCTCCCGAAGCGAGCTAAGAAGAAGAGTCTACTGGTACATGGCAGGCCGAGGCATAGTTGAACAATTCAAAACGCTATTCTAGCCGGTTGCATCTGCCCACTCGTTTGTTATTTTTCATGGGCGTATCCCTCTTCGGGTCAGCCACAGCAATAGTGCTTGCCCTCAACCGTTCAATGGCCGCCGACAGCCTCGTCTGGCGAAGACCACTCGTCGGTTCACTGTTTATACTCATCTGCGCGGTAGGAATAACAACTGTCTTCGTGCCAGAAAAATGCTCTGGACCTGCACACTCACGCCAACGGGAAAAATCAGCCCACGCCGCGGTTGATACTACGAGCATTGAGAAGGCACCTATCAGTTTTAAGGGACATCACCTTGACTGCGGCAGATTCGCCTCCCATACAATAACATCGGGGAACAACGTGTTTTGTGCGGCATGTCTGGGTCTGCTTCTTGGCGCATTCGCCGCCATCGTCAGCGCAATCCTCTACTTCTTTGTCCACTGGGAAATCAGTGAGGTTAGCTTTTGGGCTGTTGCAGTAGGGCAGATAGGCATAATCTTAGGCTTGGCACAACTTAAATTCAAGAGTTACGCCCGATCAACAGCCAACGCCATCTTCGTCCTCGCTTCCTTCCTAACGCTGACTGGAATCGACAACCTGCTAAGCAGCATTTATGCAGATTTGTACGTGCTTGCCTTGATAGTTTTCTGGCTCTTCACGAGGATATCGATGTCACAGTGGGACCATTCAAGAATCTGCCGAGAATGCAACCTGCCTTGCGAGCGCAAAGAAAGATAGACAGCTTAGTGCCTGCGGCGCAGCCCGTACATAGCGCCGATGAGCACCAGCACACCGAACGCAATTATCACGACCGGCCACCACGGGAAGGAAAAACCGTACATCTCCTGAAGCACCATACTCATCCCAGCAAGGACTATTAGAACGCCGATAACTATGGCGACTATAGTGCCACCCCTAGGAATCCCGAAGCACTCGCCCTCCACCCGCCTGTAAGGCTCAGCGCGCCTAGATGTTCCGAAGCATTCTCTTTCCACAGGAGCCTGCTGCGCGCCTCCCGCAACAGCATACAGCGGCGCTCCACAACGCGAGCAAACCGTAGCGTCATCCGCATTCTTCGTGCCGCATTTCGTGCAGTAAACCATTCACTCTGTCTCCGCATCACTAATTCATCGGGTTGATGGTTTAAGATTTTTGGTAAGAGAAGCAGGCACAGACAAAACTCGTAACACTGGAATCATGGACTTTCGGCGCGGCTTATGATAGAATCAACCTGTTCCCTACCCAGCTGTAACCCGTGCAAGAACCTACCGCGAAGCTTGGTGCCCTTCAAAACCGTCTCCTTAATTGGTAGCGGTTTTTCAAACCTTTTGACGTACTGAAATTCGATGGCTCTCTTCCACCCGTGCTCTTCGCACATGTGCCTTTCATCTTCGGAGAGATCATCCTTCTCACGAATGGCTTCGATCACGCCGTAGCCAACGAAGGCATCGCCCAAACTGGTCTTGTGCACGAACAACAACGTCTGTCCCGGCACCCATTTCCTGCTAGTGCTCGTGTAGTAAATCGCCATGTCGAAAACTTGGTCAACCCACTCTTCAGTAGCAATTCTCAGAATGTAACCGCCAGCCTCCGCCATGAAAACCGTTCCCAAGCCTTATGTTACGGGTTTATGGCTATTTTAATCTCGCTCTTCGACATCGAAAGAATCTCAAACGCTTCTCGCACCGATTCCAGCCGCATCTTCCTCGTAACAAGCGGTCTCACGTCGATCGTTCTGGAAGCAATCAGGCTGAGGGCTTTTCTAAAATGCACCGGAGTCGCGTGGAACGCGCCGCGGACGGCAACCTCTCCATAATGAAGCAGTTCAGTGTCGAGTTTAATCTGCGTTCCCGGTGGGCAACCGCCAAACTCCAGAACCGTTCCGCCTTTCCTCACGAGCCTCAACGCTTGCTCCCACGTCGCAGGCAAACCGATGGCTTCAATCACGACGTCTGCTCCGTAACCGTTAGTAATTTTGTGCACAGTCTCGACCGCATCTTCCTTCCCAGAGTTTATCGTTTCGTCGGCACCAAGCTTCTCCGCGAACTCCAGCCTCTCTTGAACGAGGTCGATCACTATCGTCTTTGCAGCACCCATCTTCCTAACCGTTAACAGGTGCAGCAACCCTATCGGTCCAGCACCGATGATGGCGACGGTGTCGCCGAGTTTCACGTTTGCCTCTTCTACCCCATGCAGAACGCAGGCTAGTGGCTCCGTGATTGCTGCCTCTTCGAAGGAGACGTGCTCTGGGATTTCTTGCGTGTTAACTAGGACCATTCTTGCTGGGACCTTGATGTATTCTGCGTAGGCGCCCCAAAGCCAAATCATGTTTTCGCAGAGGTTGTACTTGCCCCGTTGGCACATGGCGCAGTGTAGGCAGGGTGCGCTGTTTCCGGCGCGGATACGCATTCCCTTCGTTGGCCATTCTAAGTTTTCGCCTGTTTCGGCAACTTCTCCAGCCCATTCGTGTCCGAAGATTGTTGGGAGTTTTATGATTTTTTCGACGTAGCCTCTGTTGAGGATTTTGAGGTCGGTTCCGCACGTTGTTGCAGCTTTCACTTTGACGAGGACTTCGCCAGTTTCAACTGTTGGTTCTGGGACATCTTCGATTCTGAGGTCTTTCACGCCATAAAGCATCGCGGCTTTCATTTTTCTCATTCCTCGTTGAGGATTATGACTTTCAAGCTTTTTTTATCTTGCAGTGCTGTTTCAAAAGCCTTTGCTGTGTCCGTAAGCCTGTAACAGTGAGTTATCAGCTTTTGCACCTGAAGCTGGCCTGACGCGATCAGTTCCAGAGCGGTTCTTGTTTCCAGGTGAGATGTGGAGTAGGAGGGGATTATTTGAACTTCGGAGAAGAAAAGCTCTTTCGGGCTGACCTTCAAATATTCTTTAGGCGTGGTTGGGGCGAAAACGCAGAGTTTTCCGCCTTTGCGACACGCGCTTAAGCCAGCTTTGTATGCTTCCAGACGTGGGGCGGTAACGACGGCTATATCCACGCCTATGTTTTCAGTCTCAGCTTTGACAACGTCAAGAAAATCTTCATTCTTCGGGTTGACGGCAACGTCTGATCCGAACTCTCTGGCTATTTTCAACCGAGAGTCGATGAGGTCGCTGACGATTGTTTTTGCAGCGCCGAGGATTTTTGATAGAGCAGTGTGGATGATTCCGGTTGTTCCTGCTCCTATTATTGCTACGGTGTCGCCTTGTTGAATGCTGCATTTTTTGAGTGCGCGTAGGCAGCATCCTACGGGTTCGATGAACGTGGCTTCTTCGAACGATACGTTTGTGGGGATTGTGAGGGTGTCTAGTTTGAGGTTTGGAGCTGGGACTTTGAAGTATTCGGCGAATCCGCCTGGAAGGATGTTTGTCGTGTGGAATTGCTCGCAGAGTGTATAGTCGCCGTGTTTGCAGTAGTGGCAGGTTAGGCAGGCTACGTGGTGGTGGACGAAGACTCTTTGGCCGATGTCTATGTTTTTGACTTTGGAGCCTTTTTTTGCGATTGTTCCTGCTGGTTCGTGTCCGAGAACTAGGGGAGCGCGGTTTTTGAGGTACCAGTCCATCAGGTCTGAGCCGCATATTCCACAGGCTTTCATGTTGACGAGGATTTCGTCTTCGCCGATTTCGGGCGTTGGGATTTCTTCGATTCGTATGTCGTTTTGGCTGTGGTAAACGGCGGCTTTCATTCTGATTCAAGGGTTTGTTTGTCGTGAAACACTTAAGACTTTCCAAGGGCAGAAGCAAAGGCAGTAGTGTTGTCGCTGCGGTGAAAAGTTTTGTCCGACAAACCGCATGATGGAAAATGGGTCTGCGCTTTTGCGCCTCTGGAAGTTATACCCCCCTATAAATAGCTTCAAACAGGACTTGAACCAACAATACACTTTGCATAGTAATGTCTCATTTTCTGGGGACGTTAGTTTCGGAACTCCTTGTCCAATCATGACTTTTTTGGATTCCGAGACTCGGAGAATAGAGCCTCAACGTTTATTTTGAAACAAGTGCCTTCTTTTTCCACAAATCCGGCAAACTCTAATCCGCTGATTATTGCAGAGAGATTCACGCTTTCGTCGATTTCACTAACATTTTCCTTCAAATCGTCAATATCCCTTTTTCTTTCCGACAAATAATAAAGTACTAATGCAGAGACAATGTCCTGCTTTTCGACCTTAGTTCGATGATAATGACCCATCAATTTCTCCGTGATTTTGCCAATTTTCATGATCGTTTTTCTGACATCAATCTGCTTTTTCAAAATGAACTTGGCGAAAAGCTCTCTTGCCTCAGTGCTTGATTGTAGTCCAAAGGTTTTCCCCAGAGTATTGTAAACGGTGTTCTTCAGCTTTTCAGTTAGTTTGATACCGACCTCATAGCCGTGACTTAATACCTCAAGATATTTTTCTTTGGCAAGTCTCAGTACGTCGGGCGATTTGCAGATATAGACAGACTCAGTGTTTTCTCTCCAGTACTTCGCACTTTGGGAAAAACCCAGATTTATTTTGTTCAGGTTTATAGAACTGACAAGGAGGACTTTATCCGTGAGCAGGAGTTTTGCATGTAAAGCCTCATCCGTTGTTCTAACATCTATTTTCTGTGCGAGAAGATCTCTGAGCATGTTCTCCACCCTATCTTTGAAATCCATGCTTGTTGTTTGTGTCAAAACTCTGATGTCGATTTTTCTGTTTACAGCAGTTGTCACAAGAAAGTTCGAGAAATCGAAGTCCGTGAAACTCTCGGTCGACATGTAGGCGTATTTCTCTGCGTCATTAATCACTTTAACAAATAGATCTCGAGCTCTGCAATCAAATGGAGTTAGGTGGAGTCTTTCCTCGATGCTCCGCAGAGGTTGGCACATTTCTATTGGATAATGGCGAATCCAATGTTCGCGGTGTTTGGGATCAACATTCTCCGGTAACTCGAAGATTTTCTCGCTCTCAGCCTTACTGATGTCAACTATTCTTCTATGTATCGTTCCGTCGAAAGAGTCATCTCTAGTAACAAACAGGTCAAGGATTTGCTCGAATTTCAAGTTAAATTCTTTCGTTTTTTCTTTGGCATTTCTGAACATAACTACGGCGTCAAGTTCTTTTTCCTGCGTAAGATTGGCTGATAGAGCTATGGCACTTTTATCAGTTACTATGAATTTTCCGTGGAACAAATACCACCGCCCAACAGCAGTTGTGGTTCTGCCGGGGTCTCCTACGTTCCATTTATCAAAATAGATTTTGGCACCCATCAACTCCAGTTGCTTCATTCTTGGCTCAACCTGTGGACGAATATCCTTGTTTATACTGTCATAAGGTAGAGTCAGGATTTCTACTCGCAGACCTTCTTTGAGCTTGTCTTCCAAAGCCTTGATTACATCTCGATTGTGCAACTGGAATATCGCAATTCTAACATATTCCTTGGCTGAATTGATCTCTTGGATGATAAGAGGAATAACGTGGGTGCTGAAATCAAAGGTGGTCTCCACGCTGTCAACTTCCATTTCTGAGTCAGTCGATTTTGTTTATAACGTTTCTAGACGACATTGTGCGTGGGTGGAACTGGAAGACTAGACCAGTGTTTTTTGTTCGGTCAGGGCTTTCTCAGTCTGCCATATTTCTTTGAGATTGGCGGTAAACCTGTAGTAATCATAACAAGAAGAGATATCGTCAGCTTCTCGCAAAATGTCTAATCGGTTCTTGACCAACTCCACATACGCAGGATCAATTTCTATTCCGATGGAATTTCTTTTGAGTTGTTGAGCGACCACGAGCGCTGTGCCTGTTCCTGCACATGGGTCTAGGACAGTGTCGCCGGGCAGAGTTGATGAGAGAACCACTCTTAACAGTAGTGCTATGGGACTCTGCTGAACGTGTATTCTGTTTCCTTTGCTATCTCTGTAGGCTTCATCTCCAGCAAAGAATCCAGAAGTTAATTCTCGAATGTCATCCCAGACATCTGTCAGGTATACTCCGTTTTCTCTTAAGTATTTATGCTCAGGAAGCGGGGGTAAATCTATACGCAGCTTATTGAAAACTCTGGGCTTGTTTCCCTTGACTGCATAGGCGATGATTTGGTATTGTTTAGAAAACCTTGTTCCACAGGGAACGGCAGATGTCTTCTTTTTCCATATGATGAGATTCTGAAACTTCCAACCAGTCTTTCTTAGCACCCTTAGTACTTTCTCAGCGTTCTTCTCTCTCTGCATGAAATAAACCGCTCCGCCATCCAGCGTAACTTCATGCACTAATCTCAGAACATCCATAGTCCAGTTCCAGTACTTTTCGTCGGGTTGATTATCGTCAAAGTACCGATATTCCTTACCTTGCCTGTAAGGTGGATCAAAAAATGTGAGGCCAACATTGTCAATGGAGCCATCGCTCAGATATTTGATACAATCACCTTCTAGGACGTTATGCCACACATTGTTCCCGCCAGCGGAACCTGCTACTGCCGGAGTCATCTCGTGTGGTTGCGCGATCTCCACAGTGACAGATTCTCTATCCTGCCCATCTGCTTTGATTTGAAAGCCATCATCATTCTTGCTTATCGTCACTTCTGTGCCGACTGCGTATCGATTCTTCAGATATGAAGACCATAATCTTCCATACTTGTCGAATTTTGCAGGGGCATCATTCAGCTTCGTATAAAACGGAATGGACTTGTCACCTACAAACTGAGCCCTGCTTTCAGTCGGTATCTGGACAAACCCTAGAGTGACTTCCATCTTCCTGAGTACTTTTGTGACCATAATCATCATTTCTGTTATCTTGTGGTTTCATGTCTATAAACTTAATCTCCTCCACTCTGAATGTGACGCAAGCAAAGAGACCAACATCGGTGAAACGCCGCTTCGGTTCTTCTGTGTCAAGGAAACTCCGAAATAAGCCTTTTATATTCGTGCTGGTCATGGTCTTCCATGAAACCAGAAAGAACAGACAGAATCGTCGGCTACGCGCTGCTCATCGTTGGATTGGTCTTTATCATCATCCCCATTTCAATAGCGCTGTACATCTACTTCAGCGGATCGCAGATTCCGCAGCTCGTTCCAATCCCAAGCGGAGAATCCGACGCTTTCGTCAGGGCGTTCGCCGTCTTCAGTAACGTCTGGCTTCTGTTCTTCATCTTAGCCATCATAGTGTGGGCTGGCTCCATAATCAGCAGTCGCGGAATAACCATAATGAAAGACGTGAGGCTAAAGCTCGTCAGACAGACCGTGCGCGAAGCAACGGAAACGGCCCAGAAAATAGAAGGCGAAGAAACTTAAGTTAACCCTGCAACCGCGAAGGCTGTTCGATTTTCTCTTTTACTTTCAGCAAGAACTCCGAAGCCGGAGCCCCGTCAACAATTCTGTGGTCGTACGAAAGGCTCAACATCATCCTCGGCCTAAACTCAACCTTCCCATCAACGACGACGGGCTTTTCCGTGATCTTTCCCACGCCGAGAATCGCCGCTTCGGGCGGGTTGATTATAGGCGTGAAAAACTCGACACCGTACATACCCAAGTTGGTAATGGTAAACGTGCCTCCAGACAGCTCCTCCCTAGACAATTTTCCTTGCCTCGCCTTCTCGGTCAACTCGTTAAGAACCCCATCTATTTCCTTCAGTAGTTTTCTATCAACATTATGGATGACCGGAACCACCAAGCCAGACGGCGTAGCAACGGCCACACCGACATTAACGTCTTCAAACACCCTTATCTGATTTCCATCCAACGTGGAATTCAACATCGCTTTTTCCGTTAGGGCTTTTGCAACAGCCTCCACGATGACAGCCGTGTATGACAGTTGAAGCCTCTTATGCAACTCTGCCGCATTGGACATATCAACTTCCATGACTATCGTGCTATGCGGAGCCGTTCTGAAACTCGCTGAGACACGCTCGGCAGTCGTCTTTCTCAACCCGCTTAGAGGAATCACTTCTCTGACCCTCGGCATAGCTTGTCCTTTTTGTTCGACGAGCTTGCTGACGTCTTCCTCCACTATCCTCCCCTCAGGTCCGCTGCCCTTCACGAGCGATAAGTCTATTCCATGTTCTTTCGCTAACCGTTTCGCCGCTGGTGAAGCCAAAACCCTCTCTCCCACGACTTCGGGCGCTTGACCCTGAACTTCCTCTTCCGAAAACGCCTCATCAGCAGCAGTCACAACAGCCAGAACAGCATCAACGGGAGCGTCAACTCCTTCCGCCACGAGAATCTTGCGCAGTATTCCTGAAGCTGGCGCCTCTAAGTCGTACGTAGCCTTCTCCGAAACGACCTCCACTATCGGTTCGCCCTTCTCAACGCTTTCGCCTTCCTTCTTATACCATTTTCCAACCGTGCCCTCCTTCATCGTCAAGCTGAGTTTGGGCATTACGACTTTCGTGACCATTCTTACACGACCTCCTTCACCGCTTTGACAATGGCTTTCTCGTCCGGAATCACGTAACGCTCCAGCGACGGACTGAACGGAATCGGCGTGTCAGGCTCCGCAACCCGTTTTATCGGCGCATCCAAATAGTCACAAGCCTCCTCCGCTACTACAGCAGCAATTTCAGCGCTGACCCCGGCAGTCTTGGTGTCTTCGCTCACCACGACCATTCTGCCAGTCTTCTTGACGGACTTAACAATCGCTTGCTTGTCCAAGGGCGTTAGTGTTCTCGGGTCGATGACTTCTGCGCTTGTTCCTTCTCGTTCAAGTTCCTCTGCCGCCTTCAAAGCCTTATGAACCATGTACAACGTAGCCACAACAGTCACGTCCGAACCGTCCCTTTTCACATCCGCAACTCCAAAAGGAACCGTATACTCCTCTTCCGGAACCTCGCCCTCAACAGGATACAGAAGCTTATGCTCACAGAAGAAAACCGGATTGTTCCCGCGAATAGCTGACTTCAACAACCCCTTCGCATCGTACGGTGTTGACGCAACAGCCACGTACAAACCCGGAACATGCATGAACCATGCTTCTAAACTTTGAGAATGGTGAGACGCAATGTTCACACCAGCCCCGAACGGCGTTCTGATGACAAGCGGACAGCTCGCCTGTCCACCGAACATGTACCGTATTTTCGCCGCCTGATTCGCAACTTGATCCATAGCTAGAGCCGTCAGGTCTCCAAACATGATTTCTGCCACGGGACGCATACCCGTTATCGCCGCGCCCACACCTGTGCCGACTATGGCTGATTCCGAAATAGGCGTGTCTCTGACGCGTTCATCCCCGAACTCCGCTGCCAAACCATCCGTAACTTTGAAAGCGCCCCCCCAGTATTTGCCGATGTCCTCGCCCAGCAAAAACACCGTCGAGTCTCGTTGCATCTCTTCCCTCAAGGCTTCGCGCAGTGCGTCCCTGTACGTTATCTTTCGCATACAATCCCACCGATCCTATCCGTAAACATCCTCTAACGCCTCTTCAGGAGCAGGTAAAGGACTTTCAACCGCAAACTTGACTGCTTCCTCAACCTCAGCCGAAACATCATTCTCCACTTGCCGAATCTCCCTCTCAGACAGAACGTTTTCATCCAACAGCTTCTCCCTGAGACGCTTCACGGGGTCTTTAGCCAACCATTCCGCAACCTCTTCCTTCCGCCTGTACCTCGCCGGGTCAACGCGCGAATGCCCCTTCTGCCTGTACGTCTTGCATTCAACGAGCGTAGGTCCATCACCCTTACGCGCTCTTTCAACCGCTTTCTCCGCAGCCTCATAGACTGCCAGGACATCGTTGCCGTCAACGACAACGCCTGGAATTCCATAAGCCACAGCCCTATCAGCGATGTTCTCAATAGCCATGACTATGGACTGCCGCGTTCCCATCGCGTACAAATTGTTTTCACAGACAAACACTACCGGCAGCTTCCAAACCGACGCCATGTTAATGCCCTCATGAAAAGTCCCCTGATTCGACGCACCGTCCCCAAAGAAACACGCAGTAACCTGGTCCGTCTTCCTGAGCTTCGCTGACAAACCCGCGCCCACGGCTATTGGTATTCCAGCCCCAACAACCGCTGTGGCTCCAAGCATGCCTATGCTGAAGTCTGCGATGTGCATAGAGCCACCTTTGCCTTTGCAGTAGCCCGTTTTCTTGCCGAGAATCTCCGCCATTGTCCGCTCAAGGTCAGCGCCCTTGGCGATGCAGTGTCCGTGTCCCCTGTGAGTGCTGATGATGTAATCGTCTTGGCGGAGATTGCTGCAGACTCCCACTGCCACGGCTTCCTCGCCAGCGTAAAGGTGAATCGTGCCCGGAACAAGGTTCTGAGCGTAGAGGTCGAAAACCTTCTCCTCGAAAAAGCGAATCTGAAGCATCTTCCGGTATATTTCAAGCAGTTTTTCTTTCTTGAGTTTGGTTAGCAATCGGTTCCCTCGCAGTTGGCTGACTTCTTATAGAAATGAGGCTTTTATATTATTTGCAACCCTCATGTCAAGTAGCCTTTCCTTTCGTCAACTAGAAAATTCAGCAATCTGACAGCGCAAGTCATATAGAACTCGCCATCATACAATAATCTTAAGGAGTACGAATGCAGAAGTCCTACTCACGCCTGTTGGGAATTGTCGGAAAACCGAACACGGGCAAGTCAACCTTCTTCTGCGCGGCCACTCTGGCGCCAGCGGAAATCGCAAACTACCCCTTCACCACCATAAAGCCCAACCGCGGCGTTGGATACGTGCGAACTCCATGCGTCCACGAAGAATTCAAAGTCAAAGACAACCCTGTCAACAGCCTCTGCCTCGACGGCGTGAGACTCATACCCGTCGAATTCATCGACTGCGCGGGACTTGTACCCGGAGCATGGCAAGGAAGAGGCTTGGGCAATCAGTTTCTGGACGAGATCAGAAAAGCCGACGCCCTAGTCCACATCGTCGACGCTTCAGGAGGAACAGACTCCGAAGGAAGACTCTGCAAACCCGGCGAACACGACCCGCTCGAAGACGTGAAGTTTCTGGAACATGAAATAACAATGTGGATGGCCAACATCCTCAAACGCGACTGGCCCAAAATCGCCCGAACCGCAGAGACCGAAACAAGCGACCTCCTGACCATGCTCGAAGAGCGACTCAGCGGCCTCTCGATAAAGAGAAGCCACATATTCGAAGCCATAAGAAAAGCCGGATTGAACGCTGAAAAACCCACCTCATGGAGCGATGAAGACTATCTAAAATTCGTCGACACGCTCAGGCAGATTGCCAAACCCATGCTCATCGCGGCGAACAAAATAGACATTCCCACAGCCGAAGAAAACCTCGAAAGAATGAAAAAGCTAAACTACCTCGTCGTTCCATGCTGCGCAGAAGCCGAACTCGCCCTCAGAAGAGGCGCAGAAAAGAAGCTGATAGACTACAAACCCGGCGACTGCAACTTCAACATAACCAACCCGGAACAGCTCACCCAAAGCCAAACCAAAGCGCTAGAGACCATCAGAGAAAAAATACTGCTCAAAAACGGCTCGACAGGCGTTCAAGACGCCATCAACATGGCCTTCTTCAAGCTTCTAAACATGATAACGGTTTATCCAGTAGAGGATTTGGAACATCTTGCAGACCACAACGGACGAGTCCTACCCGACGCTTATCTCGTGCCGTACGGAACTTCAGCGCGCCAGCTTGCCTACATAATCCACACAGAACTCGGCGAAGGCTTCATCTACGCCGTTGAAGCTCGCGAGCGACAGAGAATCGGAGAAGACCACATCCTCAAAGACAGAGACGTCATATCCATCATAAGCGCAAAGAAGAGAGCCTAACCGTCTATGCGCCGTAGCGTCTCTTACGCTTCTGAAAAGTCCTAACAGCTCGCAACAGGTCGATAACTCGAAAGTCGGGCCAGAACACGTCCAAGAAACATAGTTCGCTATAAGCAGACTGCCACAACAGAAAACCACTCAGCCGCTCCTCCCCCGACGTTCGAATAATCAAATCCGGGTCTTGTTTGGGCATATAGGATGTGTACAAATACTGCTCAAACAACTGCTCGTCAACTTTTTCAGGGTTAAGCTTGCCCTCACGCGCCTTCTCAGCAATCTTCCTCGCAGCATCGACGATCTCCGCCCGTCCTCCATACGCAAGAGCAATGTTAAGGAAATGCTCGTTGTATTCTTGCGTCGCCTTCTCCGCATCCGCTATCAACTGCCGCAGACTTTCAGGCAGAAGGTTTACCCTGCCTATCACTTTGACGCGCACCTTGTCCTTGTGTATGCGTTCGTCCGTCAGGATTTTCCGAAACTCCTCTTCCATGATGTGCATGATCTCCTTAACCTCGGGCGTCGAACGCATGAAATTCTCTGTTGAAAAAGCGTACAGTGTGATAGACTTGACGTCAAGCTTCAGGCACCAATCAAGCAGCTTTTCAACCTTTTCAGCGCCTCTTTCGTGCCCAAACCACGGGTTAAGCGCTTTTTCATTGGCCCATCTTCTGTTCCCATCCAAGATTATCGCTATATGCTCCAGCTTCACGCCGTTGTCAACTTGATTCCACAGCCACTTCTCGTAGAGCTTGTAGGCGCCGATGGCCGACAGGAACGTTTTAATCATTTACTTCGTCCTCGCAGGCTCGAGCGACGTTGCACATGGGCAGTTGCGCTCACTTTTCAGTGACAAAGCTTTAACCGTCTCAGTTAAAAGTTGCTCCAGCTTCGGCCTGATTTCCTTGCACACCCTCGAAACATCATGGGATGTCAACCGTTCTTGCATGCCCGCAGCCATGTTGGAAACGAAGCACACAGCGGCGTAGCACATCTGAAGCTCACGCGCAAGAACAACTTCTGGAACTCCCGTCATGCCCACGATGTCGCAGCCCAAACGCCTGAACATTTCGATTTCGGCGGGTGTCTCAAAACGCGGTCCTTCGGTACAAACGAGCACAGCCTTGTCGCACAACGGCAATTCAAGTTCCGATGCTTTTTCGACAACGACCCCGCGCATCTCAGGACAGTAGGGCTGAGAAACATCAACATGAGTTACGGGCGCTTCATCATAGAAAGTCGTGGGGCGAAGTCTCGTGAAATCGACAAAATCATGAGGAAGGACGAAGGCGCCCGGCCTGAAGCCGGGGTTTATAGCGCCCACAGCATTCACGGCGATGATTCTCTCAACACCCATCTCATACAAGGCGTAAACGTTAGCTCTGTAGTTTATTTTGTGCGGTGGGTTAAGGTGGCTGACTCCGTGCCTGTGAAGGAAAATAGCCCGTTCGCCACCTATCTTGCCCACCGACAGCGGCGGCGGTATTCCATACGGCGTTCCCAGATACACCTGCTCAGCATTTGCAAACAGGCTTTCAAAGCCAGTTCCACCGATAATTGCGAACCTAGCCTTCTCCAAGCTCTTCAACCTGCTCCTCGGTCTCCTCGAAGAATTTCCTCGCAGACCTGCGAATGACGAAGATGACCAGAACCGAGGCTATGCCTATGAGGATGCCGACGACTATGGAGAGGATGAGTTTCTCGTAGCCCAAGTCAGGCTTGATTAGAACCGTTGAAGTTTCATCCAGTATCACTCTGGACCAAGCTACGGAAGCTATCAAAGCTCCGTTGCGAAGCAGCCTTGCATCGTGTTCGAAGTACCAGCGTATCGCCCTTCCCAGCAGCGCCACGGAAATGCCCACTATGATGAGGTCCATTGAACCTTTAATGAAATAGCCTGTGATCGAAGGCAACGTTGTTAACCACCCGGTCGTGTTCACGGGAGGCGGAACCAATCCCGCTATGAACCCAGCCACATTAGTCCATCCTAGGTAGGCACCGACCCCTATGAGCAAAGCCCCCCCGATAGCTGAGAAATTCGAAATCTGCACTCGTATCGGCGGCGGCGAATACTCCTTCATCCACGTGTAGAAGCCCTTGACTGACCTGTCGATGCCGAAGCCTTTGACGAGCATGAAACCGCTGAGAACGAAGATGAACGCTATCCAGAACAGGTAGAGCAGGTTGAAGAAGGAAAGGATTCCTAGGATGAGAAAGAGAAAGCCGGGCAAGCCTAACGCTATGCGCGAGTAACGCGGGTTGTTCATGAGCATTTTCAAGTAACGCGTGACAATGGCGGCTGTCTCTTCGATTGATTCGCTGTGTTTTACGACGATCCTTCTGACCGATGAGACGGGCACTCTCGACTCCACCAACGGCAAAACTGCCTGATCCGAGTATCCGTCAGTGACCAGAATTACCTCGCTCGCAGCAAAGGAAGCCAACAATTCGTTCAGTTCACCGACTATTTTTCTGTCGGCACCAACTCCGCCAAGTTCAGAGCCGGCTATGGTTGCTATCTCGAAAACTTCTTCCGGCTTACTTTCATTTTTCAGCCGGTCGTAGATGTGCACCGCCTCAAACATTGCGTTGGCATCTGGCTCTTCAGGGTCGCGCAAAGCCAAAGCTACTGCGGCGTCAAGATTTTCCCCCCTTCCAATGACCGGGGTCTTGACCTCAGCTTTTTTCCCTAAATCGCCGTCCCTATCAACACATAAAATCAGGATTCTTTTTTGTTCTTTCTCTTCGATTCCTTCCACGGCCATCTGCTTCGCTTTTCTCCGATAACCATATGTGGATATTTTACTTTAATCTTGTGCTTTCATACCCTTTTCGGCAAGAAGCTGGAACTCTTCCCACGTTAGCTTTTCGCCCCGTCGGAGTTTTTCTCTTGCTTGGCTTTCCAATTTCTCACGAAGTGTTTCCTCGCTTTTCTCCTTTTGCTTCTTTTCGTCCTCTCGAAGTTCCGACCTCAACTGCCGCAAAAGGTCTGTTATTTCAGCAATTTCTTTTCGCAGGGGAACCGTCTTCTCTTTTGCCTCAACGAACAGCTTATGCAGACGATCGGCTTCAGCTTTGAGATTCTTGGACTCCTCCACTCTCTTCAACATCTTCTCATGAATTTCTTGGCTCTTCTGCGCAGCTTCAACGAGACTCTTATGGTAGAGCTCAACTTTCGTATTGAGAACTCTAACGTCCGCCTGTAATTCAAGCCTTTTCCGGTTGATTTGCTCAAGTTTTCGATAGACCGCCAACTGACCCTCCAGCTCTTTGACCTTTCCCACAAGCTCCCTTTCCTCCTTCAAGTCTAAAGACGTCGTTTGAATCCTCCACTCAACACTATCAACTTCTTTTTGAAGTGATTGTAAGCTCCTTGCGGGCTTTTTCCGAGCCAAAGCCTTAGTTTCTTGCTGCAGCTTCTTTATCTCTTCGACTTTCGCGCGGATTTCTGCCCTCGCCTTTTCTCTCTGCTGCTTCTGTTCCCTGACCTTCTCGTTCATTTCGTCTCTTGCGCGTTTGAGTTCGAATATCTGCTCTCGAAAAATCCTGAGCTGATCGTTAAGCTTGTCCCTTTCTTCTGCCCACTTATCCGTTTCAGCGTCCAGCTTTTCCTCCTGCGACTTCAACGGCGACAGTTTATCCATCAATTCATCGATCTTCAGTGTTCTTTGACGCTGCTTTGGCAACTATGGGTTCCTCTTTTGCTTTTTTCATACCCGCATCCGTTTGATTAGTCTTACGCCCTCTCTAGTATCACGACTTAGAGAGTTTAGGGAACAGCACATATGCCACAAAACGCATCACGTTTTGTCCAGTCTTATTCTCATTCAAGGATGATTCTCGCATCCACTGTTTTTGCTCCCTTCTCATAAACCATAATCGGATTCAGGTCAAGCTCGTTTATCTCCTGATGTTCCATCACAAGCTTCGACGTGCTCAGCAGAATCTTTACTATAGCATCAATGTCCGCCGGCGGCGTATTCCTGTATCCTTTCAAAAGCGGATAAGCCTTAACCTCAGTGATCATCTCTCGCGCTTCATCCTCCGCTATCGGTGCCACCCTGAAAGTCACATCCTTCAGAACCTCAATGAAAATTCCGCCCAAACCAAACATTATCGACGGACCAAACTGCGGATCCTTAATTGCACCCACGATCACTTCCGTCGAAGGCTCTGCCATCTCCTGAACAAGCATCCCCACAATTTTCGCGTCAGGTTTGTGCTTCCTCACGTTCCGCAAAATCTGCTTGTACGCATTCCTCACGCTCTCATCATTTTTCAGGTCTATCACAACGCCCCCAACGTCTGACTTGTGAAGAATATCAGGAGAAACAACCTTCAAGACCACCGGAAACCCCATCTTTTCCGCGAGTTCAACGGCTTCGGTTTCATCCTTCGCCAAGCTGAATCGTGTGACGGGAATGCCGCACTCCATGCAGACTGTCTTAGCCTCGGTCTCCAGCAAAGACTTCCTCTTATCCTTGCGCACCTCAGTAAATATCTTCGAAATTCTATCCAACACCAGCAACCTCGAATCGCATCAACTTTCAACGGAATTCTAAACTCAGAGTCTTCGAATTAAAACCCTTTTGGTCTCCTTCAGCCCGCATCGCTATGAAGAAACCCACTCATAGACCCCGTTATCCTTCAAGGTCCAAGCATCACAACCGACAGGTCCAAAAACCCACTGAGCACTCGTTTCGTCCCAATAGGACCAAACCCAGTACCCGGTTGCATGACCGTTGATTGAACTTAGGAAAATGTGCCCCGGCTCCATCGAAGACAAGTAAGAGTACGTGATATTGGCCACTTGCCTGGTAACATCAAACAGAGTGGCATCAGGCGAGACCGCGGTCTCATTGAACCATGTTTCTGCGCCATTGCTGTAGTTGATAAGTAAGTTCACATGAATGACACTCGTCCCGGCCAGAAGCCCGTCCCACTCATTGATCACCAGATTCGTGAACAACTTGTAGAATTGGTCGAGTAATTCCTTGAACTCCTCCCGCGTCACGGCGTTCTCGTTTGCTAGTGCCTGGGTCTCATTCAGTAAGCTATTGTAAGTCTCGTTCAAGTCCGGAGAATTGCCCAACGCCAAGCTATAGTTGGCCCTGAGATTCGCAAGCAGCGCTTGGTATTCGCTCATGAGCGGGGAACAGTTTTCGCCAGTCGGCCACTGATATTCGCCGAAGAGAGTATTATAGTCTCGCGCTATGAAGCTCGATTTTGCCGTCAACGCCGCGTAGTTACTGGACAATGCACCCAGCAATCCCTGCTTCTCATCAAACTGCCCCTGAAGCCTCGCATGCTCCAAGTAGTAATATGCCGCAAAACTGGTGGCAATTAAGGCCCAAGTAACCGCAGTCAATGCAATGAGAGTTAGAGTTCTCTTTTCAACCAACTTGCTCTCCCACCGGAACCACACGATTCACGGCCCTCAGCAATGGGAGGAAAATCACCCCGAAAACAGCCGCGTTCGAAACAGCGTGTAGCAACGAGAAAGGAGCACCATAAGCCAAAGCCGTAGTCACAGCAAGCGGCAGCGGCATTCCAAGATAAATCGAAAAAGCCGTTCCCAAATTAGTTATAAGATCATAAACCACGGTGAGAACAGCACCCAACACGGCTGTCTCCGCGCACAGTTCACCCACGCTCTGAACGCGCATGTACCTCTTGTAGATTCCACCAGCCAAACCCACCAGCGCCATTCCCGCCATTTGAAAGGGCATGTTCAAACCAGCGAAACCCCAAGGAGAGAAAAATCCGTTGACAAACATCACAAAACCGCCGAAAAACGCTCCAATACCGATGCCGAACATGCAACCAACCGCAAAAGCAAAAAGCGAAGTGAACTCCACGTTCGGCGGTCTTGGAGCCAACTGAATAGCCAAGCACAATGCGGTTAAGACGCCGATGAAGGCTACCACGCGTGGATTTTTGAGTGAAGGCATGTATGCTGGATGGATTATCCAACCATATAAGCTTTTCCTATTTTATCAAGATAGCATGAGGGATGCGAAGACTTTGGCGTCGTTGACAATGTTTTGTGTTTTTGCGTATTCGTTAGGTTGGTGGGCGGTTTCGTCTATTGTGCTCCAGACAACTGCGGGGATGTTGATTTTTCTGAAGAACGCGGCGCATGTTCCTCCGCCGATTCCGCCGATTTTCGGCTCTTTTCCTTGAACACTTCTAATCGCTTCTTTTAGTGCGATGACGATTTCGGAGTTGGGGTCTGTTGGTTTCGGTGCGACGCTCTTGTGCAGCAGCTCGATTTCTATCTTGGCGCCTGTTTTCTTTTCATATTCTACTGCGAGCTGTTGGATGTCTTTGAGTATTTCTTCGATGTCGTAGCTTGGGAGGATTCTGCAGTCAAAGTGGACGATGTCTTCTCCTGGAATTATGTTGACGGCATCGACGTTCTTCTCTTTCTTGGTCGGTTCAAAAGTGCTTTCCGGCGGCTCGAAATACGGGTCTTTAACCGAATACTTATCGTGCAGCATCTTGTCCACAGCCAACGCGTAAATCATTCCCGCGCGGTGAGCGTTTAGGCCTTTGTCGGGCATGCTGGCGTGAATCTGCTTTCCGACTGTGCGGACGCGGAACCACAGGGCGCTTTTCTCCGCTATTTCTACGAATGTTCCATCCTCGTTTCCGCCGTCGGGAACTAGTATGAGGTCGTTTTTGTTGAAGAGTTGTTCGTTGATTAGGTGTTGTATGCCGTATCTGCTGCCTTGTTCTTCGTCGGCAACGAAAGCTAAAGCCACGGTTCTCTTCGGTCTCAAGCCCATGGTCTTCAAGGCTTTGACGGCGAAGATTGAGGCGATCATGGATTGGCCGTTGTCTTCTGCTCCGCGCCCGTAGATTCGTCCTTCTTTCAGCGTCGGATCGAAAGGTTTTGTGGTTGTCCAGAAGGATTCTTCTCCTGGCGGAACGATGTCCAAGTGCGTTATTATCCAGAGTTTTTGAGTGGTGTCTTGTCCGTTGTAGTAGGCGGTTATGTTTGGTCTTTTTCCCGAGGATACTCGCTTGTCTTGGGCGTCGTGAGGTTCTATCTTGTCGAAGCCTATTGTCTGCAGTATCTGTGTGAGTTTTTCGGCTTTTTGGAGTTCGCCTTCTCCTCCGTTTTCTGGGGCGATTGCGGGGACGCGGATTGTTTCCATGAGTGCCTGTGTCATCTGGTCTTTGTAGTTTTCGATTTCCTGTTGTATTTTTGGAGTTCGCATGTGGGTTGTCACTCTCAAGTTTCAGAATGTAATGTTGGGTAGTGTCTTTTTACGTTTTGCCAAAAGAAGAGAGCGACGAAAAAGGCTTGGAGACGAGTGTTTTAGCTGAGTTCTTGCAGTGCTTTGAGGCGTTTTACTATGTTGGGGTGGGTTGAGAAGATTTCGATGACTCTGTCCATTGTTGTGAGTCTTTGCTGGAGGATTTGCTGGACGAGTTTTTGTTCGCCGCCTGAAGCGGTCATGGCTTTCAGTTCTAGGGAGTCGGTTTCTGCGCGGTCTGGGTCGGAGATGAACAGGGCTTTGAAGCCGCTGAGGTGTTGAGTGTTGTTTCGGGATGTTCTTCTCATGTTTTTTGTGGCTTGCACTATTTTTGCGAGGCCTGTGGAGAGTTTTTGCGGGCCGTTCTGGACTACTGCTGCGCTGTGTCTGTCGGCGTAGTATTCGCGGAGGCGGCTGAGGTAGAGGATGAATATGTTGAGGACCCATGAAAAGGCCATGAAGCCTATTCCGATCAGTGCGCCGCTGCTTCCTTGGTCTCTTTGTCTTCCTTGGCTGAGCATGAGCGAGAAGCCTATGTAGGAGAACAGTGCGGGCAGTAGCGAGACGAACATCATTACTTGGACATCTCTGTGTCTGAGGTGTCCGAGTTCGTGGCCGATTACGGCTTCTATTTCTCCTGCGTCTAGTGTTTGCATTAGGCCTTGGGTTACGGCTATGCGTGTTCCGGCTATTGGGCTTCCGTATGCGAAGGCGTTTGGGATGGGAATTTGGGCGAGCATGAGTCTGGGGTTTTTGATGCCTGTTTTTTGGCTGAGGTTTTGGACGATGGTGTGGAGTTGTGGTTGTTCGTTGGCGGGGATTTCTTTGACGCGGTATAGTGCGTCGATGATGTATGGACTGATGAGCCATTGGATGATGTTGAAGGCGACGACGAGTACGCCTAATGTGATTATGTCTAGTGAGCCTATGAGGAAAAGGATTACTGTGAAGAATAGTGTGGATAGTGTTATGATTAATGTGAGGGTTCCGATCATTGATGCTCGGAGTTTCCATATGCTCATTTGTTTTTGCACCAGTAGTGGTTGTTGGGCTTGAGGTAACTTATATTTTTTACTACGAAACATACAATTATCCTTGAAGTGTTTTCTGGTTTATGCGGTTTTGATTCGGAAGAAGCCTATGGCGAGGAATATCCCGGCTATCCAGATTAGTAGGAAGCCTACGACGATTATGCTCAGGATTGCGCCTACGAGCATCAGCATTCCTGCAGTGTAGAACGCGTGGATTCCTGTTTTTGCTCCGACGCTGCTGAATGATCTGCGTAGGAATAGTGCTGTGATGATTAGGAGTGCGAAGAGGATGACGAAGGCGATTATTACCATGGCAATTTCTGCCCAGAACCTGTTGAAGAAGGTGTTTGGGTCGCCTATGATTTTTGGCCAGTCGATTTTTTGGAGTGCGGACCAGTCGTTCCACGTGATGTTTTCTATGCCTAGTGCGTTGAAGAAGCTCATGGCGGTTGTTGTTATTGTGACTGCGAATATTGCGATTCCGATTATGGCGGTGATGATTCCGTAGAGGGCGTTGTTGAATATTCCTGGTTCGTGGTAGTGGTATGACAGTTGGCTTAGGGCGATCAACACGAGGATTAGTCCGATTATGCCGACTAAGCCAGCTGAACCTGCGAAGGGGAAAATTAGCATGAGTATTGCTCCAAGTCCGCCTAGAATTCTGGTTGTTTCCAAAGTCATAACGTGTTACCTTTCAGAAGTATATCGTTGCGTTTGAAATAAAAGGTTTTATGCGCTTTTGTTGGGTGCGGATTCTGGTTTGTTTAACAACTTTGGGTTAGGGTTGTGTGTTGTTTTCGGCTATGGCGAGGAAGGTTTCCATTACTGTTTTGATGAGTGGGCTGCAGGGGTGTTCTTGGGCTGGTTGCTCTTTGGCTTGTTGTTTGGCGTGTTGGGTTTTCTTTAGTCTGCTGCATTGGATTGTGCCGTATTGGTCGAGTATGGCGTTGAGGAATTGGAAGACTGGGCGTTGTGTGCGGATGAAGGGTGTGCGTGGGTTGGTTCTTCGGTATTTTTGACTTATGCCCATTATTGCGATGTTTACTGCGCCGCAGATGGTTCCTGTTCGGGCTATTCCTCCACCGAATGCGGTTGCGGTTTTTGGTGTTGCGGGTAGTTTGTAGTATTCTTGGAAGATTGCCATGTAGACGGATTCTGCGCAGTTCCAGCCTTCGACATTGAAGTGGTGGAGGGCTTTGTCTACTATGGCTTGTCTGGTTGACATGGAAATGATAATGAATGCACAAAGAAGATTTAAACGTATATGCACACTGCAAAAGAGAGCACTGATGCGCTCTGCAAAAATTAGACCCCCCTATAAATAGCTTCAAACACAGCTTGAATTAACAGTTGACAATGCCGAGAATTTTCTGTCGGACGACAATTGCAGGTTTAGTCGTTATCTTTCTCCTTTGAGCCAACCCTTGATTCCGAGTTCCGTGACCGTTATGCTTACTGGCTTAGGCTCGCAGATTTTCTGCTTACCAACCTCATCGATGTACAGTATCTTTGGTTTCATGTGAAACGTGCCTTGAATCTTCGGTGTCAGAACGAGCTTCACTTCTTCTGTTTTTGAAGGCTCGAGCCTTTTTTCCTTCAGGTTGAGACAGTTGCCTTCAATGCGGTACAATTCAGGTTTCCTTGATATAGCGAAGCCTTCTGGAATAGCTTCTGTTATCTTGGTCAGCAGAACGAACCCTTCTTTGCGTGTATTCGTGACTTCTATTTCCAACTCAAGGCTCTCGCCAATCTTCAATTCACTTGGTGTGGCAACAATATTACTCTGAACTTCAGTGGACTCGCGACTCTCTGGGCTGACAGCTTTCCCACGCGTTTCCGCTGATGGAAGGTGCAAAGCCTCCATCAATGTCTTCGTTTTTTCAACGTCTTCTTTGTCTCCCACCTTTTGAAAGATTTCCAGTGCTTGGCTGAGTAGGCTGTGTGCTTTTTCTCTGTCACCTTCTTGATTTCTTTCAATGTAGACCCTTGCGTATTCACGGAGAACCATTCTGGCAAGATTGTAGATGTCCCATTGCCTAGCCCCTAGAGCTTCGAATTCTTGAAGGCCTTTTTCGAAAAGGTCTATCGATTCTTTCCATTTCTTTTCGGTCCGAAGCAGCATTGCATTCAACACGTCTGCTCTTGCGATGAGATTCTTATTCTCTGTTTTGAGAGCGAATTCTTGCAGGCTTTCAAGCAGGTTCCTAGCTTTCTTAAGTTCGCCAAGCTCTATGTACGCCCAGATAACATTTTGAGAGCCGCTTATGAGATTACCCTTTGCTCCATGCTTTTCGTAGACTTCAAGGGCTTTCTCAAAAAACTCTTTTGCTTTGGCGCTTTCCCCTCTATCGAAGCAGTACCAGCCGTACGAGTTATAGCTCCCTGCTTTCGACAAAAAATCGTCCAGTTTCTCAGAAACCTCTAGCGATTCTCGGAAACATTGTTCAGCTTCGTCCCGTTCTCCTATCAAGTGATGGACAAGCCCAAGGGTGGCCAGAGACATAGAAAGGTGCGTCGTGTTACCCGCCTTTCTATCTAGCGCAACCGATTCTTCCACTGATGCAATTGATTTGCTCGCGTCCCCGCGGCCAAAGTAGATGAAGGCAAGATTGAGGCTGAGCCAAGTCTGTTGAAAGATGTCGCCCACTTTTTTCGCAAGCTCATATCCTTTCTCAAAGTACTCTAGTCGCTTTTCATGTTCTTCTTGGGGTTGGAAGCAGGCTAAGTCGTTGTAGGCTTCCATTGCGGTGTCGGTGAAGCCATCGTCAAGAGCTATCTTTAGTGCCTTCTCAACAAAGGCGGCACCCTTCTTTCTCTCCCCAAGCCAAAAGTAGACGTCGCCCAGGTGCAGGCACGACCGCGCGGTAGTCTCGTGCGAACCCAATCGTTCAGCGAGTTCAAGCGCTTTCTCAGCCCAAGAAAGCGCTTCAGTCATGTCCCCAGTAGCTCCCATAGCGATCATGGTTGCCATGTCCTCGTAGAGACCTGCCAGTTCTCTGCTTTCAGGCTGGGCTTGCAGAATACTCAGTGCTTGCGCATGATGCTCCTCGGCTTTCGAGGAATCGCCAACCTTATTCCAAAGCACATGGGCCATCTTCAGGTGCAGCCCTGGAATCCTGTCTTTCTCAGAAGATTGTTTGAATAACAGAAGTGCGTCATTCCAGTGCTTCAAACAGTCGTCATATTTCCCAACAATGTTCTGGATGTCGCCGAGCCTCTCTAGAACGCGTCCCTTTTCTCGACACTCCCTTTCTTTCTCCTCAAGCAGCTTAAGAGCAGACTGGAAGTAGGAAACGGCCTCGATGTTGGCATAGACCTTCGACGCTTTTTCCCCAGCCTTCAAGAAATAGTCAAGCGCCTTGTCCTTTTCTCCGCCTTCAAGGAAGTGTGATGCTAATTCGCCAAAATGCTCGTCAATCTTCTTGGCATAGACTTTTTCCAGGGCATTCCCTACCACACCGTGGAGCTTCTTACGCTTCAAGAGACTGACTTCTTCATACACAACGTCTCTAACCAGTATGTCAGCAAAGGAACAGACCCCTTCTCCACGGACCTCCCTTTCCTTGATTAATCCAGTTTTGAGCAGCCCATCCATCAATTCGAGCAGTTTGTCTTCGTCTATGCCAGTTAGAGCGCAAATCGCTTCCAACGTAAAATCATTTCCAACAAATGAGGCTAAGGTCAAAACATTCTGCCAGTCCTCATCCAGCCGACCAATTCTCGCCTTCACAACATTCTTAACGGTTTCCGGAAACTCAATTTTCGAAATCTCCTTGAGCTTCCACTTGTCCCCTTCTCTGTAAATAATCTCCTCTTCTTTCAGAGACCTGACTACTTCCTCGGCAAAGAACGGGTTGCCTCTCGTCTTCTCATAAACCATCCTGCAGAATTCTATTGGAACATCGTCTTGCTCAAGTATCTGTTTGATCATCTCCGAAACATCGTCTGAAGACATACGCTTCAATGAAACAGACTGTGGCAAGCGTTCCCTGTTCAATTCCGTCAAGACAGGCGTCAACGGATGCTTAGAATCAATATCGGTGCTGCGATAGGCTCCGAGAAGAAGCAAGGGCGTCTTCTGGACGCCACGCGCCACGTAGTGCAAGAGCAAAAGTGAAGACGGATCAGTCCACTGCAAATCGTCAAGAACCACCAGCAATGGCGCCTCTCTAGAAATGTTAGTGATAAACTGCGAAACTGCCTCAAAAAGCCTGTTCTGTTCCTGCTCAGGACTTATCGGAAACGACTGAGGAATCGCCCTAAGCTTCTGGCTGAGCTCAGGAACAAGCTTGGCAACCTCAGCCGGATAGTAACCAACAACCTTGTACAATTGCTCCGGACTGCAAGTTTCCAAATAGTCTCTAACCACTTCGCGCCACAGAACGTACGGAGGAACACCATCCATCCTAAACAGGGCTGGGCACCTGCCATAGAGCACCTGCATTCCGCGAAGATGCGCATAGGCTCTCAGTTCTCTGGCCAACCTTGTCTTACCGATCCCAGCCTCGCCATAGACGAAAACGAGACCGCCCTCACCTTGAATTGTCCTGTCGACGGCCTCTTTCAGAAGTTTCATTTCCTCAACCCTGTCGATGAGCGGAATCTCTTTTGCGGCAACGGGGCGGGGACTCGGAATGCGACCGCGCTCAAGTGACGCCAGAAAGGTCTCTCCTAATTAACTTGTCAATGGTTATTATTGGACTCTAGATTATTATTGCTTGTGGAAGAACATATAATAACAATCTCTGGCTTCAATTGCTCCATAAAGCTAGCCATACGCGGACCGGGAAAATGTTCTGAGGACCACCAAAAACATGTTCAGAAAGCGCAGTTACGAGCAAAAGTTTTATGATGTTGCGAAATCAACCTTCTCCGCATTGGAGAGAAATAGCTTGGATGTTGTTGTTTGTGTTAAGCATGTTCCGGAAACGGCAGAAGCGGAACTGAAAATCGACTCTAGCGGAAAATCCATAGAAAAAACTGGTCTAGTCTTTGACATTAACGAGTGGGACGACTACGCGCTGGAAGAGGCTGTGCGCATAAAAGAGAAACAGGGCGGAACAGTCACTGCCATAACCATCGGCTCTCAAGATTCTGAGAGCACACTAAGAAAATGCCTCGCCCGCGGTGCAGACAAAGCCATACGCCTAACAGACCCAAAATTCGAAGGCTCAGACGCCTACGCCACCGCCAAAATCCTCCACAGCACAATCAAAACCCTACACTACGACCTAATCCTCTGCGGACTACAATCAGGCGACGACGGCAACGCCGCCGTAGGCCCCATCCTCGCCGAACTACTAGGCATACCACACGCCACGATGGTCAAGAAACTCGAACTTGCCACCGGCACGGCGAAAGTCAACCGCGAACTCGAAGGAGGCTTAGAAGAACAGTTAGAAATACGCTTACCAGCATTGTTGGCTGTTTCCACGGGCATAAACGAACCCCGCTACGTCAGCATAATGGGCATCCGCAAAGCCATGCAAAAAGAAATCACAGTAAAAACACTAGCCGACACGGGACTAACAGAAAACGACGTAGGCACAGCAGGCTCATGGACCACAATCGACAAGCTCTACGTACCGCCAGTCGAAAAACAAGCCGAACCCATCAAAGGCACACCAGACGAAATCGCCACAAAAATCACAGAAATCATCAAGTCAAGGGGACTCATCTAAAATGCCAAAAATCCTCGTCCTCGCCGAACACCGCCAAAACCAACTAAGAGACATAACCCTCGAAATGCTCACCAAAGCCCGAGAAATCGCACAAAAAACCAACACCGGCGTAACCGCAATAGTACTCGGAAATAACGTGAAAGAACACGCCAAAGCCTTAGCCGAGTACGCACAAGCCGTAATAACCGTCGAAGACCCACGCCTAGAAAACTTCAACAGCGAAACCTACAAAACCGTTCTAACAAAACTCATAGCAGAACACAAACCCACACTCATCATGATCGGACACACAAGCTACGGCGTAGAACTCGCCCCACGCCTCGCCACAGCACTAAACACGCCACTCGCCACAGACACCATAGACCTCAACTATGAAGCCAACACGCTCACCGTAACACGACAGATGTACGGCGGAAAAGTCAACGTCAAAGCAACGTTACGCAAATCCGAAACATACATGGTAACCGTCCGACAGGCAACCTTCACCCCACAAAAACCACAACCGCCAACAAACGGACAAATAATCGCAACACCTTCGTCACTAGCGGAAGAACCAACAGCAAAACGCTTCCTACAGTACGTGCTGCCACCGCCCGGCGGAGTAGACATAACCGCCGCAGAAAAACTCGTAGGCATAGGCCGCGGAATCAAAGACCAAGCCAACATGCCCATCATAGAGGAACTCGCCAAAACACTAGGCGCAGTACTCGCTTGCTCACGACCCATCGTAGACAAAGGCTGGCTACCCAACGACCGCCAAGTGGGCAGCTCAGGCAAAACAGTCAAGCCAAAACTCTATCTAGCCCTGGGCATAAGCGGCGCCTTTCAGCATGTCCTAGGCATGAAAAGCTCAGATTTGATAATCGCCGTGAACAAGGACCCCAAAGCCCCCATCTTCAGCTTCGCCGACTACGCAGTGGTTGAAGACCTGTTCAAAATCGTGCCCTCACTGAAAAACAAGCTTAATGAGGCTAAAACGCAGAAAGCATAACCCGCATAGGAGAGAAAGGACAAACATGGAATTCAAGCTGAACGAGGAACAACAAGAAATCAAAAGGGCAGTAAGGGAATTCGCAGAAAAAGAACTCACACCCGAACTCGCCTTGGAATTCGACCAGAAAGAAGAATTTCCACACGATCTGTACAAGAAAGCCTCACAATTAGGCTTCACGAGCATGCGCATCCCCGAGCAATACGGCGGACAAGGCTACGGCGTCCTCGAAGACTGCATAGCCGTGGAGGAACTGTGCAGAGTAGACCCAGGATTAGGCGTGGCAATATCACTCGGCAACCTCATGGTCCCAGACGTGCTCCTAAAACACGGCAACGAAGAACAAAAAACCAAGTACATCCCGCCACTAGCCAAAGGCGAAGCAATCGCCGCCGCCGCATTCACAGAAGCCCAACACGGAAGCGACATAACCCGCATGGACTCCACCGCATTAAAAACAGACAGCGAATGGGTCATCAACGGCGCCAAAGAATTCATAACCAACGGTTCAATCGCCGACACGTTCATACTCCTCTGCCAATCCGACCCCAACGCCCAACCATCACACAGGGGACAAAGCATATTCCTCGCAGAAAAAGGCACGCCGGGCTTAGAGGCAACGAAGCTCCACGGCAAGATGGGCATCAAACCCTGCGTTACCGGCTCCCTAGCAATGAGCGACCTCAAAGTACCCGAGGCCAACCTCGTGGGCGAACTCAACAAAGGCTTCTACTACACGCTCGAACTCTTCGACGGAACCCGCATCACAGTCGCGGCGCAGGCAGTAGGCATGGCACAAGGCGCTTTCGAAAAGGCGTTAGCCTACGCGAAAACCCGCAAGCAGTTCGGACAGCCCATATTCAACTTTCAAGGAATATCCTTCAAGCTAGCAGACATGGCGATAAAAATCGAAAGCGCAAGGCTGATGATGTACAAGGCAGCGTGGCTCTACGACAAGGAAAAGCCGAACGCAGTCGCCACTTCGATGGCTAAGGCGTACGCGAGCCGCGTGGCGATGGAAGTCACGGACGACGCCATACAAATCTTCGGCGGCTACGGCTACCTAGCAGACTACCACGTGGAACGTTTCCACCGCTGCGCAAAAATCACCGAAATCTACGAAGGCACCAGCGAGATGCAGAAGTACACCATAGCCAACTACCTACAAAAACAACCCTAAACAGAAACCTATTCCTTTTTCTTTTATCATCGCGAACGCGCTAATTATCTTTCTCCTTTGAGCCAGCCTCTCACGCCAAGCTCCTTAACCGTCACGTTAACAGGTTCCGGCTCATGCGACCTGTACTTGCCGTTCTCGTCCAAATAGAGTATTCTCGGTCTTATGGCAAAAGCACCCTGCACTTTTGGTTTGAGGACGAGCTTCACCTCTTCTGTTTTCAGGGGGTCAAGTCGCTTTCCCTTCATGTTTAGAGAACGATCTTCAACGCGGTAAGTTTCGGGTTTTTCTACAAGCTCGAAACCTTCAGGGAGAATCTCTGTAAGTTTCGTCAGGAGCGCGGCACCTTTTCCGGCGTTCACGAGTTCCACTTCCAGGTCGAGGTTCTCGCCGACTCTCAGTTCTTTCCGGCTGGCTATGATGTTTGCTTGTATGTCAGCGTGCTCGAACCTTTCCGAGCCCACCGCTTCCTCATGTGACGGCGTTGGCGTCGCGAAAGATGACGTCGTAGAAACAATGGACGGAGCATGCAACACCTCGACGAGTGACACAGCTAATTCTCGCTCCTCCCTCACTCTTCCTATCAACTTCGTTACTTGCTCGCGTTTCTCCGGGTGCTCAGCCTTCATGTAGAAGCCCGCTGACGTCTGCAATACCTTTTCAGCCATCGTGTACTCCCGTGCTTTTTTCTCCAGGTCTATTTCTTTCTTAGCGTTGCCAATTTGCAGGTAGGCGTCGAAAAGAAACCCCGTAGCCTTAGCATATTCACCAGCGTTCTCGAACCCAGCTTTCAGGTAGTAGCTGGCGGCACTTTCCAACTGCTGCATGGCTGTGGCATGTAGTGTTACATCGCCTGTGTCAACGAACCTCGTTCCAGCCTCTAGTGCTCGGCAAAAGCGACTGTGTCCCAGCGCCAGCATAACAGTTTTCTCGTCGGGACCTAAGTCCTTGGCTTCCTCAAAAAGCTGGGAAGCTTCGATGTACAGTGCGGGTGATGCTTTCGCCTCGGCAAGCGTCATTTTTTGCCATGCTCGAGAAAGAGTCATGATGAGGTCGAGTTCTCTTCGTTCCGGCTCGCTATCTATAGTTTCAGTTATTTTCGCGAGGACATCTGCCGCTGAGCCGTATTTTTCTGAGCTGGAGTAGTGGTCGCCTTTCTTGTCGAGGATTTTCGCCTCTTCAAGGGCGATTCTCGCGTTGCAGTAATCATACCTGAGGCCCGTTGCCTTCAGCATTTCAGTTGCCATGTGTTTCTCATCTGGGTTTTCAATCTTGCTGAGTTGCGCTCCAATGGATTTCTTAGTTTCGTTGAAAAGTTTGGCTGCTTGCTCGAAAGCTTGGATAGCTTCTTCGGCTCTGTCGTTTCTGCTCAGTTCCTCAGCATATTCGACGCGGCTCCAAGCGGAATAGTTCGGCGCTAGGTAGCCCCATTGTTTTAGTGGCTTGTGCAGGCTGGCGGCTTTATCAAACTGCTCTCTTGCCGTGGCATGCTCCTGCCTTCTGTGATGGTATCTTGCCTTCTCAATCTCGGCCCATGCCTGCATGTAAACCGTATGATCTCGGTAAAAGTCCTTGAGCGGAAGAATCTTTTCGGCGGCTTTTCTGTAGTTGTTTGAGGCGAGGTCGAAGTGTTTAGCTGCCACTAAGTGCTCTCCTAGAGTGTCATGGGCTTGGGCGGCTTTCCACCAGCACTCAGCCACGCGGCTTGTCAGATTGACCTTCTCATATGTTTCGGCTGCTTCTTCAAAGACTTTTGCTGCTTTCCTCAGATGCTCCTTTTTGTTGGTGAGCTCGTAGAGGCGGTTCAGACCAGCTCCAGCCAGGTATTTCCAATTTGCCAAGTAAGCAAGTTGCGAGACTGGAGCTTCTGCTCCATAAAACGCTGAACCTTTCGTACAAAGCTTCCCAGCAGTTTCTAAGTCATCTACGGCTGCCTGCACCACGTTACTTTTGGTCTCAGGGTCCTTAGCCAAGTCGGCAAGTAGGTATTTTATCTGAGCTAAGCCGCCTTGCATTATCCCTAGGTCCCAGTAGTTGTGGGTTTCAATCTGCTCGGCGAGCCTAAAAGACTCGTTTCCATGAGCCAGGGCTTTTTCTAAGAGTCCCCTTTTTTCCTCAGAATCCTCTTCTATCTCTGCTAAGCGTGTGAATACCTTGCGGAATACGTGATGCGCATAAACAACGTTTTCTGGGTATCCGGAATCTTCAGCCCGCTGTAGCAGTTCGGGCAAAGCTTCAACGGCTTTTTCCAATAGTTCTCGCCTTTTGTCTAAATTGGTTTCAACAGAAGACAATCGAAAACAGTATTCTGCTCGCGATGCTTCCACCCAAATGGTGCCTTTGCACACGCTTATGAAGGAGATCGAAGAGTACTCATGCGCAGCTTTTTCGGCATACTGCAAGGCTCTCTTGGCAAGAGCGATTCTTTCATCTGGGTCCTCACTCGCCTTCCAAAAAGTATTGTGCGCCAAGAAATCCAAAGCGGAGCCGACTATGAATTTGTCTTTTGTCTTTCTGCCATAGTCCAGCGCCTTCTCGAAATTCTTCAGAGCCTCATCCGAACCCTCTGGCCAAGGAACCCAACCGAAACCCGATAGTAACTCATTAAACGTTGTTTCCTCAGAAATCTCCTTTGCCCTAAGAAAGCGGGCTCTAGCCTTTCGATAGCACTCTTCCTTCTTATCTTGATCTAGAAAATAGTAGGCAAACACGACTAGGCAAGCCGCAGTTCTTACGTAGGCTCCTATGAGTTCAGCGTCTCCCAAGGTGGAAAGAAACGCGATTGCTCGCTCGCCATGCGCTATTGCTTCCTTCACTGTCTCCTCTCGGATTTGATAATTCCAGTCTAAAAAGAACCCGAGCAGAGCGCCCTTCGACAGCTGGGTGTACGTTCTTCCGTACTCCCGAGCCTCTCCGGTCTTTTCGAAGGCTTCTAAGGATTCTTTTGTCAGTCTCCAGCACTCATCAAGGAGCTTTTTCTTCTCTGATACTTCTGAGCTAAGCCAATAACCCATGTAAGCATTCATTGCACTGCAACGCAACATCCTCGCCGACGCGGTCAATTCACTCAAAGCGCCATAGAATTCTTTAGCCTTCTCATAATTGGCAACTCCCTGACGCATTCTACTCTTAAACTCTTCCTGGCTTTCGGCTTGCATAGCTGCTCGATAAAAAGCGTAGCCTAGCCGCTCGTGAATCTCACCCAACTTCAAGAAATGCTGTTTCGGCACCAAAACCAATGCATTATTGTAAAACTCGACTGCGCCTAACCAGTCATACTCTTTTTCCTGCTTCTCTATCTGGACAAGAATCAACTCCAAATTTACCGGTTCTGGCATACCAGTGAACCACTACAAGGTTATCAACAACTATTTGAAAAGCGTTTTCATGACAAGGACCCCCTAGACCGAAAAAACCCGCAATCATTGAGATGCGTGTGCGCGGTAAATGGATAGTTAGCATTCAAAAGTCTTATTACTATTTTCGCTTCACCATTAAATACGAATGAAGGAGGAACGGTTTTGGCAGCTGAAAAAATCAAGAAAGCGGCAGTAGCGGGCTCAGGAGCGATGGGCCACGGAATCGCTGAGCTCTTGGCGATGGCCGGCATCGAAGTTACCATGGTGGATATCAGCGACGAATTCCTGACGAAAGCCATGGAGAAAATCAAGTGGAGTCTCGACAAGTTCGTTGAGAAGAAACGAATCAGACGCGAAGACGCCGACGCAACGTTAGTACGAATGCACACGACGACCAGTTATGAGCAAGCGGCAAAGGACATAGACTTGGCGATAGAAGCCGTGCCCGAGAACATGGAACTGAAAAAGAAAGTATTCACGATTCTCGATTCTGTTGCTCCCCCGCATGCCATACTAGCATCTAACACCTCAACGTTAAGCATAACGGAAATGGGTAACGCAACGAGGCGCTCAGACAAAGTCGCTGGAATGCACTTCTTCAACCCTCCGCACGCTATGGCATTGGTCGAAGTAATCAAGGGCGAAGGCACGAGCCAAGAAACAATCAACACGCTCGCGGAACTCGCCAAGAAACTTGGGAAAACACCCGTTATCGTTCGAAGAGACATCCGCGGCTTCATAGTGAACAGGATTTTGGGCGCGGTTTTCCTCGAAGCCTTCTGGGCGTTCAAACGCGGCGAAGCAACAAAAGAAGGCATAGACGCCTCCGTAAAATACACGGGCGGATTCCCGATGGGATGGTTCGAACTCGCAGATTTCAGCGGGCTCGACATAACCTACGACGCTGGAAGAATACTCTACGACGCCTACGGAGAACGGTTCAAGCCATGCACCGAAGTAATCGAACCACTCGTGAAAGAGAAGAAGCTCGGGCAGAAAACAGGCGTCGGGTTCTACGACTGGACAAAGGGCAGGCCGAGGATACCGTTCAACCTGCTCGAGGAATACGACGTTGAGAGGTCTTGGGCGGTTGCTGTGAACGAAGCGGCATGGCTAATTCATGACGATGCAGCAAGCCCGGCGGACATCGACACGGCGATGAAACTCGGCACGTATTGGCCTTCAGGTCCATGTGAGTACGCGGACAGAACGGGCTTGGACGTGATTCTCAACAAGCTTAAGGAGCTTTACGCCAAGTATAACATGGAAATGTATAAGCCATGCCCAGTGCTTGAAGAGTACGTGAGTAAAGGTTGGACGGGAAAGAAAGCCGGAAGGGGGTTCTACTAGATGGATTTTGATTTGACACCAGAACAGATAGCCATCAAGAACACTGTTAGAGAATTCTGTGAGAAAGAGTTCAAGCCCGAACTTGCCTTGGAGCTTGACAAGAAAGAAGAATTTCCCATGGACCTGTATAAGAAGGCCGCGAAACTCGGGTTCACGAGCACCGTTATTCCGCAAGAGTTCGGCGGACAAGGCTGCGGACTGCTCGAAGCCTGCCTCATCGTTGAAGAGATGTGCCGTGCAGACTCGTCCTTGGGCGTGGCGATTTCGAGCGGAAACTTCGGAAGCGAGTTCATCCTCGTCTACGGCACGAAGGAGCAGAAGGAAAAGTACCTCCCGCCCATATGCAGAGGTGACTTAACGTCGGCAGCAGCCTTCACTGAACCGAACCTCAGCGGAAGCGACATAACTCGAATGGAGACCACGGCCACAAAATACGGAAACGAATGGTGGATAAACGGCACAAAAACCTTCATAACAAACGCGCCAATCGCCGACTTCATCGTTGCCCTAGCGCAGACAGACACAAAAGTCAGACCCACCTACAGGGGCGAAACACTATTCATAGTCGAAAGAGGCACGCCGGGACTCGAAACTCCAAAGCTTCACAATAAAATGGGAATCAGATGCTCAGTCACGGGAGAGGTTCTCTTCGACAACGTCAAAGTCACCGACTGGAACATCGTGGGCGAACTGAACAGAGGCTTCTACCACACGATGGAATTCTTCGACAAAACACGCGTAGGTGTTGCGTCCCAAGCCGTGGGAATGGCGCAAGGAGCTTGGGAAATCGCCTTCAAATACTCAAAACAACGCGAAGCCTTCGGGCAGCCGATAATTCAGCATGAGGCTATAGGATGCACATTGGCGGAGCTGATGACTAAGATACAGGCCGCACGGTGGCTGACCTACTGGGCTGCATGGCTGGTCAACGCTGGAAAGATGGACCCGATGGCGACGGCCATGGCAAAGCAGTACGCAGGTCGCGTGGCGATGGAAACCACGGACTTCGCCATACAAACGTTGGGAGGCTACGGCTACTTGGGCGAATACCGCGTTGAAAGGTTCCACAGGGACGCGAAAATAACGGAGATTTACGAGGGAACGAGCGAAGTTCAGAAGCTCACGACGCTTAAGTATCTCTTGAGGAAATACTAGAAACACCACGAAAAATGATATAGGCATATGGCGACAAAAATAGAGCAATGGTGATGTTTGTTGAGCAAAGCATACGAAACCATCAAAGCGGAAAAAGACCAAAGCGTTTTATGGGTGACATTAAACAGGCCGCACCGATTGAACGCCTTCAACGACGTCATGATGGAGGAACTCTCAGACGTCTTCGACACCGTCGAGAAAGACCCCAGCATCAGATGCCTCGTGATAACTGGCGAGGGGGACCGATCCTTCAGCACGGGTGCAGACCTGACGATGTTTCCTAAGGCGACTCCGGTGAAAGCTGAAGACTTCGCGAGGGCTGGACAGAAACTTTTCGGCAAACTCGAGGAGATGTCCAAGCCTGTCATAGCGGCGATAAACGGTTTTGCGCTCGGTGGCGGCTTAGAACTTGCCTTGGCATGCGACTTTAGGGTGGCAGCTGAGCATGCTGAATTCGGAACCCCAGAAATACTGCGAGGCATAACTTCTGGATGGGGTGCAACCCAGAGACTCGTGAGAATCGTGGGACTGGCTAAAGCTAAAGAAATGGTGATGTTAGGAGGCATGCTGAAAGCCGAAGACGCATTAAAAACAGGCTTAGTGCATATAGTTGTGCATTACGAGAAACTCCGAGACACAGTTAAAGAACTGGCCACGAAACTCAGCGAAGGACCGCCTATAGCTATGAAGTACGCGAAGTATGTTCTGAACTTCGGAACCCAAGTGCCGCTGGACGCCGGACTGCGGATAGAGGCAGCCTTGATGGGATTGGAGTTTTCAACTGAAGACCTTAAAGAGGGCGTGGAAGCCTTCATGTCCAGAAGAAAACCCGAGTTCAAGGGTAAATAGCTCCAAAACCCCTTTTCTTTATCTTTCAACTATTCGTCATATTCAAATGTCTGGCAGCGTGAATAAAATGAGGAAAGTAGCAGTAATAGGAGCGGGAAACTCGAAATTCGGCCACAGAAGCGACGTCAACGTTGCCGAACTGGCTTTTGAAGCCGTCAAGCCGTCTCTTGAAGACGCGGGCATCACCGGGAAGGATGTTGAGTTCGTGGCTCTCGGCTCGGTGGGAGCTGGAGCGTGGTACGTGGAGCTGCTTCCAGCCGTCGTTGCCGGAGAATACTGCGGATTAACGGGCGCAGGCTTGGTTCGGTGCGAAGCAGCGTGTGCAAGCGGCAGCGCAGCTTTCTTCAATGCTTATTCAGCTATCGCCAGCGGTCACGTTGAAATAGCCATGGCGCTTGGCGTCGAGAAGATGAGGGAAATTGACACGCCTACCGCTATGGAGTGGATTGGAAGGGCGGGATACTACTTCTGGGAGTTTCACAATTTTGGGCTGACGTTCCCCGCGTACTATGCAGTTTATGCTAATGCGCACATGGCTAAGTACAGAACCAGAGAGGAGGATTTGGCGCTGGTCGCCGTTAAGAACCACAAGTACGGTTCGATGAACCCGCTGGCGCATCTCAGGAACAAGATAACGGTTGACGATGTCATGTCGTCAATGGTGATTGCGTCTCCGCTGAAGCTTTTCGATTGCTGCCCCATGACAGACGGCGCCGCATCGATTGTTCTCGCCTCTGAAGAAAAAGTGAAGGAACTGAAGATAGACACTCCGATCTGGGTTGCGGGAATAGGATATTCGTCGGGAACGGCTAACCTCAGCAAGAGACGGGATTATGTTGGGCTGGAGGCGAGCGTGGCGGCGGCTCAGATGGCTTATAAAAACGCGGGAGTCAACGTGAACCAGATTGACTTTGCGGAAGTTCATGACTGTTTTACGATTGCCGAGATAATGGCTTACGAGGACATCGGCTTATGCGCAAAGGGCGAAGGCGCCAAACTACTGCGCGAAGGACAGACCGAGATTGGAGGAAAGATTCCGGTGAACTCCGACGGTGGGTTGAAGGCGAAAGGGCATCCGATAGGAACGACGGGTTGTTCGATGATTTACGAGTTGACGAAGCAGTTGCGGGAAGAGGCTGTTGAACGGTCGCGGCAGGTTCCGCTGAAGAACTATATCGGCTTGGCGCACAACGTGGGCGGAACTGGACATTACTGTTATGTCACGATTTTGAGGAGATGAAGAGTATGGCGTCGATGCCTTCGATAAAATCAAGAGAAATAAGAATCGTCCAAGACATGCCCATAAGCAAGACGTTGAAGTTCTGGGAAGGATTAAAGGAAGGAAAAATCTACGCAACAAAATGCAAAAAATGCGGAAGACTGTACTTTCCGCCCGTCGCCGACTGCCCAGACGACTTAACATCTGAGATGGAGTGGACTGAGCTCAGCAGCGAAGCGGAAATCGAAACCTTCACGCACGTGGTGATTAGACCGACAACGTTTCAACAGTACAAGCCGTACACCGTCGCCATCGGCAAAATGAAAGAAGGCGTGAGAGTACTCGCATGGTTATCTGGGTTCAAACTGTCAGAAATCAAGGTCGGCATGAAAGCAAAACTCATAGCGAAGCTCTCGCCGGAAGGAAACCCAACATACGAGTTCGTACCACTCGGATAGACAGACTTAAGCTCTTTTAGAGCAGCTTCTTCATCCAATCAACGGTTTTTGTGACCAACTCTTCTTCCTTGCCCTTGAAAACGTGGTCCGCCGACTCAATTACAACGAGGCTTTTTGGTTCGTGGGCTGAAGCGAAGATCTCACGAGCTTCGTCCACGCCGACGATGATGTCTTTTTCGCCGACAACAATGAGAAGTGGAATGTTACGGAGTTTTGAAGCCGCTTCGCACTCGTCGATCTTCATGAGTTTTTCTCTAACGTATCTGGGGCGCAAGTTTATCCCATAGACTTTGAGACTGAACAGTCTTGAGACATTGAAAACTCTATCAACCCTCGACAGGAGCAGGAACAAGTACAAGCCCAATGTTCCCCTTGTGCGTTTGATGAACTTCCTGACGTTGTAGTCGTGGTTTTTCGGTGTCGACCACAACACAAGCCCCTTCACGCGAGTTTCGTGCTCTAGCGCGTACAGTGAAACCGCTCCGCCCAAGCTGTGTCCAACCACAAAAATCTTGTCGTGAATGACTTTCGGCCTAGAAGCCAAATAATCCAACGCATATTTGACGTCACGTCGCTCTCCAAAACCATAATCAAACGTTCCAGTGCTCTTGCCAACTCCGCGAAAATCGAAAACAAGCACGACAAAACCGTTCTCGCATGCGGCCTTAGCCAGTTGACTGTAGATTTTCAGGTAGTGGAAGCCTTGAATGTCGACTCCGTGGCAGATGAGCAAGCCTGGTGCGGGAACGCGGTCTGGAAGGTAGAGCTCACCGTAAAGCTTCGCGTAATCGCATTCTATCCATACCTTTTCTGTTTTCACTGCCGGGTCTTCCGTGGAAAGTATTATTACTTCCTTGTATGGCTTATATTTAAAAATAGGGTTAACTATGCCTGCCAAAAAACGGGTGAAAAAGGCAGAAAGAGCGGAAAAACCAGAAGAACCACAAAAACCGGAAAAACCATGGTTCAAGTCATGGCCCGAGGGAGTTCCGCAACATATAGATTATCCCGAAGTTCCGCTTTTCGAATTACTCAGGAAAACCGCTCAGAAATATCCGAACCACACGGCATTGATCTATTTTAACAGAGCAATCACCTACAAAGAGCTGGATGAAGCATCTGACAAGTTCGCAACCGCGCTTGTGGATTTAGGTGTGAAGAAAGGCGACAGGGTTGCCATTTTTCTGGCGAACGTTCCCCAGTTCATAATCTCCTATTACGGCACACTCAAGACTGGAGCGATTGTAACGGCAGTAAGCCCGCTGTACAAAGAAAGAGAAGTTGAGCATCAGCTGGGCGATTCCGAAGCCGAAACGATAGTGGTCTTGGACCTGCTGTATCCGCTCGTGGAGAAAGTCTGGGAGAAAACGAAGATTAAGAACGTCATCGTCACGGGCTTGAAGGAGTACATGCCTTCTGCCCTAGCTTTCATCGGCTCGCTCCTTAAGAGAATACCGTCCCGCAAGGTTGAACGGAAGCCAAACGTCTATTTCTTCCAAGAACTAATCAACAAGTACCCGGCTGACCCTCCAAAAGTGGACATCAACCCGAAAGAAGACTTAGCGGCTCTCCAGTACACGGGAGGAACCACCGGAACCGCTAAAGGCGCCATGCTCACGCACATGAACTTGCTTTCAAACGCCATAGTGTGTGCTGTATGGTTGAAAGGTACGGAAGCGGATGAAACGTTCCTGACCGTGGTGCCGCTGTTCCACATTTATGGCATGACCACCGCGATGAACGCGCCCATTTACCTAGCAGGAAAATGCGTGTTGCTTCCATCATTCCATGCGACGACCACTTTCAAGTCGATTCAAAAACACAAGGTCACCGTCTTCTGTGGAGCCCCAACAATGTATGCCATGCTTCTGGCTCATCCAGACCTGGGCAAGTACGACCTCACCTCCGTGCGCTTCTGCGTTTCGGGTTCAGCGCCGCTTCCGCCGGAAGTCCAGAAGAAGTTTATGGAAGTGATACGCGGCGCTCTCGTGGAAGGCTACGGACTAACGGAATCGTCGCCCGTGACTCATTGCAACCCGCTGGACAGGTCGATGAAGACGGTGAAGGTTGGGTCTATCGGTTTGCCGTGGCCCGACACCGATGCTAAGATTATGGACATGGACACAGGTGATAAGGAGCTTGCCACGGGCGAGACTGGGGAGCTCGTCGTGAAGGGTCCGCAGGTGATGAAGGGCTACTGGAAAATGCCCGACGAAACCGCCGCCGTTCTGAGGGATGGGTGGCTTTACACTGGCGACATTGGAAAGATGGATGAGGACGGCTACTTCTACATTACTGACCGTAAGAAGGACCTCATCAAGTACAAGGGCTACAGCGTCTACCCCAGAGAGCTTGAAGATGCGCTCTATGAACATCCAGCCGTCAAACTCTGCGGAGTCATCGGCAAACCAGACACAGTTGCGGGAGAAATTCCAAAAGCGTTTGTCGTGTTGAAAGAGGGACAAACAGCAACAGAAGATGAAATCAAAGAATTCGTGAACAGCAAGGTGGCACCGTACAAGGCGATAAGAGAAGTGGAATTCCGCGCCGAATTACCAATGACGATGGTCGGCAAAGTCCTCAGAAGGGTGCTTCAAGAAGAAGAAAGAAAGAAGTCAGTGCAAACCTAGCGCTGTTTTTTCCTCTAGGCTGGCTCGTTGATTTTCTTTCCTGTTTTCTTCGTCCATTCGTTGATTGGCACGGCAAACTGTTTTTCCACGTTGGGTCTGTGGATGCTGTTGTACGTGCAGAACGAGCGAATCTTCATGTCTGGCGTCGCATAGTGAATGGCACATCTCTGAACTCTGTCCAAGTCGAGGTTCCACACGTCTTGAAAGTGCATTATGCCGATCATTACGATTCTGCTCATGAAATCGCCAAGAGCCTTGTAACTTCCCTTCATCACGACATCCTTTATCAGTCCGCCGACGAGGCTCGACTTCGCCATCGGCAACAGCTTCAGCATCTTCATCTTGGCAATCGTCTTCTTGCCCTCAACGCCAGAATAGTACACGCTCCACAACACTTCAGCGAACTTGTCAACGTCCACGTAACGCATTATGGGTTTGAAGGAACCGTCCTTCTCAACGACCAGAAACGTCGCGGCTCCGCACATTGGGTGCATCGTGAAGTCTGGGTAAACCTTGTTCTTAACAACGCCTATGCCCTTGGTGACTGGAACGGGCCAGTTGACGGGACGCCAGTCCCAACGCTCGATGACGCCGTCTGTCTGCTCCTCAATCAGCTTAATCGCGTCCGGTATGGTTATGCGTAATTTTCTAAGCTCGTCCTTTTGGGCTCTTCCAGCCATCGAAATCGGCTGAATGTTGACACAGCGGACAACATCATGGTTCGTAACAGCATAGCGGACTATGTTGCCCAAATCTTGGTCGTTCACCGTCTTAGCCAGCGTCACGACCAGAACCATCGAATTCAGCCCGAGAGTTCGAGCGTTGTCTATGACCTTCTGCTTTATCGGGACAAGGTCTGCTCTCGCCCTGGTCTTCTTGTAAATGTCTTCCCTCAAACCGTCAAATTGGAGGTAGAGCGTGCTCAACCCCGCGTCCAACAGTTTCTTGAAGTAGCCAATATCTTGTGCAATGCGCAGTCCGTTAGTGTTAACTTCGACGTGGCTTATTCCAGCTTTTTTGGCTTCTTTAATCAAGTCCGGCAGGTCGTTCCTGACGGTTGGTTCTCCCCCGCTGAACTGCATGGCGTTGCAAGCCCACGGTCTATTAGCTCTGAAAAGTTTCGTCATGTCCACAATCTGCTGGTAAGACGGCTCGTAAACATAATTCGCCGCCCCAGCGTAGGCAAAGCAAACTGGGCAAGCCAAGTTGCACCTGTTCGTAACGTCGATTATCCCCAGGATTGTTGGGCTCTTATGTTGCGGGCATATGCCGCAGTCGAAGGGACACCCCTTGACCGTTTTGGAGTGGGGGTTTTCGAGACCGCTTCCCACGTATTTTGCGTTGTACCAGTTGTCATAGAACCACTTGAACAGTTCAGCGTCCCCCCAGTAAATGTCATCGAACTTCCCATGTTCGGGACACGTTTTTTCTAGGTAGATTACGCCGTTTTCCTCGTAGATTCTCATGGGAATCTTCTTGAGGCATTCTGGGCATATGCTGGTGGAGTAAGTTTCGAACTTGGCCGTTTGCTCGGTTTTCTGCATGGAAACATCCTCTCAAGGCTTCTTCTTTGGAACAGGGAGGCTATTAATATTTCTCAAAATTCTCGAAGAAAAGTTAATTGGAACGAGGACAGCTTCTTCAATAATCTCCTCAACAAGAGATGGCTCTTGTGCGCGTGAAGGTCAACGTCACCGGCATAGTTCAAGGCGTGGGTTTCCGCCCGTTCATATACCGAATAGCAGTTGCGAATGAGCTAAAAGGGTACGTCAGGAACAGAGGCGATGCCGGAGCAGAAATACTCGTCGAAGGCGACGAAAACAACATCCGCAGATTCATGCGCGACCTGCACGAGAAAAAGCCTCCATTAGCCCAGATTCACGAAGTCATTACAACGAAGCTCGGAGGAAAGAATCAGTACGATAGGTTTACAATTTACAAGAGCTCTGAGGAAGTTGAGCTTTCTGGTTCGGTTATTCCGCCGGACATAGCCATATGCAACGACTGCATAAGGGAACTCAGAGACCCGAAAGACCCGCGACACGACTACTTCTTCATCACCTGCACAAACTGCGGCCCACGATTCACCATCATCGAAAAGCTTCCATACGACCGTGAGAACACAACCATGCGAGACTTCCCTATGTGCGGATTCTGCCTCAGCGAGTACACAGACCCTTTGAACAGGCGTTTTCACGCACAGACTGTAGCCTGTCCAAAATGTGGACCAAAAGCCTACTTGACAACGCGGAAAGGCGAAACAGTCGAGCGCAAGGACCCCGTCCGCGAGGCTGGCAGACTCCTCTCTGAAGGCTGCATAGTCGCGGTGAAGGGATACGGCGGCTTCCACGTCGCCACAACTACGACCAAAGATGAGCCGTTGGCTAGGCTCAGAAAAGTCAAGCATAGAAGCCAGAAGCCATTCGCGATTATGGCACGCAGCTTAGAAGCTATAAGGTCCTTCGCAGAAATGAGCAAACAAGAGGAGATGCTTCTAACTTCTTACACGCGCCCGATAGTGCTGCTCAACAAGAGCGACGACTACTATCTTTCGAACCTGATTGCTCCGGAACTGCACAACGTCGGAGTGATGCTGCCCTACACGGGAATGCACTACATGTTATTCGACAACGTGGACGAGCCAGCGTTCGTGATGACCAGCGCAAACCCGCCGAACCAGCCCATCATAAAAGACAACGATGAAGCACTCAAGAACCTCGGTGACACAGTGGACTATTTTCTTTTCCACAACCGGCGGATAGCCCACAGATGCGACGACTCCGTGGCGCGTCCGCACGGCAAGCGTTTGGCGTTCATCAGACGTTCGCGTGGTTACGCGCCCGCCCCAATAATGCTCAAGAGGAAAGCGAACCGTTGCGCGGTGGGCTTAGGCGGAGAATTGAATAATACAGCGTGCGTGCTGCTCAAGGACAAAGCCTTCATAACCCAACACGTAGGCGACGTTGGAAACGTCGAAACCAGGGACTTTCTGGAAGACGCGACGAAACACCTTATCCGCTTGACGAACAGCAAACCCGAAACGGTCGCATGCGACTTGCACCCGAAATTTACGACGACACACCTTGCTCGCAATTTGGCTGAAGAAAACGGTTGGGGGCTGGTTCAGGTGCAGCATCATTATGCGCATGTCGCAGCGTTGATGGTCGAGCATGACGTGGACGAGGTTGTGGGCGTATGCTGCGACGGCTACGGGTATGGCGCAGACGGAGGAGCATGGGGAGGCGAAATCCTGTTGTGCAGTCGAGAATCTGCCGGGTTCAGGCGAGTTGCCCACCTTGAAGAACAGCCGATGATCGGCGGTGACCTTGCCACTCGATACCCGTTGAGGATGGCTGCGGGAATCCTTCACAAGAACTTGGATGTAGAAAATTGGCTGCTGCAGAACAATCCACGTTTTCCGCATGGCGAGAACGAAATCAGAATACTTCTGCAACAGCTCAAGAACAACCGTAACCCGCCGGTGACGACGAGTTGTGGGAGGGTCTTGGATGCTGCGGCGGCTGTTTTGGGCATCTGTTACGAGCGAACTTATGAGGGAGAGCCAGCCATGAAGCTCGAATCCGCCGCCATGAAAGGCAAGAATACGCTGAAACTACAGCCCGTAATAGAAGACGATGTTCTGGATACGAGTCAGATGCTTCTGGAAGCTTTTGAAAATCGGGAAAAACTGTCGAACGCGGATTTGGCTCGTTCCGTTCACATTTACTTGGCTGAAGGGCTGGCGACGCTTGCCGTAGAGAAAGCACGGGAAAACGACGTGAAAGCTGTCGGGTTTTCTGGCGGAGCTGCATGTAACGGAATATTAGCGTCAGTGATGCGGAAGACTGTGGAAGGTATGGGCTTGCGGTTTCTCGTTCATGAAGCTGTTCCGCCGGGAGATGGCGGTTTGTCTTTCGGTCAGGCTGTTGTGGGTGGGTTTTTTGATTTTCAATGATGGGAAAGTCTTAATACGTCGGCAAACAAAATGAACAGTTAGGGCAAACCAGTTGTTCAAACGGCGGTTGCTTCTCGAATGAAGTAATCACGCGCATGTCAGACTCAATGGAGGTGAGGGTGTGAGCATGGAGGAACGTCGGGTGCAAATGGGAGAGTGGTTCATCGAGAGGAGAGCACGGAACACTGCCCTAAGAAGAGCCGCCGGAGACTGCTTCAAAGTGGTATTTCCGTTGTCCATCTTCGCCGGGTTAACTGTCATGTTCGCGGAACTGTCCCCATGGTTCGTTCTGGCTTTTGTCATTGCAGACTGCTTTGGCATCATGTGGGTAACCTATAACGCGCACTTTGAAAACTACTACAGAACATATCTCGAGGAAGGTAAGGAGAAAGAAAAGGAATGGAGAAGAAAGGCAGCATCCTCTCAGCTTTGATGGCGTTGGTAATAGCGCTTTCAGCCTTGACAGGTAGCATAGAAGTACATGCGTCGAACGGCACGGAAATAGTAGTTCTTCCAGCGACGAATGTTTTCTATGAAAGTCAGGCTCCTCCGGGAACGGAAATCACAATTAACATAACAGTCAAGGACGTCACTGACTTGTGGAACTGGCAGATAAGACTTACGTGGAACGGAAGCCTTCTCGATTTCGTGGATATCTTTCTTCCGTCGGACCACGTCTTCGCGGCTTCGGGTTACTACATGATCACGCCAAAGGTGCCAGTTAATGGGTCTGGATACGTCATGTGGGGTTGCACGTATACAAACGAACCATACTGGACGTTCAACGGGACGGGCACCCTCTGCCAAGTCAAATTTAGAATACGCTATCCACTGGCGTCTCTACCGGTGACGTGCGAGCTTGCTCTGGTGAACGTGGTTTTTGATACGTTTCTGATCGACGGCTCGTACCATGACATACCGTTTACGGTGAAGAATGGAATTTACAGGTATGAAGCAGAAATGTTCCCGGTCATCAGGGTCCCGTATGACTATTCCACGATACAGGCGGCTATCAATGCTGCCCCAAATGAAAGCATAGTCCTCGTCAGCCATGGAACATACTATGAGCATCTTACTATCAGAAAGCCTTTGAAACTCCTCGGCGAGAGCAAAGCAACAACCGTACTAGACGGAAACAAGACAGGCACCGTCGTGGATGTAACGGCAGACAACGTGTACATCAACGGATTCACGATAAAGAACGCATCATATGGAATCTACTTCGGTCTAGCCGCCGGCGGCATGATAACCGACAATTTAATGACGCACGTGTGGGACTGCGGAATATTGGTCGAGAACTCAAGCGGGACCTCCATAAGTGACAACATCGTAGCACAATGCGGCATCGCGGAATCCGGTTGGTGGTCAGGATGTGGCATTGCACTTCTCAATTCAGCCGACAACACAATAGACAGAAACGTGATCACCGACAACGTCGTCTGGGCTTTCTATTCAAAATCTTCTAACCATAATCTCATACACCACAACGTTTTCGCTAACACTCAATTCACTGGCCTCGATCTTGACGGTTCTGGAAACATAATTCATCACAATAGTTTCATCAACAACTCTGAGCATATCGACAGCCACTCCTCCCAATATGGCAACATCTGGGACGATGGCGTTGAAGGCAACTATTGGGATTCTTACGGCGGCTTGGACGACGGTAGCGGCGATAGAGTAGCGGGTGACGGCGTGGGCGATACAAACCTTCCGTTCTTGGGACTTGACTACTATCCATTGGTCAGTCCCCATACGTTGCTTCCCATTGTGTGCGAAAACGTGACATACCTCGTTGGTTTGTCAACACGCTCCCAGGTAACCGGGTTCAGCTTTAGACAAACTGACAAGAAAATCATGTTCAACGTAAGAGGAACAAACAGCACGAGTGGCAACTGCACTCTAGAGATTCCGAAGATGCTCCTTCGCGGTCCATGGACAATCTGGCTAGACAACACGGACATAACCACGCAGGCAAGCGTAATCGAGAACGAAACTTACACAATCATCTTCTTCAACTACACTCATAGCAGCCACAATGTCCAAGTGATAGGAACGTGGGTTGTACCGGAATTTCCATCACAAATCGCGTTAGCAACATTCATGGTTGCCACGATTCTCCTGGCGTTGGTCAGAAAATCTCGAAAGTTGAGCAAGAAAATCGAACATAGCAGACCATAACTGATTTATCGTTCGGAAATTCTGGTTAACTTGATAGCTCATGTGTTTGGCGATTCCGGCGAAGGTCGTAAGCATTCAAGAAGATAAGGCTAGAGTGGACTTTGGCGAGGGTGTCTTGAGAGAAGTGAATGTGACGCTGGTGAACGTGAAAGTGGGCGAGTACGTGCTGGTTCATGCCGGCTATGCCATCCAAGTTCTGAGCGAAGAAGAAGCCTTAGAAACCATAAGGCTGTGGAACGAGATTCTCCAAGCAGAACCCGTGGTAAAATGAAAAACGTAAGTTGAAACTGAAATGGCTGAAAAGCTACGGTTCAGAGACCCAAACCTTGCAAAGCAAATAGCTGAAAAAATCCGAAGCGTGGCGCCGAAAGAGGAAACCGTGAAAATCTGTCACGTGTGTGGCACGCATGAGTGGACTATCACCCACTTCGGCATCCGAAGTCTCCTCCCATCAAACGTGGAAGTCATTGCTGGACCAGGCTGTCCGGTCTGCATCACACCCGCCTCGGAAATCGACGAGGCGATAGAACTCACGTCCAAGGGCGTGGCAATCACATGCTTCGGCGACGTGCTCCGCGTCCCCGGCTCAACCAGTTCACTTCTGGAAGCAAAAGCCAACGGAGCCGATGTCAGAGTCGTTTACAGTGCTTCTGACGCTGTCGGGATGGCGGAGAACGAGCCGAGCAAGGAGTTTGCGTTTTTCGCCATAGGTTTCGAGACGACCGCCCCTTCAACCGCCGTCGAAGTCCTGAAGAAACCGCCAGGCAACCTCAGCTTTTTGGTGTCGCACAGGCTGATTCCGCCCGCCATGGAGCTCCTCCTCGGAATCGGCGACCTCCACATCGACGGGTTCATCGCCCCAGGACACGTGAGCACTATCATAGGGCTGAAACCGTACGAGGTTTTTCCGAAAGCGTACCGAATGCCCACGGTCGTGGCGGGGTTCGAACCGTTGGACGTGCTGTTCGCAGTGTACATGATTCTCAAGCAGTTCAAGGAAAAAACGGCGAGACTGGAGAACGAGTACAAGCGCGCAGTGACATGGGAAGGAAACCTGAAAGCACAGGAACTGATGGCTCGAGCGTTCGAAACGGTCGACGGAGGCTGGCGCGGATTAGGTAGACTACCAAACTCCGCCTTGAAACTTCGGGAAGACTACGTCAACTTTGACGCGCGGGAAAAGTTCGGCGTCAAGATCAAGTATGGGAAAGACCTGTTGCCCGGCTGTATGTGTCACTTGGTGATGATTGGCAAGATCAAGCCAAGCGAATGCCCATCGTTCATGACGGCTTGCACTCCGCAGAAGCCGATTGGCGCGTGCATGGTCGGCACGGAAGGGACATGCAGAATCTGGGCGAGGACACAAACGACGTAACTCAGATTCTTTTCTTCTGAGGCATTTTTGGACGCATTTGGAAATGAACCTTTTCTGTTGTCTTGCTTCGTAGAAAATGCTCTTTTTGACTTGCAACATCATCGCTTAGACTATATTTTCGTTGAGGCAAAGAACATAAGGATCGCCGCTGCCAATGTCAACCAGAATCCATAAGATAAGTAGACTACATAACTAACGCCATCATAGGAAGCGCTGTAGAACAGAGCGAGTGGAGCATTCTCAACCACGTTTCCAATGACCAAGAATTGTATACATCCTGCGAAGATTAATAATGAAAGTAATTCTAGAATGCCGCCGCCTATGAGCAGTTTCTGATTGACATCCTTCTCTCCGATGCTACCAGCTAATCCCAGCAATCCACATACCATACTAAAACGAAAACCAGCCAGATCCAGTAGTTTGACAATTGAACATCAAGCGTCGACACGTCGGGGTTGTACAAGTACACGTTTACAGAAAAACTCAGTCCGAACCCGGTTAACGAGGCCGTCCACCATGGCAAGGTTAAACTCACAAAAACAAGCACGCTTGCCACGACGCCGATTAACTGGATTTTCACTGCCAGCCTCCCCTGTTGTCCAGAATGATGTCACGCCTTATAAATCGCTTCGCAAGAGGCTTCGAACGGTTCACAGCGGCGCGTTTGGCTCTCGTTCTGGACACTGCATTCCTTGCACTCATATCTTAACATATTCTTGGAACAGGGTCGCCCAAGGGTCTAGCGATTATTCTTTTTCCGCCGACAACAGTCTGCATGGCAACGCCCTTGAACTTCGCATTTGCTTCGCCGATGATTTCTGCTTCTTTCCCTTCCTCAGTTGATCTCAAAAGCGCTAAGACTTCTTCAGCGTTTTCTTTGACGACGCCTATTATCACTTTTCCTTCGTTTCCGATTTCAAGAGGGTCCAACCCCAACATTTCGCATGCCGCCTGCACATTCTTTCTGACAGGAATCTTGCTTTCGTGAACTAGTATGCCCACGTGGGATTTTTCGCTCAACTCGTTTAGCGCGTCTGCCAACCCTCCCCTCGTTGGATCTTTCATGGCTACGATGCCGCCGACTTCGCCGAGCAGACGCTGGATTACGCGGTTTAGGGGTCTGACATCGGATTTTATGCCGCTCCCAAACCTCAGCCCTTCTTGCGCAGACAGGACAGCTAGACCGTGGTCGCCCAGCGTGCCAGACAGTATGATTTTGTCGCCCGCGTTGAGGTTTGAGTCGAGAACCCACCGCGGTTTGAAAGTGCCCCTGTATTTCTTGACAACTTGAAGGTTCTTCTCCAGCTGTGGGGTTCTCCTGCCTATCCCCGAAGTGTTTATGATGCAGCCGCCGAGGCTTCCTTTCTCAACAACTTTCGTGTCGCCTGTGACGACGTTAACGCCAGCCTCAGTGCATGCCTGCTGCATGCTAGCCAAGATTCTCTCGAAATCAGCCAAGGCTAACCCCTCCTCCAAAACAAAACCGCATGTCAGAGCGTAGGGCGCAGCGCCCAACATCGCAATATCGTTCACTGTGCCGGAAACCGCGAGACGACCGATGTCGCCGCCGGGGAAGAAGATGGGTTTGACGGCGTGTGAGTCACTCTTCAGAACGATGTCTCCGACGACAGCGGCATCATCCAAGGCGGTGAGGGGCACCTCAAAGTCTGCGCCGTCGGTGAAGTATTTGACGATGTAGTTCTTGACCAGATCGTGCATCACGGTGCCGCCTGCACCATGCAACATGGTAATCTTCCCGTCTTTGCTCGTCAATCAGTTCACACTCAATGCAAACGCTGAGTACCTTACCTTGCAAGTTCGAATTAAACACATCGTAGATGACTTGAGATCGCCAATCAACTTTTAATGTGGACAACTTCCTCTACTAAGCCATGGAGCAGACTAGGGGATATCTGGCGATTCTCGTGGCGTCAATCCTTTGGGGAACCATGGGAATCTTCGGAAAACTAGCCTTCGCTTACGGAATCGACCCCGTCACGTTAACCGCCCTGAGAATCCTAATCTCCTCATCCGCCATCCTCGTCTTCCTAACCTTGTACAACAGAAAACTCTTGAAAATCGAGAAGAAAGATATTCCCTTGCTGATAGTGTTTGGGCTGCTCGCTGTTGCCCTCCAGAGAGTAGCCTACTTCTACACCGTAGACTTGACAACCGCCACGATAGCCGCCGTGATGTTCTACACGTACCCAATCTTCATCACAGCCCACGCCTCATTTTTCCAGAAAGAAAAAGTAACCTCATCAGTCATTTTTGCCATAGTCCTCGCTTTCATCGGCGTCGCCCTCGTGGTTAGAGCGTACGAAGCCTCATGGTTGAGCACCAACACGCTGGGCGTAGCCTTCGGCATGCTGACCAGCAGCCTTTTCGCATTGTACTTTCTGATGGCGAAGAGAATGAGGAACACGTACACCAACTGGACGCTGCTGCTCTACGGCGACGGCATAGGCGCCATAGCCATATCCCCCGCACTTGTGCTTTCTTCCTCGCAAATCATCAGTTATCCACCGGGTTTATGGTATTTGATACTCACAATATCCCTGGTTCCCTCCGTCACCGCATACCTCCTGTTCTCTTACGGACTGAAGTACGTTGAATCCTCCAAGGGAAGCATACTCTCCGTAATAGAACCCCTCTCGGCAGCAGCGTTCTCAACAACAATCCTCGGCGAAAGGTTCGAACTCCTCCAGCTGGCGGGTGTGGCTCTTGCGATAGTTGGCATACTCCTGCTTTTCTACAAGCCAAGACTCAACAGCCGCACGTGAACAATGTATTTTCAAAAGCTCCGGACGGTCTGGAAATCGTTTGGGTTGAAGGAAAGCCATATAAATCGCCTTGACATGGTTGAAATGCACAGTTCGGAGAGAACGCAAAGTGCCAAAGTGGGGATACTCCATTTCAGCAGAGGAACTGGACTCGGAAAAAACCGTGAAGGCAAGCGCACGGGAGATCAGGGTATCCCATAAACATGCACGAGAAGTGTGCAAAACCGTCAAGGGAATGATGCTCACAAAAGCAAAACAATACCTCCGAGACGTGGCAGACAAGAAACGCCCCGTACCCTTCAGAAGGTACACGAAGAAACTTGGACACCGCCACGGACTCGAAAAGGCATACGCCGGCAAATACCCAATAAAAACAGCGAAATATGTGCTAAAACTGCTCGAAGGAGCAGAAGCCAACGCCGAATACAAAGGCTTAGACACGGACAGGCTTCGCATCATCCACGCGTGCGCGCACCAGGGAATGAAGATGAAACGGTACATGCCGAGAGCCCATGGAAGAACCTCACCTGATTTTGAAACCCTCTGCCACATTGAAATAGCCTTGGAAGAGCAGCCGGAGAAAGAGGAAGCAGCATAAATGTCCGTAGTTAAGCATTTTGTGACTGAATCTGTGAAAAGAACCGAAATTGACGAGTTCCTGCAGCAAAGGCTGGAGAGAGCCGGATATGGCGGAGTGACGATTTCTAAGACACCGCTGGGAACTCACGTTGTGATTTATGTCATGCGCCCGGGATTGGTGATAGGACGCGGTGGAGAAACGATAAGGGAACTTGCCGTCATTCTGGAAGAGAAGTTCAAGGTTTCGAACCCGCAGATTTCTGTTTCCGAGATTGAAATTCCCGAGCTGAACGCTTACGTTGTTGCCTCACGAGTCACCTCCGCACTGCAAAGAGGCATCCATTTTAGACGCGCCGGATTCTGGGCTCTAAACCAAGTTATGGACGCTGGAGCATTAGGCGCGGAAATAGTCATAAGTGGAAAGTTGAGGACTGAACGGGCGAGGTTCGAAAAGTTCAGGGCAGGATACTTGCCTAAGACCGGAGACGCCGCGCTGAGGTACATGCGAAAGGCTGAGGGACACATTCAATTAAAGCCCGGAATATTCGGCGTGAGAGTTAAAATAATGCCTCCGGACGCGAAGTTTCCCGACAAAATCCAGATAGTCGAAGCCCCTCCAGCCGAGGAGGAAAAGCCAGAGGAAACAGCGGAAACCACAGAACCAACGGAAGCAGCAGAAGCGCCCGAAACAACTGAAACAACAGAGCCAACCGAGGCGACCGCAACAGAAACCACAGAAGAGCAACCAGAACGGGAACAGGAAGAACCTGAAGAAGCCGGCGGCGAGGAAAAGCAGGAGGCGGAGTAGATGCCGATACTCAGGCTTAAAGAGATACGGGACATGTCTTCTGACGACCGCTTAGACAGACTCGACGAGTTCAGAACCGAACTTGTCAGACTCAAAACAATGATTAGAGCCGGCGGCAACGTGGAGAATCCAGCGAGAGTAAAAGAACTGCGCAAAGCGATTGCCCGGATACTGACTATAGAGAGCGAACAAAAAGTCAAGCAGGCCAAAGAAGAGGAAGAAGAAAAAGAAGAGAAGAAAGAAAAGAAGCAGCAGAAGAAGAAAAAGAAAGAGAAGGAAAAAGAAGAATGAGAGTGACGCCCGAAGTCATCCGCTACGAATTCATCGGAAACAATGCCGAAGTCACCAAGAGCACGGACCCCCACCTGTCGGGCATGTCTGGAAAGGTAGTTGATGAAACAAGGAATACTTTCACAATATTACACGAGGGAAAAAGAAAGATTGTTGCGAAAAGTTCGTCTGTTTTTCACTTTAAGTTTTCCGACGGCACTATCGTCGAGATTGACGGTAAGCTTCTCATGGGAAGACCAGAGGACCGCCTCAAGAAGCACATTCGGAGGCTGTGGTAATGGCGCTCACACTAAAGAAGCCCAAGAAAACCTGTGATGACAGGAATTGCCCCTTCCATGGAGAACTTCCGGTCAGGGGGCGCGTGTTGAGCGGAACTGTGGTCAGCGCGAAAATGGACAAGACGGTCGTGGTGGAGCGTGGTTATCTTCACTATGTTCCGAAGTTCAAGAGGTATGAAAGGAGACACAGCCGCATTCCGTCCCATAGTCCACCGTGCATAGAGCTGAAGGAAGGAGACAGGGTTGTCATCGCTGAATGCCGTCCGATAAGCAAGACCGTCTCGTTCGTGGTTGTCGAAAAACTGGGGGAGAAGTAAGGTGGCAGCTAAGGCAAAGCAGAGAGCGCTTACTGTGAAGGGAATGCTTGGACACGGAGCAAGAATCTCAAGGGGCTTGCAACCGCCCGCGATGTTAAAGTGCGCTGACAACAGCGGCGCTAGGGATCTGCGTCTCATTCAAGTCATGGGCTACAAGGGAAGACTGCGACGCTATCCAAAGGCTTCAGTGGGCGACAGGATAACTGTCTCGGTTAGACATGGAACACCTGACATGAGGAAGAAAATCTTCCAAGCGGTCATCGTCAGGCAAAGAAAACCATTCAGAAGAACAGACGGCATATGGGTTCAGTTCGAAGACAACGCAGCCGTCGTGATAACGCCTGAGGGAGAGATGAAAGGTTCAGAAATCCGCGGACCAGTAGCAAAAGAGGCTGCTGAAAGATGGCCGAGGATAGCAAGCGCCGCGAGCATAATAGTGTAGGAGAAAGAGAAACGTGCAAAATATAAAGCCAGTAACAAAGCCGACGAAGCAGAGAAAAATGCTTTTCCAAGCGCCAGCCCATTTGCGACGTAAGTTTATGGCTGCGCCTCTTTCGGCTGAGCTGAAGGTTTCCCGCGGCGTTAAGACCCTTCCAGTTAGGAGCGGTGACACCGTTCGCATAGTGCGAGGAGACCACAAGGGGTTTGAGGGAAAAATCACCAGCGTAAACCGAAAGAATTACAGAATCTTCGTAGATGGATTAACCAGAGAGAAGGTTGACGGCACGACTATATTCGTTTCGGTCCATCCCTCCAAAGTAGTGCTTACCAACTTGAACCTTGACGATAAGCGGCGAAAGCAAGTTTTGGACAGGAAGAAGGCAGCAAGGAAGGCTGAAGAAGAAGTTGCGGCGAAGCCTCGAAAAGAAGTTGCGGCAGCCAAACCGGAACTCGAAGAGGCAAAACCACCAGCCGAAGAGAAGCCGAAAAGAAAGAAGAGGGTCGCCAAGAAACCGAAAGAGGAAAAAGCTGAAGAAAAAGCCCAAGAAGTCCCAGAAGAAGAAAAACCGAAACCAAAGAAACCGAGAGCCAAACGCAAGAAGACAGAGGAAACCGAAGGAGGAAAGTGAGCTTGGGCAAGAAAGGAGAACCCACAGGATTAAAGCGCAAACCCGCACCGCGGTTCTGGCCAATTCATAGAAAAGAAAGCACGTGGGCGGTGAAGCCTTCTCCCGGGCCTCATCCGATCGAGAGTTGCATTCCTCTGGCGATTGTTCTGCGTGATTATCTCGGGTTCGCCCAGACGAGAAAAGAGGCGAAAACTATAGTTGCGCAGGGAAAGATACTTGTTGATGGAATGGTTAGGCGTGAGGACGACTTTCCCGTCGGTTTGATGGATGTTGTTTCGCTTCCTGAAGCTGAGAAGCATTTTCGCGTTTTACCTTCAAGAAAGGGCTTAATCCTTCATCCTATTGCCAGAGAGGAGACCGCGTTTAAGCTGTGCAGAGTGGAAAACAAGACGGTCGCCAAGAACGGGCACGTGCAGATTCACCTTCACGACGGCTCGAACCTGCTCGTTAAGGTTGCCGACCCGAAAAAACCGCAGGAAGACGTTTACAAGACTTTTGACATCGTGAAAATCGGCTTGCCAGAAAAACAAGTCCTTGGACACGTGAAGATGAAAGAGAAGGACCTTGCGATACTGACTGGCGGAAAAAACAGGGGACAGAGCGGGAGAATAGTCTCAATCGAAGAAGGAGAAGGAAAGAAGCTCAGAAGCGCCCTCGCAGTAATCGAGGATAGCAGAGGCAACCGCTACCAAACCGTCATGGAGTTTGTCTTTGCGATAGGCGAGACTGAGCCCTTCATATCACTGCCGGAGGCAACGTAAGTTGTCGGAGGACGAAATCCGCAAGACATGGGAAAAACAGCCTGCGCTAAAACCCAAAGTCGAAAAAGTCGTCGTCAACATCTGCGTCGGAAAATCTGGCGAACCGTTGGAAAAAGCCATGAAGGTTTTGAAGGAGCTAACGGGTCAAACGCCGTGCCAGAGAAAAGCCAGAAAGAGCATAAGGGATTTCGGAATCAGGAAAGGCGAACCCATAGCTTGTCTTGTGACGTTGCGGAAACAAAGCGCGATGGATTTCTTGAAGAAAGTCCTACCAGTCGTGGACAACAAGCTGTCTAAGGAATCCTTCGACCAGTTTGGCAACTTCTCTTTTGGTTTAAAGGAACACATCGAAATTCCCGGAGTGAAATACGACCCTGAAATAGGTATATTCGGCATGGACACGTGCGTCTCTCTCATCCGCCCCGGATACCGGGTGAAGAACAGGCGCAGAGCAAAAGCCAGAATTGGTTCAAAACACATCTTGACGCCGGCTGAGGCTATGGTGTTCGTGAAAGACGCCTTAGGAGCTGAAGTTGTATAGCTGGAGGAGACATGATGGCGAAACAGAAGCTCAAGAAAGTGAGAAAATACGGCAAGGGAACGAGACCGTGCAGCAGATGCGGGTCTTACGGGCCTATCATTCGACGCTACAATTTATATTTATGTCGGCATTGCTTTAGGGAGGTAGCCGAAAAACTCGGGTTCAAAAAGTACGAGTAGCGAGGAAACCCTGATGGACACCCTGGCGAACGGGTTGACAACCGTGATAAACAATGAGATGCGCAACAAGCGCGAATGCATAATCAGTCCAGCCTCTAAGCTTCTGGGCAGAGTTCTTAGGATTATGCAGTTGAACGGGTATATTGGAGAGTTCGAGTTCATAGACGACGGCCGCGCGGGGAAGTTCAAGGTTCAGCTTCTGGGCAGGATAAACAAGTGCGGCGCCATCAAACCGCGCTTCTCGGTAAAAGTGGACGAGTTCGAAGAATGGGAGAAAAAGTTCCTTCCGTCAAGAGAAGTGGGGATAATAGTGATTTCGACGCCGAAAGGTGTTCTTTCCCACGGAGAGGCGAAAGAGAAGAACATGGGAGGCAGACTGATCGCTTTCGTCTATTAGAAGGGTGTCCATGAATGCGCGCCGTTGAAGTGTCAAAGACCATTCAGGTTCCGGATGACGTGCAGACAACCGTCGAAGGAAGAAAAGTCACGGTTAAAGGTCCGAAGGGAACGTTGACGCGAGACTTTTCCCATGCTCCGATTTCGATGGCGATGGACGGCAAGACCATCCGCGTTTGGGCTGAATGGCCACGCAAGAAGGAGGCATCGCTCGTGGGCACGGTTCATTCACATATTCAAAACATGATTACGGGTGTGAGGAGCGGTTTCACGTACAAACTTAAAATTGTCTTCTCTCACTTTCCAATTTCAGTCAAGGTTAAGGAAAAGACAGTTCTGATTGAGAATTTCACGGGCGAACGCAACCCGAGAAAGGCAAAGATAATGGGCGATGCCCAAGTCAAGGTCCAGCCCGAGGACGTAGCCATTACGGGATTGAACCTCGAGGATGTAAGCCAGACGGCGGCAAACGTGGAACAAGCCACAAAAGTGAAACGGAAAGACCCCCGCGTCTTCTTGGACGGCATATACGTGTACGAGCGAAGCGAGAGGATGGAATGATGACGGAAAAGGAGCGGCCGCCGACACAGAAGACGTTAGCGCTAAGAAAAAGGGCTAAGGGCAAAAAACCGGGTTTTGTCAGGCAGGAAAGCTGGCGGTACGTACGCCTGAAGCAAAACTGGCGACACCCACGAGGAATAGACAATAAGGTACGGAAGAGAATCAAAGGATGGCCGCCGATGCCGGGAAGCGGATACCGAGGACCCAAAGCCGCAAGGGGACTTCACCCGTCCGGCTACAGAGAGGTTCTGGTGCACAACTCTGCAGAATGTAAGGAAGTCGACCCGAAAACCCAAGCCATCCGAATCGCACACTCTGTGGGCAAAAGAAAAAGGGCAAGAATCATCGCGGATGCGAGGAAAAGAAAGCTCATCATTCTGAACCTTAAAGAAGTTAAAGAAGAGGCAAAGGAAGTCACTGAAGAAGAAAAAGTCGCGGAAGAAAAGGAAGAGAAAGAAGAGAAAAAGAAAGAGGCAAAAAAAGCGAAAAAACCCGAAAAACCCAAGCACAAGCGCGAGAAGCCGAAGGAAACTGAAGCGGCGGAGGAGAAGAAATGACGGGCCTCAAAAGTCAACGACGGCTGGCGGCGCAATTGCTGAAGGTCGGGCAGAACCGCGTGTGGATGGACCCTGAAAGAATAGAAGATATGGAAGTCGCCATAACTCGTGATGAAATCAAAAAGCTGATTCATGAAGGCATCATTAAGGCCTCGCCGGAAAAAGGCGTAAGCAAGGGAAGAGCTCGGCTGATTCACGCGAAGAAAAAGAAGGGAAGGCGACGTGGACCGGGAAGCGTGACGGGGTCGGCTCATGCCAAGATTTCTAGAAAAAGAGCTTGGATAGGCAAGATTCGAGCCTTGAGAAAGAGACTCCGCTACCTGAAGACCCGCAAAATCGTCACTGAAGAGAGTTATCGGAAACTTTACAGGATGGCGAGGAGCGGCAGGTTCGAGTCTGTCGGCGACATGGAACGCTTCGTGAAGGCACAAGACTTGTGGAGGAAGCGCTAGTGGCTAGAGGTTCACGCTACAATGTTCCTTACAGGCGGAGAAAAGAGGGCAAGACCGAATACGAAGCCAGAAAGGCGCTAATCATTTCTGGAAAGCCCAGGTTGGTGGCTCGCAGCTCCATAAAGAATGTGATTGCCCAGATAGTTGTAGCCAAGCCTGAGGGCGACGAAGTCTTAGTTTCCGCCAGCAGCAGAGAACTGGCGAAGAATTACGGGTGGAAAGCTCCAAGAGGTAATCTTCCCGCGGCGTATCTGACGGGTCTCCTGTGCGGGTTGAAAGCAAAAACTCACGAGATAACAGAAGTGATTCTGGACATAGGGCTACACGCTCCTTCTAAAGGAGCCAGAGCTTTCGCGACGCTGAAGGGAGTTTTGGACGCGGGCGTTCAGGTGCCCCACAGCGAAGAAAAACTGCCCGAAGAAGCCAGAATCAAGGGCGAGCACATCTCAAAGTACGCAGAGAGCCTCGCTCCAAACACTGAGGCGTACCAAGCCAGATTTTCGGAGTACATTGAACAGAAGCTTCCGCCACAGGAGCTTCCGAAACATTTCGCTGAAGTCAAATCACAGATCATGGCAGCTTTCAAGAGTGGAGGTAAGAACAAAACTTGAGCCGCAGACGAGACCACAGACCACAACAGGCAGCTTCAGAACGCCTAGAACAATGGGTCCCCAGAACCCGCCTTGGAAAAATGATTCAAGAGGGCAGAATCACGTCCATCGAAGAAGTCTTTACCGCCGGCCTGCAAATACGCGAACCCCAAATCGTAGACGCTCTACTCCCTGACCTGCAGGAAGAAGTGATAAACATAAACCTCGTCCAGAAACAGACCGACGCCGGAGAAAAATCAAGGTTCAAATCCATAGTCGCCGTTGGAAACAGAGACGGCTACATAGGGTTGGGGTCCGGAAAAGCAAGCCAGGTGCGCATGGCCATAGAGAAGGGCGCCGTGAACGCTCGGCTGAACGTTGTTCCAGTCAGGAGAGGATGTGGAAGCTGGGAATGCGGATGTGGAGAACCCCACTCGGTGCCTTTCCAGGTTGAGGGAAAAACTGGCGCCGTGAAGATCGTTATCGTTCCAGGACCCCGAGGGTTGGGTCTCGTGGCGAGCGAAGTTGCGAAAGTTATTCTTGGTCTTGCAGGCGTGAAGGATTGTTGGACTCGAAGTTACGGCTCGACCCGAACAATTCCGTCGTTCTCCTACGCTGTTTTTGACGCGTTGAAGAAGACTTACAGCCTTATTACTCCCACGGATTGGGTGAGGTAGGTGGCCGAGGAAAAAAAGCAACCGACTTGCATCGCTGCAGTGAGAATTCGCGGAACAATCAGCGCCGCCCGCGAAGTTAGGGAAACCTTACAGATGCTTCACCTGACGCACAACAACCATTGCGTACTTGTTGACAATCGTCCCTCGTTCCTCGGAATGTTGAAAACCGCACAGAACTTCATCACGTGGGGTGAACCGTCGAAAGAAACCGTCAGCATGTTAATAGTGCGAAAAGGACGACTTGCCGGCGACAAGCGACTGACAGACGAGTACGCCCAGAAGGCGGGCTACAAGTCGCTGGAAGACCTTGTTGAAGCCGTCTTCGGTTGTCGCTCCGAGTTCCGGAAGCTGCCGGACATTCAGCCAGCTTTCAAGCTGCATCCGCCGACCAAAGGGTTCAAGGGAAAAATAAAGAAAGGCTATGGAGTAGGCGGAGAACTCGGACACCGCGGCGAAAAGATAAACGAACTGATTCAGCGAATGTTATAACCCCCATATTTTGCCATTAGTTTTGCGATACGTTTTATAGTTAGCATACCGCTATTTTTGGGAGACATCATACAGTGGGGAAAAGGAGAATGAGCGCAAGGTGGCGAAGAAGCAGAAGACATTCAAAATGGCTCAGCATCGCCAAGATTGCTAACGCAACGAGAAACAAGAATGTTCGAAGAATACTTCGAATCCAAAACCCGAACAGCAAGAAGCACACACGTCCCTGCCGGTACAGAACGCTTAGAATCTACGGGGAAAAAGCATGGAAAGAGCCGAGGCCCCTAACCGACGTTCTCGAAGAAAACGACGAAATAGTCGTCGTCACAGAGTTCGCCGGGTTCAAGCGCGAAAACCTAAAAATCAACGTGAGAAACCAAAAATTGACCTTATCCGCGGAAAACCCGGAACGCAAATACTATAAAAGTTTAAATCTTCCTAAAAGAGTGATTCCAGAGACTATACGTGCAAAAACCAAGAACGGTGTGCTTGAAATACGATTGAAAAAAGGTAATGAAGAAAGAGCCATAGACAAGTTGGCAGGTTAAGAAATGCCCCATAGACTCAGAAAAATCAGGAAAAAACGCGGGTCAAGAACCCAGGGCTACGGAAGAGTAGCTCAACATAGATGCACTGGGTCCAAGGGATTTCGAAAGTCAGGACGCCATAAGGGACGATGGTCATACGTTATTAGATACGAACCAGACTATTTCGGCAAGAAAGGATTCGTTTCTCCCAAGAGTCTAGGGCAAAAGCAAAACATAATAAACGTCGGGAAACTCGACGAAATAGCCGAGAAAATTTCAACAAAAAGAGAAGAAGACAAGATTTTCGTCGACCTCGAAGGTCTCGGCTACACCAAGCTCCTCGGCACCGGAAAGGTCACAAAACCGATGATTGTGAAGGTGACAGCCTACTCGAAGTCCGCAGCCGAAAAAGTAAAAGAAGCTGGAGGGCAAATCCTAGCAGAAGCTGAACCTGAGGAAAAGCAGGAGTAGTCACTGATCCATGGCGGGTAGATTCTTAAGCCTGTTCAAACCCATTGCAAGAGTCATTCCGGAGGTCAAGGCTCCAGAGCGCAAGGTTCGCTTTAACGAGAAGCTTTTCTGGACGGCTCTCGTGCTAGTAATCTATCTAATTATGTCCGAGGTTCCGTTATACGGCATTCAAAAAACAGCCCTTGGAGAGCTTGCCGCCCTCCGTGTAATTTTTGCCTCTCACAGTGGAACCCTCATGGAGCTCGGCATAGGTCCCATAGTTACGGCAGGTCTGATATTGCAGCTTCTGGTTGGTTCTGCAATGATAGAATGCGACATGTCGAAACCGGAGGATAGGGGACTATTCACAACGGCAAGCAAGGTCTTCTCCATAGTCCTGACGGGCGTCCAAGCCTCAGCCTACATAATCGGCGGAATGTACACTCTGCTGCCGGGTCCAACAGCTATAATAGTTTTCCTGCAACTTGTAGCGGCAGGAATAATCGTACTACTGTTGGATGAGCTTGTTCAAAAAGGCTGGGGATTTGGCAGTGGAATAAGCCTCTTCATCATGGCGGGTGTAGCGCAGCAAATCTTCTGGCAGATGTTCTCGCCCAGCACAGGGCTATTCTTTGGAGCACTATCGCCAATCATCACGGGGACCGAATCATTAATGTCGTGGATAGTCGGGACAAGCTCGTACCCCTCCCTCATCGGGTTCGCAGCCACGATTGTTGCTTTCCTCATCATAATCTACATGGAAGGCGTCAGAGTGGAGTTGCCATTATCATACGCCGGATACAAGGGCTACAGGAGCAGGTATCCAATAAAACTGTTGTACGTTTCCAACTTACCCGTGATTTTTGCGTCAGCTCTCTTCGCTAACGTATACCTGTTTTCCCAGCTTTTCTGGAGCATGTACAACCAAAACAACGCGAATCCTTGGCTTAGCCTTCTGGGGCAGTACACGGTAACGAGTGGAAGTCAACCTCAACCCGTCGGAGGTCTCGTATACTACGTAACCGCACCTCGCAATCTGGGACAGGTCGCAGCGGACCCCATTAGAGCAGTGGGTTACCTCGCCATTCTCGTTGGCTTCTGCGTCATCTTCTCGCTTACGTGGCTTGAAGTGGGAGGACTTGGACCTTCAACAGTTGCCAACCAGCTTGTCGACGCTGGAATGCAAATCCCTGGGTACAGGCGCTCTGGAAGAGCCGTCGAAGCGGTCCTCAAAAGGTACATTCCCACCGTGACGGTACTGGGCGGAGTGATCGTGGCTTTAGTCGCCGGCATCACGGACTTCTTCGGAGTCTTCGGGTCGGGTATGGGTATTCTACTATCTGTCGGGATAATTTACCAATATTACGAGATTCTGGTCCAAGAAAGAGCCGCAGAGATGTATCCTGCGTTCCGACGAATACTAGGGGAGTAAGCCCTTGAACAGGACAGTGATTGTCACTGGAATTCCAGGCACTGGAAAGACCACCGTCTGCAGTTTCGTCGAGAAGTTTGCAGGAAGTTTCGGAATGGAAGTTCATGTGGTAAACTATGGAACTGTGATGGTTGAGATTCTCAAAAAGCAGAAGCAGCAGATGGAAAGAGATGTCATGCGAAAAACGAGCATAGACCTCCAGCATCAACTTCAGTCAGACGGTGCCAAAGCAATTGTCGAGCAGATCGAGCGCTGGAACGGCATAAGGATCGTGGATACGCACATGTCAATAAACACTTCTCAGGGATATCTCCCCGGACTGCCAAACCACGTTTTGCAGATACTGCAGCCGGCAATGTTTGTTCTCGTTGAAGCCAAACCCAGCGAGATTTCTGCCCGAAGAACAAAGGACACTACCAGGAGAAGGGATGAATCAGTGGAGGAAGCCGTCAAGGAGGAATTGTTGTTTTCGAGGCTGCTGGCTGGAGCGTGTGCAGTCTTGACAGGAGCGCCGATAAAAATAGTTATTAACGCCGAGGGAAGACAAGAAGAAGCAGCCAAAGAAATCCTCAGAACCCTCAAGGAGATGCAGTGATGAGCCTACTCGATTGGTTCCTAATGCCAGAAGCACCGGGAGCCACAGTCGTGATTATGCTAATCTGCTTCGCAATTGCGCTTGCCAACTCGTCTGTCAACCGCGTTCTAATCAGCAAATTTGTCGGTTGGGAGCATTATTTAACGATGCAGAAGGACATTTCGGAGTACCGTTCTCAGACCACTCAAGCTTTGCGGGCAAAAGACAAGAAGGCTATTGAGAAATTGAAGAAGAAGGAAACGGAGATAATGAACATGCAGAAGAAAATGTTGAAACCTCAAATGCTGTTGTTTGGTCTCTCCTTCAGCTACATCTTCATCTGGCTGTTCGTGTTAGGTCCCACTTACGGGAGTAACGTTGTCGCCATCATTCCGGGAATCGGAGCGATAAACATATTCTATTGGTACTTTATCTGCTCCTTCGCCCTTGGAACGATCTCATCACGCGTACTAGGCATAATGCGTATAGAGTAGGAATGAAAACCATGCCACGACCACACCTACGTTCAAGAAGTAGAAAGCGCAGAAGGATAACGCTGCCAGGCGGCAGAACAAGTTTTCACTACACAAGCAGAAAAACCTTCAAACCCTTGTGCCCAAGATGCGGCCAACCTCTCAGCGGAGTGCCACATACCAAACCTGTGAAGACGCGCAAGCTCAACCTTACGAAGAGAAGAGTCTGGCGACCCTACGGCGGGCAGATATGCCACAACTGCCTAAAACAAGCTTTAGAACAGGCTGCGAGAACGTTCTAGACGAAGGTTTTGGAGCATTCCGATGAGCGGGAAAAAACGCTTAAGAGAGAACGTCAAAGAGCCGTTTGTGCTATGCATTAGCGGAATGGCTGGAAGCGGAAAAAGCACAGTTGCAAAAAGACTAGCCAAGAAATACGGACTCAAATACTACTCAGGCGGAGACGCACTGAAAGCCCTCGCCATAGAAGAAGGATACAAACCTCTAGAGCACGGATGGTGGGAAACCCCCGAAGGAATGCGCTTTCTAGAAAGAAGAGGCAAAGACCCAAAATTCGACAAAGCCATCGACCAGAAACTTCTGCAATTGGCGAAGGAAGGAAACGTGGTTTTGGACAGTTGGACAATGCCATGGCTGATCGAAAAAGCCTTCAAAGTGTGGCTGGAAACATCTCCTCAAAAGAGAGCTCAAAGAATAGCGAAACGAGACAGAATGCCCCTTAAAGAAGCCGTGGATGCCCTCAGCAACAAGGAAAAACGCACGAAAGAAATCTACAAAGAACTCTACGGGTTCAGCTTGGGAGACGATTTTGCACCATTTCACCTGATCTTGGACACTAATAACTTGAAGGCAGAGGAAGTGTTTCAAGTCCTCTGCAAGGTGCTAGACAACATGGTGATTCATTCCAGCAACCCCTCTTGAATGATGTATACAATCGCGTAAAGCTACTTTTGTTCTCCATACAGCGGTTGCGGGTTTTGCGCAAATTTTAAAACCTCTTCTATTATCTTTTAGACCATAACTCTGTGTTAGGTTCTCGATAATTCGCGTAAACGGGAGGAGGAGGGAAATGGTCGACGTACGACTGAGAACTTACCATATGGTTTTCGGGATCTCAGCGGGAGCCATGGCATCTTGCATACTCCTTTTGATTCCATATCTGGATGTTGAATCGTCCATCATGCTCGTCATTTTCAATTTTCTCTTCGTATCCCTCTTGTTTCCGCTACAGGGAACGCTTCTTAAGAAACTGTCATTGTTGCTCGTGGGTAACGTCATCGGATGGGCTTGGAACTCTGTTTTCTCTGCGTTTGCAAACGACGCTTCAGGCTATTTCGGAGAAAACTTTGAAGCCACATACATGATAGTCAACCCCTTCCTGAACCTCGTATGGATCGTTTCCTTCTGGTCTCTAAGTCTCGCGACCATGTCCATGCCGAGAAAAGGAGGCGCGTTTGAGACTTGATAGTGGAAATTTTAGAGTTCCTGTTTTTGGTTGTAACGGCGTTGATCATCACGTACGTAGTGCGCCACTACCTCTTTACCATCACTATCCTGAGGAATCAACATCGCAAACTGGAAAAACCCGCGGCAGACGACAACGCGCACTATGAACCGTCAGTGTCGATTCTAATTCCTGCACGTAACGAGGAACAGGTCATTGGAAGGCTATTGCATAGAATAACGGAATTGACTTATCCAAAGGAGAAAATGCAAGTGATCGTCATTAACGACGGCTCCTCTGACAACACCGGAAGAATAGCAGATGAATACGCGAAAATGCACAACTATTTCACGATTGTTCACCGAAAAGGTGAGACCGCCGGACGAGGAAAAGCTTCAGCCTTGAATGCTGGACTCAACCTTGCAGAGGGAGAGATTATCATTTGCTTCGACGCAGACTACTACCCCCAAGAGGACATTCTCGAAAAGCTCACACGAGAGTTTTCTGACCCACGAGTGGGGGCGGTGCAAGGCAGAGTCACAGTTCTGAATGAACCTCTGAACATGGTTACAAGGCTTGTGGCGTTGGAAAGAATTGGAGGATACCTGATAGACCAGCAAGCCAGAGACAGTCTTGGACTCATACCACAGTTCGGCGGAACAGTAGGAGGATTGAGACGCAGCTTGCTTGAACGTATGGGGGGATGGGACGAATCAGTGTTGGCAGAAGACATGGATTTGACCTTTCGAGTGTATCTGGCGGGTTATAAGGTGCGCTACATCAACGAAGCTGAATGCTATGAGGAAGCCGTTGAAAGCTGGCGGGACTACAGGAAGCAACGGTACAGGTGGGCAAAGGGTCATATGCAGTGCTTCTTCAAACACTGGTTTCAAGTTATCAAAAGTAAGAATCTGAACATCAGGGAGAAAATCGACGGCTTGCTTCTACTGAATATCTATTTTATGCCAGTCTGGGTTCTGCTCTCGTGGATTGTGGGCGTGCCGTTGATTTTCAGTAAGTCCTTCCAGTGGCTCAGCCTGCCTTGGACGGTTGCGCCCATCGCGTTCTACAGTTCTGTGGGGAATTTTGCGCCTTTCTTCGAGGTCGGTATTGGAGCCTATCTGGATGGCAGAAGCAGAGCGCATCGCCTTCTCCCGCTGCTAATCTTCACTTTTCTCTACAACATCTTCATATGCACGAAGGCTCTGACAAGCGTCCTCGTATGCAAACTCACGGGAAACAACAACAATCACTGGAGCAAAACCAATCACACCGGCAATGGAAACCGTTATATTACAAACTGTGTCAATTCTCTGACACATGGAAATTGTTCCGATTCAGGACTCGAATCCAACAGTGTTTGTCATGCTGCTGTTCGGAGTTGCGTTGTTCACGTTCATCATGCTTTTGCCTGCGTTTCTTGAGTTGAAGAGACCGAAGGACGCTGGACCTCGAATCATAATGAATGACGTTATCATCGCGAAGTATCTCCGAAAAGGGAGGGTGTTTCCATTGCAGAGCATCGAAGAAGAAAGAGTCAGACCCGATCAAACGATTGTTAAGAAGATAGCAGATGTCATTGCGGTCTTGCCAAACTTGGAGACATAGGGCTTTTCTTCAACAGCATCCTCGCATTTCTCCAATGATCCCTCGTGATCTGGAAGTTTCCTAGGACGCTTCCGTGGAGGGAATAGAAGATGTAGCATAGATACGTGCACTGTGCACAGTTGCGGTACATTTTTCGCAGATTTTCAAACTTGGTGCTGTTCCATAGTCTGGGCAGATCGAATATCGACGCAACGGAATCATGCAGGTGACAGCCCGCGACCATGCCAAGATGGTTCACAACGAAGAAGTTCCTAAGCGCTCTGCACTTCCACGTTCTCTTATCCGTCAAGTACAGGTTTCTGAGAGCGTTCAGTAGCTTGGTCGTCATGAGAACGTTCCGGTTCTTCCCCCTCAATTTGACAAGCGAGTCGCAAACCTCGACCATTGCTTCCTTGTCAGTTATCGCAAACTCATCATTCTTCTTGCCTATCTTGAAAATTTGGCCAGCACTGTTTGGGGTGTCATAGGAATAAAGGCAATACCAGACCGGGATATTTTTGCCCAGAAAGTGGTTGGTGAAATCCACGATTTCGTGCAGATTGAACTGGGATATCGTGGGAGAAACACCCACGGAGATGCCTTCTTCATGAAGCGTCTCAACCGCTTTCATGGCGTTTTGCCAAGCGTTTTCCACGCCCCTCACGTGGTTGTTCTTGTCGGGGTCCAGACTGTCAATAGATACAGCCACAAAATCCGCATGCCGCAACGCGTCAATCTTCTTAACTGCCATGCTTCCGTTATCGTAGACGGTTGTGATGAAACGTCGCGAAGCATACTCTATTATTTCGCTTATATCGTCCCTCAAGAGGGGATTACCGCCCGTCAACACGACCTCGACGACGCCCAACTCCCTAAGAATATCCAAGCCGGCCTTCACTTTTTCTGTGGACAGTTCCCTTGTATCTTGCTCCTGCCAGACGTTGCATCCTTTGCAGCGGAAATTGCACCTTCTCGTAAGCATCCACTGCACATGGTAAGGCCGGTTAGGAGTTAACGAACGAACCACGATACTGGCAGCTTTTTCTAATGTCATCACCAATCAGCATGCACCGTACTATTCACTATGCTCATCTAATAGGATATAAAAACGTGACCCTTAACAAGTCCCAAACCGTAAAATCTGATGTCGTCAAATAAAGACGTGAGAAAACCGTTAATAGTATTGGAAGAAATGAAGAGAACTGAAAGATAGGTTGCCTAGTGAACGATGTTACGATGCGAAAGCCATTAGTTCAAAATGTTGGAGAGTAGGTATGCCCAATACAATGCTTGGGTTACGCAGAAAGGCGGGACACTAACAACATGGACGCGATAACCGTCGTTATGCTAACCAAAAACAGCGAACAATTACTGGAAGAATGCCTAAAATCCATATACGAAAACGTGCCCGTCAAACGCTTGGTGATCGTTGACGGATTCTCCACAGACAACACGCTCAAGATAATAGACGGATTCAACAAGAAATACGGGAACGTTAAGATCATATTTGAGAAAGGTTCAAGAGCCAAAGCAAGAGAGAAGGGCATAGAAGAAGTAGAAACCCCGTGGTTCATGTTTGTGGATAGTGACGTCCTTCTCTGCAAGGACTGGTTTAAAAAAGCAGAAAAATACATGACCAGAGATGATGTTGGCGCCGTATGGGGATTAAATATTGATGTTATTCCAAACGTCAAGAGTAGACTCTTTCTCAAATCGCTTGCGTTTGTCGCCAGGAAATGTTTCGACCTGCGAGGCGGCATGCACGACACATTGATCCGACATGAACTCGTGAGGGACATTAGAATTCCCGAGCAGCTGCATGCCTATGAAGATGCGTACATCGTTAATTGGATTAAGAAGAAAAACCGTAAAGTCATAGTCGGCGATGACATTTACTGTCTGCATTTCAGACCGCAAAATGACTGGAACTTGAGGGAAAGCGTTTCACTAGCTGTTCTGGAAATAAGATGCGGTTTGGTCTATTCTCACATCATCAAGTATGCATTTTACTATCCGTTTTTCATATTCTACTGGTTTCTTCAAGTCTTAGGAAAGAATTCCGGAACCTTGCCCAGAAGAGCAAGCCAAAGATGATCAGAAACGGGTCTTGGCAAGACTTTGGTCTCGCCGTTCTTACCCACAATCAGCCTATGACGCGTGTTCTCTAGGAATTCTCCGATTATGGAAGCGTGAATTCGCTTTTGCCTTAAGGCATCAATTATCCTGTCTGCAGACTCTGGCTTGGCGGAGATGAGCAACGCTCCGGAACTTATGAGTTGCAAGGGGTCTATGCGGAAGAATTCGCATATCTTGTTGGTCTCCGGTTGAAGGCGGATTTTCTCTTCAACGATTTTCACGCCGAGTTTTGATGCGTCTGCCATTTCATGAACCCCACCAGCTAAGCCGCCTTCCGTTGGGTCGTGCATAGCGTTGACTCCGCCTGTCTGGAAGGCGGTCAAGGCGTCTTCGACCACGCTTATTCTGGTGTAGAGTTTCTTGGCGTTTTGCAGCATGCTGGGTTTCAATGCTTTCCTTAGAAGTCGTTCCTTGTCCGTGGCGAGGATCGCTGTTCCTTCTATTCCAACGCTTTTTGTTAGTATGAGCTTGTCTTTGGGTTTGGCTCCTCCCGCCGTCACGTAGTTTCCTTTTTCCGTCATACCCATAGCACAGCCCACCACTATTGGATGGACGATTCCTGGGGTTACTTCGCAGTGTCCGCCTGCAATCGCCATTCCCAACTTTTTCGCAGCCCTGTTCATCTCGACGGAGATTAATGCAACTGCCTTCCTGTCGGCACTCTCGGGCAGTAGGATGCATGAGAAGAATAAAGTCGGTGGAACGCCGAATGTGGCAACGTCATTTGCGTTGACGTTTATGGCAAGCCAGCCTATTCGGTCCAAGGCTCCAGTGATCGGGTCCATGGATATGACGAGCGATTTGTCTTCCGTATCTATGACTGCTCCGTCAATTCCTGCTGTCGGACCCAAGACGACTTCTTTACGTTTCACGCCCAGATTCTTAAAGACGACTTTTTCTAGAATCTCAATTGGAATCTTTCCAAAAGGAAGACTCATGTTCTTTGTTCCTCACTACGTATTGTTTTTCGTGTTGATCACCTTTCTTTCAGATAGGGTAGGACTCGCCATACTATTTTAGATATTGGCAATGCAACGGCCGCACCAATCATCATCTGTCCGATATTCACGGGGATCTCGGCGATAGCCACTGCCTCGATTTGGAACAGCGGGAAAATCAAGAACTGCTGATACAAGAAGTATCCTAAAACCATTACAAAGCCGCCAGTGATCACTGAAAAAACTGTCCAGCCGAATTCTGGATCAGCAAGGAGACCTAGGGCAACTATGGCAACGGCTATCATAGTGCCCAGAATAATCCAAAACTCTATGGGTACAAAAAGCAGGAAAGTTGCCGAGCCCAGCGTGAGTTGCACATCGCCACTGTAGTAAGCTGTGCCAACCCAGCCCAGCAGGAAGCCAGCCACAACGCCCAGCACCATCGTGAAGGACTTCCACTGAAGCCTAGAGCTGAGTTTTGGACTCTTCCTAGCGAGCGCACCTACGATTGCGCCTTCGGAAGCTTTTATCACGAGTGTGGCGGGCGCGTAGTATGGAAATCCCAGCAACAAGTCGGCCAGCATTGAACCTACGCCACCAGCGAAAGCTCCCACAAAGGGACCGAAGAGGAGAGCGGAGAGAAAAACCATGGACTCGCCAATGTTGAAAAACCCTTCCGTTGCAGGCACGTATATAGAAAAGATTATCGTCACAACACAAGCAAGCGCCGTGAACACCGCCGTAGCCGCCAGACTGGTAGGGGTAAATCTATTTTCCTTGAACATGCTAGTCGAATTTAGTATAGCTTCAAAAACACTATATTAGCTTTCAACCGTGGATGTGCAGATGGGAAAGGCTAAATGTGAGTGTTTTGCTGATACATAGCAAATTGTGGGTTGACGGTCATGAGCGAAGAAAAAGTGAAGGAAGACCCGATCAAGATGCACCGGGAAGCGAACACGCTCTACGAGCTTGGCAAGTACAAGGAGGCGATGGACATGTTCGTTCGAACGGCGGAGCTGTACCATAAGGCTCAGAACTACCTCGATTCCGCGTCCATGCTTTACAAGGCTGGCGAATGCGCTTTCGCTCTCAAAGACTACGAGACGGCTGTCGGGCACTTCGAGAAGTCCGCTGAACTGTCGTTCCAGAAGGCCTACGACAGGTTCGGAGTGAGCGCACTCGAATACGCGAGAGACTGCTACACCGCATTGAAGAAGACTGCGAAATCGAAAGCGCTGGACAAGAAGATTAAAGAAGTAAAGAAAAAGCTGGAGACTTTGTTCTAGAAAACCCGTACAAGTCCATTATTTCTTTTTCAGAAACCCTTTTGAAACAGTTTTTATCTGCGCGTTCATTATTCAAGAATGGACACATTCGAAAGGTAGACGCTATGGAGACTCCTTTCGCGGCTCTGGCTGAACTCTGCGAGAAGCTTGAGGCTACGACTAAGCGATTGCTTATGATAGACCTCGTCGCAGAATTCCTGAGGAGCCTGAACCCTGAGGAAGTTGAGCCGGCTGTTTCCATGATTCTGGGAAGGGCATTGCCAAAGTGGAGTCCGGGGACGCTTGAGGTCAGTTGGGCAACGTTGAGCGAAACGATAAGGGGCATCAGCGGCGTTGACTGGAACACGTTTATGAAGGCTTTCAGCCAGACTGGCGATGTGGGTTCGGCTACGAGGCTGGTTTTCGAGCAGAGTGGAGTTAAGAGGCAAGCGACGCTTCTGGAGAGGAAATTGACGATTATGGAGGTTAGGCGCAGTTTTGAGAAAATGGCTGAAGCAACAGGATACGGTTCGAGAGAGAAGAAGATGCGGCTAGTTCAAGCCCTGTTGAGTTCGGCTTCGCCGTTGGAAGCCAAGTATCTGGTGAGGATTTTCATCAGTGGGATGCGCACGGGTCTCTATGAAGGTCTCATGGAACAGGCAGTTTCTAAGGCTTTTCAAATCCCGCTTGAGGATGTGCAGAGAGCGGGCATGATCACGGGTGACATAGCGGAAGTCGTCGCCATAGTCAAAGCGAAAGGCGAAGAAGGCCTGTCGAAAGTCGGCTTCACGGTCTTCAAGCCTGTAACGCTCATGCTGGCGCAGTTGGCGAATGATGTTGGCGAAGCCTTGAAGGAGCACGGTGGCACATCAGCCTTCGAGTACAAGCTGGATGGAGCCAGAGTGCAGATTCACAAGCTGGGCGATGACGTGAGAATTTTCAGTCGAAGGCTGACGGACGTCACGGAAAGCCTGCCGGAAGTAGTCGAGCTGACGAGAAGAAACGTTAAGGATAAGGAGGCGATTCTGGAGGGCGAAGTCATTGCCGTCGACGAGGATGGGTGTCCTATTCCGTTCCAGCATTTAATGCGGAGGTTTAAGAGGGTTCACGCTGTCGAGGACATGGTAAAGGAGGTTCCCGTGAAACTATACCTGTTCGACGTTCTATTTCTCGATGGAAAAAGCTTGATCGCTATTCCTTACTCGGAGAGACGACGGATTTTGGCTGAGAACGCCGGCGAAATATCGCTGGCGAAGCAATTAGTCACAGACAAGGTTGAGGAGGCTGAGCGGTTCTTGAAAGAGGCGCTTGACGCTGGGCACGAGGGGTTGATGGCGAAGAAAGTGGACAGTCCGTACACGCCCGGAATACGAGGCAAGAGGTGGCTCAAGATCAAGCCTGTTCTGGAACCGTTGGATTTGGTTATTGTGGCGGCGGAGTGGGGTTACGGAAGGAGGCACGAGTGGCTTTCAGACTATTATTTGGCGGCTCGAGACGCTGAAACTGGAGAGTTTTTGACTGTGGGGAAGACGTTTAAAGGCTTGACGGATGCCGAAATCATCGCGATAACTAGCAAGCTCAAGGAGTCGATCGTGGAGGAGGAGCCGAGAAGGGTGGTTGTCGTTCCCAAGATTGTTGTGGAGGTTACCTACAACGAGATTCAACGTAGCCCAACGTACAAGTGCGGCATGGCTTTGCGGTTTGCACGGATAAATCGTATCAGAGATGAGAAGACGGCTGAAGAGTCGGACACGATACAGAAGGTCAGGGAAATCTATGAGAAGCAGTTTTCGAAGAAGGGCAGGTTTAAAGCTGATTTGCAGAAGTAATAGATGAGGAATAGGGCAGATGTCTAAGAAGGGGAAACTTCCGAGTTTCGACGAGTTCTACAGTCGCCAGATTATTATGAAAGAGCTGGGCAAGAAGGGACAGAGGAAGCTTGCGGCTTCGAAGGTGGCAGTGGTCGGGCTTGGCGGTCTTGGCACGGCGTCATCGCTTTATTTGGCTCTTGCGGGAGTCGGGCATCTGCGCTTGATTGACCAAGACACGGTGGAGTTGCATAATCTGCATAGGCAGGTTCTGTATAGCATTGATGATTTGAGCTATCCGAAGGTGGAAGCTTCAGCTAAAAGGCTGAGTAAAGTTAATCCTCTCGTGAATGTTGAGGCTGTTCCGGAGAACTTGAATTCAGGCAACGTCGAAAAACTTCTTCAGGGCGTGGACTGCGTCGTCGATGGCTTGGACAACATGCATACGCGCTACCTCGTCAACCGTGCGTGCGTGAAGATGGAGGTTCCGTATGTTTTTGGAGCTGCCATCGGGGTTGAGGGGAACCTTTCGGTTTTTGCGCCGCCAGGCACGCCTTGCTTGGAGTGTGTCTTTCCAAGTGTTGAAGACGATTGCTTGTCAACTTGTGATGTTCGTGGAGTGCTGGGGGCGACGCCGGGGATTATTGGAACGATGCAGGCTATGGAGACGTTGAAGTTGTTGACGGGAATCGGTGTTCCATTGAAGGGTAAGCTTATGATTTGTGACTTCAGTGACATGTTCTTCGCCACGGTGGATATTTTCAAGAGGAAGGAATGCCCGGCATGCGAGGGCGTCGCTGGCTTTCCGAAGATGAGGGAGAGGCTGGTTTGGCTGTGCGGAGAGAACACTGCTAACGTTAACCCGAAGAAACCGTTGAAACTGAGCCTTAACGACGTCTACGAAGCTGCTAAGAAGAACTTCAAGGTTAGGATAAAGTCTTCGCTGGCGATAATCTTCGACTACAAGCAGTTTGAAATCAGCTTCTTTGTTGGCGGACGGATGCTGATAAAGAACGTTAATGATGAACGTTCAGCCATGAAAGTTTACCGGGAAGTCATCCAAAGACTCGGAATAAGCTGAACAAACACTTATTATAGGCTGAAGCAGATTTTTACGTTGCCGGGGTGGCCGAACGGTCCAGGCGGCGGCCTGCAGAGCCGCTATATATGGGTTCAATTCCCATCCCCGGCTCTACGTTCTTAGATTTTCCAAGGTTAAATACCGCATACTATTACAGATAATTGACTTAGAATGAGTGGAAAGCCAAGTGGAATGGTTGCGGGAGCTATATTAATGGTAGTTGGGATAATCCTCTTGGCAATAACTTGGGCTTCATCAAACATCTATCATTTTCCAACCGACGCTCCAATATACTCACCATGGATACATTGGGGTTTCATAATAGGCGGCTTCTTGATAATGATCATAGCTCTTGTTCTGGGTAAAGAAAGCGAATGAATAACTAGGCATAGAACGCTCTTAGTAACGTCTTAATGTTGGGTTCACTACAGGTTTTATATTCTAGATTTTCTAAGGTTAGATACTACAAACTACGCTGGCAACTGACCTAGAATGATTGGTCTGAAGGAGGTGAGGGAGAAAATGAAGAAGATTCTGCAAATAAATTTTAAATTCAAGATACCAAGACCCGAACTTGAGAAAGCCTTTCTGACGATTGCGCCTAGATTTGGTCCTAGTGGCGATGTTAAGGGACTTCTATGGAAGATCTGGCTAGTGAATGAGGCTGAAAAATCAGCAGGCGGAATCTACCTCTTTGCGGACGATGCCTCAGTAGAGGCATTCCTGAAAGGAGAAATCGTCGCAGGGCTTAAGAGCAATCCAGCCCTAAGCGATATCGAAGCAAAAGTATCCGACATACTACCCGAACACACAAAGATTGCCCGCGGTCCAATAGACTGAGCGTGCGCCAAAACACTGCACAATCTCCCAGAGGTTCAAGCTACGTTTCAAGCTATTTATAGGGGGGCTATAACTGCAAATCACAGCGCAAACGCAACCGAGACTCTTCAGAGAACGCTCAAGCACAACCATATTTGGTGCCTAATAGAGGGGCTAGAAACCGTTGCACACGCGCACATAATCACACGCTCTTTTCTATGCATCATCGTCTAGCAGTGAGTAGATCCTGTCCAGCTTCAGGCTAGCCTTCTTCCCAGCCACCTTCAACAGAACATAATGCAACGTCTCATGCACAATGACATTCTCAATCGCGCTCTCGTGAAGCTCACCAAAAATATACACTACACCGTAACCCGAGTCGAAAACTCCCTGAATCGGAGGAAACTGAAAGATGAAATTCAACACCTTCGCCATTGATGCTCACCACACGTTTGCGTGGCAACTCTTCTCCAGAATAAACCAGAACCGAATCCCGCATAAGTAGGATATTCCAACCCTCAAAATATGTCAAACAAACTGCACCATGACTTTCGTTCGCAGACTAAAAAACGAAAGGAACATTTCTCCTCTTTGAAAACAAGAGGGAAACGAAGTGATGATTGTTACAACAGAAAGCCGCTTTAGGCATCTTTTATCATTTTCGCGATGTCTTCCCTCTTCATGTTCATCATTTCAGGATGATGATTCTTGGCGTGCAACATCGCATGTTCCACTATGTCATTTTCGCTGAATGGTGTTTTCACGGTCCATCCACATGCAGGACAAGTCATCATCTTCATCTTTTCCTTGCTCAACCCTATCACCTCCAATAGCCCTAACACGTTTGCGAAGCGACAACTGAGTTAATATGGGTATGTTACTGACTGCCCACAACAACTATAACCACGAAAACACACATCTCGTTCAGACGTGAACCCAAAATGAAATTCTTCCTGTCAAACCTAGGCAACTGGTCCACAGACCTAGAACTCATAACCAAAGCAATAATCGAAGCTGACAAGCTTGGCTTCGACGGAGCACTCATGGCTGACCATTACATGTGGGGAGAAACAGACTGGAACAAACGCCCCGACAGCAACTCCACACTCGAAACATGGACCACACTAACCTACCTCGCCGCAAAAACCAAACAAATCCACCTCGGAACGCTCGTCACACCCATTCCTTTCCGCCCACCAGCAATGTTAGCCAAGATAACTTCAACCTTGGATATCCTCTCAAACGGACGAGTCGTCTTAGGCGTAGGAGCTGGTTGGTCACAGGCGGAATTCGAAGGCTACAGCGAATGGAACGAGCCCAAAGTCAGAGTAGACAAAACGATAGAAGGCGTGGAACTGATGATCAGACTTTGGACTCAGGACAAAGTAACATTCGACGGCAAATACTACAAAGCCAAGAACGCCGTCCTACAGCCCAAACCAGTACAGAAACCCCATCCAACACTCCTCTTCGGAGGCAGCGGAAAACGAATGCTAAAACTCGCCGGAAAACACGCTGATATATGCTACATACCCCCATGGAACGGCAAGAAAACCCAAGAGAAAGCAAAAGAGAGAATTCTAGAAGAAGCAAGAAAACACAACCGCCAAGACAAAATTGCCTTCATGGCAGGCGGAACAGAACTCAAAGGCAAGCCCGAAGACCACTTAACCAGAGTCGAAGCAGCCACGAACGACGGCGCAACCTACTTTCTGGTATCGTTCCCTCGGAACAAGGAAATCATCGACTCGATGAAGATGTTCGCAGCAGAAGTTGTGCCATCCTTCAGATAGGTACACTTGTGAAATCGCAGAAAAACGGAAACTACCCTAGATACCCGAACGCGTAACCGCCCAGCATCCATCCCCTCTCCTAGAAAACATGTGGCAGAACAACTGCTAAGTTTCAGGCTGTTCCTCGTTGGGTAATTCCATCTCTTTTTCTTCTGCTTTCTTGGTTTTTTCTGGTTCGGGCACGTTGAAATACGGATGATGATGCATTATTCCCACAAACTCTTTCATGCGGGAAAACTGTTCCCCTGCAGCGTCCACCGTTTCCCGAGAGGCAAACCCGAAAATCCTGTTCTTGATGCGGCCAGAAACAAACAGAATCAACACCGCAACGGCACAGAACAGGAGCATGCCGACAAGCAGACCTATGTGCGGAGCAAAACTGAAAATGTTGTTAAAACCGAAAATCAACGCGGCAAAATTGCTGAAGGCGAACAGAATTGAGTCTACGAGGAATGGAACGGCTATTGAAAACACGAAAAGCGCCACTCCCAAGGAAAGGTAGTAGACAGATAATCGCGGCAACGCTTCGTTCAGGAAGAACAAGACGTTCATGTCGCCCTTTCCGAATTTGGCTCCTTTGCTGACGGCGTTTATGAAGACGTTCGCGTTCTTGTTTACCTCCAAGACTTCATCGACCATGAGAAGGCCCAAGCAGATTACCAGAGTCACAGAACTCAGCAGAAGCCCATTCTCAAAGACCTTCACAACTACGAAAGTAAAGACCAGAAAAGTGGTGTAGACAATCAACAGGATAACTAATTCAAGATGACCGTGAATGACTGTCCTGCCTTCGGGAAAGGGGTCGAAAACACTGAATGTTTTGTTGAAAATCGTGGGTGACAAGCTCTTAGGAAACTTTGCCACAGCCCGCGATTTCCGGTATAGAACAAAAGAGACAAATAGGGAAATCATCCCCATCGCAACCAGAACAATGGATGACGCCAGGATTGGAGTTGAAAACCCCAACGAGCCAGCCACGGGTTATCCTCTTCTCTGTTTTTTATGTTATCCGTGTGAAACTTAAATGCTTGCCTACGGTCGACGCTTGCAGCTTTTTCCATTAAACGTGTCTAACTTCACCGAGTATTCGCCTGAAGGAGCTGAATCTAGATTCAAGCATGGAATTCGGCGGAGAAAGTTGCCGAAAGACTTATGCAGAAAGCTTAACACGTTCTAGCAAAGAGGATTGAAACCGTGAAATCAAAGGACGAACTCGTGAAGTTTATTAAAGCCCAGATAATAGTTGAAAACGAGATTGTTGACTCCTTGAACAATGCCTTGGTCGACGTGAAAAATCCGCCAGTTAAAGGAGTGTTGAAGGGAATTTCGCTCGATTCTGTGAAACACGCGGAAATGTACGCCGCAGCCACTCAATTGCTAACGGGTGTCGCGCAAGCCCTCACGCAAGAAAACCTCGACCAACAAAAGTCTCTCGTGGAAAAACACATCCGCATGGAACTCGAACTTATCAAGAAAATCGGTGACGTACTGCCAACGGTTGACGATGCAAAGGTCAAACTTCTCTTGAGCGCAATTCTGGAGGACGAAAAGAGACATCATGAACTCCTGAAGCTAGTGCTGGAGATCCTCGTCCGCGGAGAAACCATAACGGAAGAAGATTGGTGGGAACTGCTCTGGAAGAACGTTCCATTTCACGGAGCTCCCGGAGGATAAAAAACCACAACCTCAGATGAGCACGCTACTGTTCTTACTGTTATTGCGCCTTTATTACTTGCACGGGACATGACTTTTCAGCGGTTTGAACACACTCTCTCAAGCTGTCTTCAACTTCTCCTTCGCCCAGACCGCCCGCACGATATTTCTCAACGATGGAAGATTTTCCATCTTCTATGAGTATGAAAACTTCGGGACATAGTGCCTCGCAAACGCCACATCCAATGCACCCTTCTCGGTCGATAGTAACCTTCATTAGCTATCGATAGGCATGAATGATGTAGGGCATATTTAACAATTAAATTCACGACGCAACAAAAGACCCTAATAAAATAGAGACCATGGGAAAAATGAGCCGGCTATGTCCAACCATCAACACCACGCTCATCACATGCAACAATTCAGAAGAAGATTCTGGGTTTCGGCTGTCCTGACCGTTCCCATTCTACTTCTGTCGGAGATGATTCAACAGTGGTTTCCTGTCCTGCAGGCAATACGCATACCCTACCAAGCAGAGGTTTTGCTCCTTCTGTCGCTGATTGTCTACCTCTACGGCGGATGGCCCTTTCTAACAGGATTGCGCGACGAAATGAGAATTCGCCAGCCCGGAATGATGACGCTCATTGGAACCGCCATAACCGTCGCGTTTCTCTATTCGGCTGGGACAGTTTTCTTTCCCTTGGGTATGGATTTCTTCTGGGAACTCGCCACTCTCGTGGACGTGATGCTTCTTGGACACTGGGTTGAAGCGAAGAGCGTGATGGGGGCGTCGATGGCGCTGGAAGAACTCGTCAGGATAATGCCGACAACAGCCCACGTACTAAAGAACGGCAAAATCGAGGAAATCCCAGTGGCGCAGTTGAAAACGGGCGACGTCGTGCTCGTTCGCCCAGGCGAAAAGATTCCTTCAGATGGAATTGTGGTCGAAGGCGAATCCTTCGTCAACGAGGCCTTACTGACGGGCGAATCGAAACCTGTTCACAAGATGCTTGAAAGCAAGGTTGTTGGTGGAGCCATGAACGGGGAAGGCGCTCTGAAAGTGAGCATCGAGAGAGTTGGAGAAGAAACCTACTTGGCTCAAGTCATAAAGTTGGTAAGACAGGCACAGGAAAGCAAATCGAGAACCCAGGACTTGGCAAACAGAGCCGCCGCCCTTCTGTTCTACGTTGCCCTCGGAGTCGCCATAGTGACGTATGTGGCATGGTTTCTTGTTGGAAATCCGTTTGTGGCAATTGAAAGAAGCGTGACCGTTCTGGTCATAGCGTGCCCACATGCCCTAGGTTTAGCGATACCCTTGGTAGTCGCCCTATCAACATCCATAACAGCCAAGAGCGGGGTTCTCATCCGCGACAGAAAAGCCTTCGAACTGGTTAAAGACGTGGATATCGTTGTTTTTGACAAAACGGGAACGTTAACGACAGGCAAGTTCGGCGTCACCGACGTGGTCTCTTTCATCCCGGAAAACGAGCTTTTGAAGCTAATGTCGGGCGTGGAACTAAACTCAGAGCACATCATAGCCAAAGCCATAGTAGACTACGCCAAAGAAAAAGACACAGAGATTCCACAAACACAAGAGTTCAAAGCCTTACCCGGCAAAGGCACCTACGCGAAGATTGAAAAGAAAGAAGTCTACGTAGGAAGCATTAACCTCCTCGCCGACATGAACATCGTTGTTAAACAAAAGGAAATAGGACACCAACAAATGCAGGGCAAAACCGTCGTTTTCACAGTGGTCGACGGGAAACTTGCTGGCTCTCTGGTCCTTTCTGACAAGATACGCGAGGAATCGTACGAGGCGGTGAAGAGACTTCAAGAAAGAGGCATTAAAGTCTACATGCTGACAGGAGACTCTGAAGAAGTCGCTCAGTGGGTCGGAAAAGAACTCGGCGTAGACGATTATTTCGCGCAGGTTCTGCCCAGTCAGAAAGCCGAGAAAATCAAGCTCCTAAAAGAGAAAGGCTTCAAGGTAGCCATGGTTGGCGACGGAATAAACGATGCGCCCGCCCTCGTCACGGCAGATGCCGGAATCGCAATAGGAGCCGGCACCGATGTGGCTATCGAGAGCGCAGACATCATTCTAGTGAGGAACGACCCGCGAGACGTTCCGAAGGTCATCGACCTCTCGAAGAAGACCTATTCCAAAATGGTTCAGAACTTATGGTGGGCAGCAGGATACAACATTGTCACTATACCTTTGGCAGCCAGCATCCCGAACTTAAATCCGGCTATTGGAGCCGTGGTCATGTCCTTGAGCACGGTCATAGTGGCTCTTAACGCGCAGACTTTAAGAAGATACGAGCCTGAAGAAGTCCGTCTGGCTGAAAAGGAGCGGCAGTTCGCTGACCCGGTGTGCGGTATGAAGCTAACTCCAGAAACGGCGTACAGCAAACTCGAACATGAAGGACACGTTTACTATTTCTGTTCAAAAAGCTGCCAAGACAAGTTCAAGCAGAACTCAGAAAAATACGTATGGAAGAAAAAGGGAGACACTGACAGCTAGTCCGTCCTGTCATTAATGTTAAGCGGCATGTCCCGAGCTCTGCATCTTAACGCTTCTCACAGGCTGCGGTTCTCTCCTCAGCACTAGAATTATGAAAAGAAGGACCACTAGGCTCAGGTCTGCAATGAGGAACGTTCGCATAGCCAGTGATATATACTGCGGCGGTACGCCGACATCAACCGTTAGAGTTTTCGCAACGCTTGTGCCGTCACTGTCTGTCACGTTCAGGAACACCTGATAAGTGCCTTCTTTAGAATACGAATGAGAAACCACTGGTCCATTGGCTTCTGTTCCATCACCAAAATTCCAAGCAAAAGAAACTAATGGAACATCCGAAGCCGAACGGCTTGCGTTGAACACCACAGTCTCGCCAACTAGAACTGTTCGACTGTAATCCACCACGATCTCCGGAACTGACCCAAAGAATTCCGTCCCAAACAACATCACAAAATGAGAACCCTCCGAGAAGGACAGGTATATGAATGAAAAGCCAGTAACGTTGACTTGAGTGGCACTCGTTTGGTTCGCGTCCAAAAAGACCACGTACGGACCCACCAGTAGCGAGTTTGGCACGATAAGGTCGAGGAAACCCGTCGTCCCTGCAGGCGTGGTTACATTCAGATCTATCTGCAGAAAGGTGAAGCTGAAATTCGAAATGAAGGAGTTCGTGAAAGCTTTGATCTGGAAGGTCCTCGCTCCGAAGGTCAAATTGAACACCTGCAGCGGAGAGTCGATGGAAGGCGGAACGCGGCCGGGTATGTCGGCATCAGCCTGGGTATACCCAAACAATTGCTCATAGGTTCCGTTGTAATCGTAATCTACTACTTCGATTTGTTGGACGTATGTCACCCACTTGTAACCATACTTCCCGGGCGCAACCACTCTGAAACCTCCTTGCACGTTTTCTGCGATATAATCCACGTCAGACAAGAGCGTTCCATTGGCTCTCAAACCCAAAAGAAAGTACGGCTTCAGCGCATCTTCGATCAGCAGACTTTCAGAAAACCCATCCGAAGCCGTAAAAACAACCTCGCGCGCTTCAGGTCTCACCCGGGCGAGAGTCAGAAGATGAAAGAGTGGAATCCCGGTCCAGTAGAAGGTGGCGTTGGGTATGCCAAAGATGCATTCTAACCTTGCCGTTTCTGAGACTGTGGGAAGCGAGAGCAGTTCAGACGTGTTCAGGCTCAGTGGATTGTCAACCAACCCAGCTATACTGATTTCAGCTGATTGCTGTGCTGGTTGTTGCGCCGTAACAAGTAGGCTCAAGAACGACATCAACATGGCGAAAACATTGATCAACACAAACACGAGAATACTCCACACCAACAACCTCTGCATAATTGTGGCCTTCTCTACAGAATTCTGGGGTCCATCAGCATGATTAGAATAACCACGAAAATTCCCAGAGCAAACATGAATGCATTCAGGAGTACTCCATCTTTGACGCCCCAGCTCATCAAAGCGAACCTCAACTGGACCAAGATGTGAAACGCTAACAGTGCCATGACGGGAAATGCGAGGACGGTGTGAAGGTACAGTGAACGGGCACGATTCAGAAGCCCGCCGGTTAATTCGCCGACCAGTTGTGGGTTCACGCTGCCGTATCCGGCTACTGCAAAGATTATCGATAATACTACTAGTGGCAGGATTAGGATGCGGTTGAGTTTCCGTATGTACTGGTTGCGCCTGTTCTCCATGGACGGTCAATTATAGTTTCTTGCGTCTGTGTTAAAACGTTTTCCAAAAAAGACCTACGAGAGCGCGGTTAGTAGCTCACGTTGTTTCTTTCCTATCGCTCAACTTGGGAATTGTCCGTCGATGAGAAGTAATGTGATTCGCCGTTTTGAACAACCTGCATAGCGGCTACTTGAATTTCTCTAGTCACGTCGTTAACGTCGTCCAACGTGAGCGCGAGTTCTATTCCTCTAGGGGTCAAAGCGTAGGATTTCGGTCTCTCCCTCGTGAAGACCATCTTCTTTCCCTTGAGCCGTCTCAGGTACTTGTAGGTCCTTCTCAATGATATCATGGCTTTTTCCGCGAGCTTCCGCGCAGATATTCCGTCCACAGCAATGTTGTCATAAACCCTCGTTTCGGTTGGGGAGAAGCTTGCTTTAGCTGGATCCCTTCTAGTTCTGAAGAAGAAGACGTAGTCTTTATCCTTGGTTGTTTCCACCAAACTCGCTTTTTCTAGGCGATGTAAGACACGTGCGACGCTCTTCCCTGGAATTACAGCTTCCAAGTCCTCATAGGTTTTAGGCTCATCTCGCAGTATCCCAAGCGTTGTTTCTTCGTAACATTCGGAGTGAGGTGGCAGAACCTCTCCAATGTCGTGAAACTTTCTCAAGAGTTCGGTGAGCCTGCAGCCAAACATTGTCGCATGGTAACGGTTCAGGGTTTCTTTGGCTAAACCGGCCTGTATCAAAGGAATCAGATACTCGTCGATTATGGTTTCCTGACTGTGATGATATCCAAGCTTCTTCAGTTCTTGCTGAAGCCTTTCTATGGAGTATTCGCCCTTCGAAATTATCGTCAATATCTCGAGGCGCCTGCTGTTCTTCAGCGTGTTTAGCAGTCTTGTCATGAAGGTTGCGTCTGCCATCTTCTCATGTAGCTGTCTGAACTCGTTCTTCAAGCTCCAGATTCTGCAGCTTGTTATACAGGTGGTCGGAGAAAGTGGATGGCAACATCTGCATTCTTCCTCCCATCCTTTGACCTCGTCTGCTAGGCTTGTTGGCTTCTGCGCCCGCTCCGACGGGACTTTGACGCTCACGGTTTTCATGGTTAACCGGTCACTTCTGACGTATGTCACGACAGGGTTTGAGAGAAAGGAGGGTTTGGCTAAGAATTCTCATCAAATTCTAGCGGCCGTCATGACATACGTCATAATCTGTATGACATACGGCATCCTTATATATTTTTCTCCGAAAATATAACATACGTGACAATATCTTGCTGATTCCGTGCGAGGTTGCCACAAAATCAGTTGTGCCGGCAGTAAGGGCTCTGATAGCGAAAGAATTGGTGGACAAATGCAGCCTTAGCCAAGACGAGGCGGCAGAAGTCCTTGGAATATCCCAATCTGCCGTGAGCAAGTACACACGAAACGTCAGAGGATACACTGTAAGACTCGACGACGTACAAGAAATAGAGCCCATAATAGACAAAATTGTGGACATGCTCATAAGCCGAACGTACGATAGAAAGGAGCTTCTGGACTCCTTTTGCCAGGCATGCATGATAATAAGGGCTAAACGTTTAATGTGCAAGTACTGCAAACAATCCGACCCGAAACTAGTGACGAAAAATTGTGTCTTTTGTCCAGCCCATAACCCCCTGTTGGAGATGGCAAAGGCTGCGGCAATGAAAGAAAAGATTTAAGCTCGAACTCTTCTAAAACTTACCATAAAACTTGGAATGGCGGCGGAGGGTTATAGGTGTCTTCGTTTGACGAGAAAACAGTCCTTGACATTCTCGAAAAAGTAAGCAAGAGTGTCGTGAACATTAGCATCATCAAGCACATGCACTCCATGTTCTACCAGGTCGTTCCCGTCAAGGGAATGGGTTCAGGAACGATAATCGATCCAAAAGGCTACATACTGACCAACAACCACGTAGTCGGAGGAGCTGAAAAAATAGCTGTCACGCTATGGAACGGCGAAATTTTGGAGGGACGCCCAGCAGGTTTGTGCACCGTGCATGACATAGCAGTCGTAAAAGTCGATAAGGAAAAACTGCCGGCTGCGGAGCTTGGAGACTCGGATGACTTGAGAGTGGGGCAAAGAGTCTATGCAATAGGAAACCCTTTTGGCTTGACTGGCGGACCGACGGTAACTTCGGGCGTGATAAGCGCGGTGAAAAGAACGATAGAATCTGAAAACGAAATGCTCGAAAACTTAGTACAGACGGATGCAGCCATAAACCCGGGAAACAGCGGAGGCCCCCTAGTAAATCTCGAAGGCAAAGTAGTGGCGCTAAGCACTGCGATCATTCCGTTTGCTCAAGGAATAGGGTTTGCAATTCCGATAAACTCTGCGAAAGAATGTGCAGCGGAAATAATCAAAGGAAAAGTGTATGCGAGACCTTGGCTGGGAATAATAGGTCTGAGCATAACCGAAGAAATAGCTCGATACTACGACCTGCCCGCCGAAAGCGGTGTTCTCGTCACAAGAATCGCTGAAGGAAGCCCCGCGGACGACGTTGGAATCGTTGCTGGAGACATAATTGTCAGAATGAATGATACAGAAATCAGCCGCATCGAAGACTTAGTGAAAGAAATTCACAACAGGAAAGTCAGAGAAAAAGTGAGAGCGCTCGTCATTCGCAGAGGTAAAGAACACTACTTTGAAGTTGCCCTGAGCAGAATGCCGTGAATGCAAGCTGCAGACAGCATCTTGCAAGAACTGTAAACTAGTAGGGGTTGCTGAAGTGGACGTTTGTTGGTTGCGGATTCTGCTTTGTTTAACAACTATTCTGGGTGTAGTCTTCTACTTCTTGTGTTTTGGGTCGGGGTTTCCGCCTCTCGCTTTTTCTTCGAGCCAGGCTTTTGTGCCGATTTTCCGTCGATACGCTAGTTGTCCTGCCCTGTAGAAAACACGCCATTGTCCTTCGTTGGGGTCGTAGGTGGCGAGGAAATAGTTGCAGGGAAACTCGTCGCATAGGCCGCAGTGTTCAACTCCTTTCTCTTTCACGCAAGAGTAGAATTTGCATTCGCCCCAGAAGGGTTTGCCTTTAACGTAGCCGCAGCCTGGGCACCCGTTCTTGTAGTATCGACATTCCCCACAATAAGCGCCGCAAGGAGAGGCAAGGTTGGAGTCGTTCGCTGCCATTATCAACCACCGTAGATTCTGTCCACAGACTTGCCTGTGCCGGAATAAAACCTTGCCGATTTTCCTGCCGCTCGAAACGCTAAGCAAGGCTTAAGTTGCCTACCGGTCAGAATTGAACTTGATGAAGCGCGAGTGACTTATCGTCAGGAGATAGGATGAAGACTAAACCCAACCTCTCCATGCTAGCGCTGGTTTCTTTCATAGAAGCGTTCACGGTGGCAAGGATATTCACAATCGTGTATCCAGCGGCCGCTTTGCACATTGGTGGGTTTCGTATTCATCATTTTTGGTATGGCATAGCCTTGATCGTGATAGGCGGCTGGCTAGGTATAAGCGTGGAAAGTGAGCGCATCAGCCGGGTGGCAGCGATTCTTTTCGGCTCGGGGGGCGGACTCCTAGTGGACGAAGTTGGGCTATTGCTCACCCTCAGTGCTCCCGCCTACTGGGAGGAGTTCACTTACACTTTCGTGATCGTTTTGTTGACTGTTGTGTCCATGCTCATCCTACTGTTCAGATACAGCAAGGTCATCAGTGCAGAGTTCACCCAGTTTCTCCGGAGCAACGCAAGCCTGTACATCGGCATTTTTCTGGCAGCAATTTCCGCAGCATTTATCCTGACTAACAATCTAATAATCAGAACAGCTTCGAGCGTCACAACGTTGGTCGCCGTTATCTTCATATTGGTGTATTTTGCTCACCGAATCAGAGGAAAACGTTAGATAACCGTAAGTCAGCCCGCCAAAGCCAAAGTATTCTTCTGAATACGTAATCAATTGGATACTTTCAAAAGGCTTCGCTCATTGGCTCCTCAGTTTTTTGGTCCACTTTACTAAGTTCTCGAGCAACTTTCCCATTGTTTGCCTTGTTTTGTCGTCCGTCACGTTGCCGTTTTCATCGATCTTCTGAGGCGCGAATGTCACTATGACTTCGGGTCTGTTAACTGGGTGCAGGTTGAGCGTGACAAGGACTTGCCGAAGGTGATATTGCGCTCGCATACCTCCGAACATTCCGGTGGAAGCACTCATTATGCCAACTGGCTTGCCCTCGAAAGAGTTGTCGCCGGGAGGCCTTGAAGCCCAATCGATGGCGTTCTTGAGAACGCCTGACATTGAGTAGTTATATTCGGGAGTCGCAATCAAAATTGCATCCGCGGCTTGGATTTTGGATTTGAACTCCTTGACTTTTGCAGGCAAGTCTTTTTCCATGTCTTGATTATAGGGAGGAATTCCTTCAAGGTCATAGATTTCGAGCCTTGCGTTCTCGGGCAGTAATTCAGCAGCCGCTCGCAACAGTGCCTTGTTGAAGGAGCCTTTGCGTAGACTGCCGGCGAAGCCGAGAATTGTGATGGAACCGTCCATGTCCATTCTATCTCCACCGCGACGACTTATATCAGTTTCTTTGCGGAAACGCCTCTTTCTCCTATCGTCAGTTACACCGTTCAAGCTTCGAAGTTAAAATATGCAGTTGGCGAAAATCGCTTACTCCAGAAACTAGCCGAATGTGAAGGCTGATGGGCAAAGGCGGTTGATGACGCAGATTTCGCATTTCGGCTTCTTGGCAGTGCATATTCTTCTGCCGTGAAATATCATTAGGTCGGTGAACCTCATCCACTTGTCCTTCGGAACCAGTGCCATCAAATCTTGCTCTATCTTGTTCGGGTCTTCATTCTCGGTTAACCACAGCCTTTTGGCTAGCCTGCGAACGTGCGTGTCCACAGCGATTCCTTCGACGACACTGTAGGCGTTGGACAAGACAATGTTGGCGGTTTTTCTGGCAACACCGGGCAGTTCGAGCATTTCTTCCATCGTTCTCGGAACTTTGGAGTTGTACTTTTCAACGAGCAGTTGGCAGCATTTCTTGATATTCCGGGCTTTGTTATGATAGAAGCCCGCGGATTTTATGTCTTGTTCCAGTTCCGCCAGATCAGCCTTAGCATAATCTTGCGCTTTCGTGTACTTTTTGAACAGTTTCTGCGTCACCAAGCTTACCCTTTCGTCGGTGCATTGCGCTGAAAGTATCGTGGCGACTAAGAGTTCAAGGGGGTTTGTGTAGTGTAGGGCTATCTTGGCATCTGGATGTTCTTTCTCGAGCAATTCGATGATTTTTAGGGTTCTTGTCTTCGGGTCAAGACTTGTTTTCATGAGTGGCCACCAAAACGCAGTTTGCACTTTCAGATGAGTACGCTTACTGGATTAGCTACATAAAGTTTTTACTTTTCCGGACACAACAACGAGGTGAGGTGATGCTCGTTGGATGTCAAACTCATAGTTGACGGTGAAGAGATCGACCTTAACGATTTCGTCGCCAAGATTCTCGGCGGAGTCATTACTGGAGCAGTCTCGTCGTTGAGGGGAATAAAGAAAGACTGGAAAACCGTCGAGATAAAACTGGCGAAGTAGCACAGTACGCTCGGCGAAGCCTACCCGACCTCTCCTAAGCTTATCTTAAGCTCAGCGAACATTTCTCTTTTCGCTTTACATACTGGACAAACGTAAGGAGGGTCTTCCCGGAATGTCACGTATCCACACTGTCTGCAGTACCACAGCTTCTTAGTGACTTGAGCAGTGGCTTCTTTGGCAACAGTCACGGCAGGCTCGATTTTCGCTTCAGCGGGTGCTGTTGGGGCGGGAGCATAAGATCTAGTTTGCTTCTCTAGTGGTCTGCGTTCTGGAACAACAGGCACCTGAGTTTTGCCTTCGGACACGTCTTTCCTGACGTAAAGTGCACAGTAACATGCTCCATACTCGAGAACGTCGGGGTCTCGATAGTCGCACGGACAGAAAATGTCCCTGTCAAGCTCAAAATTCCCAGAGGCCAGTCGGCACGGGCATGATGGATAGCCATATCGTTCCTCGTTCTTTTGGAGTCCTTCGAGCAGGTCGTTGAGGAATTTAGGGTCCGGATTCAAGTAGTAACCATAGGTTCTTGCGTCGGCTTCTGCTCTTCGCCGAACCTTTTCCAACATTGTCAAATTTCAAGCGTCTCCTTTATCTTGTCTTTGCGGAAGCCAGTTATCAAAACTTTGTCGTCTATGATTATCGTCGGGTAGCTTAGGCTTCCTCCCTTATTCAGAATATCCTCCTTGATTTTCTCCTTATCACCATCGTCTGTAAGGTCAACATCAACATACTCAAACTCAATATCCTGGTCTTTGAAGAATTGCTTCGTCATCTTGCACCACGCACATGTGCTCAGCGCGTACATGAGGACCCTGTGCTTGCTGTTCTTGCCATGGACTCTGGTAGGCTTCATTTTCTCACGTTAAGATTTTCTAGGATTATGCTTGATATAACCGTTTAGTTCCAGCAAGCCAAAATATCGTATGAACGTCCGTTCTCCGAAGTATCCCTATCGGTTCAGCATTACGCTTCAGTTAAGTTTCCGAACGCCTTTTGGACAACTTCAGACATTGCGGGATGGATGTGCATCCCCTGAATGATGGGTAGAAACGTCTTGTCGTCAGCGACCATCGCGTTGACGATTTCTTGGATGAGTATGGATGCGAAAGGACCGATTATATGCCCGCCGAAGATTTTTCCGGTCTTCTGCTCGACGATGACCTTCACGAATCCCTTGACTCCCCCCATGGCGGCTCCCATGGCAGTGTCCGCGTAGAGCGCTTTGCCCACCAGGATTTCGCGGCCTTGCTTTTTCGCTTCCGCTTCCTTCAGACCTACCGACGCGACCTGCGGATGCGTAAAGACGGCGTGGGGAGCGGCGGAGTAGTCCATCGGCGCCTTATGATCATGACTGGCGTTGTGCCAGACTATTTCCGACTCGTAATTCGCCACATGCTTAAACATCTCCTTCCCGATGGCGTCACCGAAAGCCCAGATGTTCTTCTTCCCAGTTTCGAGAAACTCATTAACTTTCACATAGCCTCTCTCATCCAACTCCACGCCCGTCTTTTGAGGCTTCAGAAGGTCAGAATTGGGAACCCGACCCGCAGCAATAAGCAGAGCTTCAGCCGAAAACTCCTTCAGACTGCCATCACCGCGGTCTCTCGCCTTAACTGTCTTAACGCCGTTCTTTTCCCGCACCTCCACGGCTTCGTGATTCGCGAAAATACTCATCCTTTTTTCCATCTCCTCCTTCAGCAACGCAGAAATTTCGGGCTCCTCGTCCGGCAGAAGACGTGGGGGTCTTTGGATAATCGTCACTTTTGTGCCCATGCTTGAGAAGAAGTGTCCGTACTCCGCGGCTATGTAGCCTCCACCAACGATGAGCATGCTCTTCGGCGCAGATTCAAGGTCGAGGACAGTGTCGCTTGTGAGGTAGTTTACCTTGTCGATCCCTTTGAGCGGAGGAATGCCAGGTCTTGCTCCACACGCTATGAATATTCTGTTTGCCTGTATGAGGCGACCGCCGACTTTCATCGTGTAGTCTGAAACAAACTCTCCGATGCTCTTGAACCAGGTGAGGTTCGGCGTTGCTTCAACCGCCCTGGCTTGCCTGCCCACATCTTCTGTTACGTACTCGCGCATTCTCTCCATTATTCTCTTGAAGTCAATCGAATCTACGCTTGCGTTAACGCCAAGTCCATGAGCTTCCAGAACGGTGACCACCACATCTGCGGGGTAGATTAGGATTTTAGAAGGTATGCACCCGCGGTTCATGCAGGTTCCCCCCATGGGTCCATACTCGACAACCGCGGTCTTCATGCCGCTGGCAACGGAGTTTGAAGCCACGTTCATCCCTGAACCGGCGCCGATCACGAGAACGTCGAATTTCTCCAAGGTTTCACCTCAACAACGGTTGAAGTTTAGCCACACAGAAGATAAAGCTTTCAAAGAAAAAGTGGGAAAAAAGAAACCGTTGCCTTTTACTTCATTGCCTCTTCGAGTCTCTTGTTTATCGCGTTCCAGTTGACTATGTTCCAGAAGGCTTCGATGAATTTTCCCCTGTCGTTCTTGTAGTCGATGTAGTACGCGTGCTCGAACACGTCGAGAACCATCAGAATCCTGAAACCAGGATACACGTTGGTGTTATGCTTCTCTATCTGCATTATGATTGGCCGATGCGTCTGTCTGCACAGCGTCAAAGATGCCCATCCCGACCCTTCAACGCTTGAAGCTGCTTGGGTGAATTCCTTCTTGAACCTCTCAAAACTGCCGAATTCCTTCCCAATGGCATCTGCCAGAACACCGCCGGGTTTGCCGCCGCCCTTGCTCGGTGGCGCCAAGTTCTCCCAGAATAGCGAATGAAGCCTGTGTCCTCCAATGTTGAAAGATAGCTCTTTCAGTGTTGATTTCATGTCCAAATCAGCATTCTCTTTCCGGACATTGTCAAGCTTCTGAAGTATCGCGTTGGCGCCGTTGACGTACGCTTGATGGTGCTTGGTGTGATGGATTTTCAGCTGCTCCTCAGACATGTGAGGTGCCAAGTCCGCGTAGCCGTACGACAGTTTCGGCAAAGAGTAAAACTTCTCTGATTCCATGTTGACCACTGTGAACTAGTGTTTCGTAAACTGTTCTTATACTTTGCCTTTCCACGTTTCAGCACGACGAGGAACCTCACGACATCGCCGGCATGTTCCAAAAAGCGATTTCAAAGGAATCATTTATAATTAGTTGCTTGACAATTGAATTTTCTGGTGTAACAAATGAGCAAGACTGTGGAGAACCTGAAAACCGCGTTCGCGGGAGAGTCTCAAGCAAACCGCCGCTACTTGGCCTTTGCGCAAAAAGCCGACGAAGAAGGCTTCACCCAAATCGCAAAGCTCTTCAGAGCCGCAGCAGAGGGAGAAACCGTACACGCCATGAACCATTTCAAAATAACGGGAGAGAGCAAATCAACAAGAGAAAATCTGGAAACTGCCATTTCCGGAGAAACCTTCGAGTTCACAAAAATGTATCCCGAATACTTCAACATCGCTAAACAGGAAGGAAACAGACAAGCAATGTGGAGCCTTGACGTCGCGAGCAAGGTTGAAAAAGTACATGCTGGATTGTTCCAGAAGACGGTTGACGCACTGAGAAACAACAAAGAACTGCCTAACGTTGACTATTACGTTTGCGGCGACTGTGGAAACACCGTGGAAAACGAACCTCCAGAAAGATGTCCAATCTGCGGAGCGCCAAAATCAAAATTCTTCAAAGTGGCCTAGGGGGAACACATGATGGGAGTCAAACCCGACAAAACCCTGGACTGTGTTGGGCTTTACTGTCCTGAACCAGTTTTCAAAGCGAGAATGGAGCTGGACGAGATGAAAGTCGGCGAAGTATTAGAGGTTTTGGCTGACGACCCTGCCGCAGAGGCTGACATTCGAAGCCTCGTCAAGTACTTGGAACAGGAAATTCTAAGCGTTAATAAGGAAGGAAACACCGTTCGAATACTGATCAAGAAAATAAAATAGCACATCTTAATGAAGAGTGGAAAAATGCCAGAAAAAAAGAAAATCCTCTACGTTCAGACAAGTGGAATCGATAATCCAGAACGCTCGTACACCCCGTTCATCCTCGCCACAACCGCCGCCATGATGGGCTTGGAAGCAACCGTCTACTTCGTCATAAAAGGCGTGACTCTCCTTAAGAAAGGAGAGGCGGAAAAGATCAAGATGGGCAGCTTTCCATCGCTCAGAGACGTGATGAATCAAGCCGTGAAGGCGGGAGTAAGACTCGCTGTCTGCGAACAAAGCTGCGGACTTCTCGGAATCGCACGAGGAGATTTCACGCCGGAAGCAAGCATAGTTGGCGCGGCAACCCTCAACGACTTGGCGCTTAGCGCAGACGCAGTTCTGTGCTTTTAAAGGGTTGACGATGGCAGCTGAAAAATGCGTTTACATGGACTACACCGCGGGAAAACCCGTCGATGCTCGCGTGATAGAGGCTATGCTGCCCTACATGAAATCGGCCTATGGAAACCCTGCGTCCCTGCACTCTTTCGGTGAGGAACCCAGAAAGGCGCTGGACAAAGCGAGAGCCGAAATTTCAACGCTCATAAACGCTGAAAGGAAAGAAACGGTAGTTTTCACGTCGGGAGCAACTGAGAGCAACAACATGGCGATTAAAGGCGTCGCCTACCGCAACAAGGACCGAGGCACGCATATAATCACCTCGAGTATCGAGCACATGTCCGTGATTAACCCGTGCAAATTCCTCAAAACAAGAGGATTCGACGCCACGTTTCTTCCAGTCGACGGCTACGGCACTGTCAACCTCGAGGCGTTGGAGAAAGCATTGACCGAAAAAACAATTCTTGTTTCCATCATGTACGCTAACGGCGAAATCGGAACGATCCAGCCAATAGAAGAAATCAGCAAAATCGTGCACAAGAAAAACGCGTACCTGCACGTTGACGCAACCGCCGCCAACGGACAGGTTCTAATCGACGTCAGAAAAGAAGGCATAGACCTGCTCACACTCTCTTCGAATGACGTGTACGGACCAAAGGCCATCGGCGCCCTCTACATGAAGAACGGCACGCGCCTAGAACCCTTGATTCACGGAGGAGGACAGGAACGAGGGTTAAGGTCCGGAACCGAGAACGTCGCAAGTATAGTAGGGTTCGGAAAAGCCGCGGAACTAGCTAAGGCAGAAATGAAAACGGAAAGCCAGCGACTGGTCAAAATGCGAGACAGACTTATCAAGGGATTACTTGATTCCATCCCGTACTCGTTCCTGAACGGACATCCCACACAGCGATTGCCAGACAACGCCGCGGTTCGCTTCAGCTTCATCGAAGGTGAATCTATGCTGTTAAGTTTGGACATGTTGGGCGTGGGAGCGTCTTCGGGTTCGGCGTGCACCACAAAGACTTTGGAGCCGTCGCACGTGCTTATGGCGATAGGGCTGAAACACGAAGAAGCACATGGCTCGTTGCTTTTCACTCTGGGCAGACAAAACACAGAAGAGGAAGTGGATTACGTAGTGAGCATAATGCCCGACATAGTGAAGAGGCTTAGAGTGATATCGCCTTTAACTCCCAAGGAGCTTAAACTGTAATGTACACGGAAAAAGTTATGGAACTCTTCCGAAACCCCCACAACATGGGCGAAATCCCCGACGCAGACGGTATAGGCACCGTCGGAAACCCAGTCTGCGGAGACCTCATGACAATCTACATCAAAGTCAAAGACAACCGCCTCGAAGAAGTAAAGTTCAAAACCTTCGGATGTGGCGCCGCCATAGCCACCAGCAGCATGGTCACAGACCTCGCTAAGGGAAAAACACTCGAAGAAGCGCTCAAGATAACCCGCGCAGACGTTGCCAACGAACTAGGCGGACTGCCGCCTGTCAAGATGCACTGTTCAAACCTCGCTGCAGACGCACTGCACGTGGCGATCGAGGATTACCACAAGAAGCACGGTGAGGAGGCGAAGAAATGAAGAAAGAATTCATCAGATGTGAATTCTGTCAGACAGAGATTCCGCAGGAAACATGCAAACTCGCCGCGTACACCACGGTTATTGACGGCAAAGAATACGTCTTTTGCTGCAAAGCACATGCTCAAAGATACCAAAAGAAGAAAGGGAAATCATGACCTTAGAAAGTGGGGCACATTTTCAAAGAAGAGGTGGAAACGTTGGATAGATGGGAGTGCAGTGTTTGCGGCTACATATATGACCCCAAAAATGGAGAACCAGAACACGACATAAAGCCTGAAACCTCGTTCGAAGCCCTGCCTGAAGATTGGGTATGCCCAGTCTGCGGCGCGTCGAAAGACCAGTTCAAAAAGATAGAGTGAAGACGCCGATCAGCACTATTCTATAGGATTTTCAACTTGCAGTTTGTTTTGATTCCTGCTTTGTCGAAGATTCGTCCAACAGGGCACGTCTTGATTGTTGAGTTGAAGATTCGCTGAACTTTGTTTTCTGGGGCGTTTGTCTTTGCCGAAACATCGCAACTGATTTCGGTTATCGTTCCATCTTCCACCGGTTTTACAGCTTCGACACTGACCTCCAAACCCTGCACGGTGACTTGACCGTTCTTCGCTACCAAGGCGAAGATAGTTGCGACACAACCAGCATAGCTCATCACACAAAGCTCAAGGGCACTCGGTCCCATGTCCGTTCCCAAATCGGGTTGAAGGTCGAGGCAGACGCCATGGGCTCTGCCGTCATCAACGTCTATTCTGAAATCTTCGACCAATTTCGCCCTTGACAGTAGCTTCTCCGTCATATTCCCATTTCCTTAACGATAGATGACAAATCCTTCTTTTCAGCTTTTCCTTCATTCACATTTGACGTTTTTCCTGAGAAAAGCAAATAAACGTTGACGTGCCCACTTTTATTGTAGACGTGTCAGTTCGGGAACGAGTTATGGAAACGCGATTGATCCCAGACGAACATAGAGAACATATAAAGAATGAACTTAACGAGAAACTGGAAAAACCAGTAAGAATACTCATGTTCACGCAGGAGATTGAGTGCCAGTTTTGCGCCACGACAAGGCAGCTGATTAACGAACTGGCGACTTTGAGCGATAAGATTAACGTGGAAATCTACGATTTTGTCGCAAACGCCGACAAAGCTAAGGAATACGGCATTGATAAAGTACCGGGATTGGCGATTCTGGGCGAGAAAGATTATGGAATAAGGTTCTACGGACTGCCGTATGGCTACGAGTTTCAGACGCTCATGGACAGCTTAATAATTGTTTCAAGCGGTAAGACAGACCTTTCAGAAGAAACGAGAAGCAAGCTCCGGGAAATCAACGTTCCCGTACGTATTCAAATCTTCGTTACTTTAACTTGCCCCTACTGCGCACTGGCAGCGGGCACCGCCTACAAGTTCGCGATGGAAAACAGCCTGATAAGAGTGGATATCGTCGAGGCAAGCGAATTCACACATTTAGCCGTCAAATACGCCGTCATGGGCGTTCCAAAAACAGTAATAAACGACAAGGTGGAATTTGTGGGACTCGTGCCCGAGAACCTCTTTCTAGAGCACGTGCTGCTCGCCACCAAATAGAACAGTGAACACGGGTTCAAAGTTGAGTAAAATTAGTAGCGCCAGAGCATTGAGCACCGTTTTCTTTTACAGCGGAGAATTCGCAGAGCGCGTCATAAGGAACCTCATAAACGACCCCAGCTTCTGCAAATCATGCGGACTGTACTGCGACTCCTGCAAGTACAACGTGTACAGCTACGTGAGCAACATCCGAGCCGCCATGCAATTGCCCGAACCCGCCGACCTTCCAGCCTTCATCGACAACCCGGACGAGTACATGCCTAAGAAAATTCCAGAAGCAGACTTGTGCATCGCATCGGAACTGCACAAGGATTTGCTGCTGGAACTTCCAAATCACCTGCAGAAAGTCGGGATCAAGGGACTGATAGTGCCGATAGAGGATTTCGACGTGGTTCCGTCTGGTTTGAGAAAACAGATGGAGGACAAATGCCGAGGCTTAGGGTTGGAATACGCGTTTCCGAAGCCGTTCTGCTCGCTGGAACCCCCCGAAAACATGCCGACGATAGCGAGGTTTGTGAACGAGTTCAAAGTGGGAAGACCTTCACTAGAGATCGTGACCGCAAAAAGAGGCGGACATGAAGTAATAGATGCTGCAATCGTCAGACGGAGCGCCCCTTGCGGTTCCACATGGTACGTTGCAAGAAAACTCATCGGAATAGAAACGGAAAAAGAAATCCTGTACGATGCGATCGCGAAGGCCCACCATAGTTATCCATGCACGGCGACGATGAACATGGACCCGGAAGCAAAGGAACCGATACTTCACATCGGCGGTTACATAATAAGAGAAGAAGTGGAAAAAGCACTAAAAAAACTCAACACGTGACTTAAGCACGATTCATTCAATCAGTGTTTGCCAGCGTATTTTGATGGGTTCTTGTCAAAGGCGGTCTTGCACGACTGGTTGCAGAAGTAATAGGTTTTGCCCATGTATTCCGACTTGAGTTTGCTGGTCTTCTCATCAACACTCATTCCGCAAACCGGGTCTTTAGCCATCTTCGTTTGTCACCTCCTTCGCGCTTCATCTATTACAGTTTGAGCAATTTGAGCGTTGCCGAGTTGCTAACAACAAACAGCGAACTGAAAGCCATTGCCCCCGCCGCTATGATCGGACTCAACAAACCGACGGCAGCTAAAGGAATCGAAACAGTGTTGTAAATGAAAGCCCAAAACAGGTTCTGCTTGATTTTCCTCATCGTCGCCTTGCTGAGGGTTATGCCCTTTGGCACGTCACGCAAGTCATCTTTGATGAGGACTATGCCGCCAGTTTCTTTCGCAATGTCAGTCCCACTACCAATGGCTATGCCTATCTGAGCTTGAGCGAGGGCGGGAGCGTCGTTTATTCCGTCGCCAACCATCGCCACGACCTTGCCAGCGCTCTGCAGCTTCTTTATGACATCGACTTTTTCCCATGGCAACACGTTCGCGATGACAGTGTCGATGCCCAACTGGCGCGCTATGGCTTTCGCGGTTCGTTCATTATCGCCCGTGAGCATCGCGACTTCAAGACCCGCATTCTTCAGCTGCTGTATGGCTTCAGCTGCGTTGTCTTTAGGCGTGTCCATAACCGCGACAATTCCAACAATTTTCCCGTCAACCGCAAGAACCATGGCAGTTTTTCCCTGTTGCTCAAGTTCTGCAAGTTTATCTTCCACGTGCTCCATGTCGATGGCGTTAGTTTTCATGAGTTTTCTGTTTCCGAAGAGCACATTTCGACGTTTAACAGTGGCTTTCACACCCAGCCCCGGTATCGCCTCGAAAGAGTCCGCATCGGAAATCTTCAACCCAGCCTTGTCTGCCGCTTTGGTTATCGCCTCAGCCAGAGGGTGCTCTGAACCTTTCTCCGCAATCGCAGCAAACTCCAGAATCTCGTTCTGCCCTAGGCTTCCAACAGCTACAACGTCCGTGACGGAAGGCTCACCTTTCGTGAGCGTGCCGGTCTTGTCAAAAACCACGGTCGTGAGTTTTCGGGCATTCTCGACGTATTCGCCGCCTCGGAGTAACACTCCGTATTCGGCGCCTTTGCCGACGCCTGCTAAGATGGCTGTTGGCGTGGCTATTCCGAGAGCGCATGGGCAAGCGATGAGAAGTATCGACAGCAAAGCGAGAAAGGCTGTGGCGAAACCCGCGGCGAAGAACCAGTACGTAAACGATATGGCTGCTGCGGTGAAGACGGCCGGAACGAAGTATCCGACAACGCGGTCGGCAAACCTCTGAACGGGCGCACTGGATGCTTGAGCTTCCTCGACGAGATGAACTATTTGCATCAGCGCCGTGTCTTCCCCGACCTTCGTCGCCTCGACCCTTAACAAGCCTGTCTTGTTCATGGTAGCTCCTATCACTTGGCTGCCCTCGCTCTTTTCAACCGGAACGCTTTCCCCTGTGATTATCTTCTCGTCCACAGAAGAATAACCAGAGACGACCAAACCGTCAGTTGGAATCTTTTCGCCAGGCTTAACAACGAGCAAATCCCCAACCTGAACGTCGTCGACTGGAACTTCAACTTCCTCTCCGCTCTTCAAGACTCTGGCAATCGTCGGCTGAAGCTCAAGAAGCTTCCGAATTGCAGCAGCGGATTTTCTGCGAATGGTTTCTTCAATAAACTTTCCCAGCAACACGAAAGCGAGAATTGCTATGGCTATTTCCATGTAGCCGAAGCCTTCGGTTCCCAGCCATGGAAAGAATGTGCTGACGACGCCGTATCCCCAACCAGCCAAGACACCTGTGGTGATGAGCACGTCCATGTTTATGGCGCGGTTTCTAAGCGCGTTGTAGGCTCCTTTGTGGATGCTCCATCCTGCAATCCAAACGATGGGCGTTGACAAGACGAAGAAGGCAAGGTCCCACGCGGAGATTCCAACAATCCTAAAGGTCATGATGGCTACCGCCAGACCGAGTATGGCTACGACACGTAGGGCAGCGATGCTTACGACTCCGGCAAGAGCCAGAGCTACTCGACGTTTCATAGCCTTCAGTTCCTGCTCGGGCTGCTCGTACGTTCTAGCGCAGATATCGCTGCAGAAATAGTATGTTCTGTCTCCAATCTTCCTATGAATGCTTTTCTCTCTATCCACAACCATACCGCAAACGGGGTCTCTCGGCATTCGCCATCACGCTCCTTTTGCTAACGCTCACGATTCGAGCACCTTTTTCATATCCTCGAACTGCTCCTTATTGATCTCGCCCCCGGCGTACCTTTCCTTCAGTATCTCCAGAGACCGCCCTGTTCTGCCGTCTCCAGACTGGTTCTCCATGGAAACACCCACGACCAAATAGTATATTCCCAAGGCTATCAACGCAAGGAACACGATAGCGACCAACGGCATGAAAGGCCATGTCAATCCCCATCCATAGTGATCAGTCGCCATCATGCGCGACATGTAACGGCCCAAGGGCGCCCACATTAGAAAGACCAGAACGAGTGCCACCAACGCCAAAAGGAGTGTAAGCCGAAGCCAGAACATGGTTCTGCTTCTTGTCGACAATTCACATCGCCTCTCTAAGCGGGTACGTTTGCAGGACCGCTGCAGAGGGCTTTTCGTAGAGAGAAAGGAGATATTCCCACGAAAAATGATAAACTATTTTGCAGCAGTCTCTCTGCCCATTTGTAGACTCGGGGAATAACATTAGACAGCAGAGCACTGTTTTGCCTCCTATTGTCATCTTGGCAGTGTGCAGAATATAAACATATCGTTTGAAGATATATCTTTTTTTGCTATGTCGCATCAAGATATAGCCGTCCCTCGGTCCTTACATATGTCCACGACGACACGCAAACCAGACAGCAGTTTTCAAGAGAAAACGCAAATTCGCCTTTAACAGTCAACAACATTATACAGGAACGAAACCAGCAACGTAGCCAAGACTGTAAAGGCTGAGCCTATGTTGCCCTTTTTCCGCCCAGAAACCAGAATGAGAATGAAGACTGGTCCACAAGCTGCTGCATTCCGACGCTTCATAAGGCGCTCTTGCGTTCACTTCAACACCGGAGAGTCCTGTGCGGCAAAGCATTTTTATACTTCAGCAATCATAAGTTATGTAGGATACAAACATATCGTAAAAAGACATATCTGATCGGCATGTCGCAACGAGATATAGACGCAGTCGTTTCAGACTTTTCCCGCTTTTACATACTTACGATTTTGTACGAGGGACCATCCCACGGTTACAGCATCATCAGCAACTTCAAGAAAAGAATCGGCAAGGACATAAGCCCAAGCCTAGTCTATCCCTTCCTGCAGCAACTCGAACAGAAAGGTCTCGTGAAGCATTCCACGAAACCGGTCGGCGCCAAGAAAAAGAAAGTATTTGAGCTCACGAAAGAAGGTAAAGAACTCTGCGCACAGTTGTTTAAACGGTTTTCAGCTCTCGTTTCGGTCGCCATTGAACCAAGCCTCGAAGTGTGCGCCAACTGCGGATGCAAGGTCTACGAAGGGGGACACAGGGAAGTGTTTAGAGGAAAGCAAATGACGTTCTGCTGCGTGCACTGTGCGGAGTCTTTCAAGAAAGAGAAAAGGAAATAGCCGAACAAGCCTAACGGGAACCTCAGGGCTTATGTGCAAGCGCCGCTGCGTTCATTCGAGTCTCTTCACTAGATGGTATCCGAATTTTGTTCTGACCACGGGCGAAGTTTCGCCTTTGTTCAGCTTGAAGGCTGCCGTTTCGAATTCTTTCACCATTTTTCCTCTTCCGAAGGTTCCGAGGTCACCGCCACGTTTACCAGAAGGGCAGAGGGAAACTTCCTTGGCGATGTTGGCGAATTTTTCGCCCTTTTTCAGACGTTCAAGCACCGCCTTTGCTTCTTGTTCTGTTCTTACGAGAATGTGGGCACAGTGGACTTTGTCTGGCATAAATGGAACAATGCGCCGCTGCAAATAATAATGTTTCCTCCATCCGCGACACCCCCGTTCCCGCGATATTTTTAAATCACTGGCAAAGCGTAGGTTTTTCCATGCACGAGTGGGCGTTGGCTGAAGCGGCAATCGCTGCAGCCTCAGAGATTGCTGAAAAAGAAGAGTTGGAAGAGGTTAAAGAGGTTAAGATAAGAATCGGCGAGCTGCAGCAAGTGGAGATCGACATATTCGAATTTGCCTTGTCACAGCTTAGGCCACCCAGGTTTAAGGATACGCAGTTCAAGCTGGAAGTGGCCAAGGCTGAGTTGAAATGCCGTGTTTGTGGAAAAAAGTGGTTTTTCAATAAGGAAGAACTTGGTGAAGACGCATCGGAAGCTATTCATTTTATTCCTGAAGTTGCCCACAGTTACATTAAATGCCCAAAATGTGGCAGCCCAGATTTTGAGATAGTTGAAGGGCGGGGAGTCTGGCTTGAAAGTGTAGTGGGAGTGAGGAAAGGCGATGGCTGATCCTAGGACGAGCATAATAGAAGAAAGAATGATAGGGGTAGGCAAGACTATCGCTGTTTCAAGCGGGAAGGGCGGTGTTGGCAAGAGCCTCGTGGCGTCAACGCTTGCACTGATATTGACTAGGAAAGGCTACCGCGTGGGACTTTTCGACTTAGATTTCACGAGCCCCTCAACCTACATGATTCTGGGCATCGAAGGCGTCCAGCCAAAGGAAGAGAAGGGAATCATTCCGCCAGTTGTCCATGGCTTTGAGTACATGTCAATAACCTACTATTCTGGCAAAAAAGCTGTGCCGTTGAGGGGCGCGGACGTTTCAAACGCCCTGATTGAACTCCTGTCCATCACGAAGTGGGGAAAACTGGACTTTCTCGTCATCGACATGCCGCCGGGAATAGGCGACGCAACCCTCGACCTCATACGGCTGCTCAAGAAAATCGAATTTCTCGTCGTTACAACGTCGTCACGGCTTGCCTTCGAAACTGTTCGAAAACTCGTAGGGTTACTTGCGGAGCTGAAGATTCCCGTGGTGGGCATCGTTGAAAACATGAAGATGAACGGTTCAAGCGACATTCAACAGCAAACACGAAGGCTGGGCGTAGAGTTCATGGGTGGAATTCCCTACGACCCGAAGGTGGAAGAAGCCATCGGCAACACAGACAAGCTGTTAGGCACGATGCTCGCCACAAAAGTGGGAGAAATGGCGACAAAAATGACCGGTCATTCACGCGAACGACTGGGGAGAGTCTAGCTGGGGACCGGTTGTGTCACTTTTTTCTTCTTGCTTGCGCCTGCACTTGTGCTTCTTAGAGATTTTTCTCCTATCACGGCCGCTTCGATAGAGTTCGCTTTTTTCAGCTCTTCCATGTACCAGCTTCTGTCGCGGGAGTAGAACATGCCGGCGACTATTCCGAAAACTATCAGGGTAAGACCACATATCACGAGTGACAAGCCCAAGACTGCTCCGGCGAAGGGTTCAGTCTGGTATGGAACGAAAAGGAACCATGTTGGCACGCTGGGGAGGGTCAGGGTTTCGATTACGCCTCCGACGAAGAATATTGTTCCTGCTAGGAACATTAGGTAGGAGAGGGTTTCGTTGTGTCTTGATTCTTCGGCTTTCTCGTGCAGATAGTCTTTGAAGGACATGGAGGTTCGATATGTCAGAGAGTTGAACGTGTACGTAAATCTTGTTATGTTGCAATATGCATTACAGAAACGAATCGGAAATAACTGAAGGTTAATAAGGGAAAATGCGGGAATTCTAGCAAGGGACGGAAAAACAAAATGAGCATGAACCTTGGGCTGGACAAGATCACGGAAGCCTTGGTGCTGGTGCTCATGATAGTGCTTTTTGTCATGATTTTCTATTCCGGCATCGAGTTTGAATACAAAATCGTCGCTTCAGTTCTAGTTTTCGGCATAATCTTTCTCATTGCAACGGCAAACCAAGCTGTCAAACAAAAGGAAAACACGCGCCGCTACTGACACACTACACCTTTTGAGCGGTTTTGGAAAGTTATAGCCCCCTATATATAGCTTGAAAGCGGCGTCTCCCTTGCGGGTTGGACCGTTTGAAACCATTGTTACCCGCTCTTTTGAATATGTCTTCGTGTTACGCGCAGTCGAATTTCTTTGCGCCGTAAGCTTCTACGTACACTCCCAGTTTCGCCATATAAAATCAAGTATCCACAATGGTGGCGTATTTTCTCCTCGAACGGAAAATGGGCGACCTAGGCTTTTGAGAGTCTGCGTTAGTGTTTTGGAGTCGTACAAGTCATGCAGAACATTTATTAAGTCTTAATATGTAATTAACACGCATAAGTTGAGCAGGGGACGAAAAATGAAGAACGATTTGAAGATAAACATTAACATGAGCAACGAGTTCTCTCTTACGCCAGTATCTGCGAAAACCAGAGAGAAGCACTTGGCTGAAATACTGGATGTTTCCTCTCTGAAGAACCTGACTTCAAAACAACGGAAGAAAGAGGCTAGTAGACCAATTTACCTGGTTCGCTATGAATAGTGCCGGTCTTTTTTCTAATCTCTATATTCTAAATCTTGGAAATTCCATTTGTCTCTATCTTGGAATTTGGAAACCTCTGACTTTTGAACGGTGTTGAGGCAGCACTGCAGAATATCAGGCATAGTCAAGGGTGGTGTTGTCAGGTGTTTATCTCATGAAGAGGCTTGAGCGAACTGAGAGACTGAAGAGAGATAGACTTTTGCGTTATTCTCGCGCGCTATTTCTTGTGTTTGTGATATTCTGCGGGGAGTTCAACGTTTCGTCTTTCTTTCCTTTTCAGTTCTTTATCTCTCTGCGATTTCATGTGGTGTTTATGATCTATAGCTTTCTCTTTCTTGCCTTTGGGCACAATCCGTTCTCCTTGACACGTTAGACTCTGTTCTTACGTCTATAAAAATTGCGCGCACTGTGTGAAATTCTGGCATGAAGATTATTTCGACAGTGACCCATTTAGCCAGCCTTGACCCGAATACGTACACCGAAAAAGAGTCGCGAAAAAACTAAGAGGCTTGAGAGAGGTAGACTCGTAAGCCCGAAGAGCTCGTTGAGAATAGATAGCGTAGAATGATTGAGGCTACTTCTTCAAGCGTTTCTCCTTGTGCCTTTTTCTTCTCTCTTCTCGTTCTTTCTTAGTCATTGGTTTCTTCTTAGCACTTCCCATGCTCAACACAAACACCACAACAGAATAATCAGAATGCAGAATTAAATTTTTGGGCACAAAGAGAACCAAGAGATTAGAAAGAGGTAGGCAAAGTGTGCATGAAGTGCTCGTTTCTTGAAAGTCGAAAACAAAGAGTTAGGTTTTCATGAAGTTTTTGCATGCTATTCCTATATCTCGCATGTTGATCAAATCGTCGTTGTTTATATCCATGTTTGGGTCCCATCGCGGACTGGGAGGTGTGGCACCAAATACTGAGCACAGAGCACCTATATCTCTCATGTCAACTATGCCGTCAGGAACCCCGAGTGTCGCACCTGTCACGTCTCCTGCGATTGTCACGAATAGCCATCCATCGAGCAACATGTTGTCCTCTGTGTCTGTTTCCCCAGAAAGAGTGTCAGCAACAGCTTTCACTGTATAATTGCCCTTGGCAACGCCTGAAGTGTTCCAGACAAATGCCAACGTCATGTTTGCGCCGGAGACAAGAGCAACCGCTTGCTCTCCGATTATGCTGCTGTTGCTATAGCATGTGATGTTGAATGATTCGTTGAAGTCGCCTTGGTTGCGGATGGTCGCATTGACATACATTGTGTATCCTTGACCAATAATGTTCTTGCTGGGTGCTACCGCAAGAATAGCCACATCGTGCACTAAGATTACACTTACGTAGCCGTCAAATGTGTAGTGTGGAATGTCGATAAGAGTACTGTTCAGAATTATTGTGTCGACAATGTCCAATGTGGAGTTGCCAACGGCTACAGTCGCAAAACTGATTGAAGCGATCACTCCAGTACCGTTTACTCCCGGGATGTCGCCAAGAAGAGAAGCTCCCACATGAACAAGTCCGTAAGTGGAATTGTAATTGGGATTGGAGTTATCTGCCCAAACTGTGGTTCCTCCGGTTCTAAGTAAGGATCCTTCAGTAATCTGTACAACATCAACTATGTCGTTTCGATAATAGAGTTTGAACTCCCAAAGGTAAAGATCACTCACGTTGACAATTTCCACGTCTACGGCAAACGAACTGCTCGGTCTGACTTGAAGTGTTTCTGGGTCGACACGGATTGTCGGAAGCAAGGAAGCAAATCGGTAGAAGACCACAATGCTACCGTTACCGATTATGGTTACGTTTGTTAACGAAGAGAAGGGGTCTTGTATACTGATGTCTCCACTTGTTGTCCAATTTAAAAAAGCATATCCCGTCGCCGCTATGTATTCCAGGGAGTGAGTGCCATCTAAAACAATAGTTGAGTTAGGTAGACTGAATGTATCATTACCTAATCGTATTTCGCCTAGATTCTCGGAGGCGAAGTTTTCCTCGCGGCTGCCAAGAGTTACAGATTCCTCAGGCCTTATTTCATACAGCTCAACACGACTCGGTTGATTTGGTCCATAGTACAGCTTGAAGGTACCCCATGGCTGCCTATAAAATGTAACGACAACCCAAAATTTACAGATGCTTCCCTCCGGAATCACTCCAACTTCTCCAGGATATTCGCCCAGAAGACTGTCGATTGTCATTCTGTACACTCCGTCGGAACTGATGGGGAACGTGCCATTTCCAAGCAGATAATACTGACCGCTGTAGTTATAGCCAAATTCTAAGTACAAAGACTCGGCGTTCCAAGGCGGATCGATACCCACGTAAGCCGTAATGTTCAGATACCGAGCCAAGTAAATCGTCGGAACCGGTGGTGAATAAACAACCACTTCCTGTTTGTCCGCTCCCGTGCTTGCCCACGACGGAATGTGGCTTGACTTCAGCGACCACATGAAGGGCGGCACGAGCATAGGGCCTTTGTCGACGTACAGTGTGTTGCATTCGCCCATGAAAGGAGGTTGAGGTTCAGTGATGAGAGCGTAGACGGCTGTTATGTTGCCGTCGCCGTAAACTGTGAGGATCGTTGAGTTGCTTGTGAAGTTCCAAGGTATCACGTTGCCAGATTGTTCCCACCATTGGAATACATAGCTTGAGTTGAGCGGAATGTACTGCAGGAAGTAGTCGGTTTGCGGTAACCCTATCAGTGTCCCAGGCAAGCTGTAATTTACCACTCCAAATGCTATCGTGCCCAGGTTGTAAGACGAATTCTGCCAATGTCTACTGCTCAAGTTGACTATGCAACCGCGGTAGAATGCCCTTATAGTACCATTACCATTGACAGTGACGTTTGTCGTCTGTGCCGTCAGGTTCTGTACAATTATGCTGCCCGTAACGGTCCAGTTGAAAAACTGGTAGCCTGCTGTGGGATTATATTCCAACAAGTACGTTCCAGTAGGTAATGTTGTTGAATTTGGCAAGGTGAAAACCGTTGCTCCCAATTGCATCGTTCCGATGTTCTGAGAGGCCCCAGTTGCTTCGAGGCTTTGCAGAGTTGCCGTTGCATTCTCAATTGCCGGAGAATACTCTAAAATCTTTGCGTCATCATAGTACCCGAACGCGAAGGTGGCGTTAACATCCAAAGTTATCACACTGAGTGCTAACATGGACAATATCATTCTTGAGACAATTATTTTCAACAACTTCTTCTCTCCAACCAAAGATGGATAGATTCGGAAAATAACGTTTACGGAGAAATCTTCTATTATTATTCCCATTTCTTCATGAAGTTGCTACAGGCTATTCCTATGTCTCTCATATTGACTATATTGTCTTCGTTAGTGTCGTAATGTGGGTCAGAAGAACCAAATGAGTTACACAATAACCCTATGTCTCTCATGTTGACTACACCATCATAGTTCACATCTCCCTCAACTGGAAATGCAATAGTAATCTCATATGAGCTGGCAAAAGTAAACATGAAATAGATGAAGTAATGTGTGCCATTACTTGAGATCGACCTCGGAGGATCAACTGATGGAAAGCTTAGCTTTGTGTTGTTCAAGAATGCCCTGATGTTTGTCGAATTCAGACCAAGAGGTTGAATTATCCTGACATATGCTGACGTTCCATATTCTCCTGACATTGAAAGCTTTATGGCACCTGGTGTCTCTCTAAAATCAGTAATGGTAGCGTTGGACATCACTTCCACAGGATAGATCACTCTACCTTTTGTAACGCTTGTTTCCAAGATTGTCGTTGCTGGCCAAGGTGTGAATGGATAGTTGTCTTGATTATTGCCATCAATAACATATGGAGAGTCACCTATGCCATCACTTCCAGTCTCATTCTGATAAGGTCCAGAATAAGTGTCATTTCCCATGTAGTCACTCCAGAAGTTTCCGCCAGAAGGATAACTGTGATCCCAGACATTTATTGAGTGAGAAAACGATGGGTCGTCCCATGATATGTCGTAAACTTGTTTCGTGTTGTTGAAGAAGTTGTTATGATAAAATTCGTTGTTGAAGTTCTCACGCAGATAGATGCCCCAGTACCCGTTGTTTGTTATGTTGTTGTCAGAAATGGTGTTATAGTTGCAAGAGCGACTGAAGCCGATGCCATAGTACATGTTGTTTGCTATGTTGTTCCCAGAAATGGTGTTGCATGTGGCACCGACCCATACGCCAGGAGGAATGTAGAAAGTGGCACCGAGCAATATACCATATGCGTTGTTTGCGAAGTTGTTGCCCGAAATGTTGTTATGGTTGGCAGACCAGAGGCCGATACCCCGAAGGAAGGTTGTGATTTGTGTGTTCCGAACAGTCACGTTTCCTCTATCAGACAAGTCTATTCCAATTCCGCTCCCTGTCCCCTGAACAGTATAGCCTGCCCCATCGACCACAATGTTATCCCTCTGAACGACAATCGAATCATAAATGTTAGCGGTGAAGGTATAAGTGACATTGTCAACGCTTGAAATAGGTGCTGTTGGCGGGTCTATTGAGCCTTCAGCCCTAATGTAAATAGTTCCTTGAGCCCTCACTGGTCGGATGTTGACTACGAACGTTAACATGCTTGTTAACAATATTATGAGCATTATTCCAGAAACAGTTTTCCTCAACATTCCCTTTTCTCCTAATCCCATAAGGTTCAATTGCGCAGATAACGTTTACGGAGAAATCTTCTATTGCCTAACTAAGCATCAAACTTATAACATTGAAAGTGCCCTCGCATCCGCTCGGATGCGAATACAAATGTCAAATAAACGGAATGTCGTGTTGTATCTTGACAAGGAATTAGTTGAAAAGACTCGTGAATTAGGGTTCAATCTCTCAAGAACATTCGAAAACCACTTAAAACAACTGTTAACTCAATTCTCAAGCGTCAACCTGTTGACACACACATATTTGTATTCTAATAGAGGGGCCTACAACCGTTGCGCACACCCAAACCCTCTAGGACCACTCAATAGGTGCGGTCGCCGGGATTTGAACCCGGGATCGCAAGCTTGGAAGGCTTGTGTCCTAAACCAGACTAGACGACGACCGCTTCCAGTTCTCAAATACGACTGACGTTTAATAAATTTACTTCCAACCAACCCCCAACGTTGCGATCATAAACTACCCAAAAGGAACTTGCTCTTTGCCTAAACGTTCTGAGGCTTCTTCTGCGACCTAAACAGCTTCTTCTCATGCATAGGCTTAGGCTTGAGACTACCATGATACGTAGGCATTGACGTGCGCTGTCGCTCCACATTCTTTATCCGAGCGTACAGCTTCGAAACCCTAGTCTTCGACGGCACTTTCGATTGCGGAATGCGAACGTGAACGGGCGTGAAAGGCTTCTTAATCTCACCACGTCTCGCTCCGCCTCCGCCTGAACCTTTCAACGGCACATCCCTGACTTTATGGAAAACCACGTAACCCTCATCAATATTCACTTCCTGCACTTCCCAACCCGCCTCAATCCACTGGCGAGCATGCACGTTGCTTCCTGCATTCCTCCACCAACCTTCCATCTTGTAAGCACTCATGGGCAAGTTGTCACCTACTATCCCATCAATCTTGGCGAAAGGAAGCTTAACCGAATCCGTAAAACCGCCACGGAACTTCAGATAACGCCCAAGTGCATCGTACTTACTGGATGACCTTGGCAAAACAACCCTCCTCGCACAATGCAGACACAGCATTCTAGTCGGGTCGCCTGTGGAAACATCAGGCGTCATACAGTCCCTGCAATAAAGGCGTCCACATCTCTGGCATCGCCTAAGATACCCGTACGGAAGCACTCTGCCACAGATTCCACATTCGTCCTTCAACGGCACCAAAACCACACGCTGACGCGCTGCAATTTTCAATATTATGATAACCAAGCTTTTTGATATAAACTTGACTTCAACGCCTAGCCAAAAATAGGACATGTTGGTCAGTTATCGCCATGAGACTCTACATGACGCTTCCCGCGTGCACCGCATCACGAAAGAGACAAAGTCAGCCTTTCACAACCGCAAGAGGAACCATCCTAGCGACTTTCGTGGCTATCCCAACCTTGTCGCTCACATCAGCAACGATGTCCACGTTCTTGTAGGCAGGATCAGCCTCCTCAGCCAACACCACAGAGCTTGCTGCTCTAACGTAGATCCCACGTTGCCCCAGAGCCTTCTTGATGTCGCCACCCCAGAACTTCCTCTTCGCAGCGGTCCGGCTCATCATCCTCCCAGCTCCATGCGCCGTGGAACCGAAACTCAACTGCATCGCCCTCTCCGTTCCGACCAGAAGCCAAGAACTCGTACCCATACTTCCCGGAATTATAACAGGCTGTCCAACAGAACGATAATCCGCCGGAATCTCAGGATGCTCAGCCGGAAAAGCCCGCGTAGCACCCTTCCTGTGAACCCAAACCTTCTTCTTGCCGTCTTCAACTTGATGGTCCTCTATCTTTGCGATGTTATGAGCCACATCATAGACGAGTTTCAACCCGAACTTCTCAGGTTCCTGCTTGAGAACACGCTGGAAACTCTGTCGGACCCAATGCATTATCGCCTGACGATTAGAGAACGCATAGTTAACAGCACACGCCATAGCCTGATAGTAATCCTGCGCTTCCTGACTGTTCCCAGGAGCACATGCCAGCTCCCGATCTGGCAACGCAATATTATACTTGTGAACGGCTCTCTCCATCACCCGCAGATAGTCAGAGCAGACCTGATGACCAAAACCCCTAGAACCGCAGTGAATCATCATAGTAACCTGCCCTTCATGATCTAGCCCAAAGACTCTTGCAGTCTTTTCGTCGTAGATTTTGTCGACCTTCTGAATCTCCAAGAAATGGTTTCCCGAACCCAAGGTTCCAATCTGCGTCAGTCCTCTGTTCTTGGCGGTTGTCGAAACCTTGTCCGGGTTAGCGTTTTTCATGCACCCACGTTCTTCGCAGTGTTCGGCATCCTCAGCCCAGCCTAATCCCTGGTCTATTATCCACTGGACACCCTCAACGGCTAGTCTCTCCAAATCGTGACCGGACATTTTCAGATCCTTTCGGCGGCTTCCAAGCCCGCATGGAACATTGTCAAAAATCGCGTCGCCTAATTCGGTGAGTCGCGGTCTAACGTCCTGTTCCGAAAGGTTCGTTGTCAAGAGGCGAACTCCACAGTTGATGTCATAGCCCACTCCGCCGGGGCTTATTACCCCCTCATCAAAGTCCGTCGCGGCTACCCCGCCTATGGGGAAACCGTAGCCCTCATGCCCATCGGGCAACGTTATGGAATACTTGTAGATCCCAGGCAAGTGCGTGACGTTAGCACACTGCTCGAGAGTCCTGTCTGTCTGCATTTTCTCCATCAAGTCAGCGTTCGCGAAAACTATGCCAGGAACGCGCATGCCCGATTTGAACCTTGGAATCCGCCAAGTAAAATTGTCCACTTTTTCAAGTGGAACTTTCTCGCGTGGAGCGCGACCTTCGTCTTCTCCCACAATATCACCTGTCAAACAAAATTGGAGGCCGCTAAATATAAACGATTTCGGCGTCCACACCAAAAGTCAACTAAGTCGGAACCACTCCGTATTTCTGCACGAAATTAACGATACCCTGCACACTCTCACCGAGGACCGTTTCACTGAAGACCGGATGTGATTTAATGTATTCTCTAGCCTTTTGGACAGCCACATCACTCTCAGCTATCCTTCGGCTCACTTCTTCCAAACTTTCCTTGTTGTCAACGCCTTGTTTAGCGATTGTCGCCCACAGTTTGAGCTGGCCCTCGTAGAATTGCAGTTTTCCAATTGCGTCTCCTGCCTTGCCAAAGTGACTGTAATACAGAACCTTAGGCTTGAGTCGCTTCAGGCGGTCCAGAGAGGCTAGTGCAATGTCTAGACGAAACGGCGGAGGAGTCGTTGGCACAATCACGCCAATTTCATTTAGATAGATGCCAGCGGCATCACCGGGAAATATCCCTTCACTTGATGGCTCATAGTAGCTTAGATGATGCGAAGCATGTCCAAGCGTTTCCAGCACTTTCAACCTGACACCATTTCCCACGTCGAGGGTCATGCCGTCCGTCGCCGCAACAATCCTCTCTTGAGGAATGGGTTCCGGCGCCCCGTACATTTCAGTAATGCGCCCAAGAACCTCTCTTGACTGTTGCCACAACTTCTCTGGGTTCGCCAGATGCGGGGCACCTCTCTGGTGGACGACGACCTTGGCTTTCGGCAGATGTTTAAGAAGTATTCCGGCGCCTCCAGCATGGTCCAGATGAATGTGGGAGACTGCGACGTAAGCCACATCTTCGAGACTCACGGCGAGCTCTTCCAAGGCCGAAAGCAGGTTGGGCACTGAAGAGGTCGGACCAGTTTCAACGATTATTGCTCTTTCTCCTTTCAACACGTAGCTGGCGATGAAGTTTTTGACTCCAGCGGTTTGAAGGTCGATGAGATAAACGTGTTTCTCAATCTTTTCTGTGCGCATTCTTGCACAAGCCTACGGCGCTTCAAGCGTAATCGAGAAACCGTCATCATCAGCTTTAAGCATTTTCATCGGATTGGCTATATGTCAAGGATGAATTTCAACGTGACTTTGTCCGTTTCCTTGGTTATTTCCATTCGATGATACGTGACGGCCTTCACTCCGACTTTTTGGGAATGCTTTTCCGGGTTGAAGGGTTCTCCCCAGATTCTTGCCTTGAGACCGAAGCCTTCATGTGTCTTCTTCAGCCTCAGAATTTTAAACTTTGAGTAGAGTATCTGGTTGATTTCGAATTTGACGAGCAAAGCCTCGAGCCAGTTGTACAGAAGTGCATACTCGTCCTCAGCTGCTACTTCAACCTTGTCCTCTACTCGGGCTATGACTTTTTCAACGTCCGTCATAACTTCAAACATCGCGACGGCTGCATTCTCAAAAGCTTCCGCGATATCCTTTCCGTATGCGGCAATGTAGGCATCTGCCGTGTGCTCTAGAAACTCAAACCTTTTCTGTTCGTCCATTGCTCTAGCCGCAAAGACAGAATAGGGAAGCTCATTTTAAAATCATTTCGACTCTTCATCAAGTTCGAACAATCTCTCGACAGCATTTCTGATGAAAACAGTGCATCTTTCGTTGAGGACCTTTGACTTTCGCGCTTTTTCCATCTCGCCCGGAACGGAAAGGTCGTATCCGATGAGTTCACGACACATTACGCTTCCGTGCTGCTTTTCAAACCACGTATAGAAGCCACGGGCAATGTCGTAAGTTCTGAGTCGCTTCTCCAAAGAAGGTTCGTTGGTTCCATATCTGACGCTTACAGCCATCACGCCGCCAGTAAGAGCTCCGCAGAGCGAACCGCATCTTCCGATTCCTCCGCCAAAACCAGTGGCAACCTTTGGGATTAAATCGTTCTTGCCATTCCAGTGTTCAAACATCGTCAGCAGCACGCTCTGCGCACAGTTGTAACCTTTCTTGAAATGGGCCACCGCCTTCTTGCCTAAGGTGCTTTTCTCGTCCATGTTTTTCAACGTCCACCCAAACCTGTCGGACAGGTCAAAAGCTTATTGAGTTCCGCTTATTCGGAAATGCTTTCAGAAGTATTTTGGAAGCTTTCGGACGGCCGCGACAGTCAGTTTTGCAGCGTTCTCCACATCTTCTAGGTTGAGCAACGAGACTGGGTTGTGGATGTAACGAGTCGGCACCGAAATCACGCCGGAAGGAACCCCCTCCCTCGTCAACGATATCCGCGCCGCGTCGGTTGATCCTGGCAAGCCAGTTTCAAGTTGGTATGGAATCTTGCTTGCTTCAGCTGCGTCGATTAGTAGTCGCAGAACCTTGGGATGGGTTATCAGCCCGTAGTCAGCAACCGTCACTGATGGCCCTCTGCTCATCTTTATCGGCGCCTCAAACTCCTTCACGCCCGGAACATCGCCAGCAATTGTCACGTCGAGCGCAATGCCAACGTCGGGAGATATGCTAAAAGCAGACGTTGTGGCTCCTCTCAACCCAACCTCTTCCTGAACTGTTCCAACAGCATACACTGTGCACTCCGTCTTCCCCAAAAGTCTCATAGTCTCAACCAGAACGGCACATCCGGCGCGATCGTCAAAAGCCTTGCCGATCACGATGTTCTTGCCGATTCTTGCAAATTTAACATCAAAACCGATGGGGTCTCCGACTCTTGCTCCCATTTTCTTGGCTTCTGCCTGATTTTGGGCGCCTATGTCTATGAACAGTTCGTCGCTGGTGACGATTTTCTTGCGTTCGTCCTCTTTCTGTATGTGTGGAGGTTTTGCACCGATTATGCCGGGCAATGCCTCCTCGTCAGTGTGGACTGTGACTTTCTGGGCATAGAGTATTCGGTCGTCGATTCCTCCTAGTTTCGTAAACTGCAGAAAACCTTGTCTAGAAATTGTCTTCACCATCAAGCCAATCTCGTCCATGTGAGCAGCGAGCATGACCTTCGGCGCGTCTTTCTTGCCTTCCCTTATTGCGATGACGTTCCCAAGCTTGTCCTCTTTCACTTCGTCAACGAAGGGTTTCAAAAAGTTCTTCATCAGGCTTCTGACTTCTTCTTCTCTTCCGGCGACACCGCAGGCGTTTGACAGCTTTCCCAGTGTCTCAGCAAGTGTCATGGTTAATCCTCTTTTGAAGTCAGTAGTAATCGTAAAGATTTATATTAAACGGTTATGGTAATAGAACCCGAAATTCATGTCTCATGAGGCATCTCCCTCAAAGGTGATCCACTAGTTTGGCTTTTGAAGTACAGGAACTGCCCGATATCATACGAATAGTTGTCCTCCTGACCCTAGCCAAAGGAAGCTCCATGGAGAAACACGTGCTAAAAACCAAGATAGACAAGTACTGCGCTGATCAAGTGTGCGTAGAGGTTGAGGATGTAAACAGAACCTTGAAAGAAATGAGCCACGAAAGGCTCATAGAGGACGAAGACGAAAAAGTCAGGCTGACAGAAAAAGGCCAAGAACTGGGGAAAGAATGGCAGAACCTGTTGCTAAAAAGAGAACCAATCTTAGAAGTCGTCGCCGGATTGACTGACGGTTCCATAACGAGCCTAGTTGTTGTCCTTTCCGCTTTAGTCGCCAGCATATCCACGAAAGTAGTCGTCTTCGCTGCCATATTGACGCTGACGGCCGTGGCGATAACGAATTTCTCCAGTTTTCTGTTGGGTGGCAAGACCGAGGATATCGCAGATTTACTAACCTTGAGGAAGCTGATGGATTACAGTCTTAGCGATATCTCGGACGAGATTGAAAGGGACAAGTCGTTGTTCCTCGTCAAGCACCTGTTCGCTATTCTTCATAAAGAAATAAACAAGGCAAACTTGTACGCGGCTACCATTTGCGGCACAACCACGTTCATGGCGGGCATCGTGCCAATAATCGCCTATTTGATGCTGCCTCCGCCGATCAACATCGTTCTCTCTTTGGGCATAGTTGGCTGCACGGTGGGCGTTTTCTTGGTTAGGTATCGTTCTGAACGGTCAAAGGTGCACTGGCGAATAACGCTAGCCGAAACCGTGATTATTATAGCCATTGCCACTGTTGCCTCGCTCATAATAGGGTCTATCTAGAAACTTCAAAGAGATAATCGTTATTAAAACCGACGTAGCACATGATGCCATAACTTTCAATGCAGAAGGCGCAATTTAATTGAAGCGCTTGATCGACTCAAAGTTTATTTCATTAGTAGCCGTCTTCGCCGCAGTCAACGTGATTTTCGATTCTTTTGTGAGCGCACCTCTTCCGTTCTCTGGCATTTGGTACAGCTGGGTTTTCATCTTCGAACCCGTTAACGGAATAGTATTAGGGCCTTTGGCGGGATTCTTCTCAAGCTTGATAGGAGTCATGATTGGACATTACGTCAACTTTGTGGATGTTTACGAATTTCTTTTCACGCTTGGCGTTCCGATTGGAGCGATGATTTCGGCTTTTGTTTTCAGGGGAAAATGGAAAATACCGCTGTTCTACTATGCGGCCTTGCTGGTTGCCTTTTTTGCAACACCGGTTGCTTGGCAGCTTCCACCTTGGGGTATGTGGGACACGTACCTTGCGTTAGCGTCTCTTTTGGTTGTCATTGTCATAATGCGAAAATGGAAAAACCTATGGAATACAACATCCAGAAGAAACCTCGTTTACGTTCTCGCTTTGAGTGCTTTCATAGGACTTGAGGCGGACGTGCTCTTTCGCATTTTCATCCTCGTACCCTGCCAAACGTACCGGTTGTTCTACGGTTACGACGTGAGTATCCTCCAAGCCACATGGGTGTTGGGAGCCGTTGAGACACCGATAAAAGCCGCCTTGTCAGCTCTAGTCACGACAATGATTGGCTTGCCGCTCATCATGGCTGCTCGAAAAATGGGAGTGACTAACCCGGAAAACTAAACCGCCGAGAGCATACTGTAAACCGACCTTGCAAGTTTTTTGGCGCTGTTGAATGAGGAACCGCGACTTCTCCCCTCTGTAACTATTGAGCAAACTGGTTCGCTTTTCTCGACTATAGATGCTGGCAGTGGAATGTCACGGGCTTCCCGAATTGTCGTTAGGTCTGGGGCTTTGACCTTATTGGGAGCGTACAGTACGAGTCGAGTGCTGACGGTTGCCGGTTGCTTTTCTATGGTTGGCAGGGAGCCTTTCAGGCATGCGTTGATGTGAGATTCGACTATGTTTATTCCCAAAGCTCTTTCGACACACTCCAGCGTCCCCTGAAACCGCGGGTTCACTTCGATCACGTAGGGAGTGCCGTCTTCAGAGATTACAACGTCGATGCCGTTCGATCCTCGAAGTTCAAAATGAGAAGCGACCGTGTGGACGATTTGCCTACACTTTTCAAACAGTGAATCCACCACACGTAAGGGGACGACGTTTCCACAGTATCCAAAAGGCTGCGGCTGAAAAAGAAAAGGCAACCCTAACAGTTGCTCGTTCACCGTCAAGACCGTGGAATGTTTTGAGGTGGACAAGAAAGAGATGCTTGCATGGACGCCGCCGATGAGCTTCTGAACCACAACCTCTCTTCCAAAAGCAGACACTTCAGAGAAGTTACTCTGCAGGCTCCTCGAGTCTCTTGCGATTCTCACGCCGACTCCTCCGAAACCCGCGACAGGCTTGATCACAAGGGGATAGCCTATCTCATCCGCTTTAGCCTCAGCCTCATCCAAGTTCTCCGCAACTGCTGTTTCGGGGTGAGCAATGCCTAGGCTTTCGAGCTCCTCAAAAACCTCGGGTTTGCGCCTTACCTTTTCGATTGTTTGAGGACTGTTGCCGAGAATGGGAGCTAGAGCATCCAACTCGCATAGCATGTCAAAGTTGTCATCCAACCCAGAAGAAAGGACGATGGCATCTATCATGAATTTTGTTATCAGCCGTCTCGCCATCTTGAGGAAAGTCTCTGGCTTGAATTTGGACCTCATCTTTCCAGAGCTTTTTCCAGGCTTCTGATGAACCATGGATTCGATTGCAGAACATGCACGTTTAAGGTCTAAGTCGCCGAAGTAGTCTGCCGCATATACTTTATAGCCAGCCTTTCTTGCCGAAGTGGCAACTGATACTGAATCCACTCCGACAACCAGAAGCCCTTGAATACTAGCGTGGATTCTTGACAACTGTTTCTACCTTTGTTCCAGTCAAGCTTGTTAAGTAAAAAAGAAAGTGGGACGTGAGCGAAGCTTAAGACTGGCCGGATGTCGACGGTTGTTGTCTCGTGAGCTCAGCGTATTCGGTAAGCAGCAGAACTCCCTCGATCAAGAGGAATATGCCCACGATTATCGCGAGAGATTGAGGGATTACTAGCACTATTACGCCGAAGATTATGCACAGTATGCCCAAGACCGGTTTTGACATCGTAATTCCAATTCTCTTCAATCCTTTTTCAACGACGTCTGTCAAATGTATTCATCCTCTTACGTGTTGTCGGTTAATCCATACTTAACCAGTCGATATTTAAATCATTCGAATAGACCTTAGTCAACAACTGCAGAGAACTGTTCTGGCTCTGCGAACACGCCCGAATGCGCTATACGGTATATGAAAGTATATATCCACATTGACGTACTAATACTGCCAGTGAACAGTATGGAACAACGCAAGATCATGTCCCTCGGGCGCTCTTCCCTTGTAGTTTCCTTGCCGAAACACTGGACGCAACTTAACGAATTAAAGCAGGGGGACGTCGTCACGATGGGCGTAGGTCGCGACCGCTCCTTAATTGTTTCGTCGGGCGTGAAGAAGAATCGAGAAGCGAACAAGATTACGCTCTCCATTGAACCAGATGAGAGAGAAGTGTTCATAGTCCGAAGCATAATTGCGTGTTATCTGAACGGTTACTCGAGCATAAAGTTGGTTTCAAAGAAGTTCTTCACCGTGCCCCAGCAGAAAGCAATCCGTAACATTGTTCAGATGCTCTACATGCGCATCATGGAAGCCGACACGAAAGAAATCCAGATTGCCACGCTCATAGACGAGTCCAAAGCCTCCATCCAAACGGGAATCACCCGGATGTACAAGATATCCAGCTCCATGTGCCGGGACGCGTTGACAGCGCTGAAGAACCATGATGCTGACCTCGCAAAGGCAGTATACGTTTTGGACGACGAAGTGGACCACTTTTCATTTTTCCTTTTGCGCCTTCTTCGCGGGGCTGCCGTTGATTCTAGCTTGGCTAACCAGCTTGCCATTGATCCAATCGATTGTCTTGATTACCAAACTCTGGTCCATCGCATAGAACAAGTTGCAGACCAAGCAACGAGCATCGCGAAACATCTCATAATGATTGAAGGAAGACAGAAGAGAATCAAGCAATCCATCTCTGAAAAAATGTACTCCGCGGGCAGCGACGTGTTAGCCTCGTATGACAAGGCGGTCGACGCGCTGCTCTCGAACGACACGGTCAAGTCTGGAGAAATAATCGAGAACGAAGCCAAAATCGAGAAACTCGATCAAGAGATAGCAACCTTGGCTTTTCTCAAAGAAAAGAGCACTGAAGTCATTTGCGCCTGCTGTTCTATGCGCGACAGCATCAGACGCATGGCAGAGTACGCCGCGGACATAGCCGAGATAACGATTAACCGTTCCTATAAGCCGTCTTTTTGACCTCGCGCCGTTGCCTTGTCTTTCCTTGGCGGATAACTCAGTGTCACTGCAAGTTTGAGAGCGGATATTTCGCCCTTCACGATCTTTCTGGCCAGCTGGAACAGATAGGTGTAGTTGTACACGGTGCCCTTGCCGTTCTTGCGGATCTCTTTCAACACCTCGTTTTCAACCTTATACTTGAGCCTACCGATGGTCAATGCGCCAATGCCGAAGATTCCGGGAGCTATCTCCCTCATGTCATCTTCCAGTTTCATTCCCTCAACTCCCAAAGGCGGAACGGCATTCACGTCCGCAATTACCTTCGCAAGCTTCAATTTGCTGATGTCTTCTTTGGTAACAATTCTGACTCCAACCACTGAAGCACAGAAAATCACGTCAGCCTTTTCCATGACTTCAACTTTCTTCGATGGAGTAGGGGCGAAGATTCCCCTAACGCTTATTCCGTACCTCCCGTGTAGAAGGTTCGACAGATTTTCCATGTACTCCTCTCCATCCGCCCGCTCAGGGTTCGGACTCACGATCATGACATCGCAACCGAGATGCGACAAGAGCACGGCCAGAACCCTTCCGATGGCTCCGGTTCCAAAAATGGCGCATCTCTTGCCCTGCAAGTTTCCCAGCTTAGAGCGAGTGAGAGCATCTTCCACCTTAGCTACCATGGCAGCTGCCGTGGTGTAGGCTCCGCCCGGGTCGACTATGGTACTTGCCTCGAACGGTGGAAACATGGAATCTCGGACGACCTTCAGCACTTCTTCAGCTTTCTCCATGTCCTTTCCGCCGACGAGAAAGCATGTGCGTTTGATTCCCCTCGGGTCTCGCGAGAATATAGCGTCTTGTACTATGCGTCTGGCTTCTTCAGCAGCCACGTTCGCGTAGGGTATAACAACGCTGAACCCGGCATCGTAAGCCATGCAAATGTCGAACGGACTAGCTCTTTTGTCCGTGTCCAGGAAAAAAAGAATGTTGGGTGCCTCTTCACCACTCTTCTTGACGACGGGCTTGACTTGAATCTGCATCGACTTGAGAAGGTCTTCAAGCTCGCCTGAAGTGGTCTTCTTGCCGTCGTAAATCAACTTTTTTGTAGGCTGAACGATCTCAACCTCAACGTTCAACGATTCCAGCAATTTCTTAACGCCACTGACGTTCTCGGGACTCGACACGTGAAGACACGTTATCTCTTCCTTCTCCAGCTTCCTAGCTTCTTCCAGGATGCCCATTACTATCCAACTTTGGCGAATCGACGATTTCACCTCGTTTTCCGCATCTTCGATGTCCTGCTGTAGACACTGCCCGTATGCCATCAGGTATTCCCTCTCCATGCTTTGAGCATCTCTTGCCTCAGTTGATGTGTCTTCCAGAGCGCCGACTATGCGGTCCCTCAACTGCTTCTTCTCTTCGAAGGCAGAAGCCAAGTAGCCTTTGGCGTTTTCGTCAATGTCGGCCGCAACGAACGGGATGCCTTTCCTGTTGAACAGTTGGACGAGGACGTTTTCCTTGGTAAATCTGTCGATGGGGCGGTTGCCCTGCTCTTCGGTGGCAAAGTCCGGATTAATCTCACCGATGAGCTTTTCGAGGAAGTTGCAGAAGGCGATGGATGGCTTAAAAACCGAGGAAAGCACGTTTTTCGGTGTGCCGTTTAGCGGCTCCACAAGCCAGAAGGGCTCGTTGTATTCTTTCTCAACGACGATTACCCTTAACATTTTTCCTTCCAATGGAACGATTTCTAGCGACCTCAAATTTCTCTCAACCTTTGTGACTCTCTAGAAATGTCGTGAAAATATATATACCTGTCCGAAATACTTTACATACAGGTTAATGCGGTATATACACACGAACTAAAAGACCACTTCACGTCATGATGGTTTTAGCCATTTCTGATAAGCTTCTTCATCCGAAACAGGCGGAAGCATAAGTTTGTCCTTAACCTTCGGTCTCCCATCCCTACCGTGTGGTCTCCTCACTAATGTGTCGCCGTACTTTTCGATTTCCCTTGCTTCTTCAGCCAATCGAGCCGCCACTTGGGCGATTTCGTGGGCGCACGCGACGAGCGGGATGTAATTCTCCTTTTCCTTCTCCACAAAACAAGCCCGAGTGTTTATCTCAGCCAGCCTTTTCGTAAGCTCGTAAGCCGCCATAGCCTTCACTTTTGCATATGGGTTCTTAAAGTCGGACTGGTCCCTGATGTTGTCAGTGTCTATTATTAACGTTGGAAGTTTCGGGGTCAAACCTGCCTTGTATCCGTGGACAAGCCTGTCAATCTCCCGAAAAATCATCCGGTAAACGCCCGTAATAGCAAGCACTTTGATAATGTTGGAGTTGAAAACCGCCATTTCCGTCGGGTCCAGAAATTCCCTTCGAGCGCCGATGAGCGGATCGCCCATTACGATGATGTAGCCAAACCCGTACTTTTCGAACTCCTCCTTTATACGCTTACCAGGGGCATCACAAATGAAAAGGCAGGGGATTTTCTTTTCGGCGAGGATTTCCCTTGCTCTCGTGGGTCCTTGAACAGAAGGGTTTGGAGACACGAAAACTATGAGGTCAGGGTTGTAGTCGAAGATCTTCGCCAAGGCATTTTCCGTTTCTTCGGCGAGCATCTTTGAACCGGTTCCCACAGTCCTTGTCCGGATGTCTTCCCTGTCTCCCACCTCATCTAGAAGAAGCTCAAGCAGAGGAGCGGAGCCGACGTTGCCACATTTCACAACGCCTACCTTAACAATTTCCAAGGAACCACCAACATACAAGCAAGAGCCGTATTTAGAAAATGATGTTTATAAGGGTTTCAGAACATTGCCCGCCGACCTGATTCCATTGAGTACTGAACGAAAGAACAAGAAATTCGCCGTTAATCAACCCTAAATCGCTAAATGCTTTGAAAAATTTAAATCATTTCAGCTCTCGTATAGTAAAGCCTAAACACGGAAGTAAAAGTCATGAGCGAAAAAACATTCACCTTCAAGGCAGAAAACGGGAACACCTGCGAAATCGTCGACACTTTCGCGGAAATGTTTCGGATGTGGGCTGGCCGAGTTCTGATAACGGCAGACAGTGAAAAGTGGGCTTTAACTGCAGCCACGGTGGCCACGGGTTTGGCGACGAGCGTGATAATGTCGCCCGCGGAAGCCAGCATAGAAAGCACGATGCCAGTAGACACGACGCCGGACAAACGTCCCGGCGTTCTAGTTCAGATTTACAATTTCGGCAGGTTTGACCTGAAGAACCAGATGATACTGCGCATCGGACAATGCGTAATGACGTGCCCAACCACATCAGCCTTTAACGCTTTGCCCGATGCTAAGAGGAGACTCAAGGTTGGAAGGAGCTTACGGCTGTTTGGAGATGGGTTCCAGCGAAAAGGCATGGTTGCCGACAGAAAGGTTTGGAAGATTCCGGTGATGGAAGGAGATTTCATCGTCGAAGACATTTTCGGGGCAGTGGAGGCTATAGCAGGAGGAAACTTTCTCATCCTCGCCAGAGACAAGCCTTCAGGGCTAAGGGCCGCGGAGGAAGCGGTGAACGCCATCAAGACCAAGGCGACGCAGGTGATTCTGCCCTTTCCAGGAGGAGTCTGCCGATCGGGTTCAAAGTCTGGTTCGATAAAGTACAAGCTGAAGGCTTCTACGAATCACCCGTTCTGCCCAGGGTTGAGGACGGTCGTGCCGGATTCGCAGTTGCCAGAGGGCGTGAACTGCGTTTACGAGATAGTCATCAACGGCTTGACGGAGGAAGCGGTCAAGAAAGCCATGGGCGAAGGAGTGAAAGCTGCCGCGAGTGTGCCGGGCGTTGTTAGGATTTCAGCGGGCAATTACGGTGGGAAACTGGGTCCGTATCAGGCGTTTCTGAAGGAAGTTGTGGAAGCACAGTAGTCTTTCCCAAACTCTTATCTGATTCACTGCAATGTAGCTTTACGCTAAAAACATGCATCCTCAGTGAAGACAGGTTGAGCACGACTAAAAGAACGTCGTTGGAGCTGTTCAGACTCAAAAAGACACTGGCTACGCTGGGCAGCAAGGAAGGAAGAGGGACCGAACTCATTTCGCTTTATGTTCCTCCTGGGAAACAGATAAGCGAAGCCATGAACATGCTCAGAGACGAGTATGGAACAGCCTCAAACATCAAATCCACAACAACCCGCAAGAACGTCCAGGAAGCCATTGTGAAAGTTCAGCAACGCTTGAAGCTATTCAAGGAGGCTCCGCCAAACGGGCTGGTTATCTTTTGTGGTGCGATTCCTCAGAATGGAGCGGGGAGCGAAAGGATGGAAACTTACGTCATAGTCCCGCCGGAGCCCATAAACATCTACCTGTACAGGTGCGACGCTAGGTTTCACACGGAATATTTGCAGGAGCTTCTGAGGGAGAAAGAAACCTACGGCATACTCCTCATAGATTCTTCAGAGGCAACACTTGCCACCCTGCAGGGAAGAAGGCTCGAAATCGTCAGGGAATTGACGTCTGGGGTGCCGGGCAAAACTCGCGCCGGAGGGCAGTCAGCCAGAAGGTACGAGCGGTTAAGGGAGATGAGGCTCCAAGAGTATTTCAGGCGCGTCGGTGAACACGCCAACGAAGCTTTCTTGGCGATAGATAACCTGAAGGGTTTGATAGTTGGGGGACCTGGTCCGACAAAGTACGATTTTGAGAAGGGCGATTACTTGAATTACATGCTGAAGGACAAGATTATCGACACTATCGACACCGCGTACGTGGAGGAGCAGGGTGTTAAAGAGATCGTTGATAAGGCTCCGGAAATCATGCGGAAAATCCGTTACATAGAGGAGAAGAAGGTGATGCAGCAGTTTCTGTATGAAGTTGGACATGACACGGGGTTAGCGACGTACGGGGAAGACGAAGTCAGGAGGGCTCTGGAAGCGGGCTCCGTCAGGACTCTTCTTCTTTCTGAAGGATTAGACGTAGTGCAAGTCAAAGTGAAGTGCACCGCTTGCGGCTACGAGGAACAGCAAACCATGAAAACCCAAACACTGAAAAACTTCGAGGAAGTGCTCTCTCAAAAGCAGTGTCCGAAATGTCACGCTCAAGCACTCACCGTTGCTGAGACGCAGGACTTGATAGACATTTTTGCGCAACTCGCGGAATACACGAACACAGATGTTGAAGTGATATCAGTCGAGACGGAGGAGGGGCAGATGCTTAAGAATTCCTTCGGCGGAATCGCGGCGATTCTGAGGTTTAAGACGTAGCAGTGGGCGTCCGGGCGATGAAGCATCACTCGTTGTATCTGGACTGGTACATTCACGTGCCCAGAGTCAAGTACGACCTCCGTTCGAGCGGCATAGCATATTTCAAGTATGACCTGAACTTGGGAGAGGTTGATTTGAGCGTTAACTACACGCCGCGCACTGCTCAGCTTTTGGCTGAGAGATACGGGGTGAAGCCTGAGAACGTTCTGGTTTCGAGCGAGGGAGCCTCAGGACAGAATTCGCGGATAATCAGACTAATTGCGGAAAGGAACGGGAAGAAGAACGAGGCGATAGTGGAATATCCAACTTATGAGCCTCTGTTGCGGCAGGTGCAAGAGCATTTTCCGCGAGTGAAAAGACTGGAGAGGAGAGAGGAAGAATCCTACGGCCTGAATGCAGACGCACTGAGGAAGAGCGTTTCGGAAAAGACGGGGGTGCTCGTAGTGACGAATCCTCACGCGCCGAGTGGGGCCATAGCCAATGTGAATGAGCTTAGGGAGGTCATGGCTGTCGCGCATGAATATGGTTTTTATGTTATGTGCGATGAGATATATGCCGAGTTCGAGAGGCAGGCGATTCCCACAGTTTTCTCGGTTGACGGTGAGATGGGCATTGTTACTACGAGCTTCACGAAGGCGTATGGTCTTGGAGGGTTGAGGCTTGGTGTGGCGCTTGCCCAGCAGAGTCTCGTCGAAGAGTTGTTCAATGACGTGGTGGACCACATCGGAGGTCCCAGTAATCTTGTTCAACTTGCGGCCGTAGAATTGTTGACGCGGGGCAAAGCGAAGCTTGAAAGGCACAAGCAAAAGTGGACGGTTCTCAAAAGGCAAACGGAAGAATGGATGAACGCAAGGGGTATTGAATTTTCGCCGAACAAGGCCGGTATCACTTACTGGGTGAAGCTATCCATCGAAGACACGCATAAGTGGGTAAACGAGCATGCCATACCTAAACGCAGTGTAGCCGTCGTGCCGGGCGCATTTTTCCTCTTCAAAGACGGTAATGAGATCGTGAAATCGAGCAACGTTCGATTAGGACTGGGCAACATAAATCCCGAGCAGCCGAATCTAGGGGACGCCTTTGAAGCTTTTGAGAAGGCTGTTGGCACTTATCAGAAGTGACGTGAGGTGGAGATTCTTGAGATTCTGCTCATTGCCGTTGGTTTGGCGATGGACGCTTTCGCCGTTTCCGTTGCGAACGGCATAACCACGACGAAGCAAGATAGAACAGGCAATGCGTTGAAAATGGCAACTTTTTTCGGTTCATTTCAAGCTTTCATGCCGGTCATCGGCTGGTCCGTGGGCTTATTGCTGCTTAATCTCATTTCAGGCATCGACCATTGGGTGGCGTTTGGCCTTCTCGCGTTTATTGGCGGCAGGATGATTTACGAAGCGGTTGCGCGTAACGGAAAGGGCGAGAAAACGACAACGTTGAGCGTGCACGTTTTGTTGATGCTGTCCATAGCCACGAGTATCGATGCCCTTGCGGTTGGTGTGAGCTTCGCGTTTCTGCAGGTCGCGTCTATTCTGGTTCCGGTGCTGGTCATCGGCGGTGTGACGTTTTTGTTGTCGTTTTCCGGAGCCTTTCTGGGCTATCGGTTGGGTCGATTTTTCGGAAGGGAAATCGAGGTTACCGGTGGGCTTATCCTAATCGGTATCGGGTTGAAGATACTGATTGAGCATTTGCTGCAGGGAGCTTTTTCCGTATTTTTCTGATGAGAAAAACCTAATTACCGAGCGGCGGCTTCTAGCTTTCTTGATGCAAGTTGACAGAGAGGGCAACCAGGTCTGTTTCTTGTCCGTTCTGCGGTGCTCCTTTCAGGAAGTTTATTCCGGCTAACACAATGCAGTTGGAGTGCCAATATTGTGGTGGAGTTTTTCTCGTTCCGCCAGAATTGGGCACGGAGATTCCGCAGTGCGCCAACCACCCCGACAAGTTTGCCCTAGGCCTCTGCAATGATTGTGGCGACAATTTCTGCGGTGATTGTCTTCATGTGTATAAACTCGTGACGCGGGATGCAAGCGCCGTTCTTCATTTGTGCTCTAACTGTCTCAAGGGCAGATACTCGAAAGATGGCAACGGTTTCATTTTAACCGGGGTAATGTCAATTGTAATGGGGTTGGTCGCTTCCACGTTTGTGATGCCGATGGGTTTGTCGTTTGTAGTTTTAGGAGTTGTTGCCATAGGTTATGGATTCGTGAAAAGGTCTGGAATGCCCGAAGAACCGACAATTAACGCCGTCCGGAACGTAGAGGAAAGACGAAGAGCGGAGGCTGCAGAGCTTGGAGGCGCCGACCCTGAAGATCTCTACGACGAACTCGTGACGTGTTACACTAGCCACTGGGGAGTAGCAACGGGAGCCAAGCTTCTGGACGACGAAATATCCGCGTACTTGAGGCACAGAGAAAGCTTTCCCGAAGCTGTTAGAAAAATCTACAACAGACAACGAGGAACACCCAGTGACGTTTGAAAAATCGACGATCATTAATCATGTGGACCGGTGGGGATTTGAACCCCAGACCTCCTGAGTGCAAGTCAGGCGTTCATACCAACTGAACTACCGGCCCGTTTGGCGGCTTTTCTGATGGTTTCACGTCCCAGTGATATTTAGGTTTTGTTTAACGCCACCGGCGCCAAGCTTAGGATCAGTCAATAACGCTTAACATTCTCGAAACTGAAAAAACCTATGGGGGGTAGGTGAATTTAGGCTGTTTTCAGAGTCAAACAAACATCGAAAAACCACCGTAAGTCAGGTTGCATCTGCACTAATGAAACTTCTAATACCACCCTTAAATCCGATAACGCCAAAGCCTCTTTCATCAAGACAAGAAGGAGGGAAAAACCGACCAGCACGCTATAAGCAACTGTGTATCAACAGTTTGTATCAACAAAACGTATCAACACGCCCAAGGGGTCTAAACTTCCTTCACAGCGCAAAAGCTCTGCTCGGCAAGACCGTTAAACATAAACCTTTTACTCGCATTTCTCTAATCTTCTGCTCTAAGCAGGAAGATTCACATGGTCGATGAAAGAATCGAGAAGCTCGCAAAGCTCACTGTTCATTACTGCGTGGACATAAAGCCCAAGGAGAAGGTGGTCATCCAAGGAAGCGAACAAGCGTTTCCGCTGATGCATGAAATCTACAAGGAATGCTTGCTCCGCGATGCTTACCCTCAAATCACGGCACAGCTCGACACGTTGTACACGTTCTTCAAGTATGCAAAAGAGCATCAGCTCACGTTTGTTTCGCCATTGGACAAGTTCATGATGGAGAACATAGACGCCAGAATAAGCATAGCGGCGGAAACGAACCCGAAGAGACTGACTAACATCGACCCGGCAAGGATGATGACGTTCGTCAAAGCGAGAAGAGAGTTAAGCGAGATTTTCTACAAGCGTGTCGCCGAAAAAAAGCTCAAATGGACCGCCGTGCCCTATCCAATAACCGCTCAGGCGCAGGAAGCCTCCATGTCACTGACGGAATACGAGGATTTCGTTTACAGCAGTTGCCTCGTGGACAAGATGGACCCCATCGCGGAATGGAAGAAGATTCACCAGCAACAGGAGAAAATCTGCAGGTTCCTCGACCGAACGGGCGAAATCTGCATAGTAGGCGAAGACACTGATCTAACATTCAACGCCAAGGGAAGAAGTTGGATAAACTGCGCGGGAAAAGAGAACATGCCCGACGGCGAAGTCTTCACAGCGCCTATAGAGAGCTCCGTCAACGGCACGATACGATTCACCTTCCCAGGAATAGTCTCCGGCAGAGAAGTCGAGGACATTAAGCTCACGTTCAAAGACGGCAGAGTCGTGAAGGCATCAGCGGCGGTTGGCGACGAGTTCCTGCAGCAAACGCTCAAAATCGAAGGTGCAGACCGCATCGGCGAAGCGTCCATAGGAACCAACTACGCCATAACAAAGTTCACCAAGAACATGCTCTTCGACGAGAAAATGGGCGGAACGATCCACATGGCTCTTGGAAACTCGTACCCAGAATCCGGCGGAGAGAACAAGTCTGCCATTCATTGGGACATTTTGAAGGACATGAAGAAAGGCGGAGAAATCTACGCCGACGGCAAACTCTTCTACAAGAACGGCAAGTTTCTGATATAACCGGTTCAGCCCATCTGTTTCAGCAAGTCTGATATTCCTCCCGAAACAGACAGGAACGACAGGTTAGGCGAAAATTGTCTAGTCCAACCAAGAACACCGTTACAAAAAGCTCCAACGCCGGTTCTTTCAGACGCATTTTCCTCAACCTGAGCGTCTTCCAGTTTCTGACGTTCCTTCGAAGGGGCGTATTCTACACTTTCATGATAAACTACCTCTACAAGCTCATGCAGACGGTCACCTCAACGGCGACTTTGGGAACGTTCAACATGATCGCTTCTGCCTTAGGTCAAAACCTACTGTGGGGAAAAGTGAGCGACCGCCAGAAACTACGGACTAGGTTAATCGTGACCGGCGAAACGATCGCCGCGTTCGCATACTTAATCGTTTTCTTGGTCCACAGACTCATAATTCAGGCTGGCAACAACTTCGCAGCGGGGCTGACGATAATCATCGGACTTTCCATTCTGGAGTTTTTCTGGTCGATGTCGGACGTGGGATGGGCATCGCTACTGACGGACATCACGACTCTGGAGATTCGCGGAAAAACAGTAGGCACGTTGAACTTCATCGCTTCTCTGGGAAGGATGGTCGGCATCATATTCGCCGGGTTCCTCTACAACGACGGCGCAGGCTTCCAGAACGGAACCATATTCTTCATAGTGACCGCCTTACTCCTCACAGGAGCCGCGATCATGACGTTCACGTCAAGGCGCATCCGCGTGGAAAGCGCATCATCATACGTACGACCTACGCAAGAAACAGAAACGCGCACGGACAGCCGCACGCGCGAGAACGGAAGGGCCTACTGGTGGTTTCTGGCGTGCCTTATGGTAATAGTCTTGGGAACGGCTTCAGTCAACCAGATTTTCCTCCTCTTCATCAGCCTTCCCGCGGGATTGAACGCAGGCGACACTGAAATGAGCCTCATACTGACCGCTTGGACCATAGGCGGCATGTTTGCCAGCTTAGCTGCCGGAGGACTCGTGGACAGAATTGGAAGGATGAAAGTGATTTTCGCGGCGTTGGGCTTGGCGATAGTGACGCCGTTGCTCTATGGTTTGGCGTCCGACGTTCCGACGATGGCGCTAGTCTACGGGGTTAACGGCGTTGCCTTCTGGAGCTTCCAGACTGGCACCTTTGCCCTAGCCGGTGATATGATTCCGGAGCACAAGAGGGGAAGGCTCTTCGGAAGGTACAACACTGCTATCGCGTTGAGCTGGGGACCAGCCGGAATCTTAATCGGCGGGCCTCTTGCGGACCTTCAATATAGAGCGTTCGGAGTGCCATTGCACGTGGCCTTCTTGAATGCATTCTACACCTCCTCGATTATAGTAGCCTTGGGAACGATATTTTTCGCGTTTTTCGCCGTAAGGATCGCAAGAAAAAAGAGTTTGACGCGCACCGTTCAAGTTTTAAACCAAGCCAAGCAGAAAAGCTAGACGCAGGAGACAGAAAACGTTGGAGATTAGAACCGTCAAGGTTGACGTTCCGAAAGACGACAACGTGATTCTGGGGATGGCACACTTCATCAAAACCACGGAAGACCTGTACGAGGCCCTCGTCAACGCGGTTCCAAACATAAAGTTCGGAATAGGCTTCTGCGAAAGCTCAGGACCATGCTTGGTCAGGCATGAAGGAAACGACGAGGAACTGAGGCGGAAGGCGGCGGAAAAAGCCTTTGAGATCGGCTGCGGTCACTGTTTCATTGTTTTCCTCAAGAACGCTTATCCCATAAACGTCTTAGACAAAATCAGAGCCGTGCCCGAAGTCTGCACAATTTATGCAGCAACTGCTAATCCACTAGAAGTCGTCATCGCCGAATCTGAGCAAGGTAGGGGGATCATGGGCGTGATTGATGGACTTAAAAGTAAAGGTATCGAAAAGGAAGAAGACGTGAGGGCGCGGAAGGAGTTTCTGAGGAAGATAGGTTACAAGCTTGGCTAGTCCGTTTCTCTGCAAGCTGTGAGAATTACGCGGCAGAGTGGGACTGCCTGTGATTTTGGGTTGTTAGTGGGATTAATGGTTCGTGTGAGACTTTGGGGTTGTTGTTTTACCTACGCGCCATCAACTGCTCTTTGAGCTCAAAAGGAATCTTCTCTTTCATTCTCTCGGAAGCATAGGCGACTAGTTGTTTAAACTGATTTTTCGTCAAGACATGGCTTGCTCGCGAAAGGATTTCGAGGCAAATCTCCTTGAAAACGAGGTCGGCGCAGCCCATTTTTGCGTCGTCGATCAATTCTTTACACGCCTGAAGCATTTGTTGGCTCACTGCAATTCCACCCTGCAACAGATAGCTTAACTGTGAAACATTAAAACACTTATGAAGTCGAAAAATGAATTTCGAATCAACATTTCAGCATCACAATGCATGGGAAAAACTCAGATAAATCTAATTGAAACGCAAGCAATATACGCCCTACGCGTGAGTGGAAGAACAGTGGGGAGTATATTGAGCTCAAAAGGCGAGCTACGTTTCATCGGCGTCGTCGAGAAAGCGGGAGAGCAAGAGGCGACAATGCGAATCTTCCCTGAGTTTTGCGCTGGACTCAAGGGCATCACGGATTTCTCGCACCTAATCGTTCTCTACTGGATTCACATGCGTGACAACGAGGAAGAGAGGGGAACGCTACTGGTTTTTCCAAGAAGACACGCCGTCAACGTGGAGATGGGCGTATTCTCGACTCGAAGCCCTTCTCGTCCGAACCCGATAGGGTTGTGCGTGGTGGGACTGCTGAAAGTAGAAGAGTGCACTTTAACCGTGAAAGAACTGGATGCTCTTGAAGGCTCGCCCATAATAGACGTTAAACCCTACATTCCGAGAGCTGACTCTATCCCGAACGCGCGAGTCCCAGATTGGACTTGGCACGGCCCCAAAACATGACGAAGCCAGACTCTCGAACGGATTTCCCTCGGTCGAAGCATGAGTTCAGACGCAAACATTTATTCTGGTAACAGCCAACTATGTTTCAGGTATTGATTTGCCGCTTCCAATAGTTGAACGAACCGAACAGGAGATTCGAGAACGCATCAGCAGAAAAGTTGAAGGCATGAAAGACGTCAAAGGCATCGACCAACTGCAAGTTCGCTTGACCGGAAAAAGGACCGACGTCAGCCTCCTCATCAGAGTAAATCGCGACCTTGACTGCGAAGAAGCTCACGGCATCGCACTCGATGTTGAAAGAGAAGTGACCCGTGAATTTCCCAATGCAAGAGTGGTTGTCAACACGCAGCCCTTGGGAAAAGGCAAGTCCGGCATCTGGACGTTGGTTAAGAACATCGCAGACGCGGCGCCTGGATCCCGCGGCGTTCACAACATACACATTCAAACGATTGATGGCAAAATAGCCATTGACCTTCACCTGGAAGTGGATGCGAACATGACAGTCAAACAAGCCCACGACGTGGCCGATCAGATAGAAAACCAAATCAAAGCAGCAGATGGAGATGTCGCGGACATCACAGTTCACATCGAATCTGCATCTGAACGCGTGTCCAGAGAGATGTCGGGGGTCGAGACGGGACTTGAGTCTTACATCAAACACTTGGTTGAGGGATTTCCCGAGATCAAGGAAACGTGCGAGATTCAAGTCCGCCGGTTCGGGAACGTCACTCATTTGACTTTGAAATGCCGGTTTGACTCGAACTTGAGTATAAAAAGAGCTCATGAGATTTCAAGCAAGCTTGAAGGGGCTATAAAGGCAGCCTATCCCGACATTACAAGGATAGACATTCATGAAGAACCGGCATAGCTCGGAACTAGTTTTGTCAAGGTTGCTCATAGAGTAACATTACACAAGACCTATATACGTTCAGATTTCTAAACAGCAGCAAACTGCGAGAAACGGTCGTGTTCGAGGCGGATTTAACAGTACGTCAAAGCAAAAAACAAATGCCACACGCACGGACTACTGGTCAATCGAGCCTACGCAAGTCTATGAAAACCTGAAGACCGGAGAGCAGGGCTTATCGGAGCAGGAAGTCCAACGACGCCTCAACGCCTATGGGTACAATCAGCTGCCGATGCACGCGTTTAGCTCGTTCAAGATACTTCTCAGGCAGTTTCAGAACCCCATATTTGCCATGCTTATCGCAACCGCCGTGGTTGCTGGTCTGTTTTCACAGCCAGAACAGTCCATCGCCATCGGAGTCATGATTGCCATCAGCGTCGTTCTGGGATACTACAACGAGTACAAGGCTGAGAAAATCGTTGACGACCTTCGAAAAAACGTGTCGATCAAGGCTGTGGTCAAAAGAGACGGAAAATCCGTCCAGGTTGATTCCAAACTGCTCGTGCCCGGAGATTTAGTGTCAGTCTATGTTGGAGACATCGTGCCCGCGGACGTTAGACTCGTGCAGTCGAAGGACCTTCAAGTGGATGAAGCAACATTCACGGGAGAGTCATACCCAGTCGAAAAAATACCCGATGTGATAGCTACTGAAAACCCGATACCTCAACAGTTGACGAATTACCTGTTCATGGGAACAGTCATCGTGCACGGAGCTGGAAACGGGGTTGTCACAGCCACTGGAAAATACACTGAGTTAGGTTCAATATCTAAAAGCCTGATTCGAGCTCATCCGGAAACCGAGTTCCAGAGAGGCGTCAAAAAATACGGCACACTTTTGTTGTCACTCACTCTTGCCCTCACCATAGGCATATTCACGTTGAACTTTGCCCTCGGCCGCTTCTGGGTCGATGCCCTGCTCTTTTCTTTAGCAGTTGCCGTGGGCCTGGTTCCTGAACTGATGCCTGCTATCGTCACTATCAGCCTTGCCCAGGGCGCAAGCAAGATGGCTAAAGCCAAGGTCGTCGTGAAGCGGCTCGTTTCAATTGAAGACTTCGGAAGCATGGACGTTCTCTGCACCGACAAAACCGGCACTCTAACCGAAGGTAAAATTAATCTGAAAGACTATTCTTCGCTCGACAAAGACAAAGACCCACTAGTGCTCACCTACGCGCTGCTATGCAACAGCGCTATTGTCGAAACTCGCACAGTCGGTAACCCCATGGACGTTGCAGTCTGGGAATACGCCAAACGAAACGGCGCCGAAGAACCTCTGAAGAATTACTCCAAAGTGGACGACATACCCTTCGATTACCATCGACGAATGATGTCGACCATCATCAGAAAAGACGGACAGTCAATCTTGCTTAGCAAGGGGGCACCGGAATCAGTTCTCACAAGGTGCACCTATGCAGAATTGAGAGGGCAAAAACGTCCCCTCGCCACAGTTCTTGACTCGGTCAAAAAGAGATTCTTGGCGTTTTCCGAGCATGGCTACCGTGTTCTGGCGCTTGCTTACGCGAATGTTGAACCTAAACAGGTCTATTCGGCTGATGATGAGAAAGACCTCACGCTCATAGGTTTTCTTGTCTTCACCGATCCACCCAAGAGTGACGCGGCGAACGCGGTTGAAAGACTGAAAGAAATGGGCGTCGACGTGAAGATACTGACGGGTGACAACGAGCTTGTGGCGGTGAAGATCTGCGAGGAACTCGCGGTCCCCGTTAAAGGCGTGGTCACCGGTTTAGACCTTGTCCAGATGAGTTGGACGAAAATAAGGGAAGAGGTTGAGAAGGCGAGCATTTTCGCGAGGATAACGCCGGAACAGAAACTGGACATCATAAAGGCGCTGAAGGCAAACGGACATGTTGTCGGGTACATGGGAGACGGCGTGAACGATGCACCCGCCTTGTACGAGGCTGACGTGGGCATATCGGTTGACACGGCGGTAGACATCTCGAAAGAAGTTGCGGACATCGTGCTTCTCAAGAAGGACCTCCTCGTGTTGGCTGATGGAATAAACGAGGGTCGCAAGATATTCGGCAACACGATAAAATACATTCTTATGGGAACGAGCTCCAACTTCGGAAATATGTTCAGCGCCGCTGCTGCATCCGCGTTTTTGCCGTTTTTGCCTATGCTGCCGATGCAGATACTTTTCATGAACCTTCTCTACGACGTTGCCAACATGACGTTGCCCACAGACAACGTTGACGAAGAGTACATTAAAAAGCCGAAACGTTGGGATATGAGCTTCGTTAAGAAGTACACGTTGTTCTTCGGTCCGTTCAGCTCGCTCTATGACTTTCTCACGTACGGCATAATGCTGTTCATATTCTCGGCTACGGCAAACCAAGCTCTGTTCCAGAGTGGCTGGTTCGTGGAGTCTTTTTGGACGGAAGTCCTCGTTATCTTCGTGATCAGAACCAGGCGCATTCCGTTCTTTTCAAGCCGTCCGGGCAAGTGGCTCACCGTGCTGACTCTTTGCTGCGTCGCTTTAGGAACGATAGTGCCCTTCACTGTATTGGGCGGTTTCTTAGGGTTCACGGCTCTTCCCTCCGAATATTGGGTTCTTCTCGCTCTGATGGTGGCGACGTATCTAGTCTTGGTGGACGCTGGAAAAGTCTTCTTCTACAAGATATGCAAGCTATAAGGAGGGCAGATGACAATTGGACATTGATCTTTTCTCGTGGTGGGCCTACAGCATCACGGCAGGAAGCGTGTTTCTCACGTTAGTCGCCATCTACATTTATGCCCGTAGCAAGAACAAGCGCAGTCATGCGGCGCGGTCAAAGCTTGGGCCGCGTGATTTTGTGAAAGATTTTGTCTTTGTCTGGGTTCTACTTGGGCTCTTGGCCTTTTACATCGTGACTATCAACGTGAAGTCTCCAGTAATCTTCGCCGTGGGAAACGTGCTCGTGGAAGTTCTGCTGATCCTCTATTTGAGGTTCAACAAGACCAAGGCAACTGACGCGGACGAAAGCTAGCGATTCCTAGTTCTATTTTCTTCTGCTGAAAGCCCAAGTTCCAATGATTATCATGATAACGTCGAAGAAACCAACCACCAAAAGATTGTAGTGCAGATCGTGCAGTGGCACCCATGCGTTCCCAAGGACAACCGTCCTCAACGCGTCGATACCATAGGTAAGCGGGTTGAAGCTAGGAGCAATCTGCAACCATACAGGGATGTCGCCTCGAATCGGGAAAAGAGCGCCACTCAGGAAAAACAAAGGTAGGTTTATGAAGCTTTGTATGACGCCGAAGCTTTCGAGGCTTCCGATGAAACTGGCGATCGTGAGTCCGATGCTCACGAGTCCAAAGGTGATTAACAACATGATCGGGAGGACCTCTAGAAAAATCAAAAGGTTTAGCTGTATTCCCAGTAATGTTCCTAAGGCGAACACGATGGTTCCTTGAATGAGGGCGTCTGTGCTGTCGCCCAGCATTTTTCCCAGAAAGATAGAAAAGCGCGAAATGGGCGCAACGAGTATTTCCTTGAGGAAGCCGAATTCTCTATCCCAGATAACTGATATGCCCATGAACATCGACGTGAACAGGAGCGTTTGCCCGATTATCCCCAGGAAGATGTATTCTTGATAGGTTAGGTTGCCGATCGTTCCGGAGAAGCGAATTCCCGTTCCGAAGATGACCAGCCACAGCAACGGTTGGAAAAAGCTGCTGAAAATTCTCACTCTATCCCGCAAGTAACGTTTTGTCTCGCGCAACCAGAGAGTATACACGCCTCTAATCTCTGTCACTTGATCGCCCTCCTTTTGGCAGCATCCATGCCGTGACGTTCGGAACCAGCTTCTGGGCGGATCGCCCTGCCTGTATAATGCAGGAACACGTCTTCCAAGTTTGGTTCGCGCAGAGAAATCGACTCCACGAACACGTTGTTCTCAGTGGCGGTTTCAACGACTCTGGGCAGTAAGGATCTTCCGCCCCGAACCGTAATTTCAAGCGTACCTTCGGTTATGTTTGTCTTCAGAATGTTCATTTTATGTGCGAGCGCTGCAGCCAGCTTTTCGGTCTCTTTTGCCTTGATGGTCATGATGTCGCCTTCGAGCGTTTCTTTCAATCTTGAGGGAGTGTCCAGCGCCACAATCTTGCCATAATCTATTATTCCTATGCGATCTGCAAGTCGATCTGCCTCTTCCATGTAATGCGTCGTGAGAACCATGGTTATGTCTTGGGTCTTCTTCAGCTCCTGTATGTACGTCCAGATGTGCTCCCTAGTCTGCGGATTAAGCCCTATCGTGGGTTCGTCGAGGAACAAAACCTTGGGATAATGAATTAGCCCTCGAGCAATTTCCAGCCGACGCCTCATCCCGCCGGAATACGTACGCAGAATGTGGTCGGCTCTATCTTCAAGTTCTACGAGCTTCAAGACCCGGTCGATTCTGCTCTTTTGTTCGCTGGTGGGAACGCTATACAAGTTGGCGTGCATGTAGAGGTTTTCGCGCCCCGTCAGCCTGTCGTCCACGCTTGGGTCTTGGAAGACTATGCCGATGGATTTTCGCACCTGTGGAGCCTGTTTGGCTATGTCGAACCCGTTGACTGTTGCGGTTCCAGAAGAGGGTTTCAAGATAGTGCAGAGCATCGAGATAGTCGTTGTTTTTCCTGCGCCGTTAGGTCCCAGCAAGCCGAAGATTTCGCCGTTTTCAACCGCGATGTTCAGCTTGTCCACTGCCACGAGCCCATTGAACTTACGTGTTAAATCATTGGTTTCTATAGCGTTGTTCAACGGTTTCACGTCATCTCTTGAGAACACGTTGACATAGAGCAACTAGAAACTCGCTGGACAAAAAGTTTGAGAGAACACCGTGTCATGGGCCTTTGACGAGAAAACACTTGGTGCGGGGGATAATTACCAAACTCAAATCCGACTTAGTGTGTTTCAAAATCAGGTTTTGGGCAGCTCCGTCTAGCCACACAAAAGGGTATCATTCGAACATATGAGACTCTGCGAAAACATTGTGAACAGCTGCCTGAGGGATGGACTTGAACCTTTTGAATACTGATTCACAGAAGCCTTAACCTGTGGGATTCAAGCCCACCTTCTCACAGCCATAACAACAATTGAAAGTTGGTGTAGCGACAAGAATTGCCAAAAGAAACTTAATGGTCTTTGAACGGTCGGAAAACATATACTAAAACGTTCTTCCGAAATTGACGCAGACGATGCCTATGTCCCGTAGGTCAACTCGCAGGTCTCCGTTCAAATCCATTTGAGGACTCCAGCTTGGTGTCGCATAATTCGTGCCAAATTTAGCGCAGACGTCGCCTATGTCTCGCATGTCGACAACACTGTCAAGGTTGATGTCGCCAGTTAATCTTGGAGGGTAACGAAACTCATAATGCCCATTGACGGGCGAAGCTATTATTTCTTCATCACGAGAATTTATCAAAAACGTCTCTCCGGGATAATCGAACGTGAACTCGCCTATCAATGTCTCGTTTTCTCCAATTGGTGCTTTGACAATCTGGAAACCGACCCAGCACAGCGTTCCATTGCCCGTGAACGTCGGTTCACCCAACAAGCTGGCACCATACGTGACGTGGCCCAAGTTGTTGTCAATCAGAGGTGGAACAACCATGACTTCACGACCTGCAAAAACGTGAGCTGCTGGAAGCCACGCTTCAGTACATCGCAAGAGCGTCACGTTAAAAGAAAGGTTGATCTGCCAAGTCAAAAGGTCCACGACGTTATAAGCTCTTATTTCTATATAAAAGGTGCTATTTATCTCAGTTTCATTTGTGAAGAAAATGAAACCATTTGTCTCGACCCAACGAGGTGGTCCCGTAGTCCATCTCCGACTATCAGCATTTCCCACATTGACCACAGCGATCTCAGGTTGTCCCGTTGAATATGCTACTCTCAGAAATGAGAGTATTAATAGAACGAGCAGAGACGCCATAAATCCTGCACAGATCCTCCTGGACATCCCTCGTTCCTCGATCTTATGTAAGTGGTAAGAATCAGATAAAATTTGCGGAAAAAACGACATGCCAATTCTTCATGCATCCATTATTGCATTGTCATTCAAAAGATATTGGTAAAAAGTCGCTAATGAATCTACTATGGCAAAATTTATATACTTTTTCAAAAGAATATAAAGTGTTTGTATTCTCATTCAGGCATTGGAGATGTCACAATTGTGCACAAATTGCGTTGGAAAGATCAGCAGATTTTTCTCGAGTCTGATCATCTTGACGCTGGTAGTCATGCTCTTTCCGTTGGTATTTGACAAAACAAGAGTATTCGCTGAAGGCAGCACTTTTCCAATTGTCGACAGCGTGGGTCTTTTCGTGCCTGTTATGAGAAAGCCGGCATGGGTTGACCAAGACAATAACGGGATTTCAGATAGTCTCGATCAAGAAATCGCTGAAAGAATAGTGAACGGCACATCTCACACTTTTGTAAATGTCAACGTTATGCTGAGATCTGAGCCAACGGTTTATCATGCCGACGACTTTGTTTCTCATGGCGGTTACATCACCACATTCCCATGGACGAGAGCTCTCTACGGATTCGGCGGTATGATACCCTATGATCAGGTCGCAGATTTCGTTGAGCAATGCTCGGATGTGCTCTTAGTGGAAAAAGAAGCTGTCGGACGTTCAAGTCTTGCGTACGCTACCCAACAGGCAGGCGCCAGAGGTTACGTGTGGAACACGATGGGGTTTCAGGGAGACCCGAATTCGTCAATCGCGATCGTAGATACTGGAATAGACGCTTCTCATTCCGATTTCTCACCCGGATTTGGGGATTAGGATTTTTCAAAGAAAATAGTTGGCTGGAACGACCAAGTGAGCAATACAACTGTGCCATTTGACAACTGCGGTCACGGTTCCCATTGCGCAGGTATTGCTGCTGGCAACGGCTTCTTCAGTGTAGATGCCGCAGGAAACGCTATAGCCACATGGGGAGCCTGGCTTGGGTGGTTCTATAACGGCACATTTCGCCTAAACGGAATAATGGTGAATAAAACGGGTACCGTGACAATCAGAGTGAAGTGGATAGGCAATGGCACATCTAGTCTTTCAGCGTTGCTACTGTTCAACGGCAATAAAGCTCTCAACGAGACATCTTGGACTAAGGTAGCGTCAATAGATACGCCTGACCGAGACACTTGGTACACACTGACTTATGATGTTCTTTCGACCCCTTCAGGAGGTTACGACATGTATCAGTTGAAAGGCAACTTTACGTATGGACGCGGACCTCTATGGCTCTTATTGACGATGTCATGGCCCTACACGCCGCCAGCAGATGGTTTTTCAGCATGGACAGGGATAGCACCACAAGCGAAACTCGTTGGAGTCAAAGTTTTGGGTGCTTATGGCACCGGAACGTCGACGGCAATAATCAATGGTATAGACTGGATAATCGCGAACAGAAACACATATCACATAACGGTGGCCAGTATGAGCCTAGGCTTCTCTGGGGAAGAGACAGCGGTAGACGCAGCCGTAATGAACTTGGTAAATAGTGGAGTGACCGCGGTCATAGCGGCGGGAAATGATGGACCAGGAAGCAACAATATAGGTACCCCCGGCTCCGTGGATGAAGCCCTCACCGTCGCAGCAATCAACCAGTTTGACAATATAGTCGACTACAGCAGTCAAGGCGGGCCATCAGGATGTACGGGCCAGACCGTGAAGCCTGACATTGCGGCCCCAGGAGGCAGTTTCTATGGAGTACCAATATTGAGTGTGGACTCAAATTACAACGATGCATACGGCGCGTGGATTGATGACGAATCAGATGACGCCGCTTCGATGAAAGGAACATCCATGGCTACCCCCATTGTTGCAGGCGCCGCACAGATACTGGTTCAAGCCATGGGGGGATACGCTAATTGGCAGTGGACCAGAAACCAAGCCCTTCGTCCAAAAATGATTCTGTTAATGACGGCCACAGAGACCTATCCGAATCTTCGTGAATGTTATAGCTCAACGGACTCCCCGGCGCTTGAAAGGGGAGGAAAGGATGTTCACGAAGGATACGGCAGACTCAATATAGATGCAGCAGTGGATGCAGTCATAAAAACATATCAGATCGGAAGCACTGTCAATGGCACCTTAGGCAAACCGCCAACGCTCAACGATATCTCGGTTCTTGGCCAAAGGCTCGCATGGGCAAGCAACATGCAACTTCAGACAGGCCGTCTGTATACATTCACCCTCAACATCCCTCCTGGAGCGGACTACGACCTGTACCTCTACAATGGTACAGGCACTAACTATGGTGAACCAATCATAGTAGCAAACAGCACGACCGCATCCATGGGAGGAAGTGAGATAATTCAGTTAGTTCCTTCCCACACTGGAACGTATTACTTAGTCATAAAGAGGGCAACAGAAACTACCGGATGTGGCAATTTCACCCTAACAAGCTCGGTCGATGGGGGGGAGGAGGAGGCGGCTGTCCGTACGTTTACGCTTGGAATGGTTCTGGATATGCCCAGGACAACAACATCCTTCCAGGGTCTGAAACGGGCAACGGCACGGACACCAAAGATTACTACAAGCTCGAACAGCCACTCGCTCCGTTATTGGGAAACCGACGAATGTCGATCTATTCTCTCCAAATTCGAGAGTTCGAGAGCGAACATGACTATATCGACCAGATTAAACTGTTGGCCGTGGATCATTCGCAGTACACCAACGTAGCGGTTACATCTGAGGGTGAAATCCTTACATATCAAAATCCGGCTGTCCCGCTTTCATGCGTTGACAAGTATGGAAATAACCGCCTCAAAGAAATAAACAAAATGGACGGAAACATTTCCGATCCGACGACATACTTCCAAGGCTACACGGACGATTGGCTCCTACTGAATTTTGGCAGAGTGACCGCAGCTGAAGCTAACCTGATTCTGAGAGACGACTGGAAATGCGACATGATTTGTATAAAAGTGCAGGTTCCAGATGAATGTGGCAACTGGCAAACAGTGGCGGTGCTATATCCAAGAAACTCTTGGGCAATGGAAGCAGTTAACTTAACTCGATACGTACCCGCAAACGGCGACTTCTGGGTTAGACTCCTGTGGACCGCGCCCCATCGGCTCGACTTTGTGGGGCTAGACTCGTCAGAGCATACGCAGCTTACCGTGAGTGCTGCTTCGCCGACACTGGCAGTTCACTCAATCATTGGAGACGTAACCGCGATATTGCTTTTCGATGACGAGAACTGTGTCGAAATTACCACGGGGGAGCAAGTTGCGCTGGTCTTTACACTCCCAACCAAAGCGCCAGATACGGCGAGAGAGTTTATCCTCTACACAAACGGTTACTACTACGTCGTTAAATCCTAGGTCTGCGCAACTTTCTGAAGATATCACTCAAACGTGAACATATCTGGATTTGCGTCTCATGATTTGTGCGCGCATCTAGGCATCAAAGAATCGCCTACGCGAATATGTTTCTCCTCGTCAAAATTCGCTTCTATGGCTGCACATGTGGTCGTCGTTACTTGATCTGAAAAAGGTTAATCGAATTCCAATTCTGTAGGTACTGGCAGTACGTCACGACAAAGATAAGATGCATTTCGTGGTCTGTTCACGAACAGAGCGTGAAAAAGGCTTTAGAAGGACGTGGTGCGGGGGATGGGGTTTGAACCCATGCAGCCCTACGGCATCAGGTCCTAAGCCTGACTCCTTTGACCAGACTCGGACACCCCCGCATTTTCAGGCGCCAGTGTTGAAGTTGCGTTTCCTTTTTATATCTATTTAGCCCTCATGCCTAGGATAGCCTAAAAACGTTAAAATGTGCTCCCGCAATAGTAAGTTGCGCTTGCATGTGTGCCTCGGTAGCCTAGCCCGGTGGGGCGTTACCTTGGTAAGGTAATGGTCGCGGGTCCAAATCCCGCCCGAGGCTTTCTTCCATCTGATTGGTGGCTTCGCTGCGGTAAATCTATTTACAATCAGCCGTTAAGTATATATAATAATCTTCTCATATATACCAGCTCCATTGACGGGCGACAGCCTTCGTCAAGCGAGAGAAGGGAGAAAAATGGCACCAGATTTAACGGAAATAATGGTGAAGAAAATCGAAGAAGACGCCCGAACCCGCACCCAACAAGAATGCCGAGAAATCGTACAACACTCAGAAAACCTAAAACAGTACTTGGTCACAATCGCCAAAGCCGGCAGATGGAGCCTTCCCCTGACGATAAGAGGCATGGAAATCAACCATCCAGAACACGAGCGAAGCTTGGAACTGCTGGAAAGATGCGGCCTCGTGGAGAGCAAAATCCGTTACACGGAACACAACTCGTACCGCGAGTACACCGTGACTGAACAGGGAATCGCACTGATAAGAAAGGAGCTTCCACCCCTAGAATCACGCTAGAAACCGCTGCCATTCCTCAAAACTCCGTTGCACACGTCGCGCAAACATTCTTCAGTACGTTATTCCATAGAACTCGCACGTCAAGACGCTAATAGGAAAGAATTATCATGCCGGCAGGGTTCAGGGAATACGCAGAAAACGTTAGGCTCAAAGAATTGTTCGCGAAGCTCGGGGCAGTGGAACCTGAAATCCTCGCCAAGACGGCAGAATATTTCACTACAAAAGAAGCGGCGAAGAGAGACAGCATAGTCGTCAACTACTTCGGAAAAGAAGGCATAAACCGCATCGTCGACGCTGTCGCCTCCCGTCTGGTTTCACCGCCAAAGTTGCCTCGCAAGCCTGTTATATTGGATGTGGGCGCCGGCAGCGGGTTCTTCACCGTAAGAGTCGCCGACAAAATCCACGTTACGCTGCCTGAAGCCTCGTTCTACGCCATGGACATCACCCCGGCAATGCTCATCTCGCTGGCAGAGAAAAAAGCCGGCATAACCCTGTTCATCGGCATAGCCGAAAACATCAAGGGAAGCGTGAAAGAAGCCCAGCGTCACTTCAAAATCCCCAGCAGGTTCGACGCCGTATTCTCCACGCTGATGCTGCACCACAGCGCAGACCCGGAAAAAATCTTCCAAAGCCTCGCGACCGTCCTCAAGAAGAACGGGAAAGCCGTCATAGTCGACTTGTGCGAGCATGAATTTGAGGAGTTCAGAACGGAGATGGGTGACGCCCATCTCGGCTTCAAGCCCGAGAACATCGAGAAAATGGCTCGCGAGCATTTTCCGTGGGTGAAGGTTGAGAAGATACCGGGAATACGCTGCGAAAGTTCAGGGCGGTCGGCAGGGATTTTCGTTGCATCCATGCGGAGCAGCCCATAAAAACCGATTTATATTTTATATATGCATAGTAGACAATGGAATTAGAGAGGGAAACCCATGCCCTTGGACGAACCCCTAATCATGGCAATTGCAATAGTAGGGGTCGTCATCGCTTCTGCAATAGTCGCCTATGCCATGAGAAAACGCAGTAAGAAGAAACAGAAAGTGGTGGAGGAAGAAAAACCCTCACTGGAACTCAGAGGTTTGCCCTTCAAAGTCGCGAAAAGCGTCGCGACGGAGGACGCCGCCCAAGCGAAGGAGGAGCTCAGGATTCTCGACTTGGAAAGAGAGATCTTGAGCGACGCGATTCGGCGGCTTTACGAGGCCCACGCTGAGGGGAAAATCACGGAGGAAGAGCGGGAGAGACTGGCGCAGACGTACAAGTCCAGGATGATGACGGTGAAGGATGCCATTTCGAAGGATGAAAACCTGGTGGCTCTCCACGAGCTTGAAGCCATGCAGGAAGACCTCATTAAACTGTTCAGCGAACGCTTCGACGAAATAACCACGAAAGTGGAGGACCTCCGCTCGAAGGTGGAAGCGAAACCGATAAAGGAAATAACCATACCTTCGGCAAGAGCGCCAGAGACTGCAACGCCGGAAGAAAAGCCCACCGCCGAGGAAAAGGCTAAGAAGAAGAGAAAGCCGCCTTCATCCAAGCCGACGCCGAGAACTGAGGCTGAGAAGAGAATAGAAGAAATCAGGGCAGAAGTGGAAAAAGTACTAGATAGATTGGGGCAGATGGAAGTTGAATCCTAAAGGGGAAGTGGTCGAAAGAGCGAAGCGGAACGCCGCGCAAGAAGCCGTCAAACACGTAAAAGATGGTTTCGTCGTCGGCTTGGGAAGCGGGAGCACAGCCGCCTACGCCATCGAGGAGATAGGGAAGAGAGTGAAGCGCGAAGGGTTGAAGATTCTGGGTGTTCCGACGTCTTATCAAGCCCTTATGCTGGCTGTGCAGAATGGAATCCAAATGACGACTTTGGAGGAGCACCAGTCGATTGACGTTGCGATAGACGGTGCAGACCAGGTTGACGAGCATCTTAACTTGATCAAGGGTATGGGAGGCGCGCTCGCCCGAGAGAAAATTGTCGCTGCAGCCTCGAAAAAATTCATTGTAATTGCGCACGAAAACAAGAAAGTCAAGGTGCTTGGAGAAAACGGCCATCCGGTTCCGTTGGAAGTTTTGCCGATGGCGACGGCTTTCGTCATGCAGAAGATGAAGCAATATAGCGGTAGACCGTCCTTGAGAGTATCATCAGGAAAAGTCGGGCCAGTCATCACCGACAACGGCAATGTCATCATAGACGCGGTTTTCGGACCCATAAACAACCCCGCAGAGTTGGAAGGCAGGTTGAGGTGCATTCCCGGGGTTGTTGAGACGGGACTTTTCGTGGACATGGCAGACATCGTGTATCTCGGAAGGCGTTCCGGCGTGGAGGAGCTGAAGAGTCGGGGTTCAAGATAGAGATAAATCCGTGATGAAGAACGGTTCAGGATTGGATGAGACTGGTATGGAATCGCGGAGGGTCACGGTTTACGTTCGAAGCGCCAAGAAGGCAGCTGGGGCTGAGCAGTGGGGCGAATGGGGATACGTGATAAGCCCTGGACTGAGGGGCGGATACCGGCTGATTCCAGATTATAAGACGCATTCAGAAGTAACGTATGAGAATATCCTTCCGGAAGACCAAGAGAAGTTCGTGGAGATGGTTAAGGCGGTTGCTTCTAGGCTCAGTTTTGACGTTGAAATCGTCGATTGTGCACGGCGTAGAGGAGTGAGAATAAAGAAGTTTCCAACGCTCGTGGCCGATTCCGGGGAGAAGATTGAAGGTGTCGTGTCGGAGGAGCAGGTTGAATCCTTCCTCGCCGAGGCCAAGTTGGCCTTATCAAGAAAAAAAGTCTGATGACGAAGAGGCTTCTTCACTGTTATGTTGGGACAACCCATAGGCTGAATGCTCACGTAAAGGTTTTAAAATCAGTCTTCAAATAACGGGTTCCGGAGCCGGGGTAGCCTAGCCTGGTTTGGGCGCCAGACTCATAATCTGGAGAACAACGAATGGGGCAAACGCCTAACTGTCCAGAGGTCGCGGGCTCGAATCCCGCCCCCGGCACCACACTGATTACATTTGAATGGAGTTTCCAATGACCCATCCAATGTGTACTTCAGAACCATGACTCTCAGAACATCTTTCTCTTTTTGAAAACAAAGGCAAGCATCGCAGAAGACATTAACACGAGGATAATCGTGACTGATGGAATCTCCCGTAGGACATGAGTTCCTTGAATCACCACAGTTTGAGCACTATGATTATAGACGAAGTAAATGTGGGTGTAGCTCTCACTGGACAATGCTTCATGGCCTATTAATTCATCATCCACCCAGATTGCCCATCCATCTTCAACCCACAACAGGTCTAGCGGAATTGTTACTTTGCAGAAAGCGATTTCTTCACTCCCACAGCTGACATTAAACCTGATGAATGGTCCTTCTTCTGGGTCGAAACTGAAGCTTGTAACAGTAGAGTTACTGACAACATCGATGGTGTGAGCTTTTCCATCCCAAATGCCAGAATAAAACACGCTGATTGAGAGCATAAGTGGATATCTGTCGATGTTATCTGCATCAATGCCGTGGAATGTGTCGCCGATTCCGTCGCTTCCAAGCTGGTTCTGATCTGGACCACCGTAATGATCGACACCAGTGTAGTTGCTCCAGTAGTTACCGCCAAAAGGATAGCCTTCATCCCAAACATTTGCATATCCAGACTCCGACAAGTACACCTGTCTAGAATTATTCACGAAGTTGTTGTAATAAAACAAGTTGCCAATAGACCCCGCGAGATGTATGCCATAATAGTTGTCGGTCAAATTGTTCTCATGTATACGATTATAGTTTGAAGAATAGCCGACTTCTATGGCTCCGTAGTAGGATTCTACAATATTGTTTCCACAGATGCTATTATACGAAGAGTTCGAGAGGTCGATCCCGTCATCATCGTTCCCAACTATGTAGTTTTTAAATATGAGATTGGAATTCGAAGAATAGCCGATATCGATGCCGTCAAAGAAGTTGCCCGTCATACTATTTCCAAAAACGACGTTGTGAGAAGACCCATAGAGGTCGATACCGTCCTCATCGTTTCCCTGCACATTGTTTCCATATATGGTGTTGTCTGAAGAATCACCAACTGCAATGCCATCAAAGTCGTTTCCCGTTACGTCGTTTCCGTATACGGTATTATACGTTGAAGAACTGACTAATCCGATACCGTCCTCACCATTCTCTGTTACATTGTTGCTAAATATGCTGTTGTACGAAGAACCACTCAGCGAGATGCCATCTTCCAGATTTCCCGTCAAACTGTTTCCGAATACACTGTTATTGAAAGAATCATCAAGATCAATCCCGTAGCGGAAACCCGTGATGACCACATTCCTTATCGTTACATTGTTTCTTCCGTTGAGGTCAATGCCAGCCCAAGTTCCCGCGCCACGAACAGTGTAGCCCGCCCCATCAATTGTTATGTTATCCTTCTCAACAACAATCGAATCCCCAACTTCGCCAACAAGGAGGTAGATGTTGCCACTCCGTTGAATTGGCACAGAAGATGGCTCGATGCTCCCATCAGTCCTGATGTGAATGGTTGCCAATGCCTCAGCTGATTGTATTCTGAATGCCAAAGCCAACGTGCCCAATACGAGCAGTGTCAGCATAAATCCAGAAACTGTTTTCTTCATCCTCCTTTCTCCTGCATTCAATGATTAATTTAATCTGAAGTTATAAATAGAGTTTTTCGTCCCCACTTGCGGAGGAAAATTCCGCCTGACACGCCGAAAATGAAAAGATCGTGACCTAAGCCTCGGCACAGTTTGTATTGCCAAGTCTGCCCCTAGCTCTCCGCAAATTTGAAATAACCACGCGCCTCCTTTAGTCTGCAGACGGTGACCTTTTGGAAGGAACCCTCAGAAAATTCACCATAGAAGAACTAAAACAGTACGACGGAAAAGACGGAAGACCAGCATACATCGCCTACAAAGGCAAAGTCTACGACGTCACAGACGACTACCTCTGGATCGACGGTGATCACCAAGGCGAACACCAAGCCGGAAAAGACCTAACCGAGGAGATGAGCCAAGCGCCTCACGGCGAAGACAGACTGGAACTGGTGAAACTTATCGGAATGCTCGCCACCGAACCCGAAAAGAACCCATAACAAAAACCAGCCACTACTTGTCATCTGACAAAAGAAACTCCACATCTGACAAGACCACACAGAACGTCAACGTTAGCGCCTCTCAAACTATTGCTAAGCTAATTATTCTTTGGTGAGACTACTATGGATGTTCCTGTTCTTGTCGAAACTTCAAGCTGGTCTCCGAAACCTTTCCTCACGTAACCATTTTTGACAGCAATGCTGTCGCCTAGCTTCAAACCGTTGACAGCGTTCACTTTGTCTCCCCAAGCTGAGACCCAAATCCTACTAGTATCATCTCTCAACTCGAAAACGGCAAGCCTTACGGTGTCACCCTTTGATGTCCTAACATCCCTAATCATAGGCTTGGTCACTACCAGTCCCTCAATATTAATGTGAATTGCACCTTCTCTCAAGTCAGCTATCTTCGAAAACTCGCTTTCAGAGACAAGTATCTCGGCGTGGGCGCCAGAGTCAACGTGAATCTCCACTAAACCATTCCTTCCTTTCCTCACCCTTGCGTCCACTATCTGCAACTTTGCACCCTTTCTTAGCGTTTTTTCAAGTGCATCCGCCTTCTCGTTCCAAAGAACAAGAGGCATTTCACCAGTTTCATCAGCTATCACGAACCTCATGACTTTTCCAGAGCTGGAATCTTGCCTCTGAAACGTCGAGGCGGGAAAAAGCTCCATAACCGTGCCTACGACATTCACTTTTCTTTTCTCGCACCCATGAACGATTTTACCGATCTTCGTCGAGAACTTGCTGATTGTCGGATAGCCTTTTGCGTCTACACCTTTGGGGTCAACTTCGACATGGCTTCTCCCCCCCACATGTAATTCGACGCCACCGTCACGAGCCTCCTTTGTGTACCCACCGGAAAACCTAGTTATCCGCCCAACCTTCACCTCGTCAGATTCTACCAAACTGACCTTACTATTCCACAGCACGACCCGCAGTACGCCACTTTGGTCAGCAACGAATAGACTGACAAATTTCCCATTTGCTCTGCCCTTCAAAGCCCTAGGAGGCAGAACCGCCACAACCCTTCCGGTTACGCTAACATTGTTCAAGCTTGGGACCAAATCTTTGATTGAGACGGCAAACGATACATCTTCGCCCTTCGGAACCGCAACCTCGAATTCCGCAGCGATCATGCGCAGGAGAGTCTCATTGGAAATCAGCCCAGCTGTCCTCTTCCTATCCTTTTCAAGCCTCTTCAGCAACTCCTCTCTCGAAAGTTCCGGACGACTTGAAAGTATGTCTGCCATTATCTTTTCGATAGCCATCCCGATTCCATACCACTCGAAATGAGAACCGCAAACGGCTATAAAGCTTATTAAAAGGCTGCAACCGACTTCTGAATGCGTCGAAAGGAGCTAGCTACAACCGTGAGTGCTGAGGCCCTCTACAGTCTCGGAATTGCCTTAATATTTGTTGGAATGGCAATTCTGATGGTTGCCGTTCTTTTGCTCTTTTCTTCAGGCGCCAGAAGAGGAGAAAAAACGAAGGGTGGCGGAGTCATAATAATTGGTCCCTTTCCGATAGTTTTCGGTGCGGACAAGAAGTCCGTCAAGACGCTTCTGCTATTGTCGCTGATGCTCACCATACTGCTGATCATATTGATGGTAGTTTTCTACCTTCTATTCAGGTGAGGGACCGCAATGGTGGCTAAGGACAGAAACACGAAAAATAAAGAAAAGGAAGCAGATATGTCTCGAAAAATCATGATGCTATTCATCGCAGGGCTTTTGACAATTTCTGCGGGCACAGCAGTGTTGATAATTACTGCTGTGCTTTATGGCGGTGCTCAAATGAATTTTGGAACAATCATTTTCATTGGACCAATCCCGATAGTTTTTGGCGCCGGACCGGGAGCGCTGTGGATGATGTTGGTTGCTATTGTCCTTGCTGTTCTAATCGTCGTGATATTCATGATAATGCAGAGGGAAGTGAAGAAAAGAGCTCCCAAAGAGCTTCAGGCTGCTTTTTCTTCTTTTCCATACAGCGCGTGCAGAAATATCAGAACCAGAGCTACGAACGTTGCAGTCATGAGCGCGTACTTCAGTATTTCGAAGTATGCCGCGATGTCCATCGAAGCCACACCTTACCGTCTAACATGAATTCCACCGATTTATAGTTTTTCCACAAGAAACTTCCTCTTGCGGAGTAAAGCAAGATATAATAAAAAAAGGGAGGATGTGTTTGCGTGTTGTGTTGGATCACTTTTCGCGTTTGCGATGTAACCTGCGGAACCAGCGACTTGTGTTATGCCGTTGCCGGTATAGCGGTTTGAGGGCAAGTAGAGATAATGCTAGAATGATACTGTAGAAATTCATCGAGGCAATGCTGGCGCCGTTTACTGTGGGTGCGACGATGACAGTGAGCTGGTTTGTGAAGTCCCAAGAGTATAGGAATTGATTGTCGGCATATGTATCGTCGGCGTAGGCTCTCACTCTGGGTCCCGTGTTGATGACGTTGGTTCCCCAGCTTGAGAATAAGAGTTGGCCGCCAGGGTTCTTGCCAGGAGCTATGTATATTTTGAGCGTTGCAGTTTCGCCTGGATTTAGCCAGCCTATTTCCCATCTTATGTCTTCATCGTAGGATTTTCCGTCATTTGAGGTCCCTTTGCCTTTGCCTGGGTTCGTTCCTTGCTGTTGGTCACCGAGATGCAGCGTTGCCCATGCGGTTCCTTGGCTGGGTGTGAAGTATAGTCCTGAACCAATGTATCCCGAATATCCAGCGTAGTTTATGACGAAAGACGTTCCGCTTGCAAGTGTTACTTTGTTGAGTGCAACGTCGAAGGCGGTTGGTTTTGAGTCGAGAACCAGTAGGTTGCCTCCCCACTTGTCCCAGAGGATGTAATAGTGTCCAGAATCGTCCTTGTTTGTGACAGTGTAGGTGACTTCCCACCATATCCTTGGACCACTCTTAATCTCGAACGCTTGTGATGTGATGGGGTCTATTAGGGTAGGCTTTGTGTAGCCGCCGAATGCGCCTGAATCTGTGAACTGCTTCAGAAACTTTAGTAGTTCTTTATCGGTGAAGTTGATGTACAATGTTTGACCTGGGTTAAGCGTTAGAGAAGCACCGTTAGAGCTGAGTACGCCGTCAACAGTGACGTTTACCAACTCCCAGCCTGGGGGCACAGTCTCAGTTATAGAGTAACCGATTCCAGGCTTGATCCAGTCGCTGTCCCATGGAGTGGCAGTGTCAGTCAAACTGAAGGAAGCGCTGTAGCCGTTTGGACCACTAGCGGCGAAGTCGAAGCTCTGAAGTGAAGCTGCTGGAACAGTGATCTTGTCAACGATGATCTTTCCACGCTGAGTGTCAGTGAAGTTAACGTAGATTATCTGACCAGCACCGAGCACAATGTCAGCGCCATTCGTGAAGCCAGCGCCATTCTTGGTAACAGCCGTAAGGTCCCAGCCGACAGGCACCGTCTCAGTGACGGTGTAAGTGCCAGGAACAAGCCAGCCGCTATCGTTGGGCGCAGCAGCATCAGTCAAGCTGAAGCCAGAATAGCCACTGCCAGTCGTGCCGAAACTGAAGCTCACAGGTGAAGCTGCTGGAACAGTGATCTTGTCAACGATGATCTTTCCACGCTGAGTGTCAGTGAAGTTAACGTAGATTATCTGACCAGCACCGAGCACAATGTCAGCGCCATTCGTGAAGCCAGCGCCATT